>Ga0172380_10007888_pt1 | contig 11824 bp, 29 predicted proteins | sample Leawe162metaG_FD_119747 | JGI IMG/M metagenome (GOLD analysis project Ga0172380, IMG submission 119747) | Leachate microbial communities from a municipal landfill in Southern Ontario, Canada - Leachate well 162 metaG | ecosystem: Engineered > Solid waste > Landfill > Unclassified | place... | reverse complement strand
TAACCTGGTCAAATGACAGTTTTCTAAAATCAAATTCACGTATTTTATAAATCATCGATTTTAATTCTTTCAATGCATTCAGTTCATCTTCTAATGTTTGTGTCCATTGTACAAGATTGTAAAATGTCCATGCGCCAGCATGGTAATCACCATTCTTAAATAACATATCATTTGAAGTTCTGATTTTTCCAGTTGGTGTTATTTTTTTCACAGTGTCAAGTATTAACCGTGATCCCATAGAATTTATGTTCTCGATAAACACTTTGTCTCCTTCTTTCAGAGACTTCAGCCACTCGTTATCTGTAGCCATGCCACTCACTCTTCCTTATCCTTCTTCATAACATTACATTCGACAACTGTAACGTTGCCAATTTTTTTTACAATTGTACAAAGAACATGTAGAAATAAACAAACTCCCGAAACAGCTAAAATCACATTTCCTAACCAGAATGCGGTACATTCTGCAACATATATTATACCAGGACTCATAATCACATCGGATCCGCTGGATGCCATGTATCCATTTGATAACATCCACATTGTTTCATCGAATAAATATATTAATAATCCTTTTATATACATATAAGTGAATGATGCTGAAATTGTTGCCATTGCTATATCTGGAAACATCTGTTTAAGTTTCACTTTTCCATAGTGCCCTTTGTCATATCGTTGACATAAAAATTTTGTAATATTCATTGGTGATCACCTTCGACCCATAGCATTATATTTTCATGACATCCGTCATGGTCCCAATCAATTTTATATCAACAGTAATCGGAAAATTGTCATCTTTCAGTACATCCATACAGTTTATACGAAGTACACAACCGAACTTGTCGTTAATCCAAAGTGTCTTTCCATCTGTTTGAATTTCTCCTTTCATATCAACACCTCCAACTTACAGCACTATATTCTCAACTGCTGTGATATACTCCATACCCTTCTCCGTAGTAGTATACATCTTACCATCTAAAGTCAGCAGTCCGTTTGTAATCAACTTATCAATATACCTGCCTGCGATATCGAAGTTTAGATTCGCACCATATACGATCTGGGTCTTTATGACCCCAGGTTCGGATATCTTTAGTATGTCTTTATATATTTCAATACTGTCCCGTCTTTTGTCTGTCATTTCAACTTCCTCTAATTAAATACTTACTATAACTACTAATTAACACTACTAATATATAATACTTACGATTGTGTATAGTTTGTGTATAGAGTCATGCGTTCAGGACTTCATACACAAAGCCTGTGGGTTGCCAAGTTCTTCCATCTGATCATCTCATAGGAACGTCTTTTAAGAACCAGCTCTGCATCTCATCAGTTATCACAAGATAATACATGATTGTAGTCTTTGTACTCGAATGTCCCAATCTTGCCGATATAACCTCAATTGGAACACCCTGCTTGAGCAAATGAACCGCCAACCCGTGTCTGAACATATGAGGATTAAGTTTGATTCCGATGCTTTTGCCCCACTTCTTAACTTTGTATCCTACTCCTTGTCTAGTCAGATGTCCCGTATCTCCACATGGTCCTCTGTCACCCGAACAAAATACGAATTCAGATGGAGATGGTTTTACCCAGGATAATATCTTCTTGAAATCATTGTTCAGGGGATCTGAAATTGGAATGGTGATGTTGATGTCTCGTTTATCAACGAACATGTCAATCTTCTGGTGCGTGGTATCAATATCATTCCATCTAAGACTTACTACATCTGATACCCTTGCTCCAGTTTCGAATAGAACACCGCACAGGAATTGATCAGTGCCTTCTAAACTGTAATATATAGTTTTATATTGTTCGAAGGATATATGCTTTGGAAGGTCATGCTCAGTCTTAATAACCATTGCTGATTTTTTGCATGGAGTTATTTCATTGGTCATGTTTAATCACGTCAAAAATCACATAATTCTAGCAAGCGGTTCTCCATTTCTTGCATACAGTACCCCGTGGTCTGAATCTATTATCATACCCAATCCAGTATCCCTCCAGGAACATCCGTTTTTTTGTGTTATTTTCACAATAAATCCAAATTCTGTTCTGTTCAGTGATTGAAACAATGCTTTGTCTGGAGCTTCGTTTGTTACTATTAGAAATTCTTTTTTGTTGAGTTTCTCTGTCATCTTAAATCACACATATTATTCTAAAAACCATCTGAAATTTCTATATTCGGAGAATCACACTTTATATAAGCAAAAAATAATTTATTGTGAATCGCATACCCATCATCTAAAAATTTAGAGATTACTCTAACATCAAAAAACTTAATTTTGATTGGTTTATTGATTATCAAGTCATTTTCTTTTAATACGATATCGTACATGTGAATAGTTTCTTCATCAATTTCATCGAAGTTAGTTTCATTCGTCATTTTAGATCATCATCCATTTTTCTTCTTATCTATATAATCAGAAATACCGATGCTCAATGAAGCCCACATTGCTCCGAGAAAGAACGATCCAACATCTGCGGAAGTTCCTTGTGAACGTACACAAATGTTCATTGCTATTATCAAGAATAAAACAATTTGAATTATTTTAAATAAATAAGCAATGTTGTTATTGAGTTCAATTTTCATATTTGGTCACATCTCATCATTTTCGTTTTCTTACAATGTGAATTTCAACATCATTTTTGAAACAGTTATCTTTGTCAAGTAATTTATCTCCAGTTTTTCCATTGAGAATTGCTCGAATATTAATTTCGACAACTTCGTAAGAATCTCCATTTTTCAGCAGTTGTTATTTTCATATTTCATCACATCGTTTCAATTCCCCACTGTGTATATTTATTTCTCTTCCACATTTGCATGGAAATGTGACTTCGCATCTTCCAGAATAAATTATACTTGTTTCATCTGTGATATCTGTACTCATTTTATCACATCTTATTTTCTATACCCAAGTTTTTCAAGTCTATTCGATAAATTTGTAGACATGAGTTCCACATCATACTTGTCTAACTTATCCATAATGTCACTATTAACAATCTCTTTTTTTATAACCTGTTTCAATTCGCTCAAATTGTCATCTCCTTTTCTCACAAAATTCACATAACTTACTAATAATAAGTAATGGTAAGTTATATTATATAAACTTTCCATTTGTTGACAATAAAAGCAAGTTATAATCCATAAAATCGAACTCAAAACTCCATGAAATAATAATAACTTTCCATAATGTGTAGTTTTGAATAGTTTTACATGGAATGTTGGATAACTGTATTAAAAAAAGTAGAAGCCTCCGATTTTTAATCGGGGCGTAATTGACATCGTGTTATTGGCTGCTCATGGATAACTTGGTTACGCATGTTTATTCGATTCCAAATAATAACTTCGTTTTTTCATACATGCCTTTATCAGTAAAGAAGAAGAATGCATTATCAAGTTCAAGCCACCCTTTGATTCTAAATTCATCATTGGTTAATGATTCATGAAGTCCAACGTGTTCTTTTGTTCGCTGATTTTTATTATATTCATCCTGTCCCTTTTTCTTGATCCATGATATAACATCGGTTGTAATATTATCATTACAAATAACATACACGTTTCCAACGTTTCCTTTTTTTGGTTTCACTTTAACTTCATGTGAACTATATGACTCATGATTCTTGGCAATTTTATTCATTGCATCTGGAACTGCCCCATATTCAAATTCTGCACTTCCCATATAATCAAATGAAAAGATGTTTTTGATCAATTTCATTGCATCATCGGAGAGTCCACCATTCTTTAGACCCCCACCAAAGTTGAATGGATTTGTAAACCCTTGTGGTTTTTCAAGTCTTTGTATCAAGTATATACGCATTATTTATACCCCCAATTTAATAGTTATGTTCCTTTTCACATTTCATCCAGTCTTTAGTAGCTTCAATAACAAAATCATGCCACGAAAGACCAGATATAGCTTTTATTCTCAACATCTCTTCATATTCTTCGTCAGTGAATTTTTCGTTTAAGTTATGCATTATATCACCTTAATTACTAAGTAAGTAAGTAAGTAATATTATAAATAGTTAACGTAATAAGTTCAAAAAAAGAAAATTAATGCGTGGATAGTCCGCTTTATGCTAACACAAGCCTCTGCCGTTAGCAAAGCGGTGGCGGAGGTACACCGCATTGACATCGCTAATTGGATGACACTGATTAACCCAGTTACACATGGCCAGTTTTACAAATTCCATTTCATGAAGTGGTAATACAACTTTCCTTCATAAGGAAGAATTAATTGCAAAAACCATCCATTATCAGCATACTCATTCAACTGCTTTTCGTTTGCTGGTGCTCTACTTTCAAGTATTTTATATCTATTCATAATAAAACCTCAATTCGATACACGAAGGCTTGCTCCACCACCCATGACAGAGTTAAAGTTTATGACCACTTTTTGGATTATCACGGTTTTTCCATCATCAATGATAACATCATTCAATGCATTTTGAATTGCATCCACAAGTTCATCATGTTGGACTGTCATAACGTTTTCATCATCATGACTTAAGGGTTCATCAGATTTACCAATTCGAAACGCTTCTCTAATTTTTCTACGCATCATTTCACATCCCTTAACTTAAACACAGCTCGCTTGAACACTGTCTCGATTGTCCTGGGATCACGACAAAGAATCTTAGCAATGTTTGAATAGCTCTTATGCCAGTCCATCTTGAGAGTATAAACAATAACCTCAAGTGGTGCAAGATCGGATTCAAACAACTTTGTAGGAATAATCAAGCATTCCAAAATATCATCCGGATACTCTCTTGAAATGAATATACCCTGACAATCTGTTATCTTCGTTTTAACAAATTCTGGATTATCTCCGAACATATCCTTTGCATAGATTTCCTTTGCATCTTCGAGCACTGAGAATCTTCCTTCCCAAGATGCTTCTTCAAACTCTTCTGTAATAAACCTGTCAATGATATAAGGTTTCAAAATATCTTCCTGTTCTTCGGTTATGTTTCCACAAACCTCTAGTAAAAAACTGTAATTATAGAAACCTTGTTTCCTGTGGTCAGTTATTATTGGGAACATATCTTTGAAGTTCCCAGAAGTTATCGCATTCGGTGATATAAGCATTATTCACTCTCCATCTTTTGATTTTCAATATATCTCTTAACAACATCCTCATTTGTACCCCCAACAGAAGTAACAAAGAAAGATGAAGTCCAGAGATGCTTCTTAACGATCTCTTTCAGGACTGGAAATTCTTTTCTAAGCATGTATACAGACCGGCCTTTAACGAACTTCATAATTTCACTTGCTGACCACTTAGGATCGGCAGCAATCAACATGTGTACATGGTCAGGCATAACTTCCATACTCTGAACGTCCCAATTCTTTTCTGTTGCAAGCTCCATGATTATTTCCTTTAATCTGTCATCAACACCATCGATCAACATCGACTTACGATATTTAGGTGCAATAACAAAGTGATATTGGAGCGAAGAAACACTATGCCTTGAATGCCTTAGTTTCATAATTTACCACTAATACATACAATATAAGTAATAGTATAAAAGGTTAACGTAATATGTTTAGTAAAAAAGAAAGTTATGCGTGGATATCAATCAAAATGTTAAAACAAGCTTCCGATTTCAAATCGGTGAGTATCAGAAGCTTGACATCGTTAGTTTGCTGCCACGAAACACCAAATCACGCATGACCCTGTTTAGCATCACACAATTCATCAAGTGCTCTACTTTTTATAGCGTTGCACAATGTTCTAGGATTATCTATTTTATGCTGCTCTTCTGCGTCAATTCGAAGCATCAGGCGTATCATTTTCTTTCTTTCAATTTCTCGATATACCTTATACCCATTTTCCCCATCAAACATTTCGAGCATGACCTGTGTCATTATCCTAACGTCTGCTATTTCTTCCAGGACATCTTCCTTTGTGCATCGCCCTCTCAGGTAATGGTTAATGGCAACCACAAGTTCACAGCACTCTTCTCCACACTGATCAATATTGAATTGTTTTCCGAATGTGTCTATTACAGACTTTATTTGATATATTTCCATAATTAATCTCCTTTTATGCATGTTTGGTCATCATAATGTTAATTCAAGCTTCCGATTTCAAATCGGTGAGTATCAGAAGCTTGACATCGTTTATTGGCTGCCCACTGGTGAACCTACAGACCCATCAATCAATATTTCAAGGCAAAAGCTTTCCCCATAATGGACATCTCATAAGGTTTTCTTTTGATTCTCCATCACAATTTACTACATGTTTAACAAATAAACATATATTATCAACTTTACCATCACTCCATTCTGATGTTGAATGAAAATTACATTTTACATTTTCTGAAATAATATCATCTCCTTTTTGTTTAACTTATTTTATGGGTCCTCCGTTATTTTCTGGTTAACCCAAGCTTCCGATTTCCAATCGGTGAGTATCGAAAGCTTGGCATCGTGAATTGGCTGATACTATTTAGCTGTTCGACCCCTCATTTTCTTTCTTAATTTTACCTCTTCATTATATTTTTCCAACGCTACAGCATGGTAATTTATTCTATCTTGCACTTCCTTAGGCATCATTTTATCATTCTCCTTTTGTTTATCTTTTCAATGGGTCATCCGTCGTCAAGCCACCGTGCTTTAGCGAAGCGGGGCACAAGGTTGTAATATCATGTCGCAACATGGCTGCGCTGACATCGTTAATCGGTTGCTTATGGTTAACTTCCTACGCATGGATCGATTAGAAAAACAAATGTTTAATCAAATATAACAATCCAATTGCAATTCCAACATAGGTGCATAACTGTACAATAGCTCCAACAATTATATAAGCAATCATTTTCTTAGTAGTTTTGTCAAAATCATCACTCATTTTCATACCTCCAATTTTTCCAATTTTTCAATAGCATAGATTATTAAATCATGCCAGCTCTCATTGTATTCATCTTTTATTCGTTTAAGATTTTCATACTCTTCTTCAGTAAAAGTTGGGTTTACATTTTTCATATTACCACACTAACTAACTAAGTTAGTAATAGTATTAATAGTTAACGTAATAAGTTAAAAAAAGAAAGTTAATGCGTGACTCAAAGGATCAAGGATAACACAAGCTTCGCATCTCTGATGCGGAGTATACGAGGCTTGACATCATCTTATTGGCTGCTGGTGGGGAACTCAGTTGCGCATGTGTGTGGTTAACTTTGCAATACCATCCATTCCACGTTTCCACCTCTACCGAATAGGCAGTGGTCAGGAATATCCCCTGTATGCATCACAACGGTGCATGGTATTCGATTGTCTTCATTTTTATTTAAACATTCTGAGCATTGGTATACGCTTGTTTCTAATTCCATAATTACACTCCTATTTTTCCACCAAACGAGATATAAACTTCATCTGGCAATTGGTATATGCACCCAGAACATGTTGGGTATGCATCACACAGTATTCCAGTTTGCATGTGTTCTTGGCATTTTTCAAATTTTGTTTTATTATCCATGTTTTATGCGTCCATTGTTATTATATGGCAAGCGCAAGCTTCCGTTTTCCAATCGGTGAGTATCGAAGTTTTAATGTGCTTGTGGTGAACTGTCTGACCCCTCTGAATGAATACAATTGTTACAACATTCAAGTCCTAAAATGACTGGATAAAACGGTTCGTAATCGATGCACCTATCACTTTCTTTAACTTCGGTTTTTACTATGCTGCAATAGCAGTCCCCCTTGCAATTTTCATTAAACCATTTAATACTCCCAAGTGTCTTTCCGCTTCGTTTATTTCCAACAATCATTCTAATATCACTAATTTTATCACTTCATTTTGTTTATCTTATCGTGGGGTCATCCGTCGTCAAGCCATTGTGCTTTAACGAAGCGGGTCATGGGGTTGTAATGTCGGAACACTTTCCAGATGAGCTGACATCATATCACAAGCAATCTTTTGCATATTCATCTATCTTTTCACTAATACACGTTTTAATCGCATCAGCGAAATCTAATCCAAAATATATCTCATTGAATATTCTCATATCTTCGGTATCCAAATCAATTATTATTCTATTCTTATGTTCCTCGATGATCTTAGTCATCAGTTCATGGAACCCTTGGTTCGCATGCACACTAAATGACATGGTGTAATCGTAATCCTCATTTTTCATAAACGGTCTTTTAAATTTATTTAAGTTCATAATACTGTAGTAAACGTCTGAATAGTATATAAACATGTCTACATGTGTACACCAATAGACACGATTAAATAGTATGACGTTCTTTTAGTAATTGCGTTCAGAGACTTCGACCATGTGTTTGGCCTGTTTGTTCCATGAAAGCCTCCACAAGACTGGGGATGTAGTCGTCCCCAGTCACAAATTAACATGTGGTGATCTAAGTTAATGGAGGTTTGTAATGAGAAAATGCACATGCGGAAGGTGTGATGAATGCAAGAAGACGATGATTGCTGAAGAGTTATCAGAACGTAACAATTCATTGGATACACGGGATCAGATTATTGAAAGGGATCGCATACTAAACACCCGTGATAGAAACTCTTGTCCGGATTGTGGAAGTCTGCACGTATATCACAGGAAAAGTTCGAATAAATGGATATGTAGAAAATGTGGATGGATTGGTGATAATCCACGAAAGACTGCTACAAAGTGCTACAAGACAAGTGATAGTAGAATTGATAAGATTATACGAGGAACATCAACCTCGTGATGTAACGCAAAAACCCTACTGTATTAGTAGCAGGATAGTATTTACCACTGTCCTGCTGCTCACAGACAAATGAAGCAACATGCCGTTGTAAAATATAGGAACCTGTTGTACCACCTACAACATATATTCCCTGTTAGATTCAGGGCAACGGCAACTAAAAACAGATATCACAGGCTGGAATTAAAAAACGTATAGCATAATTCCTACCAACCCCAACCACTCCTCACCAGCCTGTGATTAACTATGCTGCAATTGGTATGATGTCAGTTCGATTCTGATATGTAGCTTCCGCAGAAATAATGCGGGTGATTAACAACCGAATTTCTGGTAATTGGTCCAGTCTAAAAAACCAAAAGTGTCTTCTCCCGTAATCGGGAGCTTGATAGGAAATATAAAACCCACCTGCATACGGTCATCGTGTGCGAATCAATGGCTCTGGTTGGTGTCCAGAGCAATATATATACACGAACTGAAATAATAGGAGGCGAATAGATATGTGTTGGCGTGATATTACAAGACACACACAAGTTGCACGAATTATAAAAGAATAATATGGACTCATGATCATTCATCTAAAGATGGAGTTAAGGAGTTCTCTAAAAACTCCTAGCAATATTAATTCAGAACTATAGTGTAGTGGTCAATCATTCCTGACCTTGGATCAGGAGACTGTGGTTCGAATCCACCTAGTTCTATCGGCTTTCTAGGAGTCGATTGCTGAACCTGGGATGTTCCAAAAAAAGCACTCTACGGGCAACCAGCACCCGCGCAACAGGACGAATTTGCAATAAGCTGGAGACAGCTCGGAGAGACGGGCGCATCATAATGGAGTCGTGGCACATGGAATGTGCATGTCAGGTATTCATGACGATGAAGTAGAGACTGATGATACTGGTCAGCTAAGTGTCAGTCAAATAATCCTGTAAGCAAGCAGACCTAATCAAAAATAGGCAGGTTGGTTCGAATCCAACCGACTTCACATCATCAAGGAACCGTAAATTCAATTGGTAGATTCTTTGGCGAAAGCTGCGTGATGTGCAGGTTCGAATCCTGCCGGTTCCATTCATTAAGGAGGACATAAGCATGGATAATAAACTCATACAAGAACGAATCGAAAGATACTCCAACTGGAGAAAAGAGCACAACTGGCCACAGTTCGAACCTTCTAATGGAATCTGTTGGAGTTGTCATAGACAGATATTTGAGAAATACGACGGGTCGCAAGAAATCACGGGCTGTCCATTTTGCCATATGTCATACGTTGATTGATTTAAGTATTCATAACTTGGTGCGAAACATGTCAAAGCGTCATTGGATGAGACAGTTCATAAAAGACATTGGTTCCATGGAAGATTCTAAATATATAAATACAATTGATAAAATAGTAATCAGTAAAACTACTGGAACGATATCAGTTGATACCGGTATAATAATATCAAATCGTACACTTAAAAACATGCATAAGATAGGAGTTTTGAACATATGATACCAGGAATGGAATGTAAACCTCGTGCATATCTATTTTTCCCAACCAACAAACATTATGCATCATTCGAAGCAATGAAAGCAGCCAATCCTTTTTATTTTCCAGATGATACTGATATCCTGCGCGAACAGGTATATAAAGTCGTAGACATCACAAAAGATCAGGCAATTGAACTTGGTATTAAAGTAAAGGATTTTGATTAATCATGAGAATGTCAGATAAGCAGATAGAAGACCTTGTAATCAAATTAGAAAATGAAATTGATTTTATCAGGAGTATCGAATTTGATAGTAAGCTTGGGAAAGAAGCTATCCACGATCACCTCGTTGAGATAAATGCTTACAGGAAGGTGTTAAACGATGGGTGAAGACGATGAGTATCGTTGGTTATGCCACAAGTCCAGAGATAGAACTGGATACGCACATCGATGCTTAGAAAAAGAATGTGGAAACTTCAGTGTTGAACATGACTGTTGCTCTGATAAAGTTGCTGCGATGGCATTGGATAAGATTGCCGTCTGCTTATCAAATATGCTTGGAGTGATTAAGAAATGATTGGAATTGTTACTTGGATTATGATTTATATCGTATCACTTGCTATTGGTATGTGTATTGGACTTGATGATAAGAAACATAGGAGTATTTAAAATAATGAAGTTGAAAACACAAATTCTTGAATTGTTATATCCTGAAAGAGTACCGATGGAACAACTTGAACACGTTGTTGATAAAGTAATACCTTTAGTAGATGAACTTATCCGGCAGGCTGAAATAAAACCTGCCGATGATAGCGTACAATCATTGCCGCAGGTTGTCAGAGCATCCCCACGAGTTCCAGAGAACATACAGAACGTGATTGATAAGTCAACGGAACCTTCTATACTAAATCCAGTTGAGAATAAACAGATATCCTATGATGAAGAACAAGAATCATCGACCACAGTTACAAAAAAAACATTCAACAGAACCGAAGTTGATAAATTAAAATTCAAATTCATTCAATTATCACCAGTGCCAGAAGAGACAGATGAGTGGGCGAAAAAAACATTGAAAGACGTTAAATATTCAAAGTCTCCGGATGGATCAGTGTTCATAATACGTGGAAAGAATAATTCCAGGATACCTACTACATGGGATTATCTAAATGATTTCTTTAATTCCCTTCCGGATGTTGTACGTATTGGTAATATAGAAGGCATTGGTAAACATAAAGCTATTACACTATGTAAATTTTATGTACAGCATCCTAACTCCGATTGCCGTATTGAAAAGCATGGATATGCTAATTATCTTATAAAAGAAGAAGTCAGGGTTAATAATATAACAACTACTGAAAGTAGAGCCTGGGAAGCTGAACGTAATCGTTATGGAATAGAAGTTGAAGAGTAGTGATATGGGGTGTAGTTGATTACACTCACATATCAACTACCTGAAAACCAGTGCATTTCAAAGGTCCCCCACATCTAATACATGTAAGTATCCTTTCAGTGTCCAGCACTTCTGTAGTATGTCGTTTGCATTTAGGACAGTATAAGTTAATCTCTGTTTCCATACTCATATATCCACCTTCCAGACGACTTCTCACCACCGATTACACCCGCCTTGAGCAATCCAGCCAGCCTGACTGATGCATAGCGCGGAGCG
>Ga0172380_10007887_pt1 | contig 11824 bp, 11 predicted proteins | sample Leawe162metaG_FD_119747 | JGI IMG/M metagenome (GOLD analysis project Ga0172380, IMG submission 119747) | Leachate microbial communities from a municipal landfill in Southern Ontario, Canada - Leachate well 162 metaG | ecosystem: Engineered > Solid waste > Landfill > Unclassified | place... | reverse complement strand
GGGTACTCGGTGAGCAGACGGTGGCCGTTGTAGTGAAAATCGCCGATCAACGGTACCGTGCAGCCCAATGCATCCAGGCGTCGCCGAATATGCGGCACGGCGGCGGCGGCGGCTGAAGTGTTGACGGTGATTCGTACCAGTTCGGAACCGGCTTGTGCCAGCTCGTATACCTGCTTGGTGGTAGTCGTGATGTCCTCGGTATCGGTGTTGGTCATCGACTGCACGACGATAGATGACCTGCTCCCGATGATGATATTACCAACCCCGACTTGTTGCGTAGTACGCCTCACAGCATGCATAACACTCATAAGTTACTCCAGAACCAGACGAGCAACACTATCTGGCTTGAATCCAGACAAATCAATTTCATGACCCATGTAATAAAGGCGTATTGCTCCCGCTCTGCCAATCGTGACCTGATACGGTGCGCGCCTTGCGCCACCGATCCACTTCTCGTCACCAGCCTGAGTAACACGCGAAATCAACACTTCATCGTTAACATCCCTGATCTCTACCCAGGCGTCTGCCTCATACACAATGTGAATGGGGCGTTTCATCAGTTGCTCCAGCGGAATTTCGCGTTTGGCTGATGGTGTTTCTGTATTTATTTCAGCCTTGGGTAAATCCGCAGCCTGCGAGCCAAACGGTTCTTTTTTTACATCTGTAGCAGCAGATGGTGAGTCTTTATCAATTTCAACGTCTGTGGTTGTGGTGGCGACATCCGACACCGTTTCGATGGTCAGTTCAGGCTGCACCATATTGGAGCTGTCACTGATCAATCGCAACCCGTCATTGTGTGGGCTGAATAGAAACCATGCCAATCCAATAGCGATAATCAATGCACCAAGTAGCGCGTAGAGATTCTTATGGTCAGCCCCGACAACAGGCAACAAGACACCTCCAGCCTGCACATCTGTTACGTCGAAGTGATGTTCTGAATGCATTTCAGTGTCCGCCAGTAACGGTGCCGGATCAATATTCACGACACGCGCATAGCTGCGGATAAAGCCGCGCAAAAAAGTTCCTTGCGGAAGATGTTCGATATCACCTCTTTCCATCGCATCCACTTGGCGTACGCTGAACTTGATGCGATCCGCTATTTCCTGTGAGGATAGACCAAGCACCTCACGCGCGGCTCGCAAGGTGTTGCCAATGATCAAATATTGGTCAGCCGTATTGCTCGCTGCAGAATCTGATTGAACCTCGCTCATCATTCCCCGCTCTGCAGTAATTGTGCCTCTCGTGAATCAGGGAAACGCTTGCTCAGTTGCAAGGCAAAACTGGCTGCTGCGTTGCGGTTCCCCAACTTGCGTTCTATACGGACGGCCAGCCATAATTGCTCGGCGTCAAGATCGCGCCCACTTTTTAGAAAGCGCAGCAACCATGATTTGGCCGCAGCATAGTCACCACTGTCATAAGCCACAGTAGCCTGTCCACTCAATGCTTCGGGCATATCGGGATGCAGAATCAGCGCCCGCTGCAAATAAGTGGCCGCCGCTGCAGAATCCCCCCCCTTGTGCGCACAGATGCCGGCATTGGCGTAGGCAAGATCCGGAGTGTTGTACAACGGGTCATTCAACGCTGCCATGAATTGTGGGATCGAATCCTTGGGGCGGCCACGCTGGCACAGAAACCAGCCGTAGTTGTTGTGCGCACCGGCATTGGCCGGCTCCAGTTTGAGACTATGCAAAAAATCAGCTTCCGCTTGTTTGTCCTCGCGCAAGGTCATGCGCACCAGGCCGCGCACGTTATAGGCGGGAGCATAGGAATCGTCAGCCTGCAAGGCGATGCCCAATTCCTGCAAAGCAACAGAATATTGACCGCGCTCGAAATATGACGCCGCGAGTTCTGTGTGAACCTGGGCAACGTTACGCGCACGTTCATCGGGTGCACCAGAGCCTGCGCAACCCGTCAACAAAACAAGCAACAAGACCATCCAATTTTTCATACCAGAATTCATGGCCGTACCTCCAACAGTCGATGTGTCCGTTTTGATTTATCCTGCACTTGCCCTGCCAATTGGCCACAGGCCGCCGCAATATCGTCGCCGCGCACCTTGCGAATAGTAGTCACAATACCCGCCTGCATCAGAGCATCACGAAAACGCTTCACCGTTTCCATATCTGAACGCTGATAAGGTGCTTGCGGGAAAGGGTTGAACGGAATGAGGTTGAATTTACACGGCACATCGTGAACCAGATTGATCAACTCGCGTGCCTGATGTAGGCCGTCATTCACACCTGCCAGCATCACATATTCAAAGGTGACAAAGTCACGCGGTGCTTTTTCCAGATACCGCAGGCAGGCTGCCATTAATTCCCGCAGCGGATATTTCTGGTTAATTGGCACCAACTCGTTGCGTAGCTCATCGTTCGGCGCATGCAGTGAGACCGCCAGCGCCACCGGACATTCGTCGCGCAAGCGGTCCATCGCCGGTACCACCCCCGAGGTGGACACCGTCACCCGGCGGCGTGATAGACCGTAGGCGTTGTCATCCAGCATCAGACGCAAGGCACCCACTGTGTTATCCAAGTTCAGCAGCGGCTCACCCATGCCCATCAGCACCACATTGGTGACCGGCCAATTGCCGTCTTTATGGCGGCCCGGATACGGTGCGGCAGAGCCGTCAGGTGCGGGAAGGGCTGCCTGCACCTCCTCCCCTAATCGGCCGCTACGCGGTAACGCGTCGGAGGCGCGGCCAAGTTCGTGGTTGGCCCACCATACTTGGCCGATGATCTCGGCGGTAGAAAGATTGCGGTTGAAGCCCTGCTTGCCGGTCGAACAAAACGAGCAGTCCAGTGCGCATCCGGCCTGCGTCGAAATGCACAGCGTGCCTCTATCATCTTCCGGAATGAACACAGCCTCCACAGCATTGCCGGTGCCGACGTTCAGCAGCCATTTGCGCGTGCCATCGGCGGCAGTCTCTTCACGCAACACGCCGGGAGTCTGGATACAGGCGATCTGTTTCAGTTTATCGCGAAGAGAGATCGCCAAATCGCTCATCGCGTCGAAATCTGACTCCCCGTTCTTGTAGACCCAACGCATCACTTGTTTGGCGCGGAACGGCTTTTCGCCCTGTTCCGCAAACCATGCAGTCATTGCTGCCGGTTCAAGATCGAGGAGGTTTTGCTTCATTACCCGTTTCTTAACGTGAATAGACGTTCAGCGCCGGAAAGAAGTAAGCGATCTCGACGGCTGCAGTCTCGGCCGCGTCGGAACCATGCACTGCATTCGCGTCGATACTATCGGCGAAATCGGCGCGGATGGTACCTTTATCGGCCTTCTTCGGATCGGTCGCACCCATCAGTTCGCGGTTCTTCAGGATGGCGCCCTCGCCCTCCAGCACCTGAATCATCACCGGACCGGAGATCATAAAGCTCACCAAGTCATTAAAGAAAGGACGTGCCTTGTGCACAACATAGAAGCCTTCAGCCTCTGCACGTGATAATTGCACCATACGCGAAGCCGCTACCTTGAGGCCGGCATCTTCAAAACGGGAGTAAATTTTACCGATGACATTCTTCGCCACGGCATCGGGTTTGATGATAGAAAGGGTACGTTCAACGGCCATGCTTCTTCTCCAAATAATTATTGTGAATCAGAAAATTCTGAGGGCGCGATTCTAGCAGGGTTTGCCGGCGCTGTCGCAGCTCGGGCCAGCGAAAACGGAGGCACGAGAACATCCCCAGGCGTGACCGGAGCACAGTCGGGGAGCGGGGTCAGCACCTGAATGCACCATCGACTAGTTGAACAATAAGTCAGGCAGGAACAGGCTGATTTCGGGGATATAAGTAACCAGTCCCAAGAACACCAGCAATACCAGCAACCAAGGCAAAGCGGCATGTGTCACCTGCATGATGCTCATATTGGTGATGCCACTGGTAACGAACAGATTCAGCCCCACCGGCGGCGTGACCATACCGATTTCCATGTTGACCACCATAATGATGCCGAGGTGGATGGGGTCGATGCCGAGCTGGGTGGCGATGGGAAAGAAAATGGGAGCCAGGATCAGGATAATTCCGGTCGGCTCCATGAAGTTGCCGGCAACCAGCAAGATAATGTTGACCACCAACAAGAACATCCACGGCGCCATACCGAAAGCCACGATATGCTCGGCGATGGTCTGCGGAATGCGTTCGGTGGTCAATACATGCGCGAACAGCATGGCATTAGCCACAATGAACATCAACATCACGGTAGTGCGGCTGGCCTCAACAAACACCTTTGGCAAATCTTTAAATGCCAAATCACGATAGATGAATACGGCCACAAATAGCGCATAAACAGCTGACACGGCGGCGGCCTCGGTGGGAGTGAACACACCGCCATAGATACCGCCCATGATGATGACCAACAAGGCCAGCCCCCACATCGATTCGCGGAACTTGCCCAAGACCTTCAAAAAAGGTGCACGCGGTGCAGGTTCGATGTTCAGCTTGCGCACACGCCAGTGCACCGCCACCGCCAGCATCAGGCCCAGTAGCAACCCGGGAATGACACCCGCCATGAACATGCGCCCGACCGACACCTCGGTCACGGCGGCATACACCACCATCACGATGGAAGGCGGAATGAGGATGCCGAGTGTGCCGGAATTACAGATCACGCCGGCAGCAAAGGGTTTTGGATAGCCGCTGCGCACCATACCGGCAATGACGATGGAACCGACCGCCACCACAGTCGCCGGACTGGAACCGGACACTGCCGCGAACAACATACAGGCGAGGATGGAGGCAATAGCCAGACCACCACGCAGATGGCCGACCGCCGCAATGGCGAAATCCACCATGCGCCGTGCCACGCCCCCGGTGGACATCAGTGCCCCGGCCAGAATGAAGAACGGAATTGCCAGTAGCGTGTAATGCTCGCTGGTCTCGTACAGCTTGATCGACAATGATGCCAAAGAGTCCTGGGCAAAGAAGGCAATGGTCAGCAGGCTGGACAAGCCCAAACAAATGGCGACCGGCATGCCGATCGCCATAAAGAAAAACAAACAGGAGAACAGAAACAGGGTGTTCATCTTTCTGCCTCCGCCGCTTTCAGTTTGAGTGCCTCTTCCACTTCATCGGCCAGATGCAAGTGATCCGATTTACCGGTAACCAAATTGTACAGAATGGGCAGGAAACGCAGCGCCAGCAAGGCAAAACCCACCGGCAGGATGGCGCGCACCATCCACATCGGGATCGCCATATCTTCCAGTTCGATGCCAACTTTCTTCATCTTCAGCACATATTCCATCGAACCATAGATCACCATGCCTGCATAAACGAGACAAAGTATTACGGCGACGCTGGAAACGATGCGACGGATGCCGGGTGTGAACAGCTTGACCAATGCATCCACGCCGATATGCGCACCGACCCGTACGCCGTAGGAAATACCGATAAAGATCATGAAAGCAAACAGGATGGTGGTCAGCTCGACCGCCCAGGTAAAGCCGGAATTGAAGACGTAGCGCATGACCACTTGCGAGAAAGTGAGCAACGTCATCGCTGCCAGCAGAATGGCAATCAGCCATTCATCCAAGCGTTTCAGGTATTTCATGCCACCTCCCCGAAAGCGCCCCCGTACATAACCGTGGGCGAGTCTTTACATGACCTGATTATTTCTTCTTCGGTTTCTCATTGGCAGCCACAGCTGCGTCAATCAAATCCTTGCCAATATCACCTTCGAATTTGGCCCAGACCGGTTTCATGGCATCGCGCCATTGTGCCCGTTGTGCTTTGGTCAGCTTGACCAGCTTGGCTTTCTTGTCCTCAATCACTTTGGCACGGAAGTTATCGTCCTCGGCCAGCGCGACCTGGTTGCCGTAATCGATCGATTCTGCCATGGCTAGGGATAGGCCTTTCTTCACATCCCCGGGCAAACCATTCCACCATTGCTCGTTGGCGATTACCATGTAACCGAGCAGGCCGTGATCGGTCTCGGTGATATATTCCTGCACTTCATGGAATTTCTTGGTGTAAATGTTCGCCCAGGGATTTTCCGCACCGTCCACCACTCCGGACTGCAGGGCTTGATAAACCTCGGCGAAGGCGATCTTTTGTGGGTTGGCGCCAATCACCTTAAACTGTTCCTCCAGCACATCGGAAGCCTGGATACGGAACTTCAGCCCCTTGGCATCCGCCGGCGTATACAACGGTTTGTTGGCAGAAAATTGCTTCATGCCGTTATGGATATAGCCGAGACCAACAATACCCTTGTCAGTCATGGAGGTCAGCAGTTCACGTCCTTTAGCGCTATTCTGGAAACGACCGACTGCGTGAATGTCATCAAACAGGAATGGCAAGTCGAATATCTGGATCTTCTTGGTGTATTTGCCAAACTTGGCCAGCGAAGGCGCAAGTATCTGCACATCACCCAGCAACAAGGCTTCCATCTCCTTGCCATCACCAAACAACTGGCTGTTTGGAAAGACCTGTACTTCGACTTTGCCCGGCAACAACTTTTCGGCGACTTCCTTGAACTTGATCGCAGCCTGCCCTTTTGGTGTGGAATCGGCAACCACGTGGCTGTACTTGATGATAATGGGACCGGCTTGCACCGCAAAAGACAAACTGAACAACAAAGCACCAAACAACAGGCTAGTGATTTTCATTTTCTCGTCTCCCTGAATCGTTACAAGTCAATTTACTTGTGCGGCGAATCATAGACCAATTATTTGCAGGACACTACCATACCAACCTCATCGGTATTAGCCTGGAAATCGGCAGCAATCGCCACCCCCACGACCGCGACCAATTCGTCACCACAAAAGAGCAGCGGCAGCCTCTCGCGTTGCCAGGGCGGCACCTGATGTTCCTGCAACAAATGTTTGAGTGTGCGACGTGCCGCACGCGGATGTGGGCGCAAATGCTCGCCACCTGAGCGCAAGCGCAAGGTGGCCGACGCGCTGCGCAATTTGCACATGCTGATCCCCTCACCCGTGGCTTGAGTGAACAATACACGCCCCTGCAGCGGAGGCCAGGGCAAGGTCGCCTCTCCTTGCCAGCGCAAACACAATGCAGGGTCTAAAGGGGGCAACACTGACAACACCTCCGCATACCCTTGAAAGCGGCGTAACTGCCAGTTGCCGAATTGCACGCAGACAGCAGCATCCCGGCGTGCCGAGCACAACTGGTGCAGCATCTGCTCCAGTTGTTTGCTCTGCGGCATGGGTGCGCCACATTGGTGCAAAAAATAACGCAGCAGATTCTTGGCGCGGGGAGTGCTCAAACGAGACAATGCCTCAACCGCCAGCCTGTCTCGTTCTATCGCCCCCGCCCCGTCCTGTGCGGCCAATTCATCCAGCAATTCGGCTGCTTCGGAGAAATGCTGTGCGCTGCGCGCGAGCGTCTCGCGGCAGGCTGGAAATTTTTGCTGCAACAGGCCGAACACGCGATGACGCACGAAATTGCGGGGATAGCACTCGTCGCAGTTACTCTCGTCCTCGACCCAGCGCAAGCCATGCTGTTGTGCGTAAGCCAGCAATTCCGCACGAGAAAAGTTCAGCAAGGGACGGATCACGATACGGCTGTCCTGACGTCGCAGCAGAGGCATGGCACTCGCGCCGCGCACACCCGCGCCGCGCAACAGTTGCAGCAACAAGGTCTCTGCCTGGTCATCGGCATGGTGTGCCAGTGCAATGAAATCACAATCCTGCACGGCTAAAGCAGCGTGGCGCAACTGTCTTGCGGCGGCCTCGATGCCAAGGGTCTCGCGCAATGGTTGAATGTCGACGTGCGCCACCTTGCACGCAACACCCTGTTCTGCACACAAATCAAGGCAAAATCGCGCCCATTCATCCGCGTTGGGACTGATGCCGTGATGGACATGCAAGGCGGAAAGCTGGAATTCGAGACGTGGCGCAAGGGTGGCCAGCAAATGCAACAGGACAACAGAGTCGATGCCACCACTCAAACCAAGCAAAATATGCTTACCCCGACAGGGCAACGCCGCAAGATGCGCCGCTGTTTGTTCGGTCAGGTGATCAGCAAAAAGAGACTTGGTCACAAAGAAAAGTGCGGCGCGCCGACCAGGTCGGGGTGCCGCTATTACTGAAGTTCAATTTCCTTGAACTTGCCATAACCCATCAGACGGTTGAATCGCGTCTGTAGCAGTTCATTGGTGGATTTTGCCTGCGCCTGCTTGAGTGCGTCAGACAATGCTTTTTTGACACTCTGCATAGTTGCAGAGTAATCGCGGTGTGCACCACCCAACGGCTCACTCACGATCTTGTCCACCAGACCCAGTGCCTTGAGGCGGGTAGCTGTGATTGCCAGTGTTTCGGCCGCCTCTTCTGCCTTACTCGCACTTTTCCACAGAATGGAGGCGCAACCTTCGGGCGAAATCACCGCGTAAGTCGCGTATTGCAGCATCAGTAACGCGTCCCCGATCGCAATCGCCAGCGCGCCGCCGGAGCCGCCCTCGCCAATGATGGTACAGATCATGGGTACACGCAGTTCGGCCATGACGTACAAGTTCCTGCCGATCGCCTCCGACTGACCACGCTCTTCCGCGCCAACACCGGGATAGGCACCGGGTGTATCAATAAAAGTCATGATGGGGATACCGAATTTCTCGGCCAGACGCATCAGGCGCAATGCCTTGCGATAACCTTCCGGGCGCGGCATGCCGAAATTACGGTATTGGCGCTCCTTGGTATCACGCCCTTTCTGATGCCCGATCACCATCACGCTCTGTCCGTTGAAGCGTGCCAGCCCCCCGACGATTGCCGGATCATCGGCATAAGCGCGGTCGCCGTGTAGTTCTTCAAAGTCGGTGAACAGGTGTTCGATGTAGTCCAAGGTATAGGGACGTTGCGGATGGCGCGACACTTGCGATATCTGCCAGGAAGTCAGTTTGGTGTAGATATCCTTGGTCAGTGCCTGACTTTTCTTTTGCAGACGCCCGATCTCATCCGAGATATCCAGCGCAGAATCGTCCTGCACGTAACGCAATTGCTCGATCTTGTTCTCCAGCTCGGCGACCTGCTGCTCAAAATCCAGAAAAGTCAGTTTCATGGTTGCTGTCTCAAAAGGTCAATCACGGGGCGGCATGATACAACATGCTGCACATTGAACTGAAACGGATTATCCGCTCCTGCGCAGAAAACACGTTATTTCGATACCTTAATTATTGAGTGAGAAAAAACGGCGGATGGTTGCCAATATCTCGTTTCGGCTCCGCGAGATATCAGGGCGACTCGCCACCGCATCAATGTCCAGCAACGCGCTATCGAGTTGTGCGCTGCGCAAAGCCAGTATATGCGAGACCTCTTCGGCAATCGCAGGCCGCAACTGCAGTATCGCCTGGAACGCATCTTTGTCCAGGCGGTAGCACTCGACATCGGTTTTTGCCAGCACCGAGGCGCGGCGCGCAGCACCAGTCAACAATGCCATCTCACCAAAGAAATCCCCCTTGTGCAACACATTGACAGCGCGTCTTTCACCCCCAGCCGATGCCAGGAATACCTCGGCCTCTCCCCGGATGATGATATACAGGCCGTGTGATTGTTGGTCACCCTGCCGCGTGATCAGGTTGCCTCGTGCAAATGGTGAATAGTGCAAACGTTCTGCCAGCGATACAAGTTCCGCTTCGGTCATGGATGAAAACAGCTCGACTCTGCGCAACGTCTTCAGGCGCAACTGGATCTCGCGTTGATGCAATGCATCCTCGTATTTTTCATTCTCTTTGGTGAGATGGATACCGCGTTCGTCCATGGCCAGTTTAAGACCGGCACGTTGCAATGCAGCCATGATATGCCAGCGCATCATGCCATCGGTGGGATCATCCGGCGTTAAATCGGTAAGCCAGTAACGCAGGGCGTAACGCGCGTATCCCTTGTCATCCATGTCCATCAGCACGCAATTCGGGGGGGGGTCGCTCGCCACGTTGGGTATGTCGGTATGGCGAATAACATCCTCTATCACATTGATCACCTTGGGCGGCGGCACCTCCAAGCCAACGTTGAACCACACCCAACGCCGCCACTGCACGGGCTGGTCGGTGCGTCGCCCGAGCACGACAAATTTATTTTTCATCAATTGTGAGTTCGGGAATACCACAGTTTCCCAGTTGCGAGTCTCCACCAGCGTCGAGCGCCAGCGGATATCAACCACCTTGCCGGAAATGTCGTCCACCTTGATCCAGTCGCCCACTTCGATGGAATTATCCAGTTGCAAGGCGAGACCGCCCAGGATATTGCCCAATGTATCCTGCATGGAAAAGGCGATTACAGCCGTAATCACCGCCGAGGTTGCCAAAATGCTGCTCAAGTCCAGACCGGCATAACGCAGACGCACCAGGAACCATGCGACATAGGCGATGATGACGAAGATATCTTCTGTGATACGCGGCAAATTCAACTTGAGTGAGGGCAAGACTTTTCTGAATATCAGCAGACCCCACAAACGGATCAGCGCAATGCCCGCACCGATCACAAACACCTCGCGCATGATTTCCGCCGCGCGCAGTAACTCGGCGGCATGCAGCAAGCCGCTCACGAATTGCCCAAAGACACAAACCAGATAGAAGCCCATCGTGTTGAACAGGCTCTGGCGATCCTCGCGCAGGAAGTAATTCAGCAGCACGAAAATCACCAGCACCATCAGCAACAGCAGCAGCGACTCCGCACCCCAGAAAAAATCTACTGCATCACGCCAGAAAGTCATGTCGCCACCCCTTTAAGAATGCGTTGATTTTACTAGATGTAAGCCGTCAATGCCCGACGACGAAGCCACAGTTTCCAGCACCCGGGGCGCGTCATCTCGAAACGATGGTCAGCTTCTTCTGTCAGCACTTCCAGAGTGAGAGTCCTTAATCTGCCCGCACATAACGCCTGCCACACCGGTGCCGCGATTTCATTTTCAAATTTTTCGAGCCTGGTACGATAGGCATAAAAATCACCGCGCTGCCAGGCCTCCTGCAAACTGGCATCCACCCACAAACCTCGCTCATACCCACTCGTCAACAGGCTTGGAAGATCATCCAGCAAAACCCTCTCACTTGCGTGGGTAAATGCGGCGGCCAATGCATCATCATTACCCACCGCATCGAATACCGGATGCGGGGTGGCTGCGCAACCACCGCCCCACAACCAGAGACTGTTGATCACAGGCTTGCCGGCTTGCTGGCGCGCCGTATTGACCGGATGTTGGTGCAACAGCATCTGTATCTCGTTATTCAGCCGCTGCCAGCGCTGTGCATCAGTGCCCTGCGGCAACAATGTTTTGACATCACGCCAGGCAGCAACGCGTAACGGGGTCATCGTGACCTCGCCCAGAGTCTGCACCTGCACATACCAACGCCGCGAATGCGGTGCAAAGAAGTGTAGGCCCTCCTCACCAAAATGCATGTTGAGGGTCATGCACAGCGCCTGGGCATCGGCATCAGAGCACGCCACATCGGTTTGTAACATCACCTGCGAAGACTGTATCTGCAACTCAACCGGATCGGCGCACAGCCAATATCCATCATCCACCACCAGCCCGTCCGCCAGCGCGCGCAGCGGTGCCACACTCCGCACCCCGAAGGTCTCGCATAAACGGTCTTCCAATGAGTTTGGCGGCAACACCAAATGCTTGCTGCGCGCCAGCAATTTTTCCAAATATGGCAGGCGTAATCCGGCCAGCAACGCAGATGATGCCCGTGCCGGCAAAAATAGAGAGGGAATGATGAGATGGAGATGATTCATACGCGCCAGTTTAGCATCCATATCGGCAACGCTTGTGGCACACTAACGCCTGTCAATTAACCGAGCCACACATCCTTGCAACCATACGAATTATTTATCGGCCTGCGTTACACCCGCGCCAAGCGCCGCAACCATTTCATCTCTTTC
>Ga0172380_10007886_pt1 | contig 11825 bp, 10 predicted proteins | sample Leawe162metaG_FD_119747 | JGI IMG/M metagenome (GOLD analysis project Ga0172380, IMG submission 119747) | Leachate microbial communities from a municipal landfill in Southern Ontario, Canada - Leachate well 162 metaG | ecosystem: Engineered > Solid waste > Landfill > Unclassified | place... | reverse complement strand
AGTCTTACCATGAGCTCTAGCCATAGCCTCTGATGCTCCTACCATTCCTATATATTGAATAAGCTTAGAACCATAAGAAGTTCCATAAATATCCTTCTCACCAGCCATAGCTCTTTTAACTAATTCTAATCTATACTCCCAGACCTTATGAGGTTCAAGAGAATACTGAAATGCTATCCTACCTGCTGGATTAGCAAAGACCTTAGGAATATCCCATCCACCTCTGAAGTTAACAGAAGTAACTTTATTCCAGATATAACTACGTAGAAGTTCTGGGTCTATACCTTTAGATCCACCCTTCATAAGATTACCCATGATGTTAATACCACTCTCTACATATTCAGCCATTACTGTAGGTTGTCCTTGTAAGGCCTTAAGTAACCGGCTTGAATGAACTTCTATACCACTAGTAGTTTCTAGAGTCTTAACAATATCTTTTAACTTACCAAAGGTCTTTAACATCTCCTGAGACTTAAGAGGATGTGCTACCATCTGATATACAGCCTGAGGAGTATTCCATATTCCTACTTCTGAGATAGCTCCAGGAAATCCTCCTATGACGTGCTTAACAGCTACTCTTGCATTCATAAAGAGTTGTAGGAAATAGTTAGTGGAAGTAATACCGCTACTAATCTTATCTGATAAAGTACCTCCCCTATAAATATTATTCTTAATCATCTCTGCTGCTTCTATACCAGCTTTGTTACCCATCTTAGCAGCCTTATCAACTGTATCTTTCCAATGAATAAGATAAGGTTGAAATGCTAACTTCCTTTCTACTACTGGAATATAATCAGTAAGCTGAGCAGTCATTGAAGGGAACCAATTAAACTCTCCAGCTCTATGTGCAAAGGCCATATCAGCAGGAATATGTTTCTTAATTGAATCAGGTATGTTATTATAGTTACCTAAGGCTTCCTTCATCTCTTGAGATATGATATGTCTAGTATAAGCCTGCTTACTAACTATTGGCATACCTACTCTCTTCATATCATCAGCAGTCTTAGTATAGTAGGATTTAATCATCTCTCCTACCTGTATCTCTTTCTCACTCATTCTACTTAACATAGTAGCTGGTAAAGTATCTTCAGCATACATAGCAATACGTACATCAGGACTAGACTCAGCTATCTTTAACTGAAAGTCATTAGCATCTTTATAATTCTTAATGATCATATCGGATAAGGATTTTTTCATACTCTCATCAGTAGTCATTTCAAATTTCCTACTAAGAGCTACATGTTCCTTAACGAATGGATTCATCCTATCCTTGACCATTTTGGAATCAGACTTAACTCCTTTGGATATACTCTTGAACCATTTAAAACTATTCTCAGTATTAAGTCCAGCAGTCTGTCCTGCTTCAAAGGCATCAACTAAAGGATTCTCTAAACCCCATGAATCCCTCATCACCTGTCCTGGACTCCCCACCTTCCTACTGAAGGCATTAGATTCACCTGTAGGCATAGGAGCCTTAGTCTTAGTTTTGATCCAAGGATATATTCTCTCTGGGAACTTTGGTATCTCTCCTTGAGGCTTATAATTCTTAGCTACAAAGGATTGACCATGCTCTGGATGTTTCATAGCATAAAGATTCTCCATCCAGTGATTAGCTATAGCAGCAGTCTCATTAGGAGTATCTCCAATAGCCTTACCAAGAGAAGCTACTGAAGGTTTAAGAGAGTGGTAGTCACCCTGATATTCTGGATTGATAACTACTTTACTAGGTTTACTAACCGGACCAGCAGCCTTATCTCTTAAATATCTTTCATAGTTCATTGCATCTAATTGACCCTCAGGAATAATCTCAGAAGCATTAGCAAAAGCACTCTCTCTTATTTGATCAGTTACAGTAGCTACCTTACTCTCTTCACCAAAGGTATGTAGTTTAGTAGGACTACCTTTCTTGGGTAATTCTACATGCACATGATTAGGGGTGAGAGAAAGATCCTCTACATCTAAACCTAATTTTCTAGCAGCCTTAGCTACCTCTAATTGATTAAGACCTAATTTCTTAGTTGGAATATCTGTAGCCATTCCCTCAAGATGTAAACTATTCTCTGCAGGACTATATCCTCTAGCCTTCAAGTTCTCATTATAAGCCTTAGTTCTAAATCCACTAGATACTCTCTCAACTCCACTCTTATCAGTATAGGTAATCTTCTGACCTAACTCTTCCTGAAGTTGATTGATCTTAGATACCATCTGAGACTTCATTCCTATTTCTTTAAGAGCAAGAGGAGCTTGTTCCTGATTAAAGGCCTCAAGAGTAATAGGTTTTAGTTTATCTCCCTTTACTCCTTTAGCAAATTTACCTAATTGCTGAGCTTTATTGATAGGAGTTATAGTACGAGAAGGAGTAACTTTAACCTCCCCTAAACTCTTTACTCCTCTAGAACTCATTGGGCTATAAGTCTCAAGCCACCTTTGATATTCTAACTCACTGGCTAAACCTTCTAACTTAGGAGACAAGGCCCTTATACCCTCTTTCCTCAAAGTCCCCATAGTTCCCTTAGCTGCATCAAGAGCTACCTTACCTGCAGTAGTCTCACCAGCCTTAATTAAAGTACTAGCCTCTTTCATATAAGCAGTAGCTCTCCCCACCTTACCTGCTTCTTTAACTCCCTTAATACCAACTCCTACTCCAGCTATCATAGCCAGATTAAGCATCTGAGATACAGGACGTTCATAAGTATACTTAATTGGATGAGTAAATAATTCCTTAATATCAGCTAGGATTGGAAGAATAACTGCCTCAGTGATTATCTTAGGACCTTGCTTCAAGGACATGAGACTTTCCTTAGGCTTAGTAATCCATTCTTTCAATCCACCTAATTCCAGCTTAACTAATTCAGTAACTCCTACTCCAAGTCCTACAGCACCCTTACCTATATTCTCTACAGCTCCAACTACACTAGCTTCTTTAAGAGGCTTAGGAGTACTAGCCCATTCAGCAGCCTTATTATAAGTCTCCTTTACTTTAGATAATAGACTTTCCTTATTAGCTTCTAAAGTATCATCTAGAATAGAAGGAGCAGTACTAGGAGGTAGAACTACAGGAGCTGGAAGAGTCCCAGTAGTTACAGGATTCTCATCTAGTAAAGAAGTATCTTGTTCATCAAGAATGGATGGCATTATAAGTCTCCTTCAGTTAACCCCATTCCTTTTAACTCCTGAAGTAACTGTTTCTTCTTTTCAGGATTGTTTAGTATCTTCTGTTTCCAAGTATCTGACTTAGCATTATATCTATTCAACCAACCTATAGCTTCAGTAGAATACTTAGAATAATCTTTCTTATTACTTCCATCAGGACCACCATACATACTGGAATACTCTTTGATACCTTCATCATGATACTGTTGCCACATATTTCTTTCATTCTCATCAAGAACCTCAAATGGCTTACCTAACTTAGCATTGGCATACTTAACTGCATAATCTAAAGCCTTATTTCCAGTAGCTCCAGTGCCTCTCTTAGCATACCAGTCTGACATTGAATTAGCACGAGTAGTCTCTGCCTCAGTCTTAGCTATCTCTCCTTTAGCTTTCTTACCTTGAAGAGTCTCTCCACCCGTTTCAAAGAGTCCCATAGGTTCAGTCTTATACTGAGTCCTAAAAGCCTTCTGAATATCAGCAGTAGGCTTAGACAGCATACCAGTTAGTTCTCCTTCTTTCATCCAGAGATCTAACTTAGCTGCAGCCTCTTCCTTTTGTTTCTGTTTCTTTAATTGGATGAAGGAGGCTATAGTATCTCCAATGTCCTTCAATCCACTTAAATCTACACCCCTAGATTGTTTAAGTCCGGGATTAGGTGACATTATCTGAACCATTTAATACCTCCTTAGTTACCAATCATATCCTGAATAGGAATCATTAAAATAATCTGTTAAGTTCTGTTGTGGGGTATATGGTTCTGGTTCCCAATTAGAATAGGTACTACCTCCACCTCCTCCACCATTATTATTTCCTGCTAACATCATACTACTAGCTAATTTAGTACCCATCTGAGCAATAGGCATAACATATTGTTCAAAAGGACTAGCCTCATATTGAGGATAAGCTAAGGCTCCACCACTCTGTCCTGTAAGGCTTAGTAATCCTTCAAGTGGAATATTTAGCTCTTCAGCTAATCTCTTGAACTCAGCATACTTAGCACTATTTAATGGTTGCTGATATTGTGTACGTTCATATCCAGCCATACCCATTGAATCTTTCAATCTGTTACCATACTCACCTGACATACTTACTGCTTGAGGAATCATACTAGCCCTTAGATTACGAAGAGCATCTTCTTCTCCATAAGCATACTTAGCTAACTCATCCATAATATCCGTAACTATACCAGCTTCATTATCCTTCTGTCCTTGAGTCCAAAAATTACCCTTACCTGCACTAGCATGCCTTGAAGCTGGTAGTAAATCTTCAATTAGAGTTTTCTGTAATCTCCTGGAGGTATACTCAATGGGACCACCCTTCTTCCAGGGATCATAGTAATCTCCGAAGATATTACCCATCTCCTTCTCAGCCATCTTGTATGAAGGATCATTAGTTCCTAGACCTCCTTCAAGATAACTAGAGAACTTACCAAGGACTGAATTCTCCATTTCTGATAATGGAGCTACTAGATCCCCGGTGTACTCTTTACCCATTGAATCAAGTTTCTTCTGAGCCTGAGGCATAAGCTTATTCCATAGCTCATTGATTCTATCATCCTGGGGAGTAGAAATGTACTTTGGATCTTCTGCCTTCTTAGAACTGAACAATCCACTCATTTTACTTTACCTCCAGTTTAACTTCTTTATACATGTTATATGAATCCAAAGTGAAACCGTACTTCTTCTGATAAGCCTCTACATCCTTCCTCACCATAGTAATAATCTTAGTTATCTTAAGATACCTAGCCCATCCTTCTACAGTCTCCATAAGCTGAGGAGCTATACCTGGATATTTAGGATCTGCATAAGCCCAGGCTATGAATACCTCAGGTCTTGAATAAGGAAATACTAAATAGGCTAAGAGAAAACCATTTATCTTCTCACCATCAAAAGCTATCCATAATTTAGTCTCAGGTTTAGCTATATTCTTGTAGATGAACATTTCCATCTCTCTTGGGTCTACTCCCTCAACCTTACTCCTCTTAATCATATCCATAACCTCTGGTATGACTCTGATATCTATTGATTGGAAGATTAAGTTCTTAGCCTTTGTCTTTACTTCTGGTTTCTTACCCATCGTGACCTCCTTATAATAACATCTGCATTAAATTAGCACCCGTTAAATCTAAATCTCTATCCTGCATTATATAAGCTACTTTGTAATAAGGAGGATAGTTAGCTTGAGATGAACAATTACTTATAGTTATAGTAGTAGCTTGATTAGTTCCAGTAGCAGCAGGTATAGTAGAAGCTGCATGGGAAGAATTAGCTGGAGTAGCTGTATAGTACTGTGAAGATTGCCATACTGTTGCTTGAGAACTATGTGCTAAGGCTGCAAGAGGATGAGTATGACTATCTTGTGCATGATTATGTGAATTAGCAGTATGAGCATGTACTGAACTACCACCTGTATTCAATAACTCACTACTATCTAAAGCTCCCTTGATAAAGTAATCTCTTAGATCTGGAGTCCCATTACTCCCATTACATAATACATATCCTAAAGGTATATTAGCTATAGTTCCTGTCCAGATACAGATTGAATATTTAGGTCTATTAGCTACTCCAGTATTCTTTATGATAAGTAATTTCTTAAAAGTAGGTTCTCCATTGATTGTATCCATGTCAGGAGTAGCCGTTTGATTAGTAGCAGTAGTAGCATCAGAGGTAAAGGAGTGAGTGTGAGTATTACTTGGAAATCCCCCCCCTCCAAATCCATAGGTAGTCTCACTAGGACCACTAGTAGTACCAGTATGTGAATGTCCATTTTGAGTATGATTATGTGCAGTAGTAGTATGAGTATGAGTACTAGCTCCTCCAGTTGCTCCAGGATTCTCTGCACTATCTACACACTTCAAGAATTTATTTCTTAGGTCAGGTGTTCCATTATTTCCATCACATAGGGACCATCCTACTGGTAAAGTAGTAAGATTCCAAAAGAGAAGTGAACCAGCCGGGTATTGTACTCCAGCTACTGAACTATCTAAGATTGGAGCTATTTTATAATAGGTTGGTTCATTACTAGCAGCCTCTACTGTAACGGTTGTAACAGTATTACTAGGAGTAGTAGAATCAGTAGTATAAGTATGAGAGTGAGTAGCTTTAGCACAGGTTGAGTTGTTACCTTTACCTACAAACTGAGAACAGGTTCCAGTCTGACCACTATGGGTATGTCCATCCTGAGTATGATTGTGTTCTGGAGAGGTATGAGTATGAGTACTAGCTCCTCCAGTAGTTCCAGGATCTTCACTAGCCCCTACAGATAGAAGATACTTGCCCAATAGATTAGGAGTAGAATTATTTCCATTGCACAATAACCAATCATCTGGTATTGAAGCTAATGTTCCTGCCCAATTTATAATTATACCTTTCATACTATCTCCTACAGATTCATACCTACTGTGAAACCATCATAAGCATTAAGTGCTGTACAGATAAAGATAAAGAAATCAGCCTTATTCAAAGTAGTAGTTAAGGTTGGGACTACAGCAGCAGGCCAACTAATCCCACTGAACCAAGTAACAGTTCTAGTTCCAGTACCATCCTGTTTTAACTTAATAATAAATACCTGTCCTATTGAGACATTGGATACAGCTAGAGTTCTATTACCTCCTAGAACTACTAGATGTCTATTTGAAGCTGACATATTAAAAGTAACAGTAGCTCCATCCGTATCAGTAATCCAATCTCCATAGGTAGCTCCTAGTTCAGTCTTACCAGTAAATATCTCACTACCAGTATGTATATTATTACCAGTGAAGGTCTTTACATCTCTGATCTGTTGATTGCCATCAGCATTAACCATCTCTGATTTCTTACCCTTAAGAACTAACTCATTAAGGAATTGGGATACTCCACCAAGACTAGTTTTCATAGTCTCATCATCAATTCCTTTAAGGATATCTGGAACTACTAGACCATCATAAATTCCCATTAAAGTCTTCCTCCCTGTATAACTTCAAATCCGATCTGTCTAATTCTAAAGTTACTACCTACAGCATTCTTATGTAATCTAAACCTTATTCTCTCTACATTAAGCCTTAGATCAGCATGCTGCATATTGAAGGAATCAGTTAGGGTAAAAGTCTTACGTAATTGATAACTTTGTCCTTCATCTATTGAAGTAAAGAGACTAACAGTAGTTCCAGCTCCTTCTATAAAGAATCTTCCTATATTACCTCTTATCCTAGAATCTTTATCATCAGTAAAAGTAAAGTCCTTAGTATCAATATAGGATTCTACTGCAGCTCCATCATCCTCACTAGTAGTATAATCAACCCTAAACATTTCAGCATTAACTGTAGCTAAAATATTTATAGCTAGAACTCCTGATACAGTTCTATCTCCTAACCTCCAAGTCTGCTGGTCAATAGTCCCCACTAAGTCCTCAATACCTACTGCTGTATCATAAATATACCATCCAGCACTTGTTACCTGAGTAGTTCTATTAGCTCTGAACCAAGTTCCTTTATCATAATTATATATCCATTCAATATCACATGCTTCTTGTCCAGAACTAGGAGCAAAGATATGCCATTCATTGACTTCTTCCTCAATAAGACTAAAGGCTCTTAGAAAGTTATTAGGGTCTATAGTATCAAAGAACTCTCTCTTAATCTTCTCATTACAGATACTAGTACTATTAGTTCCATCCCAAAGATAGATATCTTCCCAAGATACAAAGAGAACCATATTTCCTAGTTCTCCTATCAGATCTTGATTAGCAGGACCTATACCACTTAGTCTAAGATCAAAATCAAAGAATGAACTAGTAGTTACTGAATAACCAATATAAATACTTCTTTCTTTATAGACTACTAAGAAGTCTTTGAGTAAACCGAGACCACAAAGGAAGTCAATTCCTTCATAGAATAGTTTAGAACCAGAAGCTCCACCTGTCCAAGTTTCTAATGCTCCAGTATCACACCACATTAGTAACTGAGGTTGATCTACACTATTATCATAACAGTATCCAGCAAAGAGTACATCTTTATATATCTTCAGAAATTTACATCTAGGAGCATTAGCTAACACTTGAAGATTTCCAGTAGCAGTCCACTTTCTAACTGTATTGATATAATTAGTAACTATCCAAATATCATCTCCCGGATAGGTATCAGAACAGAATCCATCATCTAGAGTTCCGGTAAATAGATTAGCTGCTGCACTCCCAGTTATATCTACCCAGATATTGCTAGCTAGGTTATATCTAAAAGCTCTATCAAGAGTACAGATAAGAAAATAGCTACTACCTCCTCTTAAGTAAAAGGTATCCTGGAGCATAACAGCAGTCTCATCTCTATACATCCTGAACATGAAATCCTTATCAGCTCCAGCTGTAGCCCAAGATGAGTCATAGATATAAGCATCACCATCAGTATAGGGACTAGAAGTAGCATCAATAGCCCAATCTATATAGTTAGTTCCTGATACATCATAATCTCCTTGAAGAACTATCCAATACTTAGTACTAGCAGTAAGAGTAAAGGCTGTAGCAAAAGTAAAAGTAACAAAGGCAGCAGTTTCTGAAACAGCAGTACATAATACGTCATCCGAAGTCCCATTAGTTATAGGACTACCAGAAGGACCTGTACTATCAGCTAAGATAGTAAGATATACTTTCTTACCAGCTGCTATAGTCCCATTCCTTTTAATCTTTATCTTTATCTTATTAGAAGTCCTAGCAGCAGCTCCAGTAGTGATAGATTGAGCTAATAAAATATTATCATTAGTAGCTATCCTGAGGCCTAGAGTGGTATCATCTCCAGTATCATAATAGAGATAGAGTTTAAGAGAATCATCATTAGGGCCAAAATCACTAAGACCAGGACTATTAACTATATCACTATCCACCTCATGGACATTCATACAGTTAGGAGTCTCTAATTCATCTATAAGAGAAGGACCTAATTGTTTTCTTAATCCCTTAACTGGGACTTGTATTATTTTTGTTGATATTGCCATTTTGTATCTCCTGTCTAAGCTCCACTAGGAGTATTGGTATCCAAGCCTCTGCACATCTACCGACTAACTTCTCCCCTGAGTTTAACTCCACCCACTTAGGACATTTCTTACCAATACAATTATATACACATGCTAGATTCACTACAGATGGTTTCTCTGCTTCCTTTTTCTTACCCCACATATTTCCTCCCTTCAGTTAACCTCAAGATTTCATAATAAAGGCTACACTATAATAAGCTGGTAAAGAACTACTTTCGGCTGAAGTTCCTGTTACAGCTTCAGTACCTCCCGCTGCAGTTGTAAAGGTATGAGTATGGGTAGGAGTTGCACGCCCAAGTCCATCTGCCTCTACTGTAGCCTCCTGAGAATCAGTAGTTCCTGTATGGGTATGTGAAGGACCTGCATAAGTTCCTGCAGCATGTGAATGGGTATCTGCTCCTCCAGTAGTTCCTGGTTCAGTAGCAGCTGTGGCCACACCTCTAATCATTTTGGCTAATAGATTAGGGGTACTATTCTCTCCATCACATATTACATATCCGGTAGGAATATTAGCAATAGTTCCGGACCACATTATTATAGCCCCTGATGGTACTGAATTAACATATACTGCACCAGCATTGGTTAACTGGATTATATTCTCATCCTCATCCTCCCAGAATAGCTCAGCCTTTGCATTTACATCCTTAGTATATAATCTTCCTGCACTAGCTACTGCAGAGGGATCAGCAGCAAGAACTGGTAAAGTAACTTGCTTATGATAACCTACATCACTATGTCCAGTCTCATCAGCATAGAAGCAATGATCTTCAGCTAATCTTTCCCTCAAAGCTCTTTTAATAGCTTGAGTTATGATTACTGCTAGAGTATTGGCATAGGTAGATCCCGTAGGATCTGACTCCGTCCATGTATCACTAAAGGGCATCTTAACCTCCTATTAGGCTACTTTAATTTTCCAGGTGATTTGTAAAGTATCAGTATCACCTACATTCAGAGCAGCGAAGTTCTGAGAAGCTAACATAACTCCCTCTGCATTAGCATTGAATAAACCAGCTTCAGTGAGAACTAATGCTCCAGTGAAAGTAAAGGTAGTAACCCACTGAGCTGTATCGCCAGTGAGAGTAGTAGTTTCGTTAGTCCCAGTAACATTAGCTCCACCTCTTCTTGCACCACCATTAGTAGTAGACTCAGAACCTAAAGCTGTAGCTGAAGGAGTACCAACTCCAATAGCCACATAATCAATACCAGTCTCCCCTACGTCCACTACAGCTAACTTAGCAAATAACTGTTTACCAACTGTGGTAATAGTATTATGTATCTCTTCATCACAGAAGATAGTACCATCAGCATGTTTAGCTACTCTCCTCATACTACCAACTAACTTAATTGTATCTTTACATTCCATGTTTCTCCTCCTTTTTGAACCTAACTTCTTTAGTTAATAAATTTATCTCTTTCTTATCTGATACTAACCTATGTGCTATTAACTTTCCTTTCCTACGATGCTCTAGAAATATCCCGTCTGAGATAGTAATAGTCTCAGTGAATCCAGGTGCACCTTTGACCTCAGGTACTACGGATTTCTCTTGTTCCATGTCCCTCCTCCTGGACTATCCTTAGTCCATGTTCCTCCCTTTGGTTTGATTGACTTCCACCACCTAAATACTTCAGTAAGAGTAATTTGATCTATAAATAACTTCCTATAAATAGTAGTTCTTCCAAAGGTCTCAGTAAGGGTAATGATCTCTACCCAAGTTCTAGTAATAGCTCTCCTAAATGATTCTGTAAGAGTAACTGTCTCAGTAAATCTTTTACCTAACCCTTTAACAAAATTCTCTGAAAGAGTAACTACCTCATTAAATAATAGTTGAATAACCTTTAATCCTACCTCGGTAAGAATAACTATATCTATAAAACTTCTAGTTATAGCTCTCCGGAAGGTTTCAGTAAGAGTAATCTGTTCTGAGAAATTCTTACCGAATACCCTAGTAAGTCCCAAATCAGTAAGAGTAATATCATCCAAGAACTCTTTAAAGTATATTCTATAGAAGTTAAATACTTCAGTAAGAGTAATCTCATCAGAAAATACCCAGAATAAGGAAGCCTTACGTTGATAGTATTCTGTAAGAGTTACCTGATCTAACCAATTCTTGGTTATACCTCTAATAAATACTTCTGATAGAGTAACTGTCTCTAAAGCAAAAGGCCTAGCCATACCTCTTCTAAATACTTCTGTGAGAGTTACAGTTTCCTCAAAAAGCCTAGTTAAAGCTGTAGGAGCAAATACATTATCTACATAAAAGATATTCGCCTCATCCGCATTTGTCGGCGTAATCACAAAAGTATCAATCGCATTCTTATCCGCATCCGCCACTCCACTTATATCCCAAGTCTTTGTTTCATAGGTATCAGCAGAGGAGATTGTGGGGGTGAGTTCGGTGGTTGTTCCGCCTGTATCGTGCAACCCCACCTTCACATTCGCCCCTGTTCTCGTTGAGCGCATATCCAATTTGAGAGTATTTACTCCTGTGAGATCTATAGGAGTAGCGAAAGTGTGAGTTAAAGTCTTATTCAAACTATCCGTCTGTGCCGCCACCACCTTCAACGCATAACTTCCTTGAGTTTTGATTGTGGATTCAGAGTAGGATTGTAGTCCGCCACCATTTAAAAAATCACTCCCAATTTTAATCCAATCTACGTATGCCATTT
>Ga0172380_10007885_pt1 | contig 11825 bp, 17 predicted proteins | sample Leawe162metaG_FD_119747 | JGI IMG/M metagenome (GOLD analysis project Ga0172380, IMG submission 119747) | Leachate microbial communities from a municipal landfill in Southern Ontario, Canada - Leachate well 162 metaG | ecosystem: Engineered > Solid waste > Landfill > Unclassified | place... | reverse complement strand
TATCAACAAAAACTTTTACCGGCGCGGTTTTCCAAGTAAGACCGGCAATAATAATCTTTTCATCACTCGCAAAAATTTGGTTTTCACTAGGATAAATAATAGTCGGAGTCGGCACTAAACAAAAATCCAAATTACATTTTCCGACTGGTAATGGTTTTGGTAAAATTTCAAAATTTAAATAAGTTGATTCTTGGCTTTGATCTAAAACAGTTGGTTTTTCGGAATAGGCAATAGTGTAGAGAGTATGTTTGCCGGCTTTTAAATAACTCGGCAAGGTAACAGCAAAGTCAGCGTAAAAATCCGCGTGTTTGGTGAGGCGAACATTTTTAATTTCTTGACCGTCAACAAAAACTTTTACAATGGTTGTTTTCCAAGTGAGACCACTGACCACAATCTTTTCATCGTAGGCAAAAACTTGGCCATCAATCTTTGAAATAACTGTCGGAGCGGGGATCAAACAAAAATCCAAATGACAATCACCCTCTTTAGCTAAAACTCCACCAGCAAAAAAAAATAACCCACAACTAATAATGATTAAAATTGCGAGTAATAAGGTTTCTTTGAGGGTTAAGAATTTTAGAGTTAAACTGGTCATAAATTTTTTGAGTTGTTAGCCATTAATCTCTATACTTAACAGCAAAATCAGCTAAAAAACAAGTTGGCTAACCTGTTCACAAAATGAGGATAAAAGGGGGATTAACTAAGAGCTTAACACATCAGAATAATGCCTTAACTTAGCTTTTTTGTTGGCAAGATCCAGCTCTACCGTAATCAGATCAACCCGCCAATTTCTCACTCGGTGTTTGGCTAAATAGGCAAAAACAGCGGTTTTAAAGCGATTTTGCTTAGTTATTGTAAAAGATTCTTCTGGCCAACCAAAACCATTGAAAGTTCTGGTTTTTACCTCAAAAAAGACAGTTTCCCTACTTTTCTTAACAATTAAATCAATTTCGCCACCTCTAACCCTAAAATTGGTTAAAATAGGCCTAAATTTATGAGAAATAAGGAATTTTAAGGCGATTTTCTCGCCCAACTTCCCAATTTGGTATTTATCCATAAAAAAACAAGGTTTTGACCCTGTTTTTTTGTTAAAATATTGTCTATCCGATATTAAATTTCTGCCTCAAACCTATCCGATATTGCCGTTTTTCCTACGGTAAATACTTATTTAGTGACTTTTTGCGTTCAATTTCCATCATTATCTTTGGCATCTCAACCAACCAGTATTTAAGGATGAATAAGCCCCAGACAAGGCAGATCAAAGCCCACAAAGGCAACCAGATTCTCATGCCAAAATAGGGGACCATTTGGTATTTAAAGAAAACCAAAGCTAAACCGATCAAAGATAGGGACAAAGACCAATTTCCAAGCTTAATAATCAATTTTCTAACCGGATTAGTAAGCCCTGGTAATGATTGGCGCCAAAAACAATAGACCGCTCCAACCAAAATCAGCCCCAAAATCACCAAACAAGCAATTAAAGCCCATTTGGTAAACGGCTCAGGGAAAATATCGAACCAAAAATTGAAAGTAATTAATCTATTCATAGTTATCTTATTCTAAAGCAAACCCAAAAAAAAGCAAGGGGAAAATGAGTTAAAAGTTGAAGGTAGAGAGCATGAAGTATGATATAAGTTACAAGTAGCAAGTAGAAAGTATGAAGTTAATTCTTATACTTTCCATTTCATATTTTTAACTTGCTACTTACTACTTTCTACTTGCTACTGATTTTTAATCTTTTTAACCAAAATTACCAACTAAACTAGTGCTGTCGAAGATTAAAAATCTTATTTTTCAAAAATCAGGCCAAAATGGCTAGGACCAGCCAAAAATTCTTTAATCTTTTTAAATCCGGCTTCCTGAGCTAGTTCCTCAACTTCACTTTCACTGACGCGTCTTTTTAAATCCGGTCCAACCGGCCCTGAGGAAGCGCGCCAATCAATAACCAATAATTTACCTTCGGTTTTTAACAGGCGATAGGCCTCGCGCAACACTTCTCTTCGTTTGGTAACCTGATACAAAGTATTGACTATAATGGCGTAATCAACCGGATCAGTGATTTTGGTGGCTCTTGGAACTTCCAAATCAGTCCAAATGGTTTTGATATTATACAAACCTGACATTTTTGCCTTGCTTTCCACGCTGGATAAAACATCTTTCATCAGATCACAAGCATAAACCTGCCCTTTATCACCGGCTAATTTTGCCGACTGCAAAGTAAAAAACGCCATTGAGCCAACACCAAGATCAGCGACTCTAGCGCCATGAGGAATTTCTAAAATATCTTGCAAAATATGCACGGGGTCCAATAATTCATGACCTCCTGCTAAGCGTTGATTTTCCATATAACATTATTATAACAAATTTATTCGCACTCGTCATCACAAATATGTCATTCTGAGCGTAGACCGGCGGGAGCAAGGTCGAAGCGAAGAATCCCGTTACTATTACCCTTAACACTGTTTGCTGGTTTGTTAACGAGATTCTTCACTTCGCTATCGCTCCGTTCAGAATGACAGGCTTTTGGTTGAAGACAAGGCAGGCTGTGGTCACAATTACAAATGGTGGGGTAATTTTATTTGCTCTGATTAATTTCCCTAACAGGTTTGTAGCTAAAACGATGAATAGGGAGGCAACCAAATGATTTTAAGGCCTGTAGATGTTTTGCTGTGCCATAACCTTTGTGTTCTGAAAAACCAAAGTCAGGATATTGCTGGTCAAGCTCGCGCATTATTCTGTCTCTCGTCACTTTCGCAACAATAGAAGCGCAAGCAACCGATAAAATCTTACTGTCGGCTGAAATTAAATTTTGCTGAGGCAAATCATGACTAAAACCGACTAAACGATCAATCAGTAAATAATCAGGTTTGCGAGTAAGCCCGTCAATCGCTCTTTTGACTGCGGTAATATTGCCTGTTTGCAAACCATAAGAATCAATTTCTTGCGCAGTCACTAGTCCGCTTGCAAATATAACCAATTCATTTAAACGCTCAAAGATTTCCTCCCGTTTTTCTTCACTTAATAACTTTGAATCACGAACACCAAGAGCCAAAACCGCTTGCGGATCACCAATAATGATTGCAGCGCCAGCCACCAATGGTCCTGCCCAAGCTCCACGCCCAGCTTCATCAGCTCCGCAAACGCTTAAAAAACCTTGTGAAATAAGGGTTTTTTCCAAATTATAGTCCGGCAATTCCATTTCCGGTTTTGTTTAAGAGATTTAATTATTCAATCCGCCTTCGTTATTAAACTACGGCGAGACTTTCGCTCCAAAAAAACATTAAACTTAAATCCAAAAGTACCTTAGGAGCTCAGTAAAGCTTCAATTTTTTCTTTTAACGCTTGTTTTGATTGCATACCATTCAAACGTTCTACCGGTTGACCATCCTTAAAGAAAATAAGAGTCGGAATACTCATCACTTGAAAATTGCCAGCAGTTTCTTGCCCAAAATCAACATTCATCTTTGCTATTTTAAATTTACCTTCATATTCTTTAGCTAAATCATCAACAATCGGCCCTTGCATTTGGCACGGCCCACACCAGTCCGCAAAAAAATCCACCAAAACGGGCAGCTTGCTATTTAAAACCTCGGCAATAAAATTATCATCGGTTAATTCTAACTCCATAGGGAACTTTTTTAATAATTAGTAAATACATTATAATCGCTCTTTTTCGCTCTGGCAAGGAGGAAAAAATAATTATAAATTAAAGAAAAATACGCCCCCCCCTACGCCGTCATCCTCACGAAAGTGAGGATCTCAGGTTTCTGCCACGAACTTTAAATAGGAATTATATGAATAAACGGTACTTTATTTAGTCCTGAGATTCCCGACCCCGCCTCCGTTATTAAACTCCGTCGAGGCAAGTAAATCGGGAATGACAATGGTAAAAACAAATTGCTTATTTAAGGTATTTTTGCTAAATTGAAGTTAAGTTTATAAATTCAATCGTCTTATTCTATGCAAAAATTAAGACCAACAGTAAAAAGAGATTTGTCTTTATTCTCTATACAATCTTGGCAAAAAGGTTATACAAAATATCTTAAGAAAAACCTGAATTTTTGGTATGATCTTATTTTTTATTATGATGGAGAAAAAGTAAATTTTTATCATCGACTTTCCGATTTCGATCATTTCAAAAAAGTGGTTACGGAAAAATTAATAAACAATGATTTACTATTTAAAAAACTGAATAAAAATTTTCAAAACGATGTTAAAGATTTAAAAAAGTTAGCAAAAAATTTAGACCTAAAAAACCTCAAAAAGATTTCCGATTTAATTGGGAAAATAATGTCTTTTTATATATTCATTGTCAGTGATGATTTTGTAAATCGCAGGCCCGAAGCTTGGACTTCGAGATATCTGTCTGAGGGAATATTGTATCTGCTTGATGAAAAAATTGAATCATCTTTGAAAAAACTTTTAGCCAAAAACAAACAAGCTAAAAATTTAGTCCACTTTTTAAACGTAAACGAGGCGATTTCTATTTTAAAAAATAAAAACTTTGATTTAAACCATGTGATTGCTAGACAAACCGGTTATATTTTATTCAATAAAAATTTTTATACCAATTTATCTTTTTCAAAATTCTGCTCGCAAAATAAATTTATCAATCAGGAAAAGGGGATTGGTATTTTGAAAAACAACATAATTAAAGGCGCGATCGGCTACAAAGGATTAGCGACCGGAAAAGTAAAAATTATTATCAAGAAAAACGATTTGCTAAAAATAAAATCAGGAGATATTTTAGTAACAATTATGACCAACGCCTCTTTCATACCTTTCTTAAAACGCGCCAAAGCTTTTATCACCGACGAGGGTGGTATAACCTGTCACGCCACTATTATCGCCCGCGAGCTGAAAAAACCGTGTATAATTGGAACTAGAAACGCCACCAAAGTTTTACATGATGGCAACATGGTTGAAGTTGATGCTAATAATGGTATAGTCAAAATATTAAAAAAATCTAAATAACCCGTCACCCTATATGAAAGAAATTCTTATACTTGGGTCACTGCCAAAAAACAAAAAAGATATTCTTCTTTATGAAGCGATATTTGAAATATGTAAAAGTTTCGCGCGAAATGTTTCTTCGCCAATAGATACCGCCAATTCAAAAGATAGTGATTTAATAAGATACAAACGCGCCTTCATAAAAATAAAAAAAGCTGACCTAATAATCGGCGAGCAAACTAAGCCGTCTACTGGACAGGGTATGGAAATTAGAGAAGCGATTATTCTCAAGAAACCAATTTTAATTGTCGCCAAAAATGGTAGCAGTGTTTCAAGTTTAATAAAAGGTTGCCCTGAAATTAAAAATATTATTTATTACAAAACTCTAAACGATTTAAAAACTAAATTAAAAAATCAGTTGTTAAAATTAAAATAATATGAACGAACTACCAGAAGAAAAATATTCTGAGCCATTTAATGAACCACTAATTAATAGTAATGTTTCAGATAAAATAAAAACATTTAGAAATAACCCTGAATTAGTGGTAAAGGAAATGACACTTGATGATAAAAATTTAGAAAATGTCCTAAAGAGGCTCGCTGATGAAAGAAAATTATGCGAAGATATTTGTAAAGAATATGATATTGCTACCCCTAATATTTATTATGCCATAGGTGAGTCATCAAAATTTAAATACGACGATATATCAATTTATCAAATCAAAGACAATGTTCATGGATTAATTCTAAGTGATTTACCACCAAATAATTTTAATGAGGCCGAGACCATTGAATTCAAGGAGGAGGCTGAAAAATTATTAATTACCCTATCTCAATACATGATGAACACGGCTAAAAATGGTGGTTTATGGTTACATGATATTTTTTATCCTAGACAATGGGTTTACGGTAAAAGAAAGGGTGAAACAAAAAACAAAATGTATTTGATTGATGTTGATGATTTTGAAAAATACATTCATGACCCACAAAACCTTGACGAAGAGGTTATGTATTTAATAAATTTAGGTAAATTGGTATCAATAGCGACCATGATTACTAAAATCGAAAAATATCTTGGCGGAAATAGGTTGGAAAATGCTAGGGATAAATTAATTATAGCCACAAAAGAAATTTTATCAGATAGCCCTGAACATAAAGGAATAAGAATGAGTGTTGAAGAAGTCCTCGCAAGAAAATAAAAATATTTAATCTAAAATAAACCTATGCCAACAATTGAAGAATTACAACAAGAAATCGTAGAAATTAAAAAACGCAATCAGCGGGTGGAATTGGATAAGGCGTGGGAGACAAGCTGGGCGAGAAAATTGATTATTTTAATCTTAACTTACATCGTGATTGTAATTTTCTTTATTTTCGCGCGTCTGCCAGAACCATTTGCCAATGCCGTCGTACCAGCAACCGCTTTCGTTGTTTCTACTCTTACTATCCCATTATTTAAAAAATGGTGGCTAAATAAATTTCGTAAATAAAAAAATACCGTCGCTTATAAACGACGATATTTTTATAAACTAATTTTTATTTCTCAGTATCTTTTCTCAAAACCAACCATTGTTGGAAAACACCGAATAAGGTCATGACTAACCAATAAAATGTCAGGCCGGATGGCAGTGAGAAACCGATAAAAACCGTGATTGCCGGCATCATATACATCATTTGTTTATTAATCATTTCAGCGCTACCGGCAGGAAGAGAACTGTTGGTTGCCATTGGTTTCTTTTTTAACATCATCTTGGTTTGCCAAAACTGCGCAGCACCAGCCAAAACTGCCATCACCCAATTGCCTTTGGAAAAATCTATACCAAAAGACCAAACATTAATCGTTCCAGGATTAGCAACAAAAGTATAAAGCAAGTCCATGCCTTGATTAGCAAGACCGACTCTAAAAACTTGATAGACGGCAATTAAAAATGGGAGTTGTAATAACAATGGCAGACAGGAAGAAAGGGGATTGGCTTTTTCCGTTTTATAAAGTTCCATCAAAGCCGGTCCTAATTTTTGTTTGTCATCTTTATACTTGGCTTTTAATTCTTCAATCTTCGGTTGCAAAGTTTGCATTGATTTTTGCGCGCGAATTGACTGCATGAAAAACGGCCACAATAATAATTTTATAAAAGCGGTAAGTAAAACGATCGCGACCGCAATATTTGACCAGCCGACATTATAAAAAAATACCAAAATGTTAAATAACGGACGATATAAAATAGCACTGTAAATGTCTCCTAACATAGAATAAAATATTTATTTTTAAATTTATTTTTTTAAAGGTGGTACGGGATCATTACCTCCCGGATGCCACGGATGACACTTTAAAATTCTTCTGCTTGCCAAATAAATTCCTTTGACAACTCCATGAATTTCAATCGCTTGATAAGCATAAGCTGAACAATGGGGATGAAACCTGCAATAACCCATTGGGTAAAGCGCTTTCAAATAACCATCATCAGGCGACAAAGTGATTTGATAAAAAAGAATCGCTTTTAATAAAACTTTTTTTATCATAACACAGTTTTTTAATTAAATCTACGCGCTTAGATAATTCTAGCATTTGCCAACAATTGTTCTATTTCCTCTTTTAATTCGACAAAGGTTAATTTTGGCGCGGTGAGTTTGGCAACTAACAATACTTGTCTGCCGGCTCCCATTTTCGGTAAAAGAGTAAAAATTATTTCCGACAATCTTCTTTTTAATAAGTTGCGCGTGACGGCTTTCTTGCTAACCTTGGCCGAAATTACAATCCCGAAACAAGGTGGATTTTTACCGCCAAAAACCGTCTTCAAAAAAAAGTTTGAGGAAGAAAAAGAACGGCCGGTTTTAGCCAGCCGCTTGAAATCGGCGTCTTTAACCAAACGGTTAGGCCGAGGTAGCATATAATTTTATTAAACCGTTAAAGATTTTCGACCCTTAGCCCGGCGTCTTTTCAAGACCTTGCGACCGGTTTTAGTGGCCATACGTTCGCGAAAACCGTGAGTTTTGGCTCGTTTTCTCTTATTTGGTTGATACGTTCTTTTAGTAGCCATACTATTTTAAATATAGAAAATTTAAGGTTATTCAAAGCTTGGTTGATTGTAACAAGTTGTTTGCGATAAGTCAAGCTAAACGTGTAGCGTGTATCGTATATCGTGTATCGAGGAGGTTGTGTAGTGTATATCGGAATTTGATACATAATATACAAAATACAATATACGATACACGTTACACGATATACGATACACGACTCAACAACTGTAATTTAAGCTCGTTTGTTGCGGTGTCCAAAACGGCAAAACTTGGGGGATAAAAAACATTGGCAAGGTTACCGGCATTGGCGAAATTGGTTTGATTAACTTTTTCCAGCCATGGCTTATGGGTGTGACCATAAAATACCCAATCGTAAAAACCGCTTCTGGCTAAAACTTTTGCTTCAATCGGATAATGTAAAAAGGCGATTCTACTTTCGCCTGATTTTTTTATGCTTTCCAGATTTTCCGAGACCTTTATTTGATCCGTAACAATTAAAAATTCTCCTTCATCCAAAATCCGTAAATTTTTAAAACTATCTTCTTCCTCCGACAGACCATCACGATCAAAATCACTATTACCAAAACTTAAAAAAATATTTTTGGTAAATTTAGTCGCTAAATAATTAATGGTTTCTCGCGAGGTGACGTCGCCACAATGAATAATGGCGTCAACCGGATTATTTTTCTCCCAAGCCAAAAAAATATCAAGGTTGGTAAGATTGTCATGTGTGTCCGAAATAATCGCAAGCTTCATATTCTATTACGTTTTCTTCTGGCAAACCAACGGTTCCAGATTTTTTTGATTAGTAAAAATAAGAGGAAGAAACAAATGTTTAGAAAAACTAAAATTATGGCAAGTGATAATAATTCTGTGGCGCCAGAATTTTTTAAAAACAATAATAAAACGATAATCGGCCAAATATTTTTCAAATCCTCCAAAGATGGGCCGATCATTACGCCGACATTCAGTAAGAAAAATAATAAAACCAAGCTTGGCCAAGTGAAAGCGGTTAACAATTGCCAGACGGATGACAAACTGGTTGCCAAACCACCGGCATTATTCAAAGCGTCCTGCCAAACAAAATGATTAACGGCGCCTAAGATTAATAAACCACCAAGCAAAGGAGCGACAGCTACGGCAAACGGTCCGAGAAGCGGAACTTTTGGCCAATAATGCGTCACACTGCCTTCAGTTGAAGTTACGCGAAAACCAGTGATCTTACCGCCCATCACCAAGCAAGCGACAGCGTGACAACCTTCGTGAATAAAAATCCCAAGCCAAGTGATTGGTTTTAAAATTTTCCAATTGACAAATCTTTCGCGCAAATAAACAGTAGCGTAGCCGAGAGCTAACAATATCAATAAATAAATACCAATTGTCATAAAAATTATTTTTTACTTTTTCTTAATTTAAAAGCTGTCTTTAAATCGTTAGTTCTTTCTTCATCGGTTCCGGGAGTTTCCATAATCATGTTTATTTTTTTCAAATCCGGATTATTGAAAATGGCTTGCATACCTTTTAAACCGATTAATCCTTTTCCCAAAAGCGCGTGGCGATCAACTCTGGAATCAAACGCTTTTAATGAATCGTTCAAATGAATAAGTTTTAAGCGCTTCAGGCCTAAATGTTTTTTAAACGCTAACACTGTTTTTTTAACAGCTTCAACTGTTCTAAAATCATAGCCACTGGCAAAAGCATGGCAAGTATCCAAGCAAATTCCAACTTTTGTTTGTAACGGTTTTGGTAACAATTTAATGATTTTCCCAAGTTCAGCAAAATCCGCGCCAATCACACCGCCGCTGCCTGCGGAATTTTCAAAAAGAAATTGTGCTGATCCTTTGTAATTGGTTAAAATCTTGGCAACACTATCCGCGACCCTTTTTATAGCTTCATTTCTATCGCCACCTTTATCACTTCCAAGATGTGTCATTACCGCGGTCACTTTTAGCTTGCTTGCTCGTTCCAATTCTTCCTTAATAATCGCGATTGAAAAATGGCGCAAACGATTATCGGCTGAGGCAAGGTTAATATAATATGAAGTATGAATATAACAAGTTTTTATTTTAGCCAGCTTCAAATTCTCATTCCACAATTTTAAAACTTCTGGCGTTATGACGCTTGCTTTGCCACCTTGCGGAGAACGCGAAAAAAACTGGAAGATTTCACAACCCATTTTTTTAGCATTCAGCGGAGCATTAAATAATCCACCGGCTGCCGAAATATGCGCGCCAAGTAACATAATTTAAATAAATTAATAACTCTTTCCATTATAACAAAAAACCCCACCATTCGCGAACGGCGGGGTTTTATCTTTGTTAAATTTATTCGTGAGCTTCATGGTTGTGGTCGTGAGAACATTCGTGTTTCTTTTCATTTGGCAACCACAGGTTTCGCAAAAATTCAATCGTCAACTTATTACGCAAAACCAAACCGATATAACGTTGATAAGCAGGGGATTGTAATTCTTTTTCCTTATCAGGCGACATTTTAATCAAACGATCCAATTCATCTTTAATCTGTTCCGGAGTCGGATCCAGCTTTTCCAATTCTGCCAAGGACTTGATGGCGAGCGAAGTTTTAACTCGTTTCATCGCAGCCGGTAAAAAGTCCTGCAACAATTCAACTTGAGTTTTCTTCAAACGTTGTAAATAATCTTCCCAAACAATTCCACGGGCATTAATATCGGCTTTCAATTCATCAGCCATTCTTTCGCCTTCTTCGGTTGTCAATGATTCCGGAATAATATCAAAGTCGGTAATTTCCAATAATTTTTCCAAAACTTGTTCTTCGTTTTTATGATCGGCTTCATGAATGGCTTGATGTTCCAAATCCTTTTTGATATTTTCTTTCAAATCATTCAAATCTTTAGCGCCCATGCCTTTTGCCCAATCATCGGTTGTCTCCGGCAAGACCCTTTCGGAAACAGATAAAACTTTTACTTTAAAATCTGCTTCCTTGCCTTTCAACATGGCATTCATATATTCTTCAGGAAATTTTAATTTAAAAACAACTTCCTGATCTTTTTCGGCTCCCACTAATTTTTCTTCGAATCCTGGAATCATGGAATTGGAACCTAAGACTAAAGGATATTTTTGACCTTGTCCGCCTTCAATCCCTACGCCGTCCAAACTCACTTGAAAATCAATACTAACCAAATCACCCATTTCAGCTTTTCTTTCAACCGGATTTTCTTTCACGCCATAAGAACGCAATTGATCAAGTAAAGTATTTACTTCTTTATCGGCAACCTTTTTTACTTCAACCGGTTTTAATTTTACTTCACGATAATCTTTGAAAGTAACTGTTGGCATCAGATCAACCGTGGCCTTAAACACAATCGGATTTCCCGGCGCAAGCTTCACAATCTCAACTTTCGGCCAAGTCGCAGCTTCCAATTTTTCTTGCTTGAGAACTTGATAATAAAAATGATTAACTATTTCATCCAACGCCTCTTGATACAAGCTCATTTCGCCAGCCTGCTTTTTTATCTCAGCCAAAGGTGCCTTCCCCGGACGAAAACCGGCGATTTTTACCTTGTTTGCCAACCTCAAAGCCGCCTTATCTAAAAATGGTTGATAATCCTCAACCGACACTTCTATTTCCAATTCTACTGACCCTTTATTGGTTTTTTTGTTAATAATCATAAAATTTTATTAAATAATTCCTTCATTTTAACGGAAAATGGGGAATTGTCAATATTTGGTTTACTGGTTGATTAGTTTGCCCGCCTTGACTCAGCGAGGCAGGTTGGTTTGTTAGTTATTAGTAATTCGTATTAGCTCTCCGCAGGAGTCGTGCTGGGGCGGAGGGTTTTAGGAGACGGAACGTCGGTAGGGGCAATTCATGAATTG
>Ga0172380_10007884_pt1 | contig 11826 bp, 7 predicted proteins | sample Leawe162metaG_FD_119747 | JGI IMG/M metagenome (GOLD analysis project Ga0172380, IMG submission 119747) | Leachate microbial communities from a municipal landfill in Southern Ontario, Canada - Leachate well 162 metaG | ecosystem: Engineered > Solid waste > Landfill > Unclassified | place... | reverse complement strand
TTAACCCCATCAGATAAGGTTAATAAAGAATGAAAACCTGTATCAATTCCAACTATAGGAGCATTTTCTTTTACTTCAAACTTATGGTTAGTATCAATAGTAATAAGTAAATACCAACCAGAGGCTCTTTTAATAATTCTACTGCATTTTATTTTACCCTCCGGAATATCTTGCTTAAAGAATCTAACTTTACCTAAACCAAGTAATTTTATTTCCTTTTCTCCTATAGACTTTATAGAATCAGGAAAAGGTATACTATTTAATTTATTTCTTCTTCCTTTAAAATGAGGCTTCTTTGAGAGCTTTTTGAAACATCTTTGCCAAGAAATCCAAGCCTGTACAAGCACCCCGCTTATTACATGGGCTGGAATTTTAAGCTTTTTACTATGTAATTTAATAAGATTAATAAGATCAAATTTACCATAATAAATCTTATCCTTTGCATCCAATTCTATCTTTCTTACAGTCCAGTTATACACAGAGGTGAGATGAAATAACCATCTTTCAAGTTCTGCTTCTTGCTTCTTTGTAAGTTTAAGTTTTAACTCTCGAATTATCATATTAAAAATATATAATATTTATTGTGCAGAATCCTATTAATCCACCAAAGAAGTTTTGTATCTTGAAATTCTCTCCAGGTCTTTTTTCCATAATTACACCTCTAAAGATTTAATAAAATCTACAAATATACTATGATACTCTTTATCATTTTTAATATAGGTCTCTAAATATCTTTTACCAAGTTCTCCAGAAAGATTACTAATCCTAATCATAATAGGACGATAATATTCCTTTTTAGTAAGAGGGTCCTGCCTGTAAAATACAAAACCTATCTCCGCTGCTTTTACATTATCATTTGGAAGAGCCCAACCCCCATTTGCTGTGGAAAATTCTCCATTGTGCGCTTTTGTACACTCTGCAACAAATTCTTCAAATGTCTCAACTAAACCCTCGTTATTCATATTAATCTCCAAAAATTACTTGTTTAGCCAACTTACCTACATTTTCAATAGAATAATTTTGAACCTTTTGTAGGGCTGCTTTACCTTTTAATTTAACTTCATCTCGATGCTCATAAGCATAGCGCAAGCATGCTCTTAAATGCTCATGAGAAATTTCTGCCCATTGTCCCCCAACATAATTCTTAAAATAAGGTAATACTTGTAAGGGTATATCCACTAATTTATAATCAACTAACCAACCAACTTCCGGAGTAACAAAATCTGTCATGCCACTATAATTTGTAACAATACTGGGTATGCCTAAAGCCGCCACTTCCACAATACCATTGCCAAAACCCTCCCCCTTACTTGTGCTTATATTACAATCAAAATTTCTTAAAAAATAAGGCATGGTAGTATCCGGTAAAAATGAATTGGTACAATAAATTGGGGCATGCTCTTTACCACCAGACAACTCTCTAATATATTGTTTAATATCTTTACCCTGTTGCTGTAAAACCCAATGTAAAGATAAACTATGAACAGTTAGGGTTACATCTTCCTTAGTATCAAACTCTTCTATAAAAGCTTTAAATAAGGCTTCTGGATTTTTACGTTCCCCAAAATGAAATACTGAAACAAAATTAATACCCCTTTTATATGTTAGAGGCATCATACTATTTGAGGACTTATAAAGATTAATATCTACAGCATTAGGCACCACTGAAATAGGCTTTGTAACACCATAATTCAACATTACATCTCTAAAGAATGTAGAATTGGTTATTACTTTGTCTACTGCATTAAGTTGTTCTCTCCAAGCCCTATTAATTCTATTACTTTCTCCAGTAGTATGGGCTATACGAGATTTTCCTGGAGGCATAAGATACAAATGATCCCCCTCACTGCTACGTAGAACATGACGGTTCCAATAGTCATGAGGCTTATTGATCATCTTTTTAACTTCCCAATCCCAAACATTTCCTGGTTGATGATATTCTTCAGGAGCTATAGCAACATCTACGCCGTTTCTGCTTAATCCCTTAGCCAGATTACGCATTACAATACTAAAACTCCATTCACCTGTTATCTTACAACAAAATAATATCCTATCTTCAGAAGTATATTCATAATAATCTTCTTCATGCTTTAGATAAAATTTAATTTGATTTTTTCTAGATATATCATTTACCTTTTTTATATCATGGTAAATATCCATACCTGTTTTGTTCTCAAAATGGTACGCAAGACACTTTGGATCATAAACTGTTTTAAATCCTAATTTACGAGCATCAAAACACATTGAAACTTCTTCAAAATAACAAGGCTGAAACCTCTCGTCAAAGTGATCAAGCTTTTTTAAAAGTTTTGATTTTAAAAGAAAAAGAGCTCCCGTAACGTATTCTTCCTCTTCTTCTTCTGGCTGTACCGAGGGATCTGAATCATTCTGTCCAGCTCCTTTATGCTCCCCCCAGCCATATATATTTAAAAAAGCTCCTGCATGTTGAATTCTTCCATCAGCAAAAAGTAGCCTTCCCCCAACTATACCTATATCTTCCGGGCGTTCTTTTAATAAAGCATCAATACATCCTGGTAAAAGCTCCATATCATTATTCATTACAAGAATATCTATATCTGGATATTCTAAAAGCAATATCTTCATGCCTTGGTTTACTGCAGGACCAAACCCCAAATTGGTATCATTTTGCAAATATCTAAAATCTAGCTTTTCAGTATCCTTTAAACCTTTACAAAACTCTTTAGTTCCATCTGTAGAAGCATTGTCTACAACAAATATAATAATCTTATCACATGCTTTAAACTCATGCTCTTGTATAGATTCAATCAGTTTCTTTGTATAAAAGATCTGATTACAAACAGGTATAACTATCCCCAATATTTTCATATTACACAATCTCTACAATATTATCTTGATTAATATTTGGCTTTATATAAGGATTAGCAACAATCTGTGAAACGACCTCTACAAGTTTTGTTCCTGTTATATCTTTAGACCATGTTTTTCTAAAGGCTTCACCATGTTTAATAGCCCTAGTTTTTGCTATAGAATAATTTTCATAGCAACGTTTTAATTTACGTTTAACATCCTGCTCTTTAGGAAAAGCCCAGTGCATTCCTGGCTGATAGATTCCCTGCTGCAGAACAGAAAAAGGAACATCCACCATATCATAATCAAATAAAGTAGAAAATTCAGGAAGAACAAAATCCATATGCCCAGACCAACCTGTTACCAAAACAGGAGAATCACAGGCTATAGCTTCAGCAATGGTCCGACCAAAACCTTCACCTGAAGTAGCCAACACAAAGGCTTTAGACTTCTGATGTAATTGTGCAAGTTCCTGATCAGTCATATCTCCATGTAGCAAATAAACTTTAGGGAAAGGTTTACCTTTCTTTATATCCTCAATACGTTCTCGTGTAAAATATAAATCTGGAGAGGAGTTATTTTGTGAGAAAGTTTTTACAAAGATTCCCACATCCTGTTGATTTTCAAATACTTCACAAAACCATTTAAGAAGAAGACCTATTTGTTTACGATCCTCCCCTATAGGATTTACCATCCACTGTCCGGCAGTCATAAAATTAAAACTGGTTGATACTGGAAAAGATAATTCATCAACACCTGATTTGTTATTGAATATACCAATATCAACCCCTTCACCAACTGCATAAACAGGAACCGTAACCCCATGTTGCTGAAACAAGTTTTTTACAAATACTGAGGGAACTATAACAGCATTCATTTGATTACAGGCCTCTGCCCAACCCGCAGGAAGATTATCTGATTCTATACCCGCAGTTATACCAATATTAATAGGACCCACACGCCTAAATTCGGGGGGTATTCCTAAATGTATAAACACAAAATCCTTAGATACAATTTTATTATTTATACAAAACATTAAAGTATCTAAATCATCTAAAGAAATATTATCTGTAGTAGATGTTCCACCCCAACCTGTAGGAAGCACAGAAATATTAAATCTATTAGATTTAAATAAACTTGTTACTATGTCTCTTGCATGGGCACCATAACCAGATCTAGAGAACACAGAGGCTTGAATAATTAAGTTTGGTTTCATATTTTAATCCTAATGAATACTAAAACGCCATTGTTTAAACATCTTTGGGGAGTCAAAAAGGTTTTGTAAATATTCATCCCATTTTGCTATAGTTGTATTTATATGAAAATTTTGATTAATGAATTCTTTGCCTTTTAAACCCACAGTAGTTTTCCAAGCCCCCTGTTTAGTTCTTTGATAAACCTCTTCAAGGGATTTCACAATTGTTTCTACAGATACATAATCTCTATGAATATAGGGGGCCTGCACAACACCAAAAAGCTCTTTAACTTCAGGCTCCATCAAAATACCAAATGTAGTATTATCATTTTGCATTTGTTCTGTCATTCCTCCTGTTTTAACAACACAACAAGGAGTTCCAGCAGATAAAGACTCAGAAACACACAAACCAAAACCCTCGGAATGGGCAATGTTCAAAGTAACATCAGAAATATTATAAAAGGCATTAAGTTGTTCTGTATTAACTCTCTGCTGATTAAGAACAATAGGGGCATTACTTTTATTTAAATCTTTTACAAGGGTTCCTATATCGGTTCCTTCTGGATCTACTGTAACAGTATTCATTAAAAGTAAAGAATTGGGGTGGGTTTTATAAAATTCAAGAAAGGACATTACAACATCTCCAGGACGTTTTCTAGAGATATTACGATTGTTCCAAAATATAATAAAATCAGTTGCAGGTCTTCCAATATGCTGCAAAAATTCTGTCCTAATATTTTTCTTAACCTGAGGATCTAAAATAAAAAATTCGGAGGGATCTTGACCATGAGCAATATTTATGTTATCCACACCATTTTGCTGCAATAAATCATGGCTAAATTTTGAAATAGTTACAATAGAATCACAAGCCAAATAATATGGCATATTAAATTTAGGAAAGGGAGAATTATCCCAAGTATGATAAAGAACTATTTTAGTTTTAGTTCGAATCTCACTATCCATCATAAAAATATAATCAAAAAATCTAGGATCAGAAAAAAGAACTAAAATATCTGGTTTTTCAATGTTCATGACCGTCCTAAGTAAATTAGGATTGCCATAAGCATCAGAAGTGGGATAAAGCTTAATATCTTTAAATAAAACTGGTTGGGGGTTTTGTTTTCTTAAAGATCCTGCTATAGAGGATACAGTATATTTACCAGTTTTAAGTAAGCCCAACATAAGTTTTTGGGCCTGAATACCCACACCAGTAGGCATTCTAATGTCATCAGTTACAAATAATACTTTAATTTTATCCAAAATCACTCCTCCAGTAATTTGTCCCTATCCTATATAATACTCATTAAAATATGAATATTTACCTGGTTACTGATTTATTTTTAATTGATTTGTGGTGCTATTATCAAGTAGATAGTTCTAAAATTCTATAATTTTAATCTCCCCATCTTCAGAAATCTCCAATACCTCTTTTTTTGACTGTAAACAATCAATGCAATAATTTTCTCCACGTTGTCTTATACTACTTCCCGGGGTGTGCCCAAACACTTGTCTAATGCCCTCAATAGGATCAAAATCCCATTGATAATCACACCAGAATATTCCTCCTACAGGATTGGCACCCCCTCTGGCACTTCCTATGTTATATACCATTCCATGGTCTAAATTTCTAATTTCTTGATCAAGCCAAAGTGTAAGTAGATTCATATCATCTAATACATTGCTATCATAGGGTATTAACCTTTTGGTAAGGCCTGCATGAGTAATTAGTATTTTATGCTCAGAAATAAGCTCATAAGGCTTTAATAATCTATGCATATCACTAAATAAAGGCATTAAACTGGCTGCAAAACTACTTGCATAACCAGAAGCCCCCATTGTATCAGGATAAAGATAGGACAGTTCATGATTACCCTTAAGAGCAATAACCTTATTTTGCTCAATATCTTGAAGAATTTCTTCAATTAACAATAATTGTTGTTTTCTTGTTTTATTAAAGGAATCTACATAATCTCCTACTAAAATTTTATCATAATCCTTAAATTTATCCTTAATTTCTCTATAAATATCAATATCCCCATGTAAATCCCCTATTACAATAAGTTTATTCATAAAAATAAATCCTAAATTTTAAACAAGTTAAAATAAAAAAAATAACTTATAATAAATATTTACTATAAGTTATTTTTTTAAAAAAGAAATATACTTAAATCAGGCTAAATTAGAACCTTAAATAATTTAGGCTTATATCTTATATAATACCCATAAAAATATGAATATTTACCAAAATAAAATATTTATTTTTATAATTATAAATTACTTGTTTTTGTCTAAAATTTTAGTATATATTACATGTATAACTATTGTTGAGAACAATATTTTGATTAAAACTTATAAATTCAGAGCCTATCCTAATAAGGCTACAGAAGCTCAGACTAGTATAGTTCTTGAGCTTTGTAGGCAAATGTATAATTTGGCTCTTGAACAAAGAATAATGATCTATAAGCAAAGTAAGAAATCTTTGTCTTGTTATGATCAACAAAATCAACTTCCCGACTTTAAAAAAGAATTTCCCCAATTTAAACAGGTGCCTTCTCAAAGTCTTCAAGATGTATTGCAAAGACTTGATAAAGCTTACCAAGCTTTCTTTAGAAGAGTTAAAACAGGAAAAATATCGGGATTTCCAAGATTTAAGGGATATCAAAGATATGATTCTTTTACCCTTACTCAATATGGCTATAAACTTGAGGAATCTAACCTTATACTTACTAATGTTGGTGTTTTTAAACTTAAACTTCATCGTCAAATTCCTTTAGAAGCTAAAGCTAAAATTAAAACTATTACTATTTACAGAAAAAATAGCAAATGGTTTGTGCTTTTTGTCTGTGACAATATTATACCAAAAATTCTTCCTAAAGTCAATAGAAGCATAGGAATAGATGTAGGTTGTGAAAGCTTCTTGACAGATTCTAATGGACTTAAAGTAGAAAACCCAAGATTTCTTAATAAATCTACTGAAAGAATTACTCAGCTTAGCCAAAAATTGTCTAAACAAAAGATGGGATCTAACAGAAGAAAGAAAACAAGACTTCTTCTGGCAAAGAAGCATGAAAAAGTATCTAATCAACGCTTGGACTTTCAACATAAAGTTGCAAAGCATTATGTTAAACACTATGATTTGATTTGCCATGAAAAAATGCAAGCTTTTAAAAGTTTTAGAGGTCTTAATCGAAGTATGAGAGATATGGCTTGGTTTCAGTTCTTTGATATACTTTCTTACAAAGCGGAAGAAGCTGGTAGAAGAGTGATTAAAGTTCCTGCTAAGAATACCTCTCAACAATGTTCTAAATGTGGTGAAATAGTTAAAAAAGATTTGTCTGTTAGAATCCACTCTTGCCCTCATTGTAAACTTACTTTAGATAGAGATTTAAATGCAGCACTTAATATTTTAAGGCTTGGAACGAGCCTACAAGACCCTACCTATCTCAACAATAGTAATCTTGTAAATTTTGACAATATTTTTGTTAAATAGCTCACACATAATATAATATTTATTTTTGATTTGGTAAATATAACAGATAAAGTCATAGAATAAGTAACCCCTTCTGTATAGTCTTCCCCATCTATTCCCCAAACATGGACATTATGCACAAAAAAGTGGTAATATCATCACGTTGGCTGAATTCTTGGCACGGTGAAGACAAAAAAATCCCGTTGAATTATCAGCCCAACAGGAACGGATTACACTTCTATCGCTTGCGCGGGAAGAATACTACACCACCTTGCGGTGGTCTTATGATTAAAGTTAACCTTAATAAAAGAAAAGTCAAGTTAAAAATTTTAGCAGCCTTGATTCTCTCCATATAAATACACGACAAAAATGTCGTATTGTCAATTAAAGAATTCATTGGATTATTCCAATTTTGCAGAAAACCACGAAAGAAACCATCCTCAAACACGATATTCCAGGAGACTGTATTCTGTATTATCTTCCACAATTAAAATACTTAATACTTAATACTTAATACTTAATACTTAATACTTAATACTTAATACTTATTAGTTATGAAAATAATTATTCCTTATGGCTAAATACCGCATATAGGATAACCGATAAGAATTATAGGCTAAAATTAAAGATATTATTCAACATATAATATGTACCCCTTTCAAACTGAGACACTACCAAAAAAGTATAAGGTTTGATAAATATATACAATATATATATATTATAGAATAAAAAGTGATTATTTAAGTAATTTAAAAATATATTTTTATATTTCTATAGTTAACAATATTCTATCCATGTAGGAATTGTTATAGAAGGAGTTCCGGTATCAGATTTAATTAAAGCATAATACATTCCTGGGGGAACAAAAAAGCTTATAGAACTACCGATAGCATAAACTTGACCCCCCCCACTTAAATGAAGATAACACATAGTTAAACTAGGGTTTATTCCATCAGTTGATAAACTAACATGAATTTGTGTATACTCATTAAGAACATTTGAAGCGCCATACACACTAATTTCAACAAATATTGTACAGGGCTTATTATTATGATAATATATATCCCAAGTTTTGCTGGCGTTTGAATTCACACTACTAAATTGATTGGCTAATGATCTTACACTTCCAGATGATCCTATATTTAAAGGCATATTTCCAGGAAAAGCATCTACACTACCTGTAGCAATCAATCCTATAGCTCCCCTAATCATCCTAAGCTCATCCTGTAAAGAACCAGAAGACACTCCTTGATTAAAAGACTCAGGAGCCCTATTGGGCAATGCAGTAACATCATAAATATCTGCAGTGTTCAAGGTATAAAATTGTCTCATATCCCTATAGGATATATCTCCTCCATTATCAGAAACACTAGCAGAACCTAACAATAAATACTGAGGGTATTTGTGTGGATTTTCTTCATCCCAAAGATATGTGGTTTTACTTACAAAAGAGGCATGGCAAGTAGAATCAGCAACTACCCAATAGTCAGCATCTGTAACCAAAGGTGAAACAGCATATAAATTAGGAATAGAACCAGTAACTATACTACCATCTATTAACATTTTTGCATTGCTTGGTGTAGTAAATTCTATATAAGCAATACCTGTATCCTTAACAGTGCCCAAATAACTGCTTTTTGAAACATCATCTCTAGCCAATAAAATAATTCCATTTACATGGCTTGTTCTTTCATGTTCTGCTATATCCTGACCTGTATAACCTAAATCTGCTAAATTTTGACCATGGGGATTTATATTGGTAGGAGTGGCATGCCCAATAGACTTTACGTGGTCTTCTACACTCACCCAACCAAGAGTTTTTGCAGGTTCAATTGTAGGATCTAAAATAGCAGAGCTGGCGGGTGTAATTGTTCTACAATACTGCCGCATGTCTGTAATGATTCCAGAAATATTACCACTACCATCAGCAGTAAATCTACCTAAGGGTATTTCATTTACAGATGCTGCTATAGCCTCAATCCTTATTTGATAGCTATCATAATATCTCGTATAGAAAGTTGCTCCTAAATCATCTGACTGTAAAGAGCCCGAGGATTCTTGATATTTTATTTTGATATACTTTATACCCGATGTATTATCTATCCAAAAAGAAGTGGCTGTATTATCTGTTAAAGTAATGCTATGTGTTGAATTTAATAAAATAATATTACCACTAGGATCTATTGCAGAACCTATAGCTACAGATATTTGTGTAGCACTAAGCTGATTACAATAGAAATTTTTTGTTGTAACACCTATATCATTAGGAGACCCATAAATACCCCCCTTAGTTACACTTCCTCCTGTGAGAGTTGAGATACCCCCAGAACTACCTAAAGGAGCTACAGACCTGCTAGAAACTTGTTTAGCAGTAGTTGATTCTATAGCATTAAGATCATCTGACATTACATCTTGATCGTTAAAAAAATTAGCTCTTTCCATACACTCACCTAATTAATTAATGTTTAAATTTTCTCTAAGGGTAGCCTATACAGCCTATAAAAACTGTTGTCTTTTTTTCTAAAAACTCTTTGATTAGTTGCTTTTACTGCAAAATCATAATATTGAAATTCTCCAGAACCTGAAGCATATACTGATACCTTCGATTGATAATAATTATCAACAGAACCTGAAGAAATCTCTATGGGATATAAATATCTTGGGGCGTATTGAATAAATCTATTTTTAATTTCATCAGGAGTTAAAGACCCACTAGAAACCATTATTTCATCTATAGCAATATTATAATCCTCTGTATTACTATTTTCTATATATAAATTAGTAGGAGAGGGTAATATATTATGAGGATTAACACCAATTGACCCAGATGATGCATAAGCCCCATCTATAAAAAATTTTACTATGTTATTATTTAAAGTCAGAGAAAAATTATGGTACCTTCTTGCCTCTTCTAAAATATAATCTGAAATTGATGCTGAAGCAGTTACTGTTGTAGCCCCTTCTTTAGCAGAATATGAAAAGAATCCAGCAATTGGGTCTATAGTTATTAAATAGCCATTGGTAGTTAGAGAATCATTTGAACTACTTATAGCCTCTCGTTTAAGTATTACTTTAGATGTTGTACCTGCAGCAGCTTTTTTATCCATACCATTAATCCAAAACTCTGCAGTTAGTCCATTAAAAGAATCCACACTTTGAGAGGTATTTCCCTCGTATAACATTGTACTGGAAGCCCCGTGTTTTGCTAAATTCATTGATAAGGCAAATCTATTAAAAGAACGCCCAATCTCAAATGTTGGGTTATTTGAGGACAAAGATTTTTGTAGGTTGTTTTTATTACCAGATACATCCCAGATAGAACTACTACTGAGCATTATCCAATGCGCCCCACAAGTCTCAGGCTCTTCCATCCAGCTTATAGGATCTGAAGATACTTGTTGATAATAAACTGAATTTGGTATTGTAGATATTGGGTAGGATCTTAAATATCTATCAAAATAAGCCCCATTTTTTATTAGGCAAGTCCAATCCATTAAAACACTTCCTGTTTGAAAAGCCAATCCAGAAGTGTTTATTACAGAACTTGTAATATCATTTTTATTATCCTCTATGCCAGAAGTAGTTTCTATTTTATTGGTTAAATAAGCATTTTTTTGTTCAAAGTAATCACTGTTGTACATTGATCCTGAGGCATCACTTAAAATATAATTAGTATTATAAAAGAATCTTGATGCAACATCTGCTCGAAAATTTCTAGTTATATTTTTTTCAATCAAGGCTTTAAAAGAGGCATCGGCTGAAGTAGAAAAGATTTCAATATCCAAACTATTATAAAATTGCTTTCTACTATAAATTTTTGTGTTATGTCCTAATTTTGTATATGATATTTTAAATTTATCTCCTACCGAAAAGGGTATATCTGTGGGCAAAACTCTTCCAATTCGCCGTAATGTTTTATCAGATATAATAAATCCATTTCCTATTGCTACAACTGAACCCGTTTGTACAAATAAACACCAGCCATCATACCCTAATTTTTGTCTATCAATAGTATAAGGAGCCACTCCTGAATAAGATTGCCCCACTAAGTCAATACCCGTTTGTGTTGAGGCTACTATAGAAGCCTCATTCAATAACTTTAAATTTGTCCGATAATCTTGAAGTCCCGAACCACTACTAAAAGTCTCATAGTTTTGAGTATTTTGTTTAGAAGTCTGAAGTAGGATTCCAAAATTATCATATATTTTAGCAGTGTAGCTGGAGCCTACAGGAACTGTCCTAACATTATCTAAATCAAGGTCCCCATAAGTATCTGATATTTCAGTGGAGGCTGAAGATAATTGATCAGCACTCATAAAGAGCATTTTATATA
>Ga0172380_10007883_pt1 | contig 11827 bp, 7 predicted proteins | sample Leawe162metaG_FD_119747 | JGI IMG/M metagenome (GOLD analysis project Ga0172380, IMG submission 119747) | Leachate microbial communities from a municipal landfill in Southern Ontario, Canada - Leachate well 162 metaG | ecosystem: Engineered > Solid waste > Landfill > Unclassified | place... | reverse complement strand
TCAGAGCACCTGATCTCAGGATAGACAAATCAATGGGTTATTGTATTTGGTCGGATTTATCTTGACCCGAAATTTCGTAGAAACGAATTTTATGCGATTGATTATGTTGTATTTTCCATTTTTATGTTCAGTCAACCATCTCAATTAAAATCCGCGAGATCAGGTGCTCTGAAATTGAGAAAATCCAAAAACCGGTGCTGTTTTTTTGTCAAAAAGACGCTACCCTTTTATGCCTTGCGCTGTGGCACAACCTTTTCAACATGCGTTGCGCCCGCTACGCCGCAGTTCGCCAATAGCAGGTTAATCTATTCCTGCGGAATGGTTGTGGTTTCCGCCCCGATCAAGCGTTCCAATCAACCCAGTTTTCCAGCATCAACCCCGGCGCCCGCGCGAATTCGCGGGTGTTGTTGCTCACGAGGCAAACGCCCAGGGTAAGGGCATGAGCGGCGATTTGGGTGTCCAACGGGCCGATTGGCGTTCCGCCGGCTTCCAGCGCGTGGCGCAGGTCGCCGTAGGTTTGCGCGGCATTGATGTCGAAGTCGGCAATTTCCAGCGGTTCGAGGAAGTGTTGCAATGCCCGCAGGTTTTTGGTCGAGCCGCTTTTCCGGGCGCCGAAATAAAGCTCGGCCACGCTGATGCTGGAAATGCCGATTCCTGCGGGTTCATGGGCGCGCAATGCGGTCAGCACGTTGGCGGGGCGGTTTTTTATGGCGTAGATGCAGATGTTGGTGTCGAGCATGTAGCGCATGGCGTATACCTTTCACCAGGATTCGCGGTTGTCCGCAGTCGCCGGTTGCGCGCGCTCGGGGAAGGATTCGAATTCGTCCAGCGCGGCGATCAGGCGTTCGATGGAAGGACGCTTGCCCGGACTCAGTATAACTCTGCTGCCATCACGCTCTATGAAAACTTCCGTCATTTCCTCGAAGCGAAAGGCTTTAGGCAGGCGCACGGCTTGGCTGCGACCATTGAAAAACAGTTTGGCGGTTTGCATGATGGTTCCAGTGAGACAGAATAGACCAAGTATATATCTTTGGGGCGTTAAATACAAAATGGGAGCGAATTTCCATCCGTGCATATCAGCGCCGTGCAATCCCGCGCCGCACTGCCTTCTCCCCCTCGATTACCGCGAACACCGCCAGCCCGACTGCCACTATCCTTCCCCAGTCGGCCAATGCTATCGGCGCGGTGGCGAACAGGCGGTTCATCAGCGGCGCGTAGGTGAACAGCAGTTGCAGTGCGATCATCAAGAACACGCCGCCCCACAGCCAGGCGTTGGAAAAGAATTTCGCGGCGCCCATAGCAAACGGCGAGTGGGTCATGGAGCGGCAATTGAACAGGTAGAATAATTCCCCCATCACGAATACGTTGGCCGCCACGGTGCGCGCTTGTTGCACGCTGTCGCCGGATTGCAGCGCCCATACGAACAGGCCGAATGCGCCGGCCAACAATAGCGCGCTGACCAGGAACACGCGCCCCACCAGCGCTTTGGTCAATATTGGGGCTTCGGGGGGACGCGGCGGGCGTTGCATCACGTCGGGGCTGATCGGTTCGAACGCCAGCATCAAGCCGAGCAGCACGGCGGTGGTCATGTTGATCCACAGGATTTGCAGCGGGGTGATGGGCAGGGCGATGCCTTGCAGGATGGCCGCGACGATTACGAAGCCCATGCCGAAGTTGGTCGGCAACGTCCAGGTGATGAATTTGACCAGATTGTCGAATACGCCGCGCCCTTCTTCGACGGCTGCTTCGATGGAGGCGAAATTGTCGTCGGTGAGCAGCATCGCGCTCGCTTCCTTGGCGACCTCGGTGCCGGAGACGCCCATCGCGATGCCGATGTCGGCCTGTTTCAGCGCGGGCGCATCGTTAACGCCGTCGCCGGTCATCGCGACAATCTGGCCGTCGGCCTGCAAGGCCTGCACCAGCCGCAGTTTCTGCTCCGGTTCGACGCGGGCGAAAATGTCAGTGTGGCGTATCGCGGCACGCAATTCCGCGTCGCTCATCGCTTGTATTTGCCTGCCGGTCAGCGGCGGCGCGGAATCTTTATCCATCAGGCCGAGTTGCTTGGCAATGGCTGCTGCGGTGTCTTTGTTATCGCCGGTGATCATTTTCACCGCGATGCCTGCGGTGCGGCACGCTTTAATCGCTGACTGCACCTCCGGGCGCGGCGGGTCTATCATGCCTTGCAGCCCGAGGAAAGTCAGGTTGCCGTCGAGATGGGCGTGATTCAGGCGCTCGCCTTCTTTCCACCTGCCCTTGGCCAATGCCAGCACGCGCAGGCCGCGCGCGGACATCGCCAGCGCTTGCGATTCTATGGCTACCCGGTCCAGTGCTGCCGACTGGCCGTTCTGGTCTTGCATGTCGTGCGCGCGTTCGAGGATTTTTTCAAGCGCGCCTTTGACGTAGAGCACGCGCCCGCCATTCGGCATGTCGTGCAGGGTCGCCATGATTTGGTAGCGCGAATCGAAGGGGATTTCGTCGCGGCGCGGAAAGCCCGCGTGCAGCCGGGTGGGGATCAAGCCGCCCTTTTCCGCTGCCACCAGCAGCGCGCCTTCGGTGGGGTCGCCGGCCACAGTGCGCCCGGTTTCACTCGGCGCCAGCAGCGCGTCGTTGCACAGCGCACCCGCCATCAGGCAGCCCAGCAGCGCGCCGCGCGGCGTGACCACTTCAGTGCCGCAGCAAATCTCGCCCTGCGCCGCGTAGCCGCTGCCGCTCACCGCGAAACTCGCGCCGCCGGCGTAAATTTGCTGCACCGTCATCTGGTTTTCGGTGAGCGTGCCGGTCTTATCGGAACAGATCACTGTCGCGCCGCCCAGCGTTTCCACCGCCGGCAGCTTGCGGATGATCGCGTTGCGTTGCGCCATGCGCGATACGCCGATAGCCAGAGTAATCGTGATGGCCGCCGGCAGCCCTTCGGGAATCGCGCCCACCGCCAGCGCTACAGCCGCCATGAACATGTCCACCGCTGACTCACCGCGCGTTAATCCGACGGCGAAAGTGCACGCCGCCAGCCCCAGAATCACGTGCAGCATTACGCCGCTGAAATGCGCCATCTTGCGCGTTAGCGGAGTGGAAAGATCGGGCGCTGCGGCGATCAGGCGCGAGATGCGCCCGGTTTCGGTGCTGTCACCGGTCGCAACGACGATGCCGGCGCCTTGGCCGCCGGTCACCAGCGTGCCGGCATAAGCCATGTTGGCGCGTTCGGCCAGCACCGCCTCCAGTTCGAGCGCCGCCGTCTGCTTATGCACCGGCTGGGATTCGCCGGTTAGCGTCGCCTCGTCTATCATCAGTTCGCGCGCGCGGATGAGGCGCAAATCCGCCGGCGTCTTATCGCCGGGCGTGAGTAACACGATGTCGCCCGGCACCAGCTCGACAGCCGGCAGCACGCTCTTGACGCCGTCGCGTATCACCGTCGCGCTGGTCGCCGCCATGCGCGCCAGCGCGGCAATGGCGTTTTCCGCCTTGGCTTCCTGGATGTAGCCGATGGCCGCATTGACCAGCACCACGCCGAATATCACCCCGGCATCCACCCATTCGCGCAAGGAAGCGGTGACCGTGCTGGACGCAATCAGGATGTAGATCAGCGGCTGGTGGAATTGCAGCAGAAAGCGCAGCCATGCCGGCTTGCCGCGCTTAGGGCTAAGCAGGTTCGCGCCGAAACGCTCGCGCCGCCGCGCCACCTTGGCGGAAACCAAGCCGTGGACGATGTCGGTTTTCAGGCGCGACGCGGCTTCTTCCACTGTGCGGGCGTGCCACGGGCGTTTAGGCGGCTTGGCCATGGTCAAGCCGCTCCAGCAATTTGCGCACCGGCGCAGGCAAAGCCGCGCCCAGCGCATCGGGCAGCGCCAGCCACAGCGCCGAACTTTGGCGCGCCTCATGGCGTTGCCCAAGCGCGTCGGCGACCAGCGGATGCAGGAGCAGGCGGAAATGCGTAAAGGTGTGGCGCACCGGCGGCAGCGCGAGGAATCCTTCCGTCTCGACGCCGAAGCGTGCCAGCGCGGCCTGCGCGGGATCGTCATTGAGGCCGATTTCCGGCAGGCTCCACAGCCCGCCCCAGATGCCGGTCGGCGGGCGTTTTTCGAGCAGTATCTCGCCGTCGCGCAACAGCATGAGCAGCGCGGTTTCCTTCTCCGGCAACGGCGGGCGGGATTTGCGGGTGGGTAGCTCGGCGGTGCGTCCCTCCAAATGGGCGATGCATTCGTCCCGCAGTGGGCACTCGCCGCAACGCGGGCGGTTGCGTCCGCACAAGCTCGCTCCCAAGTCCATCAGCCCTTGGGTGTAGCTTTCGATATGCGTGGTGGGCAATAACTGTTCCGCCAGCGCCCACAGCGCATTCTCGACCGCTTTCCCGCCGGGATGGCCTGCGATGCCGAAGCAGCGCGCCAGCACTCGCTTGACGTTGCCGTCGAGTATCGCCCGGCGGCTACCGAAAGCGAACGCGGCGATGGCGGCTGCGGTGGAACGACCTATCCCCGGCAGCGCCTGGATGGCCGCGAAATCGCGGGGGAGTTCGCCGCCGTGGCGCGCCATTACCAACTGCGCGGCACGGTGCAGATTGCGCGCCCGCGAGTAGTAGCCCAACCCGCTCCACAGCACCAGCACCTCGTCTTCGGTCGCGGCGGCAAGCGCCGCAATGTCGGGGAAACGGGCGGTGAAGCGCAAATAATAGGGAATCACCGTCGCCACCTGGGTCTGCTGCAACATGATTTCCGACAACCACACTGCGTAAGGATCGCGGCTGCCCTGCCAAGGCAGATCGTGGCGGCCATGCCGACATTGCCAGGCAGTCAGGCGGGAGGCGAAGCCGGCCCTGTTTTCGTGCGCATCCGGCTGATTCATGATTTTAAACCTAGGAGTTTGTCGGACTTAAAAATGCTGTAAAAGCAATGCATCCTGTTCAACGAGCGATTCATTAACACACAGAAATTATTTATATGTCATAAAATGTCGTATGTTTAGCTGAATAATTGATGAATTTTTGCATGACTCAATGCCAACATTTTGCATGGAAGCTATAGAATCAATATGTTACAAATTATGTTGGTCAGCACTTAAGTCCGACAAACTCCTAGATTCCTCAGTTGCAAAACGCTTGCGGTGTGCAAGCCCGCACGGCGTAATTTGCGGGGTAAATTGGTTCTCAGAAATTCATGGTGAAAATCACTGATGGAAAACGTTCGGCAATCTTAGCGCTTAGCGCAACTCTTGGCAGCAACCAAATATTAACTAAAGTTTCGAGGTGACTACTCAGGTAGGCTCTAATGCAATAACAAACGACAACAAATTGTCGCTTGTGAAGTTGCGATTTTCAAGTGAAGGTCGCAATTTCTGCTAAGAATTTTTCACGCGAAGGCGCGAAGCCGCGAAGAAGTGGGGGCAAGTAAGAATGGGCGGTCTCATTCCCAACTCGCAAAATAAAGATACGGGTTCGATTCTCTTCGCGCCTTCGCGTCTAAAGCGTGATACAGGTTTACCGAATATTTACTACTAATCTAGGCACGAATTTTCCAACCCGCTGATTTTTAAGCCGTTCGCCCTAAAGTGCTATCGAAGGATGAACGGGTAAAAATCCAAGTCAAATCAAGCCGTTCATGCTTCGACAGGCGGAGCCACGAACGGCTTGATTTGAATCGAAGCGCATCGCGACGAGGTTCCGTATTTATTGCGCTACGTCTTTGACCGAATGCTCTTTAACATCACCTCGAATGCTTTGGCAAAGGCGGTGCTGTCAAGTAGCGGGCTGGCGCGCAACGTTTCTCTCAGGCCGGAGCGGATATTTTCCAGTCGAGTGCGGTCATTGGCGAAAGCGACGGCTTTAGCGAGATAGTCCTCCCTGTCGGTCGCGCCCCATTCAGGTAATCCGGCCTGCTTCAGGAAGGATAGGGTGGTGCGCTGGTAGGGGCTGGCGCCGGCCAACGTAAGCACCGGCACGCCCATCCACAGGCAATCCAGCGCGCGCGGCCCTAGCGGGAAGGGAAAACTGTCCAGCGCCATGTCCAGCGTGGAAAGGGTTTTCCAATAGGCGTCGGGGGCCAGGCGCGGCAGAATGTCCAGCCGCTCCGGCTCGATGTCGCGCAACAGGAAAAGTTTTTTCAACCGTTCGCGGCTGGCTTCATCCGCAACAGCAGTATGCGTCAGAAGAGTCAGGCGGGCGGCGGGCGTCTGCCGCAGAATTTCCGCCCAAACATCCAGCAGCGGTGCAGATAGGCAGCCCAGGTGGGATGGTGCGCCTAATGTGATCCATTCCGCCGTCCCGGCGGGCAAGGGCGACGGCAAGGGTGCGCCCGGCGGCGGCTCATAGCCGGCCAGCACCGGCAGGCGGATGGGACGTTCAGAGGCCGGAACGGGACTGTCTTCAGGGTGCAGCACGGCGTCGGTCAGGCAAAAATCCATCTCGGGCAGGCCGGTCGTCGAAAAATCGCCCAGCCAGGTGACTTGCACGGGCGCCACTTTTTGGGCGCACACGGTTAGGCGGTTGCCCAGGTTGTGCCCCACGGTGTCGATGAGAATTTCAATGTCATCCTCGCGGATACGATCCGTCAGTTCTTCCCGGCTCAAAGGAGAAACGGCGCGCCAATGCGCAACGCTTTCCTTGATCTGCACGGCGTGGCTGCCTGTCCTGCCGCTGGCGTGATAGACGTGGACATCGATACGCGCTTTATCCAGGCGGGAAAAAAGCGCCAGCAGGCAGTTGGCGGTCAGAGCTTCCTCCACGTCCCCCAGCATGAATCCCACCCGCAAGGGGGCATGACGCTTCCGTTTGCGGGTTGCGGGCGGGGCAGTCTCGCGCTTGTCGTCCTTCATGCCGTGTTGCGCCACCCAGCGCGCCATCTCCGCTTCGCGCTCCCCGACGGAAAGCGTCGGGTCGAGGTGCATGGCATGGATCAGCAGGGAATGTATTTCGTGCGCACCCGGCATCATTTCCACAGCGCGCCGCAGGGTCTGGATGCACAGGGTGATTTCCCCGGCCTCCAGCAAGGTCTTACCCAGGCCAACGGTGAGGGTGGGCAAACGCTGTTCCAGCATCAGCCCTTGCTGGAACATGCCCCGCGCCTCGGAGAAATTTCCCTGTGCCAGCATGACATTGCCCATCGCGCCGATGCACAGGGCGGGATGCACATTCTTTTTGCCCAGCAGTTCACGGTAACAGGCCAGCGCTCCCTCGTAATCCTCGCGCGCCAGCAACAGCTCGCCCATATTGAGTTGCACGTCCGCCGCTTCCGGCTCCAGTTTCAGTATTTTCAGGTTGACCTCGCGCGCGTCTTCCAGGCGCCCTTGGTAAGCCAGGCCGGCGGCCTGCGCACGCAGGATGGAAGCATCCATGGGCGACTGTTCCAACGCTTTGTCCACTTCGGATTGCGCCTCGGTATAGCGTCCTACGCGGTACAACGCGATGATCAGGTTGGTGCGCGCCTGTTTTAGTTCGGGGTTCCATACCAGAGCCTGGCGAAAATGGGAAATTGATTGCTCGGTCTTGCCGTTTTTCAGCAGGATATGGCCAAAATTGTTGTGTGCTTCCGGGTAGTAGGGACGGAACAGCAATGCGCGCTTCAGGCTTTCCTGCGCCTCGTCCTGTTTGCCTTCGCCTTCGAGCAGGAGGGCGATATTGTAATGCGCCTCCGCCAGGCTGGGCTGGAGCACCAGTGCATGGCGGTAAGCCTTCATGGCTTCGTCGATTCTGCCCGCCAGACGATGCAGATTGCCCAGGTTGGAAAAGGGCGGGGCGAATTTGGGATCGGCAACGGTCGCGCGCTCAAAAAATTCGGCGGCGCGCTCGTATTCCTGCTGTTGGGCATGGGCAATCCCCAGGCCATGCAGCGCCAATGGGTTTTTAGGCTCCGCGGCAACCGCTGTTTCCAGCGCCTGAAAGGCAGCTTTGACGACCTCCGGGTCGGGATTTTGTAGTGCCGGTATCACCGCCATCAGATTGATTGCGACGCCTTCGGGGAGGGGCGTGACTTCGGGATTTGCCGCGCTTGCGGAATTCACTGTGCCGGGCGGCGTTGAATCCGTGACGGATGGGGATATGTCGGGTTCGTTTGTGGACATGGGATGCCTATTTCTATCGTGTATGGGGGTGAAGCTACCATGGGTCAAGCAAAGTTTTTGCACCTAAGCCGGATCAGCCGGAAGCACAAAACATTTACCGCACCGGTGCTTGGCCTACAATACATTCTTCGCAAGCAATGTAAAGGCTTGGCCGATATGTTACCAAGGTAAATTTGTTCTCAGCACGGAAAAAACCGATTCACCGCAGAGGACGCGGAGGACGCAGAGGAAAACCCTCATGCTCTTCCTCTGCGTCCTCCGCGTCCTCTGCGGTGCAAAAGGTTTTGTCTTTATGGATTGCCGTCATGACGTCATGAGTTGAGCAGCGTTGCGCAACGTTTTCCATCATTGATTTTCATCATGAATTTCTGAGAACAAATTTACCCTGGATATGTTACTAATATTGTGGCATATTTTCCATCGTCGACTATCTGCGGACACGCTATGCCTTGCCTGCTGCTTCCGCTCGGCTCTTGGAAGTCTACCCCCAAGCAGGGTTCAAACGGAAGTGTGCAGGGTAAATCGTCCACACGCATGAAAATCACTACGTTTTGCGCCAATATACCGAAACGCGGTCGATTTGCTTGAGTTTTTCCACTATGCCGTGACGTTTCCGAAATTCATCGACGGCCTCCTGGCATTGGGGAAGCGCATAATAGTCGTCCACAATCGCGTAACCGCCCTTCGATAGTTTTGCATACAGATTTTCCAACGCGTCCATGGTGGATTCGTACAGGTCGCCATCCAGTCGCAGCAGCGCCAGTTTTTCGATCGGAGCCGTGGGCAGCGTGTCGCGGAACCAGCCCTTGAGAAAATGCACCTGATCGTCCAGCAAGTCGTAACGCTCGAAAAGCGCCTGCACCTCCTCCATGCTCACGCTCAGGTAGGGAAAAACCGTCTTGCTGAAATCCAGAGCCAAATCTTTTTCATGGCTCGACGCGGGCACCCCCTCGAAGGAATCCGCCACCCATACCTTGCGGTTGCGTATCTTGTGGGCAGCGAGAAAACCGCGCATGAATATCGTGGCGCCGCCTTTCCACACCCCGGTTTCGATCAGGTCGCCGGGAATATCGTCGCGATTGATGCGATCCAGGCAGCGGTGGATGTTGTCGATGCGCGCGCGACCTATCATAGTGTGGGCGGTGAAGACAAAATTCCGGAAGGCGGGCGACTCGGTCAAATCCGATTTACATGCAAATGGTATCCAGCCGCCGTCCTTGCGCCCATCTTCCAGGGTGGAATAAATATCGTTATTCCTGATGTCGAGAAAATCCCGGATGAGTTGATTCAGGGTGGTTGGCTGCCTGCCGAGAATTTTCTCCATGAAGAAAACGATGCGCGCCTCATTCTCCAGATACAGTTCGTCCAGCAGGCTTTTTTTCAGCAGCGATAAATAGCGCTCGGCGACCGACAGATTGCCGATGCGCTCCACCCGGTTTTTTTTCGTCATGCGGTTCCTCTAAAATCCTTGTTGGATGCGGCATGGTTATGGAGAAACGGTTTTGCGTCAAGAGGGGGTGGGGGGATTAAGCAAGGTAAATTTGTTCTCGCCCAGAATAAAGATATTCACCGCAGAGACGCAGAGACGCAGAGATTTTGTAGAGTAATGGCACGGTTCACCCTCCGTTGTATTTCTCCGCGTCTCTGCGTCTCTGCGGTAAATGTTTTTGGTTCCGGCTCGTCCGGTTTAGGATGAATGTTTTCCATCATTGATTTTCATCATGAATTTCTGAGAACAAATTTACCCTGTATCCCTGTATCCGGGCTAGGGGACGATTTTCGCACTGGATATTCTGGCAGCGAGAATTGCCTGTATTTGGGCGAATTGCCCTTGCTGCAAAGCTGCCAGACTAAGGCGCTGAGCATGGGCTAAAGCATTATTCGCTTCTTGATCGTTGTTGGTGAGAACATTATAGTAAGCGTACAACAACCAAACATCGGGAGAGCGCGAGGCGATTTGTCGAAGTTGGGCAAACCGCTTTTCCATCTCCTCCTTCTTTTCCACATAACGGCCACTGTTTACGAGGTAGGCAGCTTCGGTGAAGAGCAGCGCCGTACTGGGGGCGGAACGCCCGATTTCAAAAGCTGCATCATATTCTTCCGGTGGAACGGGGATGCGTCCGCCGGTTTTTTCCGCCCATAGATAGAGATAAATAGCGAGGTTGGTGCGGTAGGAAAAATTCCACGGACTGAGCCTGTAGGCTTCCACGCATTGCCGATAGGCATATTCCGGATTGGCGGAGGTGAATGCTTGGGAATAGTGCGTTTCGGCTTTGTAGAAAAGGGCGGTGAAATATCCGGTTATGCAGACCATGATCGCTGTGCCGGCCAATAAAACCAGGCGGTAAACGCGGGTCAGCTCATGGTCGAACAAAAACGATCCTTGCGCGCGGCGGGCGATGAAGGCCAGCCCGATAGTCGTCAGTAGTAATGTTGCGGGGTTTTGCAAGGGGAACTCCACGGCTGCGCAGACCATCGCCACAACGATGGCGATCAACCCGATCCAAGCCGGCGGGTCCGGCTTGTTTGCGCGCACCCCGCGCAACATCCACCACCCGAAAAGCAAGACGACAATCAGGCCTATCAGCCCAAAGTCAGCGAGAAATTGCAGATATTCGTTATGGGTCGCCTCAAGCACCTCCCACACATTGGTTTGCGGCTTGTAAGTCGCGCCAAGCCAGGAAAAGTAATTTTCCCGGTAAAGGTGCCACAGACTAAGAAAACTTCCGACGCCGTGCCCAAAGAGAGGGGCGTCCAACCACATGTACGTCGTGTTGATAACAAATTCCAGGCGGGGATAAATGGAATCCCGAAATCCGTGGGCGCCCTCCCAACGGGTATAAACCAGCATCGACATAATGATAATGGAGGCCATCCAGGTGAGAATGACCGACCATTTCGCCCGTTTCCAGAACAGGACGGTCACCGCCAGGAGCGCGACGATGGGGATCACCGCAAATTCAATTTTACTGATGTTGTGAAATAACAGATAGTAAACATCCGCCGCCACCAAAATCACCGCCAACCAGCGAATCGCAAGGTTACGGTAGATAAAGGCCAGTCCGCCGGCGAAAGGCGCGGCCATCAGGCAATATTCCGTAATAAGGTTTGTATTGCCGAAGCTGCCCATATAACTCACCTCAAGAGGGATATACAGAAGCACAAACGCCAGCGACACGGCAATGGCGATGCTGATGATGTGGAATAATTGATCGCCGTCGGTTTTTTTCAGGCACAAAAAAATTGACGTGCATAAAAAAAATTTAAAAATGAACGCCATGCCGCTCAGCGGATCCGGCGACCAGAGCAGTGAAAGCACCGAGTAGGCGAGCAAGGCCAACACGGCCAAGTCGATGCGATCAAACCTGACTTGTCTACCTGAAAATGCGCCGCTCGCCAGCCGAAGCAGGCTCAATGCGCCCAGAGCGGCGACCCATATCCATTTGAAATCGTTCGGGTTGGTGTGGCCGGAAGCGAATGAAACCAACGCCCCCAACACGAGCAAGCCAAATATCAGATTGAATGCCGCCTGGTTTCCTTGATTTCGATTCAATTCCATTTATGAGGTCTGCGCAAGGTTGATGAATGTTGCTTTGTGTGGGGGATGCCGAGGGTCAGCCGGTTTTCCAACACCGGTTATGCCTTCTCGCGGGAGGAAAAAGACAAAACCTTTTTCACCGCAGAGGACGCGGAGGACGCAGAGGAAACCCCTCATGCTTTTCCTCTGCGTCCTCCGCGTCCTCTGCGGTGAATCGGTTTTTTCCGTGCCGAGAACAAATTT
>Ga0172380_10007882_pt1 | contig 11828 bp, 6 predicted proteins | sample Leawe162metaG_FD_119747 | JGI IMG/M metagenome (GOLD analysis project Ga0172380, IMG submission 119747) | Leachate microbial communities from a municipal landfill in Southern Ontario, Canada - Leachate well 162 metaG | ecosystem: Engineered > Solid waste > Landfill > Unclassified | place... | reverse complement strand
TGCCATTTCCGTGCCATTCCAGGTGGCCGGGCAGTCGCTGGCCATCACTGCCAGTATCGGTATCAGCGTTTTTCCCAAGGATGGAGACTGCAGCGAAGACCTGTTCAAGGGGGCCGACGCGGCCCTGGTGCGAGCCAAGGGCGCCGGGCGAAACACCTTCCGCTTCTACTCGCCAGCGATGGACGCTGACGCCGCACGTCGCCTGAGCCTGGAGAGCGCTTTGCGCGATGCTCTGGAGAAGCAGGAGTTGCAGGTCTATTACCAGCCCCAGATGAGCCTCGATACCGGCAACCTGATCGGCATGGAAGCCTTGTTGCGTTGGCAGAGTGCGCAGTTTGGCCAGATCTCCCCGGTGGAATTCATCCCCATCGCCGAAGAATGCGGGTTGATTTTGCCGATCGGCGAGTGGGTGCTGCGGACAGCCTGTGCTCAAACGCGCACCTGGCTTGATCTGGGGCACGCGCCACTGCGCGTGGCCGTTAATCTGTCGCCACGCCAGTTCCGTCAGCACAACCTGGTGGCGATCATCAAGGATACGTTGCTGCAGACGCGGCTGCCGGCCCAGTCGCTGGAACTCGAAATTACCGAAAGCGCCTTCATCGACGATGTTGACGACGCTATTGCCATCTGCCATGAGCTCAAGTTGCTGGGGGTCAAACTGTCGCTGGATGATTTTGGTACCGGCTATTCCTCGCTCGCCTATGTCTCGCGCTTTCCCTTTGACAAGCTGAAGATCGACCAGGGCTTCGTTCGCGACATCACTGATAACCCGGTCAATGCCGCAATAGCCACGGCAGCCATTGTCATGGCCCGCAGCCTTAATCTGGCGGTGCTGGCCGAGGGGGTGGAAACCGAGGCGCAAGCCAATTTCCTGCGTGGCAAGCATTGCGACGCGATTCAGGGCTACCTCTTCAGCCGACCGGTTCCCGCCGATGATTTCCTGGCGCTGCTCTCCAGCGACAAGCGCCTGCCGATCATTGCGCAGGCCGGTGATGCGGGGCGCACCCTGCTGTTGGTGGACGATGAGCCGAACATCCTCAGTGCGCTGTCGCGCCTGTTGCGGCGCGAGGGCTATCAGTTGCTCACCGCCGCTTGTCCGGCCGAGGCATTCGATCTGCTGGCGAAGCATCCGGTGCAGGTTGTCCTGTCTGACCAGCGCATGCCGGAGATGACTGGTACCGAGTTTCTCGCGCGTGTTCGCCAGCTGTATCCCGAGACTATTCGCATCGTCCTGACCGGCTACACCGATCTGGAATCGGTGACGGGAGCGATCAACCGGGGCGCCATTTACAAGTTTCTGACCAAGCCGTGGGACGACGATCAGTTGCGTGAGCAGATCCGCGAGGCATTTCGCGTATCGCAGGGGTTGCAACAGAAGCCATGAGGCTACCGCTCGCTCCCTTCCTGCGGTTGTTCATCCCGCTGGCGGTGCTGCTGGTCGGTGCGGCCTGGCTGCTGATGATCAGTGAACATGAGGCCGAGATCGAGCATCTGAAGGCGCAGGAGTTGCTGTACGTCAGCCGGGGCGCGGCAATTCTCGAACACAATATCGAGCACAGCGTGCGCGACCTCAAGCTGCTGGCGGCCGATCTGCAGTTGGCGACCTACATTGCCAGCCCCGGTGCGGAAACCCGTCGCCGACTGGAGGAACAATTCTCCCGGTTTGTCGAAGCCAAGCCGGTCTACGATCAGGTACGTGTGCTCGATCGTTCAGGCAACGAGGTGGTACGCGTCAATCTGCGTGACGGTAAGGCGGTCGCCGCCGCGCAGTTGCAGAACAAGGTGGATCGCTACTATTTTCTCGATAACGTGACGCTGCCCGCCGGGCAGATCTACGTCTCGCCGCTGGACCTGAATGTCGAGCATGGCGAGATCGAACGCCCGTTCAAGCCGATGCTCCGCCTGGGAATGCCTGTTCTGGATGCGCAAGGTGATCGGGCCGGTATCGTCATGCTCAATTATCTTGGTGCCGATCTCATCAGCCAGTTTCGTCGTGCTGTCGGACTCAGTGGCGAAAACGTGGTGCTGCTTAACGACGCTGGCTACTGGCTGAGTGCCGCCGACCCGGAAGATGAATGGGGTTTCCAGCTGGGCCGCCCGGAACGCTCGCTGGCGACACGCCATGCTGCGGCCTGGGCGCGTATCAAGGGGCAGCCGCTTGGGCAGTTTGAGGATGCTGCCGGCTTGTGGAGCTTTGTTGCTGTTGATCCGCTGGCGGAAATAGCAGCACTTGGGGCAAGTTCCGCTGCAGCGTCGGCTGCACCTTCAGCGTCTTCACGTTATCGCTGGTATGTGGTTTCGCTGCTGCCTGTGGGGGCGCTCGCCGATGCGCATCGGCATTCGCCGGCGGTGGTTGCGGCGACCACCCTGTTTGCCCTGCTGCTGGTTGGCCTTGGCATTGCTCGTCTGCAGCGCATCACGGCACGTGAGGCGAGCGTCAACAACCAGTTTCATGCCTACTTCCAGCACGGCATGGTCGGCATGGCAACATCGACGGTCGGGAAGCGCTGGGCAGCGGTGAACCCGGCCCTGTGCGCCATGCTCGGTTACAGCGAAGGCGAGTTGCTGCAAAAGTCGTGGACGGAAATCACGCACCCTGAGGATCTTCCTGCCGACATTGAGAACTTTGACCGGGTCATGCGTGGCGAGTGCGAGGGTTATTCGATGGAGAAGCGCTTTTTCCGCAAGGATGGGGCAATCATCGATACGGCCATCGCCAGACGCAGTATTCGCAAGGCGGATGGCAGCGTCGATTATTTTGTCGTGATGATCGAGGACATCACTGCGCGCAAGCAGGCAGCGCGGCAGCTGGAAGAGAGCCAGGCGACCCTGCGTTCGGTCAACGATAATCTGCCCGAGAGTTATCTCTATCAGTTTCGCCTGGCAGTCGATGGTCGCCAGTCTTTCCTTTACCTCAGCTCCGGGGTAACGAGAATCCACGGGATTCTGGCGGAAGATGTGATTGCTTCACCCGAGCTTCTTTTCGGTCGTAGCGATCCGGTGTCTCGCCGCCGTCTGGAGCTGGCGGTTGTCGCCAGCGCAGCCACCCTGAGTCCGGTACTGGAAACCATCCGTATCCTGCGCGGCGATGGCAGTTGGGGGTGGCTGCAGCTACGCTCTTCGCCACACCGCCTGGAAAACGGAGACGTACAGTGGAATGGCGTGGCGACCGATGTGACGCAACAGTACGAGAATGAGTTGACGATGCGCCACACCGCGCGCCGTGCCAAAGTATTGCTTGACCTGCCACAGCAGGCCGAGCGTCTGGGCGAGCGGGATTTCATGCAGTTTTCGATCAATCTTGCCGAAGAACTGACGGCGAGCCAGGTTGCTTTCATTCACCTGGTCAACGAAGACGAGGAAACGATCGAGCTGGTGACCTGGTCCAGCAGCACGCTGGATACCTATTGCACGGCCATGCATGACTGTCACTACCCGATTAGCGCTGCCGGTATCTGGGCCGAGGCAGTGCGTCAGCGCAAGGCCATTGTTTTCAACGATTACGCCATCGCCGAGAACAAGCGCGGCTTGCCAGTCGGGCATGCGGCCATGCAGCGGCTGATCTGTGTGCCGGTGATCGAGGCCGGCAAGGTGCGCATGGTTGTGGGGGTCGGCAACAAGGAAAGCGATTATGCCGAGCTCGATGTCGAGTCGCTGCAACTGATTGCCGACCTGGTCTGGCAGCTGGTAAACAAGCACCGGGCAGATCAGGCCTTGCAGGCAGCGAGCAAAGTGGTCAATGCTAGCTCCATCGTCTGTTTCCGCTGGCGCGCGGAAACAGGGTGGCCGGTGGACTATGTTTCCGAGAACGTCCGGCACTGGGGTTATGAGGCGGCAGCCTTGCTTGATGGCCAGCCCCCTTTCTCCGACATCGTGCATCCCGATGACCTCGCACGCGCGACGGCGGCAATGATCGAGCATACGGCAGCCGGGCATACTGGCTTTGAGCAGGAATACCGTATTGTCACCGGAGACGGCCAGATCCGCTGGGTGATCGATGAGACCCGTATCGTTCGGCGAGCGGACGGTAGTGTTGAGTTCTACGACGGGGTGCTCACCGATATTACCGAGCAGAAGCAGACGGAGCAGAACCTGAGTGCGGCACTCTCGGAGCAGCGGGCACTGAACAAGAGGCTCGAGCAGGCGCATAACCAGTTGCTGCAATCCGAGAAGCTGGCTTCCATCGGTCAGCTGGCAGCGGGGGTGGCGCACGAACTGAATAACCCGATCGGCTTTGTTCACTCGAATCTGGGAACGCTGGATGGTTATGTGCGCGACCTGATGTTCATCATCGAGGCCTACGCGACGGCACTGGCTGAAGGCGGTGAGAGCCTTGCCCGGACGCGCATGGACCAGATCCGCAAGGAGCGCGATTTTGACTACGTGCAGCAGGACATCTTCCAGCTGGTGTCCGAATCGCGGGACGGCCTCGATCGTCTGCGGCGTATCGTGCAGGATCTCAAGACCTTTGCCCGGGTTGGCTCGCAGGACTGGGAATATGCCGATCTCAACCAGGGGCTGGAGTCGACGCTCAACATCGTCTGGAACGAACTCAAGTACAAGTGCACCGTCGTCAAGGAGCTGGCCGTACTGCCGCCGGTGTATTGCCAGGTCTCGCAGCTCAATCAGGTGTTCATGAACCTGCTGGTCAATGCGGGGCACGCCATTGAGGTCAAGGGCGAGATTACGCTCCGCTCCCGCCTTGCCGACGACGGGATGGTCGTCATCGAGGTGATCGATACCGGCAAGGGGATACCGCCGGAAAATATGGCGCGAATCTTCGACCCCTTCTTTACCACCAAGCCTGTCGGCAAGGGGACCGGGCTCGGGCTGTCGCTGTCCTATACCATCGTCCAGTCCCATCAGGGGCGTATTGAGGTGGAGAGTCAGCCGGGACAGGGAACAACTTTCCGTGTCATCCTGCCGGTGAATCCTTCTCCTGCACCCGTCAGTGATACTTCCGGAAAGCCGGCATGAACGAACCCGTCTCCATCGCTACCCCCTCCGCTTCGGCCTCCCCCATGACGCTGCTTTTCGTCGATGACGAGCCGAGCATCCTGTCGTCGCTGCGACGCCTCTTCCGGCCGCATGGCTATCGCATCTTCGTTGCCGAGAGCGGTGCTGCCGGCCTGGAGATCCTCGGCAAGGAAAGCATCGATCTGGTCATTTCCGACATGCGTATGCCGGAAATGGACGGCGCTACTTTCCTCAAGGCGGTGCGCGAGCGCTGGCCAGGGGTCATGCGCATTCTCCTGACGGGGTATGCCGACGTTGCCTCGACCATTGCCGCGATCAACGAGGGGGAGATCTATCGCTACATCTCCAAGCCGTGGGACGACAACGAGATCGTTCTGGTCGTGCGTGAGGCGCTGGAGCGCCAGCACCTGGAAGCGGAGAACCGGGTGCTGACGGCGTTGACGCAGCAGCAGAATGACGAGTTGAAGGATTTGAATGCCGGGCTGGAGCAGAAGATTGCTGACCGTACGGCCGAACTGCGTCAGGCGCTGGCCTTTGTCGAGAAGGCGCATGGCGATCTGAAAAAGGCGTTTCTGACAACGGTGCAGGTTTTTGCCGGCCTGGTTGAGCTGCGTGCCGGGCAGCTGGGGAGCCATTTGGCCGGCCACGGGCGACGGGTGGCCGAACATGCCCGGGTACTGGCGCAGCGCGCCGGGCTGGGGGAGAGCGAGGTGCAGAATGTGGTCTTTGCCGCCTTGCTGCACGATATTGGCAAGCTCGGTCTGCCCGACGAGCTGATGGACAAGCCGTTCAACAACCTGACGCCAGAGCATCGGGCGCTGGTGATGAAGCATCCGGTGATCGGCCAGAATATCCTGATGTCGATCGAGAAACTGCGCGATGCAGCGACACTGGTACGTCACCACCACGAGTGCTTCGATGGCAGCGGTTACCCGGATCGCCTGGCGGGGATGTCGATCCCGCTTGGCAGCCGCATCATTACCGTTGCCAACGACTATGACGCGCTGCAGGCGGGTACGCTGGTGCAGCGCCCACTGAAAGCGGACGAGGCGCTGACTTTCCTGACCGACAATCGAGGCAAGCGCTATGACCCGCAGGTGGTGGATGCCTTCACTGCGCTGCTGGCTGAGCGCCGCACGCCCTCGGTAAGCGAAGTCCTGTTGCGGCCGATGCACCTGAAGGCCGGCATGGTGCTGGCCCGCGACCTCAATCATCGCGACGGTTATCTGCTCCTGGCCAAGGGGAGCACGCTGACCAACGAAATCATCACCCAACTGGTCAAGCTGGAAGCGACCGAGAAGCAGCCCTATACCTTGACACTTAGGCAGGAGGAAGCATGAGCCGAATTCTGATTCTGGATGACGAGGAGTCTATCCTCAAGGCATTGAAGCGTGTCTTGCGGGTAGCCCCGTGTGCCGTCGGCAACAAGACCTTCACGCTGGAGGTCGAGGCGTTTATTTCGCCGAAGGCGGCGATCGAGCGCGCGCGGCATGAACCGTTCGATCTGTTCATCAGTGATTACCGCATGGCCGAGATGGATGGTGTCGAGTTTCTCACGGCAATCAAGGCCATTCAGCCAGATGCCGCTCGCCTGATCCTTTCCGGCTATGCCGACCTGAATGCGCTGGTGCGTGCGGTCAACGAGGTCGGTATCGACCGCTTCATCGGCAAGCCCTGGAACGATTACGAGCTGATGTCGGCGATCGCCCAGTCGCTGGCTCATCGCGACCTGATGCTGGAAAACCGGCAGCTGGCGGATCTGGTGCGTGTGGATATGGGCGATATTACTGCCGAGGCGCTGGAGGCGCAGCGGCTGGAGCGTATCGAGCCGGGGATTACGCAGGTGAACTGGGGCCCCGACGGATCGGTGCTGCTTGACCCGGATCTGACCGGAAAAGACTGATATGCCGGAGATCGAGAACGGCCGTCTGACTTTCAAGCTGGTCTATTACGGACCGGCGCAGAGTGGGAAGACGACCAACCTGCTGCGGCTTCACGATCTTCTATCGCCTGAGTTGAAGGGCGAGATGATGACGCTCGAGACACAGGACGATCGCACCTTGTTCTTTGACCTGCTGCCGCTCGGGTTTCGTGCGCCTTCAGGCTTGCTCATCAAGTTTCGCCTGTTTACCGTGCCTGGCCAGGTGGCCCATGACGGTACGCGCAAGGCGGTATTGTCGCGTGCCGATGGGGTGGTCTTTGTCGCCGATGGCGATCGCGCGCAGGAAGCCAATAACGCCGAGTCGTTCCAGACCCTGAGCGAAAACTGCGCCCGTGTCGGCCTTGATTTTTCCCAACTGCCGCTGGTGGTGCAGTTCAACAAGATGGATCTGCCCGGTGCCGTGCCCGAGGCGGAAATCGGCGAGCGCTGGTCGGCGGCAACGTGGCCGCTGGTTTTCTCCGTCGCGCTGCGGGGGCTCGGTGTCGAGGCGACGTTCGTTGAACTGCTCCGGGCCGTCTATCGCTGCCATGCCGACAAGCTTGCGCTGCAATCCGAGCATGGTGTCGATGAGGCTGCGTTTGTCGCCGGCGCGTTGGGGAAGGCGGTCGTGCCGTGAGCGCCGCCGGTTTCGACCGCGAATGGCAGCTTGAGGAATTGCTCGACGAAAACGGGCTGGAGAAGATCGGGCCGGCACTGGCGGGGTTGTTGGGCGGCGATGTGGCGATTCTGGACGCCAGCCAAAGGGTGGTCTGGGGGGTACTCGCCGCTGCGTCGCGGCGTGAGCCGCTGGTGCTGGAACTGGAGCCGGTCGGCTATCTCGCCAGCGCGACGGCGGAGCGGTCGATGTTGTCAGGTGCCCGCTTTCTGCTGGAGTTTGTGCTGCGCATCCAGGTTCGCTACAAGATGGCTTCCAACCTGCACCTGGAGGCGGTAGCAGAAGATTTCGAGAGCCTGCGGCGGGAACATGCCCGCTTGCAGGAATCCGAAACGCGTTACAAAACCCTGGCCGGCGAGCTGGAGGCCCGCGTCGCGGCGCAGGTGGCGCAGCTTGAGGAGCGGCAGCAGATGCTCTATCAGGCCGAGAAGCTGGCTTCGGTCGGTCAACTGGCGGCCGGGGTGGCGCATGAGATCAACAATCCGCTGGGCTTCGTGCGCAGCAACCTGTCGACCTTTGAGCGCTACCTGGCTGCGATGCAGAAGCTGAAGGTACGGCTGGACGAGGGGGAGGCGGCCTGGAATGCACTCGATCTCGACTTCATTCTTGAGGATGCCGTTGATCTGCTCGGCGACAGTACCAAGGGGCTCGATCGTATTGCCCGCATTGTCAGTGACCTTAAAAGTTTTTCAAATGTCGACTGTGCCAGTGTTGTCCTTTCCGATATCAACGATTGTCTGCGGCATGCCGCCAGTGTGATGGAAGGCTTGCTGCCTGCCGGTGTACGCTTGCATCTCGATCTGCAGCCGTTGCCGGGCCTGGTCTGTCTGCCCGGCCACCTGAACCAGATTTTCCTTAGCCTGCTGCACAACGCCAGTCAGGCGATTGTCGATGCGGGGCGCGCGGGGGAGATCTGCATTGCCAGCGAGCAGGCCAGCGAGCAGGTTGGTGACGTGCATCGTGCCGGTGTGCAGGTACGCATCAGCGACAACGGTATTGGCATGACGCCGGAGCAATTGGCGCGTGCTTTCGAGCCTTTCTACACCACGCGCCCTGTTGGTTCCGGTGCAGGCCTTGGCTTGTCTACGGCACGCAATATCGTGCAGGCGCACAGCGGCCACATTGAGCTGCAGAGCCAGCCGGATATCGGTACAACGGTGATCCTGTTCCTCCCTCTGCCAACATGACCGACTACTCCTCACTTTTTACCGGCAAGACCCAGGCGGCGCAGGCGCCGGCCACGCATTTGACGCCGCCCCGCTACCGCCTGCTGCTCGTTGACGATGAGCCGGGCATCCTGAAAGCGCTGACGCGGGTTTTCCGTCAGGAGAACTACGAGGTGGTTACAGCCACTAGCGGCGCAGAGGGTTTGCAGCGACTGGCGGAGGCTGCGACGCATCTTGTTGTCAGCGATTTCATGATGCCGATGATGACTGGCGCGGAATTCCTGCGCGAGGTGAAGCAGCGCTCGCCGGAGACGATCCGCATCATGCTGACCGGCCATGCCGACACCGATGCGGTCATGGGGGCAATCAACGAGGGTGCAGTCTACAAATTCATCCTCAAGCCGTGGAACGATGACGACCTGCGCGTGACGGTATCGCTGGCGCTGGAACAGGCGGACCTGATTGCCCGGAATCGCCTGTTGAGTACCGAGAACGTTAAAAAATCGCGGGAGATCGCGGCGCTCTCGAAGCTGGCGGCCACCCACCGCAGCCGTCTCGGCATCATGCTGCACAAGAAAGGGCTGCTCTCTCCGGCACAATTGCAGGAGCTGACCCTGCTGCAGGAGCGCCGCAAGGAGCCGCTGATTGCGCTGTTGCTGGAGAAAGACTGGGTGCCGGAGCGTCGCATCCGCGATTTGCTGAAAGCCGACATGCTGATCGACGAGGTTCAGCTTGCGGAGTTTCGCGTCGACAAGGTGCTGGCGGATCTCATTCCTCACGCCTTTTGTATCCGACAGCTGGTCGTGCCGTTGAAACTGGACGGCAAGCGCTTGATGCTGGCCATGGCGGACCCGCTTGATGAAGGCTTGATCGATGAAGTGCGCTTTACGGCCGGCCTGGAGTTGAGCGTGGTGATGGCCGATACCGAAGCGATTCGCAAGAAAATTGTCGAGCTCTACGGGGATGATGGGGTTGATTTCAAGGAGCTGGAGACACTGGTTTCTTCGCCCGATCCCTACGAGAGCATCGAGATTGTCATTGATGATGACGATTCGACGCCGCTTGACGAACTGTTGCGCGATACCGAGGCGCCGCCGGCGATCCGCCTGGCCAATGCGATCATTCTTGAGGCGATCCGGCTTGGTGCGTCCGATATCCACATTCAGCCACGCATCAAGAATGTCGTTGTGCGCTACCGCATCGACGGGGTGCTCGCGGACAAGTTCCATATTCCGCATGCGTTGCACCAGACGCTGGTGTCGCGCCTGAAGATCGTGTCCGAGCTGGATATCTCGGAGCGGCGGCGGCCGCAGGACGGGCGCATCACAGTGAAGACACCGATGCGCATGGTCGACCTGCGTATTTCCACGCTGCCGACAATCAATGGCGAGAAGGTGGTGATGCGCATTCTCGACCGGAACTCCGAGGTGCATGGCCTTGACCGGATCGGTTTTTCGGCACTGGATCTGCCGCGCGTGATGGACATGGTAGCCAAGCCACAAGGGCTTATTCTGGCCACCGGACCAACTGGCAGCGGCAAGACGACGACGCTTTATTCGCTGCTGCAGCACGATGCGACGCCGGACAAGAACTACGTGACCATCGAGGATCCGGTCGAGTACTACCTCGACATGGCCGGGCAGGTTCTGGTCAAGGAGCGCATCGGCCTGACCTTTCCGGCCGTGCTGCGGGCCTTGTTGCGCCAGGATCCGGATGTTGTGCTGCTCGGTGAGATCCGTGATTTCGAAACAGCCGAGGTGGCTTTCCACGCAGCGCTCACCGGCCACTTGGTGTATTCGACGCTGCATACCAATTCGGCTGTGGCGACGATCGCCCGCCTGTTTGATCTTGGCCTCAAGCCCTATGTGGTGGCGACCGGTCTGGAAGGCATCATTGCCCAGCGCCTGGTTCGTCGTGTCTGTCCGCTATGCCAGGAAGAGCAGGCGGTCGACGTGGTCTTGCGTGATCGTCTGGGCGGGCTTTTCAGGGACATTACACGTGTCGTTCGTGGGCGAGGCTGTTCAGCATGCCAGGGTAGCGGCTACAAGGGGCGGATCGGCATCTACGAAGTCCTGTCGCTCGATGATGAGCTGCGCGATTTGATCGGCAGCGGTGCGAGTGTGCTGGAAATGCGGCGACGCATACGTAGCAAGGGGCTTCACAGCATTGCTCATCATGCGGCTGAGCGGATTGCGGCTGGTGTGACGACACTCGAAGAGGCCTTGCGCGTGCTGGGCCCGAAGGCCGGGGAGGAGTAGCGATGGATTCTTTTGTCTGGGACGAGCGGTATCTTACTGGCGAGGCAATTGTCGATGGCGAGCACCAGGAGCTGGTGCGCATCATCAACCAGGTGATTGAGCGGCAGTCATGCAATAACGGAAACGGCGACGCCGTGACCTTGCTCAACTGGCTGGTGCAGTACGCCGTTACCCATTTCTGCCACGAGGAAGCGCTGATGGCTGCCGCAGGCTGCGATGCGCGCTTCATTGCCGAGCATTCGGCCATCCACTCGGATTTCGCCACGCAGATCGCCCGCATGCGCGAGCACCCGTCGATCGAGGGCGGTATTGAGCCTTTGCTGCGCTTCCTCACCAGCTGGCTGGCACACCATATTCTTGGCGTTGACCAGTCCATGGCTCGCCAGATCAAAAGTATTCGTACCGGTGGCAGTCCGGAAGCTGCCTATCTGGCGGAGAAACAGATTGCCAAGGATCCGGCGACCGCCAGCCTGATCGATGCCCTGAACGCGCTGTATCAGGTGATCGCGACGCGCAACGATGCGCTCTTCGAACTGAACCGCGATCTGGAAGTGATGGTGGCGGCACGGACCCAGGCGCTTTCCGATGCCAATACCCGGTTGGTCGAAGAGCAGGAACAGCTCAAGGTGATGATGAAGCGCGTCGAGTTGACGCAAAAGAAGCTGCTTGAGTCCGAGCATAAGCGAGCGGAGGCTTCGAAACACCATATGGAAGTGTTTCTTGCGCAGATCATCGACGGTGACCCCGTGCCGACATTCGTGCTTGATGCCGATCACTGTGTTACCCACTGGAACAAGGCCTGTGCGCTGATCTGCGGCGTTGCCGCGAAC
>Ga0172380_10007881_pt1 | contig 11830 bp, 8 predicted proteins | sample Leawe162metaG_FD_119747 | JGI IMG/M metagenome (GOLD analysis project Ga0172380, IMG submission 119747) | Leachate microbial communities from a municipal landfill in Southern Ontario, Canada - Leachate well 162 metaG | ecosystem: Engineered > Solid waste > Landfill > Unclassified | place... | reverse complement strand
CATCATCCAGATCGAGCGCGAAAGGAAGGCTAGAGAGATTTAGGGCATTCCCCCCAGCCTCCTTGCCAAGCAAGGGGGTGACGGCGGTTCGCCGCTTTGCGGCTCCATGTGCTACGCTGCGCCACGCTCGGGGGCGTAGGCGGGAATTCGCGGAGCACTGCTCCGCGCCGCCGCAGCCGGCCGGCTGTGCAAAGCTGGCAGTGGAAGCCCTTCGTGTGGCGCCGGCACTCCGCGCGGTCGACATCGCTAGCGCGCGGCTGCGAGCAGCATCTCCCTAAACGCGGCGAAGACCTTGCGCATCTGCACCGCCTTGTAGGGAAAGACATCGGGGGGATCCATGAGGTGCACCACGGCGCCGGGATCGACCTCGAAGACCAGCAGTCTGCCGTCGCGAGTCTCGGCGCAATCGATGACCAGGTAGTCCAGGGCCAGACGCTCGGCAATGCATTGCAGGGCCGGCGCGTGGCGGCGTCCAAAGCCGGCGTCGAAGTCCTCCATGAAGCGCGCCTCTTCCCTTCGCTTGTCGGCGTTCTCGCTCATGCCTGCGTTGAGGTAATGGACGATCCAATGCTCGGAAATCGCCATATGCACCGCGTAGGGCCGGCCGGCGATCAGCGCCACGCGGAATTTTCGATAGCGTCCGTCGGCGCTGCGATAGTCGACGAAGGGCGAAAGGAAGAAGTCGTCGCCGGGCGTCTGCTGCAAATAGCCGGCGATCGCCTCGATGCCGTCCAGTCTGGCCAGTCCCTTGCCCGCGTGGGCGTCGCGCGGTCGGGCGATGAAGGGCAAGGCGGCGGCATCGCCAGCGCCGAGCAGGGTCGCCAGTGCCGCTGCGTCAACTGCGGCCAGCGCGGTGCGCCCCAGTGCCACGCTGGTCGGCATGAGCAGGCCCGGCGTCCCGGCGAGCAAGCCGCAGGCGCAATCGCGGGCGCTGTGCGCAATCATTTCCGGCCTGTTGAGCACGGGTCTCGGCCAGGTGGCGACGACCGGCGCCAACTGCGCCAGCAGTGGCTGGGTGCGCGCCGATTCCCCGATGGCGACGAACAGGACGTCGTGCGGCGGCAGGGTCGCCGGCAAAGGCAAATCGGGACCGACGTAGAGCATGTCGAGCGCGACGTCGCTGTCTTCGAGCAGAAAATCCAGCGGCGTGTTGGTCATGAAATCACCCGGCGCCATCAGCGCCAGCAGACGCACGCCAGTCACCCCTGCCGGCGCCGGCAGGTGATAGAGCGAGCCCAGTGCCAGTGCCTGGGCCTGCGCGGCAAGGCCCAGGTCGCGCCGATCCGTCAGCTGCAGGATGGTAGCCAGGTCCATCCAGGCGTTGGCGTCGCCGCGCATTCCGTCCTGAACCTGGGCGCGGACCTGCAACTGCCTCCCGTAGGGCGCGAGGTCCGCACCGGCATAGGCGAGGCTCATCAGCGTCGCCTGGCCTATCAGCGCCCCTTGTTCCTGGGCGCGCTGCGCAGTCGCGGCCAAGGCCTCTACCCGCGCTCCGGCGGGCGAGTTCAGCTGCGCACCTCGAGCACGATCTTGCCGATGTGCTTATTGCTCTCCATCAACCTGTGCGCATCGGCAACGCGCGCCAGCGGAAAACAGGCATGCACATGGGTGCGCAGCCGCCCCGCGGCCAGTGCCGGCCAGATCTCGCGCCGCAACGCGGCGGCAATTGCCGCTTTTTCGCCAACCGAGCGCGGCCGCATCATCGAACCCGTGATGCGGACGCGCTTCGCCATCACCGGCATGAAATCGAAGCTGGTCTTGGAGCCCTCGAGAAAGGCGATGAGCACCAGGCGGCCATCGCGGCGGAGAACGCCGACATCCTTCTGCAGATAGCCTCCCCCGACCATGTCCAGCACCACATCGACACCTTCGCCGGCGGTGACTTCCCTGACCCGCTCGGCAAAATCGCCGTCGCGATAGTTGATCGCATGAGCCGCGCCGAATTCGCGGCAGAATTTCGCTTTCTCCTCGCTGCCGACGGTGACCAGCACCTCGGCCCCGAGGTGCCTGGCCAACTCGATCGCAGTCAGGCCGATGCCGCTGGCACCGCCATGGACCAGCAGCCGCTCACCGGCTGAGAGGTGCGCCAGGTCGACCAGGTTGGCCCAGACGGTGAACCAGGTCTCCGGCAGACCGGCGGCTTGCGCCACGGACATGCCCGCCGGTATGGGCAGGGCGTGGGCGGCCGGCGTCAGGCAGTATTCGGCGTAGCCGCCGCCGGGCACCAGGGCCGTCACCATGTCGCCGCTGCGCCATTCGCTGACACCCTCACCCAGAGCCGTCACCCTCCCCGCCACTTCGAGACCGAGGATAGGGGAGGCGCCCGGCGGCGGCGGATAGCGGCCGGAACGCTGCGCGACATCGGGACGATTGACGCCCGCACAGTGCACCTCGATAAGTATCTCTCCCGGACCGGGCTTGGGCAGCGGACAGTCGGCCAGGGCCATAGACTCGGCGCTGCCGTCACCGCCAGCGTGGCTCACGTATTTCATGGTGGTCATTCTTTGCCGCAGGCCGGGGCCAGGGACAAGCGCGGATTGCGCGGCAAGACCTTGGCTTGGCCGAGGATGGCTTGAGCGAGCTTCATGCGAGTCTATCTCCTTTGGAAATCACGTTATTGTGGATGACTCAGATGCAAAGAACATTATAATTGCTGCACTGCGGGAGGGAATCATGAACCAAGCGTTTATCGAGAACCGGACCTATGCCGAAATCAAGATCGGCGACAGCGCCAGGCTGACGCGCACGCTGCGCCCGGAAGACATCCAACTGTTCGCCATCATGTCCGGCGACGTCAACCCTACGCACGTCGACCCGGAGTATGCGCGCTCCTCCTCGTTTCGCGAAGTGGTCGCTCACGGCATGTGGGGCGGCACGCTGATCTCCACCGTGCTCGGCACGCAATTCCCCGGGCCCGGCACCGTCTATATCGACCAGACCCTGCACTTCGCCAGGCCGGTGGGGCTGGGCGACACCCTCACGGTGATTCTCACCTGCCAAAAAAAATTCGACCACAACAACCACATCGTCTTCGACTGTCTTTGCGTCAACCAGGATGACCAGGAGGTGATCCGGGGCACGGCCGAAGTGCTGGCGCCGATGGAGAAGGTGAAGCGGCCGCGCATGACCATGCCCGAGCTGACCATGAACGACCGGCAGGCGCGCTACAAGCATCTGCTGGAGATGACCCGCGGCCTGGCGCCGATTTCCCTGGCCGTGGTGCATCCGTGCGACAGCGAATCGCTGCGGGGAGCGCTGATGGTGCGCGATGCCGGCTTCGGGCTGCCGACGCTGATCGGCCCCGAAGAGAAGATCCGCCAGGTGGCGGAGCAGATAGGGGCCTCGCTCGCCGACTGCCGCATCGTCGATGTCGCGCACAGCCACGCCGCAGCCGAAATCGCCGTGAAGATGGCCCGCAACTTCGAGGTCGAAGCGCTGATGAAAGGATCGCTGCACACCGACGAACTGATGGAAGCGGTGATCGACAAGACTTTGGGCCTGCGCACGCACCGCCGCATCAGCCACGTCTTCTTCATGGATGTGCCCAGCTACCCGCGCCCCCTGTTGATCACCGACGCTGCGGTCAACGTCGAGCCCAGCCTGGAGGAAAAGGTGGACATCGTGCAGAACGCCATCGATCTGGCGCGCATGATAGGCATCAATGAACCCAAGGTGGCCATTCTCGCCGCGGTGGAGACGGTCAACCCGAAGATGCGCGCCACCCTCGACGCCGCAGCGCTGTGCAAGATGGCCGACCGCGGCCAGATCAGCGGCGGCCTGCTCGACGGGCCGCTGGCCTTCGACAACGCCGTATCCATGGTTGCGGCCAAGACCAAGGGCATACGCTCGGTCGTCGCCGGTCAGGCCGACATCCTGATGGTGCCGGAAATCGAATCGGGCAACATGCTGGCGAAGCAGCTCGAGTACCTGGCCGATGCGCTATCGGCCGGCATCGTCCTCGGCGCGCGCGTGCCTATCGTTCTCACCAGCCGCGCCGACAGCGCCGAGTCGCGCACCATTTCGACCGCCATCGCGGTGGTCGTCGCGCATGCGAAAAGAAGACAGAAATGAACGATGCACTGCTGGTCCTCAATGCCGGCTCATCGTCGATCAAGTTCGCGCTCTTCCCGCATGGCGCGAATATCGACAGGACGCCGGCGCTCGCGGGCCAGATCGAGGGCATAGGCACGGCTGGCCAGGCGCGCCTGGAGGCCAAGGATAGACGCGGCGGCGCGCTCGAGCACCGTGTCCTCGCCGACTGCGGCAGCCATCACCAGGCGATCGAATTCCTGTTGCGCTGGATAGACGAACACGCGCGCATGGCGGTGAGCGGAGTCGGCCATCGCATCGTGCACGGCGGCGAAGAGTTCCGCGAGCCGCTGCGCTTGGACGCACAAGCGCTGGAGGACCTGGCCGGCTTGATCCCGCTCGCGCCCTTGCACCAGCCACACAACCTCGAACCGATCCGCATACTGGCAGCTTTGCAGCCGCATCTGCCGCAGGTCGCCTGCTTCGATACCGCTTTCCATCGCGACCAGGATCCGCTCGCGCAACTCTTCGCCCTGCCGCGCCGCATCACCGCCGAGGGTGTGCGCCGCTACGGCTTCCACGGGCTGTCCTACGAATACATCGCCAAGGTTCTGCCCGAACACCTCGGTGAGTCGGCCGACGGCCGCGTGGTGGTGGCGCACCTGGGCAACGGTGCGAGCATGTGCGCCATGAAGGGAAGGCGCAGCGTCGCCACGACGATGGGCTTCACCGCTCTCGACGGACTGATGATGGGCACCCGCTGCGGCGCTCTAGATCCGGGGGTGATGCTGTATCTGCTCGACCGGCACGCGATGAGCAGCCAGCAGATCGCCACGCTGCTCTACAAGCAGTCGGGATTGCTCGGTGTTTCGGGGATCTCCGCCGACATGCGCGAACTTCTCGCCTCGGATCGGCCGGAAGCCAGGGAAGCCGTGGCGCTTTTCTGCTATCGCATAGGGCGCGAACTCGGATCGCTGGCAGCCAGCATCGGCGGCATCGATGCCCTGGTGTTCACTGGCGGCATCGGCGAACACGCGGCGAAGGTGCGTGCCGAGGTGTGTCTGGCCGCTTCCTGGCTGGGGGTCGAACTCGACGCGGCGGCAAACTCCGCCGCGGCCACGCGGATTTCTGCCGCCGCAAGCCGGGTGCACGTCCTGGTGTTGCCGACCAACGAGGAGTGGATGATCGCGCGCCACACGGCGCGCCTGATCGGCTGACCCAAGAATCTGTTTTTGCGCGAGTTTTGTCGAGATCGCGACCCACTATATATAGTGGCACGCCGCTTGCTCACCTACTAGGCAAGTTTCCAATCCTTTGTTTTTAAAGGATCGAAAATTTTTCACTTCCATGGAATTGACGACGCAGGTAAGCTTACCCCGTTCGAATAAACCCTCTCCGGACGACCTCCAATGAGCATGAAAACTTCCAGCCAAGCAGAATTCGTTTCCCGTACCGCCAATGAGCTGCCGCCGGCGCAGGAAATCTCAGGCGAGGTCCTGGTCGAGAAGTACGCGAAGGGCAACGAGAGCAACGTCAGCGAAGTGCGCCTGCGCGTAGCGCGCGCCCTGGCAGCGATCGAAGGCGAGGACCGGCGCACCCATTGGGAACAGGAGTTTGCCGCGGCGCAGGAGAACGGCTTCGTTCCCGCCGGCCGCATCAACTCTGCCGCCGGCACCGATCTGTGCGCCACCCTGATCAACTGCTTCGTGCAACCGGTGGGCGACTCGATTTCCGAAGTGGTCGACAACCGTCCGGGCATCTATACCGCCCTGCAGCAGGCGGCGGAGACCATGCGCCGCGGCGGCGGCGTCGGCTACGACTTCTCCTCGATCCGGCCGATCGGCGCTCACGTCAAGGGCACCCAGTCGCGCGCCTCGGGTCCGGTGTCCTATATGCGCGTCTTCGACCGCTCCTGCGAAACGGTGGAATCCGCCGGCAGCCGTCGCGGCGCGCAGATGGGCGTGCTGCGCTGCGATCATCCGGACGTCGAGGAGTTCATCCACGCCAAGGACAGCGGCGATCTCACCAACTTCAACATCTCGGTCGGCGTCAGCGACGAATTCATGCGCGCCGTCGAGTCCGATGGCGACGTTGAACTGACGCACAAGGCCCTGCCCTCGGCCGACATCCGCGCCGGTGGCGCCTATCAGCGCGAGGATGGCTCGTGGGTGTATCGCAAGGTGCGCGCCCGTGATCTGTGGGACCAGATCATGCGCTCGACCTACGACCACGCCGAACCGGGCATCCTTTTCCTCGATCGCATGAACCGCGACAACAATCTCTACTACTGCGAGACCATAGAGGCGACCAATCCCTGCGCCGAACAGCCGTTGCCGTCCTACGGCTGCTGCTGCCTGGGCTCGATCAACCTGACGCTCTTCGTCACCTCGCCCTTCACCGACAAGGCGGCCTTCGATTATGCCGCCTTCGGCCGCGTCATCGACAGCTCGGTGCGCATGCTCGACAACGTCCTCGACGCCACCCACTGGCCACTCGAGCAGCAAATGGCCGAGGCGCGCGCCAAGCGCCGCATCGGCTTGGGCTTCACCGGACTCGGCGATGCCCTGATCATGCTGCGCCAGCGCTACGACACGGTCGAAGCACGCGATGCCGCCACGAAGATTTCCGAATACATGCGCGACCGCACCTACCTGGCCTCGGTCGAACTGGCCAAGGAGCGCGGCGCCTTCCCGCTGTTCAACGCCGACATGTACCTCTCCGGCGGCAACTTCGCTTCGCGCCTGCCCAACGAAGTGAAGGAGCAGATCAGGAAGCACGGCATCCGCAACTCCCACCTGCTCTCCATCGCCCCGACCGGCACCATTTCGCTGGCCTTCGCCGACAACGCCAGCAACGGCATCGAGCCGCCCTTCTCCTGGGTGTATACGCGCAAGAAGCGCATGGCCGACGGCACCTTCAAGGAGTACGCGGTCGAAGACTACGCCTGGCGCCTGTTCAAGTTCCTGGGCGGCAACACGGCGAAACTGCCCGCCTATTTCGTCACGGCGCTGGACATCTCGGCGCAGGCGCACAAGGACATGGTCGCCGCCGTGGCGCCCTACATCGACACCTCCATCTCGAAGACGGTCAACGTGCCCGAGGACTACCCCTACGCCGAATTCGAGGACCTCTACATGACGGCCTGGAAGGCCGGACTGAAGGGGCTGGCCACCTATCGCCCGAATGTCGTGCTGGGCAGCGTCCTCTCCGTCGACTCGACGGAAAAGAAGAAGCCGCAGGACGTGAAGATCAGCGACGCCAATCGCAGGCTCAGCATCGGCAGCCTGCCGGCGCCGGTGCTGGCCAGCCTGCGCTGGCCGGGGCGGCCGAAGATGCGCGAAGGCAACGAGGCCTGGACCTACATGATAGAGACGCCGCAAGGCGAGTTCGCTCTCTTCGTCGGCCACATCGCCAATGGCAAATCGGTGCCCTTCGAAGTCTGGGTCAACGGCTCGGAACAGCCGCGCGGCCTGGGCGCCGTGGCCAAGACCCTGTCCATGGACATGCGCGCCAACGACCGGGGCTGGCTCAAGCTGAAGCTGGACATGCTGGCCAAGACCATCGGCGACGCTTCCTTCGACATGGCCTTCCCACCGCACGGCGAGCTCAAGCTGATGCCCGGCGTCGTTTCCGCCATGGCCCAGGTGATCCGCTATCGCTGCGAGCAGTTGGGCACCTTCGAGGGCGACGGACCAACGCCGGTGCTGGACACCATGTTCAGCAGAGACGAGCCCAAGACCGGCACGGACGGCACCCTGTCATGGACGGTGGACATCGCGAATCCGGCGGCGGGCGAAGAGTTCGTGCTCGGCCTGAAGGAGATCACCCTGCCCGAAATGGCCGGCGTTCCCGGCGTCACCCGGCCCTACTCGATGTGGCTGTCGGGCAACTATCCGCGCGCCCTGGACGGTCTGACGCGCATCCTCTCGCTCGACATGCGCGTCATGGATCCGGCCTGGATAGGCATGAAGCTGCGCAAGCTGCTCAACTATCCCGAGCCGCTCGGCGACTTCATGGCCTTCGTACCCGGCACGCGCCGGCAGCAAAACTGGCCGTCGACCGTCGCCTATCTGGCGCGGCTGATCATCCACCGCTACGCCATGCTCGGCATCCTCGACGAGAACGGCTACCCGACGCGCGAGATGGGCATACTGGAGACGCCGCGCGAAGCCGGCGCCCCGCGCGTCATGCAGGGCGCCCTGTGCAACGAGTGCGGCAACTTCACGGTGATCCGCAAGGACGGCTGCGACTTCTGCAGCGCCTGCGGCGCGGTGGGGAGTTGCGGCTAATCGGGTTCCCGACGCGGTGATCGTCGTGTGGTGATCGTCGTGCCGCGAATGTAATGATGCATCAATAGGAAGGCTCGGTGGCCGACATGGGTATACGCAGTCTGCAGACCAAATTCGTCTTGCCCGTTTCGGCCGTGGTGCTGCTGCTCACGCTGGTCCTGGTCGCGATCGTGTCTATCGCCAGGAGCAGCGACATAGAGGAAGCCGCGAACAAGGAGATCCAGGAGCGGCTCGGCAATCTGGAGCGCATCCTCGCTGTCACCGACGTGATTATGCTCGATCGAGTGAAGGGCTCGATGAAATTGCTGATCGAGCGCGGTACCAACATTGGCTCGCCGCGCCATGGTGAGCCAGTCGAAGTCAGCGGCAAGCGGGTGCCGGACCTGGTCTTCGGCACACAGGCTCAAGCCAATCGCTACGAACTGGTCGACGGAGTCACCGCCAGCCAGGGCGGGACCGCGACGCTGTTCTCCAAGGCGGGCGACGATTTCGTGCGCATCAGCACCAACGTCAAGCGCGACGACAAGCGCGCCATCGGCACGGTGCTCGATCCCAAAGGCAAGGCGATCCAGGAAATCCGTGCCGGCAGGCCCTTCTACGGGCAGGTGGACATCCTTGGCAATCCTTTCCTGACCGGCTACGAGCCGATCTTCGCAGGCAAGGACCAGCTCGTCGGTATCTGGTACGTCGGCTACAAGATAGAAATGAAGGCGCTGCAGGAATCGATAGCTCGCAGCCGCATCCTGACCGGCGGATTCGTCGCCCTGCTCGACGACAAGGGCAAGATGCGCTTTCACTCGGAAAATGTGACGCCGGAACAGGCGCTGCGAGTCGCAGCGGGCGGCAACCCAGATTGGGAGGTAAAGCGCCAGGTATTCGCGCCCTGGGGTTTTGCCATGGTCGCCGCCTATCCACGCGATGAAGTGGGCGCCGCCGTGCGCTTGGGCGTTCTCGAAGTGATCGGCGTCGGTCTCGCCGTCGGCATCATCCTCGTCGGCTTGCTCTATTGGCTGTCGCGCCGCCTGGTCATCGTGCCCCTGCGCGAAGCAGTCGGTGTCGCCGAGAGGATAGCCGGGGGCGACCTGTGCTCGCCTGTGGACAGCCGGCGCGAGGACGAGGTCGGTCACTTGCTCCAGGCGCTCAGTAATATGCAGCGGTCGCTGCGGCAGATGATCGCCAAGATTACTCAGGACGCAGGGCGAATATCCGGACTGTCGTCCTCGCTCGCCACCGCCGCCAACGACGTCGCCAGTAACTCGGGGACGCAGAGCCTAGCCGCGGCCGAGACAGCGTCGGCCGTCGAACAATTGACCACGAGCATCGAGCACGTCGCCGAGAACGCGCGCGATTCATTCACCCTGGCCGAAGACGCGGGCGAGAATGCGAAGCGCGGCGGCGGCATCGTCGACCAGGCATCGGCTGAAATGCGCAACATCGCCGAGAGCGTAAATACATCCTCGCAGCGAATACTTTCGCTCGGCGAGCACTCGGCCCAGATCTCGACCATTGCCGGCGTGATCAAGGAGATCGCCGACCAGACCAACCTACTGGCGCTCAATGCGGCAATCGAGGCGGCGCGCGCCGGTGAGCAGGGCCGCGGTTTCGCCGTAGTCGCAGACGAAGTGCGCAAGCTCGCTGAACGCACGGCGCGGTCTACAGAGGAGATCACGGCCATGATCGGCGCGATCCAGACCGAGACCAAGCAAGCGGTGGCTGCCATGCAACAGGGGCAGGAGCGGGTCGACAGCGGCGTGGCGATGGCCGGCGAAGCGAGCCGCGCCATGGCGGAAATCGGCACCGGAGCTGCCCGCGTAGTCGAGGCGGTGAATGCCATTTCCGCCACGCTGCGCCAGCAAAGCGCCAGCAGCGGTCAGATCTCCTCGAGCGTAGAAAGCATCGCCGGCATGTCGGAGCGCAACGCCGCCGCGGTGCGCGACGTGGCCCAAGCATCGGGGCAGTTGCGTGAGCTCGCCGACTCACTGCAGGGTGCGGTTGCGCGGTTCCGGGTCTGATCGGGCAGGCTTTGCCTGTTGCCGCATCCCCTTAGGAGCGGGGCCATTTCTTGCTATTATTCGTCCTTCGCGGCGCAGGGCCGGTAGGCATCAGCCGCACAACGAACTCTCCATCCCCGCATAAAACGAAATGGCACTGATCGTTCAGAAATATGGCGGCACCTCCGTGGGCTCGCCCGACCGCATCAAGAACGTGGCGCTGCGCGTCGCCAAGTGGAAGAAGCAGGGACACCAGTTGGTGGTCGTGGTCTCGGCCATGAGCGGCGAGACCAACCGGCTGATCGCCCTGGCCAAGGAGGTCCAGGCCAGCCCCGACCCGCGTGAGCTGGACGTCGTCGTATCCACCGGCGAGCAGGTCACCATCGGCCTGCTGGCCATGGCGCTCAAGGACATGGGCCTCAAGGCGAAGAGCTACACCGGTGGCCAGGTCAAGGTGCTCACCGACAGCGCATTCACCAAGGCGCGCATCCTCTCCATCGACGAGGCGGCCATGCGCGCCGACCTGGACGCGGGCGTCGTGGTCATCGTCGCCGGCTTCCAGGGGGTGGACGAAACGGGCAGCATCACCACGCTCGGCCGCGGCGGTTCCGACACTACCGGCGTTGCCCTGGCCGCAGCGCTCAAGGCCGACGAATGCCAGATCTACACCGACGTCGACGGTGTCTACACCACGGATCCGCGCATCGTGCCCGAAGCGCGGCGGCTGGACACCGTCACTTTCGAGGAGATGCTGGAAATGGCCAGCCTGGGCTCGAAAGTATTGCAGATCCGCTCCGTTGAATTCGCCGGCAAGTACAAAGTCAAGCTACGCGTGCTATCCAGCCTGGGCGACCCGCGCGAGGAAGAAGGGCCAGGCACGCTGATCACCCTAGAGGAGTCCAACTCAATGGAACAACCCATCATCTCCGGCATCGCCTTCAGCCGCGACGAGGCCAAGCTGACCGTACTCGGCGTTCCGGACAAGCCGGGCATCGCCTACCAGATCCTCGGCCCCATCGCCGATGCCAACGTCGACGTAGACATGATCATCCAGAACGTCGGCCACGACGGCAGTACCGACTTCTCCTTCACCGTCGCACGCGGCGACTACAGCAAGGCTCTGGCCATACTCGAGAAGGTCAAGGACAGCATCAAGGCGCGCGGCACCACGGCCGACAACAAGATCTGCAAGGTATCGGCGGTGGGGGTCGGCATGCGCTCGCATCCAGGCATCGCCAGCAAGATGTTCCGCACCCTGGCCGACGAAGGCATCAACATTCAGATGATCTCCACCTCGGAGATCAAGATCTCGGTGGTGGTGGACGAGAAATATCTCGAATTGGCGGTGCGCGTCCTGCACAAGGCCTTCGGCCTCGAACAGGCCGCTGCATGAGTTCGATTGACCGGGGTGGGGAGAGCAGGTAAGATCACCGCCCTCAAGGAGACGTGGCCGAGTGGTCGAAGGCACTCCCCTGCTAAGGGAGCATCTGGTCAAAAACTGGATCCAGGGTTCGAATCCCT
>Ga0172380_10007880_pt1 | contig 11831 bp, 13 predicted proteins | sample Leawe162metaG_FD_119747 | JGI IMG/M metagenome (GOLD analysis project Ga0172380, IMG submission 119747) | Leachate microbial communities from a municipal landfill in Southern Ontario, Canada - Leachate well 162 metaG | ecosystem: Engineered > Solid waste > Landfill > Unclassified | place... | reverse complement strand
TTCGCCGAAAGCAAACGGTTTCGCAAGATAATCATCTGCGCCTGCATCCAATCCCTTGACCCTGTCCTCTACGGTGTCTTTCGCGGTCAGCATGATAATCGGAGTTTCGATTTTGTTCTCTCTAATTTTCCTGCATACCTCCAAACCATCTATTTTGGGAAGCATGATATCCAAGATTATCAAATCATAATTGTTAATCTCCGCTTTTTCAAGGCCTTCTTCCCCGTCATAAGCGACGTCAACGGTGTAATGTTCCATTTCCAAGCCTTTTTTTATGAAACGAGCGATTTTTATTTCATCTTCGACTACTAAGATTGTCATATTTTTTTATTTAATTATAAAAATTATAAATATCACTCTTATTATATTAAAAAAAAATTAATAACTGATTAAAATGTTGCTATTTTTGAATTACTTTGTTAAAGTTAGTAAAAATAATAAATTAATATTTATAATAATTATGTCATTATCTATTGGGATTGTCGGGTTGCCGAATGTTGGCAAATCAACGCTTTTTAATTCATTAACCAAAAAAAACATTGAGGCTTCCAATTACCCATTTTGTACTATAGACCCAAACGTCGGAGTCGTAAAGGTTCCGGATGAAAGGCTTGTAGAGCTGGCTAAAATTTCCAAATCAAGAAAAATCTTGCCCACAACTATTGAATTTGTCGATATTGCGGGACTTGTGGCTGGCGCGCACAAAGGGGAAGGCCTTGGAAATAAATTTCTTGCCAATATCAGAGAATGTGATGCTATATGCGAAGTTGTCCGAGATTTTGAAGATGACAACATTATTCATGTGAATGGAAAGATAGACCCAGACGGGGACAAAGAAACCATTAATATGGAGCTTATATTTGCCGATCTTTCAACAGTTGAAAAAAGACTGGAAAGAATTATAAAAGACGCTAAAAGCGGCGACAAGGATGCCTTACGCAATAAGCAACTTTTAGAAAAAATAAAAAAACACCTTGAAAGCGGTCAAGCCGCCAGGGAAATCGAATTAAATGAAGATGATAAATTATTTTTAAAGAATCTTAGTCTGCTGTCTGTCAAACCGATTATCTATGTCTTGAATGTCGCTGATGGTGCAAAAATAAGCACATCCGAATGGGATGGAGAAGTCGTTCCGCTCAACATAAAGCTAGAAGAAGAAATCGCGAATCTTCCCGAAGATGAACAAGCTGAATACATCAAGGAGCTTGGCCTGGACCAAAGCGGTCTGGATAAATTAATAAAAACATCATATAAGCTGTTAGACTTGATTACTTTCATAACGACCGGGCCGGAAGAAACGCGCGCATGGACTGTTAAAAACGGGACTAAAGCCCCTCAAGCGGCCGGGGTTATTCATACTGATTTCGAAAAAGGTTTTGTCCGGGCGGAAGTTACCAGCTGGAAAGATCTGATTGATGCAGGTTCAGAGGCTAAAGCCAGAGAAAAAGGGCTTTTAAAAACCGAGGGGAAAGATTATGTTATGCGCGACGGCGATGTGTGCCATTTTTTGCACAATAAATAAGTCTTATTTTTTGAATAAAAGGCAAGCACGTCAAGTGTTTGCCTTTTTTGATTTCTTATTGGTTCAGCCGTTCAGGCGCTGTATGAGCCTGCTCATACTCTCAACCGTAACTAAACTCAACTTTGTTTTTCCTTTTTCTACTACTTTTATTTCCGCAATCCATCCGCCATTTTCTGACGCTTTTTCGACGGTCTTAGTTTCACATTCCGCATTATTTTTCCCATTGCTTAGCACCTTTTCCATTTACGCACCCTCCCCTATTTTATATTTTTTTTAATACTACTACTTCTCGCCAAACCCTTTGGCCCTCTCTTCCATAAATAATCGTGTTCCGTTTGGTTAATTCGATGTTTTGTTTGTTTAAAAGTTCGCTTGAAATAGAATTGATTATTTTTAATCCGTTTATGCTCGGCGATATGTTTTGGCCGTTTTTTCCTATTTTAAAAACCGGCCAAAGCATAACAATTTTTCCATCTGGTTTTAAAACCTTCTTAAATTCTTTTATAGCGTCGGAGTATAATTTTTCTAATTCTTTTTTTATTTTATTTAAATCCAGATATCCTCTTTGGGGTCCGAGAAAGGGTTCCGTAACGATTGCGTCAACCGAGGACAGCTTGATATGTTTTGATAAATCCGTAGCGCTTATAACATTTAACTGGATATTCGGGGTATCGCATTCTATATTTTGGCTAATCCAGCCAATATTTTTTTTGGTGTCTGTAATAGCTTTTTTTGAAACATCAGTTCCGACTAACTTTTTATAACCCATTAACATTGCCTCGGTCAAAATTGTGCCTGAACCGCAAAAAGGATCTAATAAAACACTGTCGTTTGAGCACTGGGATAGGTTAATCATTATCTGAGCTAACTTTGGCGGCAACATGCCAGACTCATCATCTCTCGCCGGTCTTCCGTAATCTCTTTTGGAAAGATCTTTAAAAGGTTGGACGGCTAAAGTTTTCCCTACAAGCACTTTATTCTGATGTTTTAATAAAACTATTTCTAATCCTTTATCCGTTAGGCTGTTTTGCTCAACTACGACACTGGATAAAGTGTTTTCTTTGCTTGTTACCCAGCGACAAGATACATTATTCTCGCGCAAATGTTTTTTTAATTCCATAGCCAATTGCTTTGTGTTTACCTTTGTTTTGCCATAATTTGAAATACCATATTTAAATTTTCCTTCAAAATTATTAATATTAGCTATTTTTTTAACTTCGTTGATTATGCTTCCCTGCTTTAGTTCGTGAATTTCTTTAACAATCAACCCGATTTTTATAGTTCCGCCTATTTTCTTGATCAAGCTTTGTGCATCAATTTCATTTTTTACTTCAAAAACAAAAACCCCGCCTCCAAGTAGGTCTCCAGTGTTCGCCTCGCTAAAAACCGATATAATCTCGGAAACGGAAAGCGTTTTATTATTTCCTAGTACAAAAAAATATTTCATGGCTAAACACTAACATAAAAAAACAGGTATTGCAATTTTTCGAGGCTTATGCTAGGATTTAAACACAATTAATTAACCTTTCCCATGTTCTGAATATTTCAGAACGGTTTTGGCGCAAGATCAAAACTAAAGGTATTCTCGATTAACAAGTTCCCAAAGAACAGAGAGTATCTTGGGAATTTTTTATTTTAAAAATATCTATGGCAAAAAACAAAACATCAGAAATTCCGCACTACGAGATGCTTTATATCGTAGCAAACAAATTTTCTGAGGATGAATTAAAACCGATCGTTGAAAATGTAAACAAAACGATTACAGCCGAGGGTGGGGTAATCACTTATGAAGAGGCATGGGGTAAAAAAAGACTTGCTTATCCGATCAAGCACTATAATCACGGCTATTACCTTCTCGTTGAGTTTGATTTGGAGGGAAAAAAGATGGCTAAACTGAATGATCTCATTCGCATGTCTGCCGAAATTCTTAGACACCAGATCGTTTCTAAGAAAAAATTAAGCGAAGAAGAGATTAAAAAAGCAAAAGACAGCCAAAAAAAGCAAATAGAGAAAAAGGAGGAGAAAAAAATTGAGGAAGAAAAAATCAAGAAAGAAGAAAAAAAAGGTTCAGTAAAGCTAAAAGACTTAGATGAAAAACTCGACAAAATTCTTGATACCAACGACCTGCTTTAAATCTATTTAATCAATTAAACGAAAAATTTATGAATTTAAACAAAGTGATGCTTATCGGCAACTTAACCCGCGACCCGGAGATTAAAAACACGCCTAGCGGAGCAACTGTAGCGACTTTTTCCATAGCCACAAATCGGGTTTGGAACGATCAAGCGGGACAAAAACAGGAGCAAGTCGAATTCCATAACATTGTCGCTTGGAGAAGATTGGCAGAAATTTGCGGGCAATACCTAAAAAAAGGTTCAAAGATCTATATCGAGGGGAGGCTTCAAACCAGAGATTGGGCAGGTCAAGACGGTGTCAAAAGATATCGAACTGAAGTCGTAACAGAAAACATGATTATGCTCGACAGGGCCGCCGGAGCTGGTGCTTCAAACACGGGCTTCAGGGCTCCTATGCCTACCGAACAACCGTCACCGGAAGGTGAGCCGACAATAAACATCGAGGAGCCAACTATGGGCGGGGCAGGAAATATTGACGATGATGAAATCAGAGTTGAAAACATTCCTTTTTAATAAAAATCAATTTTGGGACTACCAAGAAATTAACTTTTATCTTGATTGTTCCATGCTTACTTAAAAATATGATAAACAATACAGAAACAAAGGCTTGTTATTTTTGCGAAAACAATATTGGCGACATTGATTACAAAGAAACCTGGACGCTCCGCAAATTTATCAATAGCTATAAAAAGATTGTTGCCAAAAAAAGGACGGGAACTTGTTCTTGGCATCAAAGAAAATTAGCCATGGCAATCAAAAGATCAAGAACTATGGCGCTATTGCCTTTTACTAATAAATAAATTCTACATCCATGCTAAGTATAAGTGAAATAAAATTAGGTAAAATTATCAAGGTTAACAACGAGCCCTTCGTCGTAACAAGAGCAGACCATCACAAGATGGGTAGGGGCGGAGCCGTGCTTAAGACCAAATTAAAAAACCTGATAAATGGGAATGTTTTAGACAAAACATTCCAGGGGAATGATAAGGCTGAACCGGCGGAAACGGAAAAGAAAAAAGCTAACTACTTATACAAAGACGACACAAAGGCTTTTTTCATGGACAATGAATCTTACGAACAATTTGAACTCGACTTAGACCAAGTCGGCTATAAGCAAAAATTCTTAAAAGATGGCATTGACGTTGATGTTCTTTATTTCGACAACAAGCCAGTAGCTCTTGATTTGCCGGTGAAGATGGAATTTAAAGTTACAAGCGCTCCTCCTGGAGTTAAAGGCAATTCAGCCGGAAACGTCTCTAAACAAGTAGAACTTGAAACGGGCGCACTTCTCAACGTCCCTATGTTTGTAAACGAAGGCGACATAATAAGAATTAACACTGACACTGAAGAATACGTAGAAAGAGCATAATCGATTATCGCTTTTTTTAATCAATGTTAAACTAAAAAATACGAGACCTATGGCCTCGTATTTTTTATTTATCATTTTTTTTGATGGTTTTTACTTTTCTTCTAGCTCTCTGGCGGTAATTTCTTTTAAAACTTCTTTTCTTATCTCTTTCATCAGCTTTTTATCCGCTTTCAAAAATCGCTTCGCATTCTCCCTTCCCACGCCAAGTTTTATCTCCCCGAAAGCGTAAGAATTTCCGGATTTTTTGATTACTTCATAAGAAACTCCGATATCTAAAAGATCGCCGGACACGGAAATCCCTTCATTGTACATTATATCAAACTCGCAAGCCTTGAACGGAGCGGCTACTTTGTTTTTTACAATCTTGCATTTTACCCTGTTTCCAATGATTCTGTCTCCTTGTTTTATCTGCGCGCTTCGCCTGACTTCAATCCTGACTGATGAATAAAATTTTAAAGCGTTTCCACCGGTCGTCGTTTCAGGATTTCCAAAAAATACACCTATCTTATGCCTGATTTGGTTGATGAATACGACCACGGTCTTTGTTTTGGAAACTACTCCGGTTAACTTTCTTAAAGCTTGGCTCATCAGACGGGCTTGCAGACCCATGTGTGAGTCTCCCATATCGCCCTCGATTTCTTTTTGCGGCACCAAGGCGGCAACGCTGTCCACAACCACCACATCAACGGCATTTGACCGCACCAGCGTTTCTAATATTTCGAGGGCTTGTTCGCCTGTGTCCGGCTGAGAAATTAACATTTCCTTCACATTGACGCCGATTTTAGCCGCATATTCGGGGTCTAGCGCATGCTCCGCATCGATAAACGCCGCTATTCCGCCTGTCTTTTGCACTTCGCTTACGATGTGCTGGGCAAGCGTTGTTTTTCCGGATGATTCCGGACCATAAATCTCTATAATGCGTCCGCGCGGCACGCCTCCGACGCCTAAACAGACATCTAGCGAAAGACAACCTGTTGAAATCGCATCTACGTCAACCTTGGCGGTTTCGCCGAATTTCATAATCGCTCCGTCTCCGAATTTTGTTTTTATCTGTTCCATCGCAGCCATCGCGGCTTCATGTTTTTCGTCTAATTTTTCTTTTTTTTGCCCGAGGACGCTTTCTTTGCCTGCGGTATTCACCTTGTCTTTGCTCATATATTTAAATTCCTCCTTTTATTAATTATTATTTTAATAGTTTACCGTGCCTTTGCTCGGATCTACTAATATCTTTTTAATTATCGTGCTTTCGCTGCTATACTTTTTTTTCGCTTTAATCGTAACTGTGTTTAGCCCTGTTTTCAGATCGACTTCTTTTTTAAAGCTTCCATCCGCTTCCGGCAATATCAATTGTCCGTTGATTCTCAGTTCGGCATCAAGATCAACAAAGCCATTAATTTCAATATTGAATGAACTTATTGAAATGTTGTCATCCGGAGTGCTAACCTTAAGAATCGGCGCTGATATGATTCGATTTAGATAAAAACCAAGATAAACCAGACAAACTAAAACTGAAATGATTATTAAGCTGTTTTTCACTATTTTCGGGATGCTTAAAAAATAAAATCCTCGAGTGGTTTTTTGGACAAACAAACTATCTTTCCTTTCGTTTTTTTTGCTTTCTTTTTTTTGTTGAAAATAATCCAGTATCTCTTTGTTGTTGATGCCTAAATATTTTGCGTATTCTCTTAAAAAGCTGCCTCCATATGTCCCCGCCGGAAGCAAGTCATACTCTCCGTCTTCCAAAATTTCGATGTATTTTTTATTTATTCTTAATTGCTTGGATGCCTCTTGGACGCTTACGCCTCTTTCTTCCCGTATGCGCCTGAATTCTCTGGCAATATCTTCGGATTTTAAAGTAATTTCGTTTGAATTAAATTTTTCCATATCTACAAACTACCATAATTTTGTCTTTAAAACCAATTTATCTTATTCCACTCCGAGGTAATTCCGAAAAGCTTAAAAACAAAACCGATTATCGTATAACTCGCAAAAACAACTACCATTCCTAGAACCGCGCCTATTATGATTTGCTTGCCCTTTTCCACTCTTTCCCTTGACCCGGCTGATGTCAAAAAAAGTATTCCGCCGTAAACAAAAGCCAAAAGAGCCAAAGACCCGACAACGCTTAAAATCATCCCCATAACCTTCACCAGCAAGCTGAGCATGCTATTCAAAGAAAGATTGCCGCAATAGCTTTGGCAGGCCTCAGGAGGGTTTGATGAACAAATTTTGGGCTCGCAAGCTTCATACGGCTCAACGATGGTCTGTTGTTGCGCAAAAACCAAGCTGAAAGAAAAAAAATAGCTTAAAACAAACATCGCGACAGTTATATATTTTAATTGGCTTAAGGCCATATGCGAATTTTTAATAATTACTCGATTGTTTGTTGCACCTTGCTAGCTGCAAAATCGATATTTTCAATAATTTTTGATTGATCTGTTATTGTCTTATCTATCATCTCTTTTAAAATCATTTCCGCGGCGTTGGCGTCATTGCCTCTATACCAGCTTTTTGCCGTCAATATCTGATTCGCAAACATCGCCATTTCTTCATCTTCAACCTGTCCGTCTATCAAGGATTTTAAAGCGGTGGCGTTTTTCGTTTTATCTAAATATACAGGAACATTCTTTTTATTGGAAATAAATTGGATAAAATCCCATGCGGTATTATATTTTTGCTTGGTATAAAAAGCGCCTTTTTTTAAATTTTCCGGGTTTGCCAAGATGCTTTTTGAAACGACTTCAACCCAATAATTCGCATAATTAGCTTTTTGCGAGCTTCCTTCTATTTGAGGGATTGGCGCTAATCCAATATTCAGCTTTGGGGCTTTAGCTTTGATTTCCGGAAGCATATACTTGTAGCCCAGCATCATAGCGAGCTTATTGTCAACAAACATTTTTAATGAATCTTCTAGTCCATTATTCCAACTATACACCTCTTTGGCTGGATTTGAAAAGTCGGTATAAAAACGAAGGGCGTCTATGCCCGGGCTTTTGTCTTTTTCGCTGCCTGCTTTTTGATTGAATTTTACAGCGCCATCTTCCATCATATTGGTTCCGTTCTGCATCATTAACAAAGAAAGGATATCTGTTGACCTAACAATGTTATTACTCCCACCAAGAGCGATTCCCGATTGGATAATCTCGCCTTGATTATTTTGTTTAGTTAATTTTTTTACATTTTGTTGGAATTCCCTGTTCCAATATTCCGGAGGGGCGGTTATTCCCGCATTATTGAATAAATCCTTATTATAATACAATATTAAAGTGTCTACCGCCAAAGGAAGGCCGAATACTTGCTCACTTAACACGCCTGAATCGTCTTTGGATTTTATTACTATATCATCGTAAACCGTGTCTATGAAGTAACTGTCAACATTTTTTGTTGTTATGCCCTGGGTTGTTTTAAGCTCATAAGCCACCTCTTTTTTTACACTTCCTTTTATATAAGGAAAAGCCATGGTTGTTTTGCTTGGGGCCGGTCCGATTAGGTTTTTTGATTGATATTTTCGGAGCCAGGTGTTATGAATTGAAAAAATATCAGGTCCTCTGTCTGATGCGAAAGCCTCAATCAAAGCGCTTTCATATTCTTCGTAAGTCAGTTTGCGATAATTTATTTTTACAAAAGGATGCGAGGCGTTGTACTGCGCTATCAGGTCGGCAAAAGCGTCTGGACCATCCCAAACCCTCCAATAATTCAATGTTATTGGCTGTAAATACTGCTGAGTTGTTTTATCTACTCCGTTTTGACCCATTATAAAAACAACTGTAAGAATAACAATAATCAGCAACAGCACTGCAAGAACAATTCTTCCTTTCATACTCAAAAATCTTATGTATTATTATTTAAATTATAACAAATTTAAATAAGCAAAACAAATGTTACTCGTTTTTAGGCCTATACTGCAAAGCTTCGGCAATATGAGCCGGTAAAATGTTGTTTTCTCCCTCTAAATCGGCAATAGTCCGCGCAAGCTTAAGAATTCTAAAATATGCGCGGGCGGATAAAAACATTTTTTCCACCGCATTTTTTAAAATTATTTTTGATTCTTCGCAAATTTCGCAAAAATTTTTCACTGCTTCTGAATTCATTTCCGAGTTTGTAATATATATTGTATTTTTAAACCTTTCTTTTTGCAAATCTCTTGCTTTCTTGATCCTTTTCTTAATCTCAGCCGAGCTTTCCTCGTTTAAACTGGAAGATAGTTTATCAAACTCTACTCTCGGCACCTCTACGTGTATGTCTATGCGATCCAGAATGGGTCCGGAAATTTTCTTTTTATAATTCAAAATTTGAGTTTCGCTGCATTTACACTCTTTTTGCTCATCTCCATAATAACCACAGGGGCATGGATTTGTTGCTGAAATCAAAATAAATTTTGCTGGAAAACTTAGATTGCCGGATGCTCTGCTGATATTTATTACGCCGTCTTCGAGAGGCTGGCGAAGGCTTTCAAGCGCTTGCCTGGGAAACTCGCCAAACTCATCTAAAAACAAAACTCCGCGGTGTGCCAAAGAAATTTCCCCTGGCTTGGGCCATGCTCCGCCGCCAACCAGGGCCACGCTTGATGCCCCGTGATGCGGCGATCTGAAAGGACGGGTTTTGATTAAATTTTTACCTTCTCTTAAAAGTCCGGCTACGCTGTAAATTTTCGTCACCTCAAGCGCCTCGTTCAATGTCAGGTCAGGAAGGATGGAAGGGATGGTTTTCGCGATCAACGTCTTCCCTGAGCCTGGTGGGCCGCTCATAGCCATGTTGTGAGAACCGGCCGCCGCAATCTCCATCGCCCTTTTCACATGTTGTTGTCCTTTGATATAAGCCATGTCATAAGCTGTTTGCTCGTTTTCAAAAGAAAAATCAGTAACGGCAACAGGGGGAATTAACAACCTCCCCTCTAAATGCTTGATAAGGCTGTTTAAATTTTTAACCGGTATTATGTTTAATTCTTTAACCAGGGCGGCTTCACCGGCATTTTGCTCAGGGACATACAGCGTTTCCATTCCAATTTTTTTGGCTTTTATCGCGATGGATAATAGCCCGCTGATTGGTCTTAATTCTCCTCCCAAGGCAAGCTCTCCCACAAAAATTGATTTTTCAATTCTAGTATTTGAAATTATTTTTTTCGTAGCCAAAAGTATGCTTATCGCTATTGGCAAATCATAACTTGGACCATGCTTTTTTAAATCAGCCGGCGCCAAATTAACTGTGACTTTCACTTTTGGAAAATCTAAACCGGAATTTTTTATCGCGCTCCTGACTCTTTCTCTTGATTCCGAAACTGCCGCATCCGGCAATCCCACCACTATAAACATTCCATAATCACCTCCACCGGTATCAGCCTCTACTTCAACAATTTCTGCATCCAATCCGACAACTGCGGAAGATAAAACTTTTGAAGACATATTTAATATGATTAATTTAAAATTCTAAATACATTATAACACAATATTTACAAAAAAAACCGCCTTTTTGAGGCGGTCTTTTTTTTGGAAGATGTTTTTATTGTTTTATCGGCATTATCACATAAGAATATTCTTGATTTTTTTCGCCTCTCAGTATGCACGGCGTACTTCCATCGCTTATTTCAATTTCCACATTTTCTTCTTTTATATTACTCAAACCATCAAGCAGATACCTATAATTTATAACAATCCCATTGTCTTTTCCATTAACCTTTGATTCTAATTCCGTTATATTTTCGCCGGTTTGTCCAGATGCGGAAGAAATGATTGTTTTATTTTGTCCGATTGGGAAGTCTAAATTAACATCATTTATTCCGGTTTTCGAAAAAATTGAAGCGGCTTTTACCGCTCGGATAAACTCATGCCTGTTTATCAATACGCTGGTTTCTTTATTGGTCGGAATTATTTGTTTGTAGTCTGGATATTGGCCCTCTATCAATCTAGAGAATACTTCTATTTCATCCAATTCAAATGTTATTTGATTGTCTGATATATAAAAAGTGATTTCGTTTTCGTTTTCTGTAACCCCGCCGTCTACTACCGACAAAACCCTGTTTAATTCCTGGAGAGTTTTTGCAGGAACTATTGTTTGCCCTTCTTCTTCTGTATTAGAAGTGATTTTTATTTTTTTTTCAGCCAATCTGTAACTATCTGTTGCCGCCAATACCAATTCTTTCTTTCCATAGACGAATAAAACTCCGGAAAGCTCTATTCTCATTTCATTATTAGAGACCGCGAAAATTACTTGGGACAATGCTTTTTTAAAATCATTTACATTTGCTTTAAAAAAGGTTTTTTTATCTGTTTTTGGAATTAACGGAAATTCATCTGCCTCTTGTCCCCTGATAACAGTCTTATAGTTGTCGCTTTTGATTATCAGCTCTAAATCTTTTTTTTCAATATCAACTTTTTTATTCGGAAGCAAAGAAATGTAATCGGACATTATTTTCGAGTCAACCGTGAAAACTCCTTCTTCTTCAGTTTTTCCTCTTACGTTGCTTGTTACCCCTATTTCCAGATTCGTGCTGATAAGCCTTATACTCTCTTTTTTGGCTTCAATCATTATATTGTTAAGAATAGGCAAATTTACGTTTTTTCCTGCAATATTCCCCGTCACAAACAATCCTTTTTTTAAATTTTCCTGAAGTGCGCTTATCTTCATATTTTTAATTTTCTGAATATAATAATTGTTTTACTGATTCTATGTCTTGTTTTGTTTTTTCGTTTTCACTAACCTCTTTCGTTATCTTATTGAACGCGTGCATAGCGGTGGTGTGATCTCTTCCACCTAATTCTTGACCAATAGTTGGGTATGAGGCGTTTATTTCTTTTCTCATCAAGTA
>Ga0172380_10007879_pt1 | contig 11831 bp, 18 predicted proteins | sample Leawe162metaG_FD_119747 | JGI IMG/M metagenome (GOLD analysis project Ga0172380, IMG submission 119747) | Leachate microbial communities from a municipal landfill in Southern Ontario, Canada - Leachate well 162 metaG | ecosystem: Engineered > Solid waste > Landfill > Unclassified | place... | reverse complement strand
CCCAAGCACTCGAAACACGCGGCGTTAGGATTAGCACCAACCAGAACGGCCTCTTCCTCGAAACCGAACACGCCAGCCAGACAATCGACTGGTTCGTCCATACCGCCGCCCTGCCCGACAGCCACCCGGAGCTCGTGCGAGCCCGCGAACTCGGCATCCGCACCTCGAAGCGTGATGAACTGCTCCGCACCATCCTCGACGAAAAAGACCTGAAGCTTATCGCCATCTCTGGCACCCATGGCAAAACGACGACGACCGGCATGCTCGCCTGGGCACTGCAACAACTTGGCACTCCGGTCAGCTACCTCGTTGGCACCACACTCAGCTGGGGGCCAAGCGGCAAATTCGATCCCGCCAGCACATATTTCGTCTACGAGTGCGACGAGTTCGACCGTAACTTTCTGCAGTTTTACCCCCACCTGTCGCTCATCACCAGCCTCGAGCACGATCACGTTGACACCTATCCGACCAAAGCAGAATACTTCAATGCATTTTCGCAGTTCGCCGAGCAGTCTGGCTTTGTTATCGGCTGGCATGAGGAGCTCGAAAAACTGACCTTTAGCACCGAGAGTTGGCAGCTCAATGATGACGAGGTGCAAGATCTGCCACTTGCTGGCGCACATAATCGTCGCAATGGCACACTGGTAGCAAAAGCGGTCGAGTGGCTGCAAGCTACGCATGACGAGCCGCTTGCCACCTCATTTTCAGAAACATCTGCAGCCCGAGGCTCATCCGGTGGAGGGACGACCAGCGATGAGTCCCGGAGCGAAGCCGTTTCTGGTAATGACGGCGGTAAGAAGGCGACTATTATAGAGGCGTTCAAAGACTTCCCGGGCACCAACCGCCGGTTCGAAAAGCTCTCAGACAACCTCTATAGCGACTACGGCCATACACCGACGGAAATCGCTGCCACCCTGCAAATGGCTCGTGAAGTCTCTGATGACGTCGTGCTTGTCTACCAGCCTCACCAAAACGTCCGACAACACGAAGTTCGAGCGCAATATACTGATGAAGTTTTCAAAGACGCCTCAGCAGTCTACTGGCTCCCTACCTACATGTCGCGCGAAAAAGAAGGCCTCGAGATTATCACTCCGCAACAATTGTCTGAGAAAGTTAGCAACGTCCAGATAGGAAACCTCGACGAAACGCTATGGGTTACCCTCAACCGGGCACGCGACAACGGGAAACTCGTCCTCTGTATGGGCGCCGGCTCCATCGATAGCTGGGTACGTTCTCACCTCGCTAGCAATTGACAAAATAGTATAAACTTGCTATAATTATACTATCGCCGCTGGACGACATTATTCATGTATGTCGCGGTGTAATTTTACATCGTCAGTCCAGCAAATCTGCCCCTCAACCAAAAGGAGGACGTCATGCCCGGCGTCGACGTATATCTCAACAGCTCGATCAGCTTCCACCTCGGCGCCCAAGAGCGGGACTCCCTGAAGACGAGTGTACGCCGCTTCGGTACCGCTCACTTCAGTGTCGGGGACAAGCTCGTGCTCAGTGACCGCGACTTCTCGTTCAAGTTCCACTCGCCCGAAGACGGCGACGAGCTGACGAACGACATCATCGTGCGCATCCGTCTGCACGAGTTCGAGGAACGGCTCGACAACCTCGATGACGCCATCTCGGCTGAGATGGCGCACTACATCGCCGAAGGCCTGTCCACATTCTTCCTCGGTTGGGAGATCACGATCGGCGTCGAGCTGATGCTCGCCGAGATCATGTGGGGTACGGCAATCACAGCGGACTGACGACCGAACGGCGGCCCGGGGGCATACCAGCCTCCGCCGCCGTTCGGCAGTTCCCAAAATTCATAAACTATCTTGTGAGCTTTGGCTACTGCCATGAGCCCTTGCATATCATCAGAAAAAAGATATTATAGCAACAATGCTACTAGAGCGAAGCCCGAATCAGCCAGCTACTTTTGAGCGATCGCATGCGCTCGCTCAAAGTCCCGTTCTAATGAAAGATGGATCTAGTCTCCCGGCTGCTATGCTTGCCGCTAGGCTTTATAACGACGAAATTGGCCGAGCCATGTACGAGCAGCCGTTTCGGTATGCTGTCCGGTACGGCTACGACCGAGAAGATATGCGCACCGACCTCGGTCATGACCTCTGCCCTATCGGTCACCAAATGGAGCTTCCGTATCATACAGCCAAAATTATCGAAGTCGAGAGAGCTGAAGGCACGATATACGGCTCCTTACCTGATGAGGAAGTCGGCGTTCTTATGTTCGTCGACATGATCCATGATGCTGGCGAAAGCACTCATGCTACTATTGCGGCCGCTGGGCTGAAGCCAATCGGTGATATTCCAGCAGGGCTAAAAACCGAAGAAAATCGTGATCACGAAGCAGCTATACGACGCTTCTTGTACGACAGATTCTTTAGCGATGTCGACGAGCAGATCATAGAGCAAGTGGAGGCTATCATTTCACACAAAGACGATACGATACTGCATGAACTTTTCGAAGCAGGACATCTGGCGCAAACGCTCGAGACCTCCAACTATGCGCATTTCGCTCTTGCTCGCGAAAACTGGCACAGAACCGGTGAAGTTATCGACCCCATCACAGAGGAAGGGAGTCGTCTTTCTGGATTACTGGGAGTCGCGCGTGTTGTCTACGCTCATGTAAAAGACGACATCGGAAAATATTCCCACTTTGGTTACATTCGTCAACTTGGCGAGCAAGCGGACCTCCTACGCCAACCATCTCACCAGCTCTTTAATTAGCGATTATCGCCGCTGCCGCTGATTTTGCCGCGCGCCTGTCGACTGAGAAGTTTTTCGTTATTGCGCTTGGCAACGGTCTCGAGATCCGAGCCAAGTAAATGCGCGATCGTGGTGATGTACCACAGCACGTCACCGAGCTCCTTGATGATTTCTATCTTATCTTCGGCACTTAGCGTGCCATTTTTATCGCGGATTATTTTTTTAAACTTTTCGGCGATCTCGCCACTTTCGCCGACTAGACCAAATATTTGGTCGATTAATGCCGGCGACAAATCACCGAACCCTTGCCCCTCACCAAGCGTGCTAAGGGCGATCTTTGTATATTCGTCTATCTTCATACATATTATTTTACCAACCCGACCTCTTCTTGCCTATGCAAGGTTGCCTCCAAGCTATATACTGCAGGCATGCCCACACTCTCACGGCTATCTTCACGTATGACTCTTGCTCTTATTCTCTCCCTTAGCGCCCTCATCCTCGCCCTGGCCGCAGCCTTTGGCGCATGGTGGATAACCTCACGCAACCACGGTGATGCCCCCACAAGCAAGCCCAGTGTCGTATTTACATTCGACAATGCAAAAGCACCAGGCTGGACAAGTACCGGTAACTTGTCGCCGCGCACGGCAAGTCAAACCACCGATCCCACAACCGGAGAGGATTTACCAATTGCGAGTATTATTGTTCATCAAGGAGACATGAAGAAGCCAAGTGCTTGCTTTATCTCGTACGCATATTACGACAAGTCGATTGATTCATTACAGGCGCTCAAAGAAGCTGAGACGCGAGCCACTTCAGGGAGCAACTCTCTTTCACTAAAAAAACTACGCACCCACGCACTTTCCGTGCCGACACCAGAGGGAACAAAAGACTACCAACTCACTCAGTACGAAACCACCGGTTCATACAGCGAAAAGTTAATGCGCGGTATCGAACTTGGTTTCGTCTCGCTTGCAGACGGACACATCAAAATTGATGGGCACTGCAACACCGCCAAGCAGCTACACGATACGATAGCGCCGTTAAACGCCATCAGTCTTATCAGCAATTAGATATTCAACGTTTCTTCGTATTCCTCGAAAAAGTACGGGTCTTTGAAGAATGTCCGCGCGACAATTTCTTCGACTGCCGGAGCGAGGTCGTACTGCGACAACTTATGTGGGCGCGCCCATTCTTGGCGTTCATCGAGCTCGATGTCGTCGGCGTCAAGACGAAACACATGCACCAGCGTGCTCATGATAATCTCATTATTTTCTTTGTCGCGGACACGGATATAACAATCTCCGGCGTGAATTGGCGTTCGATTCTTCAAGCGTAATTTCTCGGCAGTCTCGCGCTTGGCCGCTGCTTCCAGGCTCTCGTCATCGATGTGAATTTTGCCATACGGCAGCGTGTACTGACCGGTAAATGGCTGCCTGCCACGCCGAAACAGTAGCACGTCGCCTTCGCTATTTTGGACGACGAGCATAACGATAATCTTCGGTTGGGTGCGAATCTTGAGGGTCGAGGTAGTCACGCGGTCTATATAGAGGATGCCAAACTTGTCTAGCGTATACCCCTCATCGGTACGTTTCACAAAGTTACGCCTTTGCAGCAATTTCAAATGATAGCTGTAGAGATTCGTATCGACTTTTGGTGGTCGCATCTCAGTGAATCGGGCGTACTTTTGATACATCAAAACGCTCATGATATGTCGTTGGATGTGGTGTTCTATCGATGAATGCTCAATCATTTTTGACTCAAATTATACTTGCTTACATTCTTATCATACTCGATATATTATAAATATGTCATCTGTTTATGAAAGCAGTTACGAGAGGAGGTTTATATGCAAGAAAGCACAATCACAAAAAGTTTTGAGCAAATAAAACTGACGACACTCCCAAAAGAGATCGTAAAAATCACTACTCGTCTCGCTCGTGAAATCCGTCGGTCTGCCCGTAAACAAGCCCTTCAACCAAAGCAACTTGAAATAGCTTGCGCCACTCTTCACATGCGCATTTACCAACGCATCGGACCCGTCTCGAAGGAGCAAATGAGCCAGGCATATAGTCTGCTCGAACGGCTCCTGACGGAAAGTTATCTAGCCTTCACCTCACACAGTCTTGGCAAAGCGCTTATCGGACGGTTCTTTTAGTTTGCTGCTTGAGGGGGTGGCGTGCACCGGGCGAATTGAGTAGTGAGGCCATCGGCGAGCCAGCGTATTTCGTACGCAGTCTGGATTTTGTAATCATTAGATAGTTCCGACCCGTGGAGGTCGAAGCTAAGCTCGTCAATGCGCCATTTCTCTGCGACAAGTTGCTCAAGACTCCACTGAAAGAACTTCGGGTTGTCATGCTTAAGGTATAGTCCGTTAAATACAAAATCGGACCTTTCGCCTCTATTATGGGTGACGCCCTGCTTAAGAAGTGTGGCATATTTTTCGAGGTAGAGCGGGTGTGTCATACGGCGACGCTCAGAACGCTCGCGCGGGAATGGGTCGGGAAATGTCAGCCATAACGCCTCGAGCGAGTACTCGTTAAATAGTTCGCCGATTTGATCGGCGCGTGCACGAATAAATCGTACGTTCTTGATGCCCCGTTCGAGTGCCATGTAAGCACCTTTTTGCAGGCGATCAGCCTTCACGTCGACGGCAGCAAATTGCTTCTCGGGATAGCGTGCCGCCAGCTCGACGCTAAACAGCGCCGTACCAGCACCTAGTTCAACCACATCAGTTTTGTGAAGGGTCCGCCCTTTCGCACTTTCTTTCCAGTCATCCAACTCAAAACAGTTCTCGGCGTTATGGAACTTCGCGAATTTGTACTTTTTGCGTTTTCGGCTGATGACGAAATCATCTGGATTGAGTACTTCGCTCATCGTAGTCGCTCCAGCGTTCCATCGATAAGTCGTAGCAACTGCGAAGGTGCGGCGTCTACGACTTCGCCCTCGTCGACATAAAAATCAATGTCATCGCCAAAGTATGTAATTGCCGCGTCGACTGTCATGGCTGGCGCTTCACCTTCTGGGTTAGCACTTGGAGCAATCAGCGGTCCCGTCTGTGCCAGTAGCTGTCGCAGTGAGTCATCCGCCGGCAAACGATAGGCCACCGAACCGTTACCACGCGTAATCCAGCTCGGCGCGTGCGATGAAGGGATGATAATACTGACTTTGCCTGGCCACACATCATCAATAAGTTTCGCAGTCGCTTCGTCGGGCTGATCAAACAGCTGTTCGAGCGAACTGATGAGTACGATTGGCGACTTAGTAGAATCGCGGTCTTTCAAATGATAGACTTGCTCGACAGCCCGTTCATCATTAGCCCGAGCGACGATGCCATACAGCGTGTCGGTGCGCAAAATACCCACGCCACCGCCACTCAGTAGGCGCACGATATCGTGGTCATGTTTATCGGTAAAAACTCGCATGTCACGTGTTATACTACCACATATGGAGACAGTCAAAAACTGGGCGCAGGGACCGCTCACGGATTTTCTTATCGACCACTGGGTTAACTTTATCGGCATATTCGTCGTTACCTTTCTCGCCTACTATGCCGGGACGCGGCTGGTTGGCGTTATCGTTCACCGCGCAGTCAAGGGCGCGCGACATCGTGAGTGGCACAAAAAAGACATCGAAAAGCGCCAAAAGACACTAGCGAATCTCTTTCGCACTATCTGGCGCATCGTCGTCATGGTTGCGTTCACTTACGCGATTTTGAACGAATTTTTCCCACACATCGAAACGACCCTTGCCCCACTTTTCGCGAGCGCTGGCATCATTGGTGTCGCACTCGGATTTGGCGCCCAGTCACTCATCAAGGATTTTCTCTCAGGCATTTTCATCATCTCGGAGAATCAATATCGCGTCGGCGACATCATCGACATCGATGGCTTTTCGGGTACGGTCGAGCGTATTGGCACCCGCAGTACTGTGATGCGTGACACCGAGGGCAATGTGCATTATTTCCCAAACGGTATGGTACAGCACGTGGTCAATAAAACGCTTGGCTTTAGCATGGCGCGCTTCACGCTGATGGTCCAGCCGTCGACCGATATCGACAAATTGGCCGATATCATCGATGAAATTGGCGCCGAACTTGCCAACGAGGATGTATGGAAAGACAAGATCATCAAACCGCCGGCGTTTGTATCACTCGGAGATATCACTGGTAACTCGACAGAAATAATCGTGGCAGGCAAAACACAACCTTCTGATCAGTGGGCAGTCACAGCTGAAATGCGCAAGCGCCTTCATGAAGTATTCGAGAAGCAGGACATCCAGCTCGCTATCACGCCGCTAACGCAAACCACCTCCGGTTCCAAGCGCCGTAAGTAAGCCTAACGCGCGTTGCGAGAAGCAGACTTTTGATCGATACCAAAAGCTTTCGGGCTAAGTACTTCTGCATCAAATAGTGGTGTTGCCACGACATCACCCAGCTTCTCCTGGTACATAGTCTGAAAACTCTTAATCGCTTCCACGTCGATTTCACCTTCACTACTAAATCCCTTGAAGCTCGTGTCTTCTTCTACCTGGCTCCGTAACTTGATATCGCCTGGGCGACTGAGGTCAAGCTGATATGCCCCACTGCTTCCATAAAGTCCAAGCGCAACCGCTACCAAGAGCAGAGCAACGATGATGCTACCAAAAATCATAATAACCAGTCGATAGTCTTTAACATGCTCGAGTTTGGTCGGCTGCTCGTCGTTCATTTCGTCTCCTTTACCGAGTCAGCTTGGCCAAGTACTTTTTTTGCTTCGGTGTTGAATTCTTTAGATAGTTCAATGAGGTTCGCATCCGCCTGTGATACTTCTTTACGACCGTCATAAGCAAGCGCAAGTTGCTCATAAAAAGCAGTCGGCTGCTTGGTGAAATCGATTTCAAGCGCTGCCGAAAGCTCTCGCTCATAAGAGCTATAAGCGGCATCAAAAGTACCAAAAGCACGACTATACTCAGCGGCGATTGCCACGAGTTTTCCGCCATCGACTTGGTTGGTCGCAATGCGTTGATTCAATGGCGTCATCAGCTTGTCGAGAATAACCGCTTTATAGCGGTAGCCTTTGTTGACCCGAAGCACCTTGTCGCTTTCGTGAATTCGGTTCAATGTCGCTTGAATTTCACCACATCGTGTGCGAATCGCGGAAATCTGTTGGTCGGTGATAACATCGTTCACCTGGTTGGCCGCGCGGACGGTATGAACACCAGCAACGGCAACACCGATAAGTGCAGATACCATCATCAGGCTTGCGAGAGTTCGCTTCATTTCACTTATTATACTACGTGGCCAGATGAACTGCATCACCAATGCGTTTCACCAGGCCGTCACGCATAAGACCAGCGAGCGCGCGGTCGAACCGGTCATCCATCGCGACGATTTTTTGCAGGGCGACGACTGACTTATCTCCGCTCGCCAGTTGGCGGACAATTTCACCGCGAGTCTCACGCAGACTGCCTCTTAGCGGCGATTGTTTCTTGTAATGCTTACTGCTTGAAGTATTCCGCACGCCGTTCGCTTTTAGCCATGTGCCGTAATCCATCAAATTCTGGTAAAAGTGGCGCGGATCCCGCTTGTCTATTGTTAACTCAAGCAGCTCAATGATTTGCTTGTCGTTGACATTGAACTGGTCATTAAAAAAGTGGTGGATATACACAGTGCGGACATTCGTCTCCACGAAGATGCTCGGCTGATTGAATGCATACGCGCGAATTGCCCCAGCAGTATTTTTACCTACACCGGGCAGCTTCAGTATGTCGGCTTCGCGCTGTGGGAAAATTCCGCCAAACTCATTCACGATAATCTTGGCAGCTTCGTGCAGGAACTTCGCTCGGCGATTGTAGCCGAGACCCTGCCATAGTTTTAATACATGCGCGAGGTTTGCTTTGGCTAGAGCTTTTTCGTCCGGAAATCGCTCGATGAATACATTGAACTTCGGCATTACTCGCAGCACTTGTGTTTGCTGCAGCATCAGCTCGCTCACCAATACATAGTATGGTCGCGTGTCATTACGCCACGGCATGTCGCGGTAAAGCTCTTCGCCCTTTCGGCTAAGTAGATGTTGAAACTCATCAGGCACCATCATGTCAATTATAAGCGTATACTAGGTATATGACGACTTATACCCTAGCTGGAGGATGTTTTTGGTGCCTAGACGCTGTGTTTCAGCGGTTGAAAGGGATTGAGAGCTCGGTAAGTGGCTACGCAGGTGGCTCGGCAGATGATGCCGATTATTACCGTGTGGCAACGGGCAATACAGCTCACGCCGAAACGGTACAAGTGACGTTCGACGAATCGATACTACCCGCTGCCGACCTGCTCGACATCTACTTTTTGATTCACGACCCCACATCCCTCAATAAGCAGGGTGCCGATGAAGGTCCGCAGTATCGTAGCGCGATGTTTTATGCGGATGACACTCAAAAAGCCGAGTTCGAAGCGGCAATCGAGCGGGCGCAACAGCATTGGGATAGCCCAATCGTTACCGAACTTACGCCGCTCGAGAAATTCTATGAAGCCGAGCCGGAGCATCAGGATTACTTCACCAATAACCCGGCGAACCCTTATTGCTCGGTTGTGATTTCACCAAAAGTTATCAAGGCACGCAAAACATACGCTAAGTACTTCAAGGAGAGTATGTGATACTTACCAAATACGAGCACGCCTGCTTCACTGTCGAAAAAGACGGCAAGTTACTAGTGGTTGACCCTGGAGATTACACTTCCGACTTCATCCCAACCGATAATATTGTCGCGGTTTTCGTAACTCATGAGCATGGAGATCATGCTGGTCATGAGCTGATTAAAGCAATCGCTGAAATTAGCCCTGGCATCATACTCATCGGACACTCTGACGTGCTCGAGACGATTCTGCTCGACGTGAAGAAACTTGCCGTGGCAAGTGGTCAAAATATGGATATCGCTCCATTTTCGCTTGAGTTTTTCGGTGGTGAGCATTTACAATCACTTCCGACTTCACCGATCTTCCCAAACCTGGGCGTACTCATTGATGAGACTATTTCTTATAGTGGCGATTCGTTCGCCGAACCTTCAAAATCACCCAAGGCGCTCATATTGCCAGTAAGTGGTTCATGGATGAAGCTAAGTATGGCCTATGAATACTTCATGAAGTTGCAGCCGACTATTGTCGTGCCGGCTCATGACAGGATTCTTTCCGAAAGCGGCAAAGCGCAAGCCGACAAACACATTCCTACCTGGACAACTGATTTTGAGTATACTTATACGCGTGCAAATCCGGGCATTGAGTTTTAATGGACGACGCGCTTGCCTACCTACGAAAAGTCGATCCGAGACTGAAGGGATTGATCGATGCATACCCAGTGCCAGCATTCGAAAAGCACGGCAACTACTATCACGAACTAGTCGATAGTATCATCAGTCAACAACTTAGCGTAAAGGCTGCTCGTACAATTGAAGGACGGTTCAAAGATTTGTTTGGTGGCGAATTCCCTAGCCCCGAGCAAATCCTCACCAAAGATGTCGAGGAGCTACGCGCTGTCGGGCTCAGCCGGCCGAAAGCACGCTACATTCAAGATTTGGCGATGAAAATTATCGATGGCGAAGTGAAATTCGATACGATTGATGAACTTTCGAACGACGAGATCATCGCTGAACTGACGAAGGTCAAAGGCATCGGTGTCTGGACCGTGCATATGTTTTTGATGTTTTGCATGGGGCGGCTCGACGTGTTGCCGACAGGGGACCTTGGTATAAAAAACGGTGTTGCGAAGCTCTACGCGCTCGACCACGTACCGAGCGAACGAGAGGTCGAGCTGATCGCCGAAGAGAACCGCTGGCACCCATACGAATCCGTCGCCAGTCGCTATATCTGGCTGAGTCTCGATAACACCCCGCAGTAGCCGTGATATACTGTTAACTATGAAAATATCCCGCTTAGTCTTCCTCATCGCAGCGGTCGTCGTAGGCGTATGGTTGCTCGGCCTACTATTCAAACTCGCAGCCTGGCTTATCAATGGCCTACTGTATGTGGCTGCGGTCGTAGTAATCATCGCGCTCATCAGTACTTATCTGGAGAGCCGAAAAGTACCAACAAAAAAGTCCTAGGTACTAGGACTTTTTTAATTATTTAGATATCCTGGTTATTTAACGTTTTTCTTGACGTCATTGCGCAAGTCACCAAGACTTTTCTTGGCTTCAGTCGCCACGCGACCACCGCGCTCTTTGGCTTCAGTGCTAAGCCGTCCGGCTTCATCACGAATCACGCGGCCAGAATCAGCGGCACTCTTCGCCATACCCTTGGCTTCTTTTTCAACGGCACCAGCACTTTTCTTGAGATCTTTGGCGCCAGCTTTTGCCGCACGTTTCACCTGCTCGGCCTTTACTTCAGCTTTAGCCTTTACTTCTTCGGCTTTCTTTTTCACGTCTTCACGAGTTTCTTTACCGCTTTTTGGTGCGAGCAATAGTCCTGCTAAATACCCAGCCGCCCCAGCGATGATAACTTTTCCAAATGTCTTACCCATCTTATTTTCCCCTTTCGTTACTTTTATTTACGCAGCTCTTTGATAGCGTGAACAGCCTCGGTGAAAATCTTCGTCGGGCTCAGCCATGCAGTAGCTGAAGATAAATTACTGGTGATATCATCAACGCTTTTGGCGATACGATTGACCTTTGCGATGACCAAAGTGACAGCTACAAGTAATGCCACGATCACAATCGAGAGAAGGATAACGGCGATACTGAGGAGGATAACTAGTGTTTCCATACTGTTCCTTTCTTATGTTTATTTATGTACATGCTTCTATTTATACATTAGCATTATTTCGAAGAAAAAGCAAGCCCCGCAGTATGCTACGCTAGATATATGAACCCGAAGCTTCAAGCTACACGTGCCGTATTGTCATTACTCGCCCGTCGCGCGGTACTATTCGCCACCATCATCGCAGCTATTATTTTCCTCCTTATCTTTATCGGCTGCTGGGCACTCGCTTACTATATTAGTCCGTGGTGGTGGATACTGCTCATTGCCTATATTCCTGTACTTACTGTAGCGATTATCATCCGTCTGATTGTCGGTTTTTTGCTCAACAAACTATACACCGTAAAATATCTCTCGAAGACACAGCAAAAAGCCGTTCGCGGTT
>Ga0172380_10007878_pt1 | contig 11833 bp, 7 predicted proteins | sample Leawe162metaG_FD_119747 | JGI IMG/M metagenome (GOLD analysis project Ga0172380, IMG submission 119747) | Leachate microbial communities from a municipal landfill in Southern Ontario, Canada - Leachate well 162 metaG | ecosystem: Engineered > Solid waste > Landfill > Unclassified | place... | reverse complement strand
TTCTCCGATGCCGCTCGTCCGGATGGAAGTGTGGGATGGGGAGTTTCAGCTTCCTGTAGAACTCCAGCTCTTGTTTGATGATCTTAAACGGCCTCTTCGTCGCTTCGCACTCGATGGCCCAGTTCAGGATGTCGTCGGGGATATCATCGATGGAGTCGGGAAGTTTCTCTGCCGGAATCACTTTGGAAACTTTCGGAATTTCATCTTTCTCTTCCCGCCACAGCCACCCGTTTTCCTTTGTTCTTTCCCTTGTCAGTGGGAAATATTCCTGCGCGATGGTTTCGTTATAGGCGAAGGGGGAGAGCTCGACAGGAAAGAATTCACCCCATTCACCAGTTTTGCTCATGTGTTCGACAATCTGGAGAGCGAGCTGTTCATACTCTTCTCTGGTGTATTGCTTGTTCAAGATGCAGTACTTCTTCTTGCGCAGACCCACACAGCCGAAGCAATCTTCGCATCCGTGGCAGCTGTCGCAGTAGAAGAGATCATGTGAATCGCGGCAATACATGGTGAAGCGGTAACCGTAACCCATGAGACTCGTGGATTCGTAGCAGAGTTCTGTTCCATCGAAAAAAGAGACGTCAAAGCAATCTGCCGCCTTGAGTCCGTCGTGCAGATAGGCGCAATCGTGCGATGAATAGACATCAAAACCATGGTGAATATTGCGACTCTCAAAGAGATTGTTTCCGGTACAGTTTTCGCTGCCAATTGTCACAGAAGCCATGCGGATCACATGTTCACGCTGGAGCTCAGCGAATTTTTGCTCCATTTCTCTGCGCTTTCTTTCGCTTCCTCGTAGCTCTTCTTTTAGTTGTGCAATCATTTGGGGGCTTGTCGGCTGATTCAAAAGATAATTCCTCTTCTGTCTGATGCCGATACAGAGCAGCGAATCGGAAACGCCTCTACAGTCTGCAAGAAACGCACTACTATGACAGTCATCGCAATTTTGCGAGTACTTCAGGTCGTAGCATTTGCGACAGTCGATACACTCATAGACAAGTTCGCAATCCGTGCACCAGAGGGTGTCGACAGCATTACGGTTACTCACTGCGCAAAAACCGAAGTAAGAATCTTCGTTATAATTGGCGGAGGTGAGAAGGTAGCAATTCTTGTTGTTGTCTGCAAAATTGCAGAAGTCAGAGTTCACGGCACCGTTATTGATGAGAGGGGCGCGGGGCACCATCCGTTGCAGATTCTGAAACTGCATAAAGAATGGCTGGGAGGGGTCGAATGTGCGGCCGAATGTGGCGGCGTTCCATCCGTCACTCCACCATTCTTCGTGTGAGTACACCTTGAAGGGGGCATGGGGATGAAAGAATGAAATGATATCTTTGCCGTTCAGGTCGCTCTTTCTGCGAAAGAGTTTTCTTTCATTGCGAAAAGCGAGCCGGCGTCGTTCTCGTTCTGACGGGGAAAGGGTCGGTGGCGGGATCATGACTTTTCTTCCGGCGTAGACCGGCGAAATTTTCTCGAAGAACGCAATGTCCGCATCGCGGATCTCAAATGGAATGCCGGATTGTCGGCAGAGAGAGAAGCGAGACATGACCTTATTTTCTTTCGAAAAAAGATTGGGTCAAAATTCAGGATTTTGTTTAATTTCTTCGCTTAAATAAGCCAAAAAATCACTCATGTATTCCCAACTTTTTGGGAAAATATCTGAAATCGCGCACGCTCCGCATCGGCAATCGTTCTGGAATTCACAAGGACGGCATAGGGGTGCTTCGGATCGCGGAAGTGCGCGTAGAGCACTTCATTTCCGGTGTCTGAAAAAACGATGAAGTGATGCGTAAAATTAAAGTCGAAAATATTGGTATGGCTGTGGAATTTCTTCGCCGCTTCGCGCGTACAGAAATGGTCGGTAAAAGGGCCGAAAGTGGTGCAGATAGCGCGATGTGTTGCGTGTTTCATTCTGTCTCTGCGAAAGGCAATCGGCACATCCAATCCGCCGATGATCGGTACGAGGTTCTCAAAGTCTCCGAAGTCGATGTTCGTTCCATAATTCGTCTGAGCCATGTACAGGTATGCATCGCGAATCTGATCGGGTGTGTAGCAGGTCTCAAAGCCGTCGCTCTCGGATCCAGCTGCATGTAGGTAAGGTGCGATTTCCTTGAGCTTCAAGATATTTTTCCGCAGAGATCGTTCTTGTTTTTGCATCTCTGCAACGACATGCTTCAGAGAGCGGGCGCGAATGCCTTTTTCAGAGTTCTCCACGGCCTGCAGTGCGCGTAATCGGTCAAAAGCGCGATAGGTAGTACTCTTGGAGAGCCCGGTGCGTTTCACAAGATCCCAAATGGTCGCAGCGGGGTTCTTCAAGAGCTCCTGATACACTCGCACTTCGGCTTCGCTGAAGCCGCAATCGAGGAGAAGGAAGCCGATTTGTGCGGATAAATTCATGAGTGACATTAAACAATATTATCATAAATAATGCAAGTACCTCATCATCCACTGTTCCTCAGTATACCTCCTTCAGATAGCACTCCTCGCAGTACACGATCTCCGGCCGCTCGGGGGCGTAACTCGTTTCGATTGCTTTTTCGCATTTTGCACATTCACGGTTCCAGAGCTTCCGTGGATTCCTCAGTCCCATCCTTCTCCGATGCCGCTCGTCCGGATGGAAGTGTGGGATGGGGAGTTTCAGCTTCCTGTAGAACTCCAGCTCTTGTTTGATGATCTTAAACGGCCTCTTCGTCGCCTCGCACTCAATGGCCCAGTTCAGGATGTCATCGGGGATTTCCTCGATCGAATCGGGTAACTTCTTCGCCGGAATCACTTTGGAAACCTTCGGCAGTTCATCCTTCTCTTCGTGCCATTTCCATCCCCGCTTCTCCACTTCTTTTTTCGTGAGCGGGAAGTACTCCTGCGCCACGGTCTCATTGTACGCAAAAGGTGAAAGCTCGACAGGGAAGAACTCACCCCATTCATTGTTCTTCCGCATATGTTCGATGATCCGGGGCACAAGTTTCTCGTACTCTTCTTTGGTGTACTGCTTATTGAGGATGCAGTACTCCCTGTCGCGAATGCCGTCGCAGCCGAAGAGGTACTTTGCATTGATGCAGTATTCGGAGCAGTACACCTCGTACGTGTGACGGGAGAAGGTGGAGAAGAACGTGTTCCGCGCTCCGTACATTCCGAGGTATTCGCAGCAGAGCTCGTTCTCTTCCGTGAAATTGTTGTCGTGGCAGTCCTTCAGATCCACCACTTGCATGCAGTATGCGCAATCTTCGCAGCGATCGACAAAGAACGACCGGAATGTGTTCTTGGAGTTGTAGAGGTGTGTTCCGCTGACGTTCTGCACATTGCCGCTCGGCATGTAATGATGCGGGACGGATCGTTTCGCTTGTTCCATCTGTGCAATGAGTTCTCGCATGCGTCGTGCATCGCAGAGATCGATTGTTCGCTTCACTGCCTCATACTCTTCTCTTGAGTATGCTTTGTTCCCGATGTGGTACTTCTTGTTCCGCAATCCCGCGCAGGCGATGCATTCGCTGCATCCCTGCAGGTCATAGCAGAGGAGGAGATGATCGGAGTGGTAGCAATCCTGACAGAAGAAACTTTGGTAGAGCTTGCGACAATCGGTACATTCGTAGCACCACTCGCACTCGCGGGTGACGAGGGTGTCCACGCAATTCTTGGAGTAGTAGGCCGATCCGTAGAGGCAATCCTGCGAGTACACGGGGCCGAACACGAGGTAGCAGCTCTTGCAGTCCCCCACGAAGTTGCAGTACTCGCAGTTCTCGGAGTTGACGATGTAGAGGCCGATGCGCGGTACACGGCTCTGAAGTTCCGCAAACTGCTCAAAGAATGGGCGATTAAAATCCATCTCTTGTGTGTACTCTGTTCCATGCCATCGGTCGCTCCACCAGCAGGTCGGGCAGTACACGGGGAACGGCTTGTCGGCGGAATACATGGAAACGATCTCCGTTTTGCACATGTCGCACGGTCGTCGCGAAAGATGCCGCTCATTACGTATCGCGTACCGTCGCTGCTGGCGGCACTCCGGACACAGCGTCGGAGGCGGGATCAGTTCTTTCTTCCCGTTGAAGACCGGCGAAATTTTGTCGTAGAAGTCGAGGTCAGCCTGCGTGATCTCGAAGGATGTGCCGCATTGGTTGCAGGATTTTTGCACGAGAGCAGTATGACGTATTTTGTATCACGTATCACGTATTCAACTATACGAAATACGTCATACCTCATACCCAATACTCTTAATACACCTCCTTCAGGTAACATTCCTCGCAATAAACGATTTCCGGCCGCTCCGGTGCGTAGGTCGTCTCAATCGGCTTCCCGCACTTCATGCACGGGCGGGTCCAGAGGCGGTAGGGATTCCTGCTTGCCACTCTTCTCCTGTGTCGTTCATCAGGATGTAAATGTGGCACCGGAAGTTGCATCTTCCTGTAAAAATCCAGCTCCTGCTTCACGATCTGAAAACGCCTTTGTGTTGCTTCACATTCGATGGGCCAATTGAGGACGTCATCGGGGATGCCGGAGATATCATCCGGCAGTGTGTGGCCGGGAATCTTCTTTTCCGCTTTGGCGGACGTTGCTTCCCGCTCATCGCGCCAGCGCCATCCCCCTTTTTCGGCCGATTCTTTCGTCAGTGGAAAATATTCCTGGGCGATACTTTCGTTATATGCAAAAGGGCTGATGTCTGTCGGCAGGTACTCGCCCCATTCGTCATGTGCGCGCATGGATTCAATAATCTTTGCCACCAGTGTTTCGTATTCGTCCTTTGTATATTGCTTGTTCAGAATGCAATATCGCTTATTCGTCAGGCCCACGCAGCCGAAAATATCATTGTTATGATGGCATTCCAGCGAGTAGTACACGTTGGATCCGTACCAAACAAAGAAACAGGCCATCGATGATTCCAGATCCACCGTGGAACAAACGCTGTAACAATATCTGTCTCCATCCGGAGCGCAAAAAGCACAATCCTGCGTGCAGATGGTTTTCGGCGAAAAATAAATATGCCGGCAGTCTTCGCAGTTTTTACAATCGAAGGCATTCAGGCAATTTTTGGAATTGTAGACGCTGTCTCCCGTGCAGTTTTCGGAAGCATAGATATGTGCATGCGGATGAGGCAGCGATTCCTTCAATGCGGAGAGTTTCTGACGGAGACGACCGATACCTGTATGGGAAAGTGAGGAGAATTCACGGGAGAGACGCTTATATTCTTCCGCTGAATATGGTTTGTTGAATATGTGATGCTGTTTGGATCGCAAGCCGAAACATCCGATGCAATCGGTGCAACCCAGACAATTTTCCACCATAGTGCAATTGCGGCAGTTCCGGCAGTTCACAAAGAAGCGGCAGCCGTAGCACTGTTCGGAAGCCACGCCTTCGTAGCAGAGTTCGCTTGAGTACACTGACAGGCAATCGACGCAGTCTTTGCAGTACACCACGAATTTTCCGTAGAGACAGTCTTCATTGTCTCCCGCACCGAATATCAGATAGCAGTTCTTCTGGTTCAGGGCGTAATTCGTGTAACTGCTGTTCTCGATATTCGTGTTGTAGAGGTTCACATGGGGGACTGCCGCATAGAGCTCTTTGAGCTGCTGCCCCATGGTTTTTGAAAAGTCATAGTCGCGACCGAAGGTGAGCGCATCCCATTCGTCTCCCCACCAGACATCCCGGTCGAAGATCTTGAAGGGCGTTTCCGGCGCGTAGATAGAGAGAATCGGCTTTCCCGTCATGTCACAGGTGCGGTGGTAGAGCTTTCGCTCGTTTCGAAAGGAGAGCCGCTGCTGCTGACGGCAGTCCGGGCATCGCGTCGGAGGCGGGATCAGCTCTTTCTTCCCGTTGAAGACGGGCGAAATCTTGTCGTAGAAGTCGAGGTCAGCCTGCGTGATCTCGAAGGATTGCTTGCACCAGGGATTCGCGCAGGTTTTTTGCATGGAAGCAGTATAACGTATTCCGTATGACGTATGACGTATACGGAATACCTAATACCTAATACCTAATACCTAATATACTTCTTTCATCCCTCGTCTCCGCTCGGGATGACATTAATGGTTAGTAAACTTCTTTAAGGTAGCAATTTTCGCAATACACAGTCTCCGGCCGCTCCGGCGCATAGGTCGTCTCCATCTCCTTCCGGCACTTCATACAGCTCCGCTTCCAGAGCTTCCGCGGATTGCGGAGTGCCATTCTTCTGCGATGTCTTTCATCGGGATGGAAGCGGGGAATCGGCAGTTTCATCGTGCGGTAGAAATCCAGCTCCTGCCTGATGATTTTGAACGGCCTCTTCGTCACCTCGCACTCAATGGCCCAGTTCAGGATGTCATCGGGGATTTCCTCAATCGAATCGGGTAATTTCTTCGCCGGAATCACTTTGGAAACCTTCGGCATTTCATCCTTCTCCTCCCGCCACTTCCATCCACGTTTCTTCACCTCATTTTTCACGAGAGGATAGTCTTCACACGCAATCGTTTCGTTGTACGGGAAGGGGCTGAGTGTTACAGGGAAGAATTCACCCCATTCGTTCGTTTTTCGCATATGGCCAATGATTTTCGGCATCAGTCGTTCGTACTCTTGCTTCGTATACTGTTTGTTCAGGATGCAGAACTTTTTCCTCCTCAATCCGATGCAGCCGAAACACTCTTCGGCATCATGACAGTTATCGATGTAGAGACAATGCTTCACATCGTAACTGAAGTTATTCGCGACATTGCCGTAGCCGTTGGCCTGTGCCTGCACTTCGTACAGAAGTTCCGAGGACCCGAAGCCGAAGACATCCATACTGTCTCGTCCGATTGTGTTGCTGCGGGAGGGGTCACACTCGATGCAGTGGCGCATATCCTCTGCGCCGCTCATGTAGTAGCAGTCACGGACATTCTTACAGTTGAGGAGATAATCACCGGAGCACCCCTCACAGTTCGTGATCTCGAGATTCCGGAAAATCGCGTGCGTGCGGCGCAGCGCATCAAACTCCTTTGTCGCTCTCATCAGAGAGGAGTGGTCTCCGTCCATCCACTGTGTCGCACGCTGGGAGTACTCCTCCTTCGTGAGTTGCTCATTCAAGATGCAGTACCGCTTATTCCGTTGATTGCTGCAGAGGAGGCAGAAGGAACAATTTCTGCAGTCAATGCAGAAGTGGCAATCGTTGAGGGAGTAACAATTCTGCAGATAGGAGGAGTGGTAGAGGTTGTTTCCCCAGAAGCATTCGTACGCGAGTTCACATTCTCCATAGAGGAATGCGCAGTCCACGATGCTTTTTGAGCGGAAGATTTTACGGGAATGGAGCACATCTTCGCTGTTGAACACAATGGTGGAAAGGTAGCAGTTGCGGTTATCTGCTGAGTGATTGGTGAAATCGGAATTTTCCGAATTCTTCGAAAGGAGTGCGATGCGAGGTGCGCTTTCTTGAAGATCACGCACTTGATCAAAGAACGGTCGAGAAGCATCAAATGTTCTTCCCGTGGTATTCGGATCCCATCCGTCTCCGAAGAAACAGGAGATGCAATAGACCGGGAAGGGTGTCTCCGGGCGGTAGAGAGCGACGATGGATTTTCCGCAGAGACTGCAGTCGCGGTGGAATAGATGGCGTTCATTCCTCCATGCCATTCGCCGCTGCGTGCGGCACTCCGGACACAGTGTCGGTGGTGGAATCAGTTCTTTCTTCCCGTTGAAGACGGGCGAAATTTTGTCGTAGAAGTCGAGTTCAGCCTGCGTGATCTCGAAGGAAGTGCCACATTGGTTGCAGGATTTTTGCACGAGAGCAGTATGACGTATTTCGTATGATGTATCACGTATTCAACTATACGAAATACGTCATACGCTATACCCGATACCTTATTTCAGCTTCTCCAGCCTCTCCTTCGCGCTCGCGAGGAACGGATCAATCGAGAGCGCCCTGGTGAGTGCCGTGCGCGCTTCGGCCTTCTGCCCCATCACGGAGGTGACCCAGCCGAGGAGGTTCCAGGCATGCGCGTCGTCGGCAAAGCGAGTTGTTGCTTCTGTGGCTTTGGCGAGTGCTTCATTCTTGCGGTCCAGCGCCATGGCGGTCGAGATGTAGCCGTCGAAGGATTCGATCGACGCATCCTGTTCCTTGGTGAGCTCATCAAATTGCGTGAGAGCAAGGGCGGCATCACCTTTCGTCAGCGCTTCCTTGGCGAGGAGGCGCCGGACTTCCGCCTTCGGCTCAAAGCCGTTCTCCAGTGCGTATTCAAAGAAGGTGATGGCGTTATCATGTTGATTGAGGGCGCTGTGGGCGCGAGCGAGGAAGTACTGGATCTCGGGCTTCTCCGGATTCAGGTTGTACGCACGCTCGAGGGAGGCGAGTGCCTGCTGGGGGCGTTCGGTTGTGAGTTCGCAGTAGCCCTGCACGATCCACGCATCGCGGTAGTCGTCCTTCTCGCGGGTGACCTGTGCGAGGAGCGGGAGGGCCAGCTCGCATTCCTGCACCTGTGCCAGCGCGCGGGAGAGAAGCGTGATGAGGTGCAGGTCCTGTCCCTCCGGAAAGAGCGCGAATTCGTCGTACGCGGACTGAAGCGTGCGCGCGTTGGAACGCAGCACCGGTTCCCATCCATCTGTTACTTCTTTCAGCTCTTTCTTGGCCTCTTCATGATTCCCTTCGATGATCGCGAGGAGAGCGAGTCCGTAGTGTTTGTGCGGGGATTCCGCCGCTTCGGTGAGGCGTGTGTGTGCCGTCACCAGTTCTCCGCTCCGGAGGAGGACGATGGTCTCAATGAGAGCGGTGTCTTCCGGTCTCGCCCCTGCGGCTTTGAGCTGACGGATCGTCTCGCGCACGCCTTCCATGTCCCGTCTCTGGAGCTTGGCGAGGACGAGTTTCCTCAGAGCGGGGAGACCGCCGCCCGCTTTCACCGCCTGATCGAATTCCTGTTCCGCATCCTTCCACTCGCCGCGCACGGCGAAAAGGTCGCCCTGACGGAGATGCAGGAGCGCCTGATCGCGTGAATCGATGGGGGCGGGATTTTCCTGCGTGAGCGTTTCACCACTCGCGGTTTGAGGAGGTGTGCCGTTTGAAGACGGCGTCTCGGGCACACTGGAAGCGAGTTGCCACCACAGGAAAAAGAGCAACGCACCCGTGCATCCTGCGGCGAGAGCGGCGGGGACGGCGATGCGGGCGGGAATCTTCATCGGAAGAAGAGTAGCGGTGAGCGGACATTGTTTCCAGCAGCGCCCTCACCCCCGGTATCTTCGCTGTTTTCTCCCATCCTCAATCCTTCCCCCTTCGGGGGAAGGAAGTACGAAGAGGCCCTCCCCCTTCGGGGGAGGGTTGGGTGGGGGAGTGAAAATAAGAGCAGCACAAAAATGGAATGGCTTGAAATCTCTCTGGCCGTCGCTCAGAGCGGCGTCAATTCCCCGTCATCTTCCGCTGCGCGGGAGACCGTCGCATGGGCGGCGGCTTCCGCAAGGTGTTTCGGGATCACGGCCTCCACGGCGCCCCACTTGGCGTCGCCCTCTTCCGGCAGAAGAATCGTCACCTGATCGCCGACTTCGGCGCGGTAGAACGTCACGGAGGCGAGGAGCACACGGAAGGCCTTCCCCTCGGCGAGCACCTTGTACTGTCCGTCCTCCTGAATGAGCACGCCCATCGTGGTACGGCGCTTCAGGGGGGCGATCTGCTTGTAGATGAATTTGCCTTCGTCGGTGATCGTGAGCTTCATGCCGTCGCCTTCCACCAGCTTGCTCTTGGACGCGTAGTTTGCCGGAACGGGATAGGTGTTGCCGCTTCCGTCCACCATGTTCTGTCCGTCGAAGCTCCCTTCCACCACTTTGCCGCTGACCGCACCGGAGGTGCTCATGGAACCGGCGCGCGTCATGTGGCGCTCATGGTCCGTGTCGGAGATGCCCGTCATGGAACGAAGCAGCGCGTTCGCGGTCTTCAATGACGCATTCGCGCTTTCGATGAGTTCCTGAATCTGGAGGAGTTGATCGTCGGACATGGGAAGGGGTGTGGATGGAGATGATGCGGGGTCAGAGCGGACGGACGTCCACGGGGAGGTCGATGTTCTTCAGGGAATCCATCATCTGAGTTTCTGTGAGGAGTCCCTGCTGGGCACCGATGGTTCCCACGACACTCGCGGCACTTATTGTACCCGCTTTGAGCGCGATTGGGAAGTCCATGGACCGGAGTAATGCCCATGTCAGTCCCGTGCCGAACGCATCGCCGGCACCCGTCGTATCGATGACCTTTGTTTCCGGAAGAACGGGGCAGTGATATCGATTCGTTCCGTCGGTCGCCGTGACGCCGTTCTTCCCCTCCGTGACGCAGACGGTCTTCGCCCCCGTTTTCCGGAGGATGCGGAGCGCCTGATCCACAGAATCCGTTCTGGCGAATTTCAACGCCTCTTCGTCATTGAGAAGGAGGATATCGGTGTACTTGAGGAGGCGAAGATTGATGGCGGAATCGATCCCTTCGGTGATCTGATATCCGCCGGGATTCCATGTGAAGCGTGGACTCTCATCGCGTGCGAGTATCTGCACAATGTCATCCTGGATTTCAGTGGATTGTTCCTGAATGTGGTTTAAGTACACCCAATCCATCTGAGAAGCGATATCCAGGTCGAAATTCGATCTCTGCAGGTGCTCATTCGTGCCCGGTTCGTACAAGATCACGCGCTCCCCGTTCTTGGCGAGCAGAATCAGGGAAAAGCTCGAAATCTCCCCTTCGACGATCGTGGCATACCGCACGTCCGCGCCTTCGTTTCGCATGGTCTCAAGCAGGCGTTCGCCCCATTGATCGGAGCCGACGATGCCCTCAAAGGAAGCGTTGCAGCCCAGACGGGAGAGTCCGACGGAGGTATTGCAGGCGCCCCCGCCGCACGTCTCCACAATTCCGTTCACCGGAACTTTGCTCCCGAGAGGCAGCGTGAAAGCGTCGTGCCCGTCCGGCATTGTGACTGTCTCATGATCCACCTGAACGAAGAGGTCGTAGGTGGCCCCTCCGATGGACATCGTGCGCGATCGTGAATTGGTGTCCGGAGAGGTCATAGCTCGGAGGATAATACTCCTGTTATCGACGATAATTACGCTCCATTGCCTGGAGGAAGGCCGCGGTGGTCGAGAGTGTGCGGCGTCGCTGCCAGTGCCAGTAGACTCCGACGATCGCTCCGCTGATGGCGAGCCACAGAATGATCAGAGAGAAGTCCGGTCCTGTGGGAGTTGTGGGATTATGAGTTGTCCCGACGGGCGGCCATACCGGCGGTGGCGGGTAATCCGTGGCGGCGCCGTGGCCGGAGCCTGTGCCGAATCCCTCTCCGTTCGGCCTGCCATCGCCCGTCGTGGCCAGATCCTTCAGAGATTCTCCCGTTGTGGTGACGGGCGTGAGCTTCACATAGTACGTGATGCCATTGAGGAGATCATGCAGAGTGTATGTTTTCGCTTCGCCGCTTACCGTACGTTTCTCAGTGAGGTGATCCTGCTCCGCTCCGTACTCCAGGATGTAGGAAGCGAGGGGAGTATCTTTCTGGATGGGTTCCCACGTAAGGGTGAGACTTTGATCGCCCGGCGTGACGACGAGCGTGATGCCGAGGACCGTCGCACTGATCACGTCGCTCTTTTCGGCGCTTTCTATTCCTTCTTTGAGTGCCGTGACGGCGAAGTAATACGTTGTTCCGGGTTTCAGCCCCGAGACAGTCGCCGCAGAGATGGCCTGCTCCGTATCCAGGGTGTAAGAGAAATTGTCCGCCTGCTCTCCTACGTAGACCCGGTAGGCGTCCGCATCACCCTGCGTGACGGCATCCCACTTCAGCGCGATGGCATTCACCTTGGGTTCCACTGTCACATTCGTCACTTTCGGAGGGGATTTCATTTTCGCGGTGAGATTACTGAGGATTTCCGCCTTGTTGCCGGGCTTGTCGTAGGC
>Ga0172380_10007877_pt1 | contig 11833 bp, 14 predicted proteins | sample Leawe162metaG_FD_119747 | JGI IMG/M metagenome (GOLD analysis project Ga0172380, IMG submission 119747) | Leachate microbial communities from a municipal landfill in Southern Ontario, Canada - Leachate well 162 metaG | ecosystem: Engineered > Solid waste > Landfill > Unclassified | place... | reverse complement strand
CCCTTGGCGATGGCCGCCGGCCACGATCTGAACTACATCGCATTGACCGGTCTGCTGCATACGATCGGTCCCGCCGACAGACCGCCGCCGCCACCGCTCAGCCTGGTCGGCGACTTCGGCGGCGGCGGCATGATGTTTGCGTTCGGCGTGCTCTGCGCCCTGCGCGAAACGAGCGCCTCGGGCAAGGGACAGGTGATCGATGCAGCGATGCTGGAGGGTGCGGCGCTGCTGGGAGCCATGCACTACGGCATGCGCGCCCACGGTACCTGGAGCGACAAGCGGTACTCGAACTTTGGCGATGGCGGCTCGCATTTCTACGACAGCTATGAATGCGCCGACGGGAAGTTCATCTCGATCGCCGCCATAGAGCCGCAATTCTATGCGCTGCTGTTGAAGCTGTGCGCCATCAGCGACCCGCAGTTCGAGGCTCAGAACGACAAGCAGCAATGGCCGGAACTGAAGGCGAAGATCGCCGCGGTATTCAAGACCAGGTCGCGCCAGGCATGGTGCGAGCTGCTGGAAGGGACCGACGTCTGTTTCGGCCCGGTGCTGGACATGGCGGAGGCGCCGAAGCACGCGCACAACCGTGCCCGCCACGTCTTCATCGAGGTCGACGGCGTGCCGCAACCGGCACCGGCGCCGCGCTTCAGCCGTACGGTTGCCGAAGTGAGTTCGCCGCCGGCGACGCCCGGGCAGCACAGCGTGGCGATACTCAAGGACTGGAAGGTGGCGCCAGAGCTGATCGCCAAGCTGGTGGACAAGAAGGTGGTCTAGTGCCGCCTCAGGCGGCAGGCCGCCGTCGCATCAGTTGGATCATCACCAGGGTGATCACCGGTTGATCGTCCTGGTTGACCAGCTCGTAGCGCATGCGCGAGACCCCGGCGTCGGGGCGCGATGCCGACAGCCGCGACTCCAGCGCGGTGAAGCGGCAGCGCAGCACGTCGCCGGGTCGCACCGGCGCCAGCCAGCGCACATCATCGAGGCCCATGCCGGCTAGCGCGCAGTCGGCGAACATGCCCGTCTTCAGCGCCAACGCCCAGGTCAGCGCCGCGGTCTGAAAGCCGGCGCAGACCAGGCCGCCGAAGACCGAGTTCTTGGCTGCCTCGGGATCCGTATGAAAGTACTGAGGGTCGTAACGCCGGGCGAACGCGATGACCTCTTCTTCGCTGATCAAATGCGGCGGACTCTCATGAGTCACGCCCACTTCAAAATCCTCAAGGTATATGGGCTTCTTGGTCATGGCCGCGGAGAGTAGATGGGAGTGCCGCCAGCGACGGCGACGATCGCCAACTGGGCAAGGCTTTGCGTCAAACGAGGCTGCTCAGGCCACCGTCGACCTTGAGCGCCTGGCCGGTGATGTAGCTTGCTTCGTTCGAGAGCAGGAACACCGTGGCGTAGGCGATTTCCCAGGCCGTCCCCTGTCGGCCCAGCGGCACCGGCGTGTCTTCGCGCTCGGGGCGGCCCTGGCTGCCGAGGCGACCGACCGGCGTGTCGACGAGTCCGGGCACGACGATGTTCACGCGCACGCGCCGCGGCGCGCCTTCGCCGGCCACGTGCCGGCAAAGCCCCTCCAGCGCAGCCTTCGAGGCTTCGTAGGCGGGGAGCTTGCTCACCGGCTTGTAGCCGGCGATAGACGAGATCAGCACGATCGACGCGTCGTCCGCAAGCAACGGCAGGGCGTACTTGCAGGTCATGAAATGCGAGCGTACGTTGATGGCGAAGATGCGGTCCCACAGCTTCACGGTCGTGCCGTCGAGGCCCTTGCCAGTGCCTGCGCCGATGTTCAGGACCAGGGCGTCGAGGCCGCCAAGGCCGGCGACCGCCTCTGTCACCATGCGCTTGACCGACTCCTCGTCGGTGCCATCGGCGAGGATGCGCAAAGCGCGCCCGCCCGCCGCTTCGACCAGGGCGATGGTGCCATCGAGGCTGGCGGCATCCTTGTCGGCGCAGGCCACCGCCGCGCCTTCGCGCGCGGCCAGCGCGCAGATCGCCCGGCCGTTGCCCACCAGCTCATCGCCGGCCAGGAGCGCGTTATCGAGGGGCCTCTGGCCAGCCCCCACCACCAGCAAGCGGCGCCCGGCCAATCGCCCTCGCCCCGGCGCTTTGCCGCTCGCCTCCGCCGGAATGTGCGCCATCTTTTCTCGCGCCGTCATCGCCATCCCCTTCATCACATGAGTCACCAGCGCGGTATTGTATACTGTCGCTCGCGGGTTTCCCCAATCGAGGTCTACTCTGGAGGCTGCCGCAGGCGCGGCTATCCGACCCAATAGACTCGATGAGCGATGAACCTGTTGCTCTCATGGCCGGCGAAAATTGTCCCGATGCCCTGCTAGCGCCTTACGATTCTTGAGGAGAAATCGCACATGGACATGACCGATCTCGATCTGAACGCGGAGGACATCGCCGTGCGCGACTTGGTGCGCCAGGTCGTCGCCCGCGAGGTGGCCCCGCTGGCGCGCCAGGTCGATGAAGAGGAGCGGTTTCCGCTCGAAGCGATCCGCACCTTCGGTGAACTCGGTCTGATCGGCATCCTCGTGCCCAAGGAGTATGGCGGCACCGGCAGCACCATGCAGCAGTACGCCATCGTGATGGAAGAGATCGCACGGGCCTGCGGCGCCACCGCCGCCAGCTTCATGACCCAGGTCCACGGCATGCTTCCGGTGATACTTGCGGGCAGCGAGGAACAGAAGAAGAAGTGGCTGCCCGCGGCCTGCGCCGGCAAGCAGATCACCGCCATCGCGCTGACCGAACCCAACGCCGGCTCGGACGTCGCAGCGATGCAAACGCTGGCGCTGCGCGACGGCGATCACTACGTGATCAACGGCAGCAAGATCTTCATCACCAACGGCAGCGTCGCGGACTACATCTGCATCTTCGCCAAGACCGACCGCAATGCCAAGCACGAAGGCATCAGCCTGTTCCTGGTCGAGCGCGGCACCCCGGGACTTTCCTACGGCAATCCTCTGCTGAAGATGGGTATTCGCGGCTCGAACACGGCGGAGCTGTTCTTCACCGACATGCGCGTTCCAGCGGCGAACCGGCTCGGGCCGGAAGGCAACGGCTTCGGGATCGCCATGGGGGCGCTGGGAGACGCCCGCATCAGCACGGCGGCGCAGTCGGTCGGCCTGGCCCAGGGCGCCTACGACATCGCCTTCAACTACGCCCAGGAACGCAAGCAGTTCGGCCAGGCCATCTACGGCTTCCAGGCGGTGCAGCTGATGCTGATGGACATGTACATGGGCGTCGTCTCGGGACGGCTGATGCTCTACCAGCTCGCGCGCATGATCGATCGCAAGACCCGCAGCGAGTACTCCGTCGAATCGGCGATGGCCAAGGTCTACTGCTCCGACATGGCCATGAAGGTGACGACCGATGCGGTGCAGTTGCTTGGCGGATATGGCTACATCCGCGAGTACAACGTCGAGCGCTTCATGCGCGATGCCAAGATCACCCAGATCTACGATGGGACCAACCAGATCAACCGCCTGCTGATGGCCCGGCGGCTGCTCAAGCGAATGAAGGATTGAACCATGGGAGTCAATGCGATGTTTGACCTGAACGGCCAGGTGGCGCTGGTGACCGGCGCCAGCCGGGGGCTCGGCAAGGCCATGGCCCAGGCCCTGGCCGAAGTGGGCGCGACCGTGGTCCTGGTGGCGCGCAACCGCGATACGCTGCAACAGTCGGCCGAGGAGATACGGAGCAAGGGCGGCAAGGCAGTGATCGCCGTCTGCGACGTGACCGATGAGGAGCAGGTCACCGCGATGGCGGAGCAGGTGATCGCCGACTGCGGCAAGGTCGACATCCTGGTCAACAACGCCGGCATCGCCTGGCAGCGGTCGTTTCTCGAGTTGAGCAGCAAGGAGTTTCGCCAGACCATCGATGTCAACGTCACGGGCATGTTCCTCGTTTCCAGGGCGTTCGGCGCCCAGATGGTCGAGCGGCGCCGGGGCAAGGTGATCAACATCGGCTCCCTGCACTCCGTGGTGGGTGCATCCAACATGGTCCACTACTGCACCAGCAAGGGGGCCGTGGTGCAATTCACGCGCTCGCTCGCCGCCGAGTGGGCCAAGTACAACATCCAGGTGAACTGCGTCTGCCCGGGCTACTTCCTCACCGAGATCAATATCAGTGCGTTCGAGAACGAAAAGCTCCGCGACAAGATTCTGTCCGGCATCCCGCTGCGCCGCTTCGCCCGGCCGGAGGAACTCGGGCCGACGGTGATCTACCTCGCCTCTTCGGCAACCGACTACATGACCGGCCAGGTGATGGTTATCGATGGAGGATTCTCGGTCAAGTAGCGCGCCGGTCGTTGAGGAAAGGAAGGCAAGGCAATGGACGAGAGCGGGACGGCGACAGAGTTCGGCGCATACATTGGACGCACGGTGGTCGCCGAGGACATCGTCACGGCACAGCTGGTCAATCGCTTTCGCGCCTGCTTTGCGCCACACCTGGCGCCCGCCGAAGTCGCGGCCGTGCCGCCGTGTCTGCACTGGTGTCTGGCGCCCGACGCCGCGCCTGGCGGCGAGTTGGGGAGCGATGGCCATCCCGCCAAAGGCAAGTTTCTGCCGCCTATCCCCTTGCCGCGACGCATGTGGGCTGGCGGCGAAACCGAGACCTTGGATGCGCTGAGAGTCAACGACAAGGTGACGCGGACTTCGCGCATCGCCAGCGTATCCAGGAAGGAAGGCCGCTCCGGAACGCTGTGCTTCGTTGTGCTGCGGCACGAGTTCGCGACCGACAGAGGACTTGCCATCCGCGAGCGACAAGATCTGGTGTATCGCGAGCCGTCGGCGCCAGGCCAGGCCGCGACGCCGAGAGAAACGCCGGAATCGGCTCCGAGCGCGGCCGCCAGACTATGCTGGACGGTGGAGCCGGACCCGGTGCTGCTCTTCCGTTACTCGGCGCTGACGTTCAACGGCCACCGGATTCACTATGACCTTCCCTACGCGCGGGATGTCGAGGGCTATCCGGGACTGGTGGTGCATGGACCGCTGCAGGCGACCCTGCTCTTCAACATGGCGACCGTGCTCGGCGGTCGCGTGCCGCGCCGCTTTACCCACCGCGGGGTCGCACCGCTGACCGCCCCCAACACGCTCCAGGCAGAGGCTATCGACGCCGGGCATCTGGGCCCGGGCGCGCTCGAGTGCCGGGTGAGCGACCCACTGGGCCGGGTCACGATGCGGGCGGAAGCGATCTGGTGAAGTCCGCCAACCCGCACCGAGGCCGATGTTGTTCGCCGCCACGTTAGCGGCGATCCATCGGACTTCGGAGAAGGACTTCAGAGAACTGTCGCGCTGCGCCAACGGCGGTTCCGACGGCGCAGCGCCATGCTGCGATATCGGCTCAGCCGACCATGCTATAGCCGCCGCTGACGCTCAGCACCTGGCCGGTGATGTGCCCGGCCACTTTGTTGGACGCCATGAACAGGATCGCGTCGGCCAGATCCTGCGGCTTGCCGAGCTTGCGCAGCGGATAGTTCTTGGCCACCTTCGCCAACAGCTCGTCCGACCACATGGGGACGTCCTGCTTCCACATGCTCAGCTTGCCCACGTCCTCCTGGCTCTCGGGTACGGTCATCCCCGGGCAGACGGTATTGCAGCGTATGCCGTGTTTGCCGTTTTCCCGCGCGATGGTCTTCATGAAGCTGTTCACTGCCGCCTTGACGCCGCCGTACACCGCCTCGCGCATCTCGCCCATGCGGCTGGCGTCGGAGCTCAAGGAAACGATGGACCCGGACTTCTGGGCGATCATCACGTCGAGCACGGCCTTGGTGCAGTTCAACACGCTCACGTAGTTGATGTTGATGACCTTCATCCAGAAAGCCGGATCGGTCTCGGTGAAGAACTGCAGCTTTTCCCAGCCTACGTTGTTCACCAGGACGTCAACGCTGCCAAACTTGTCCTTGGCCGCCTTGACCAGGTTCTGCACATCGCTCAGGCTGGTCACGTCGGTCTTCACCGCCTGCACCTGGGCGCCCAGCTTGCGCGCCGCAGCCGCCACCTTCTCGCCCTGTTCCGCGTCGATCTCGCCGATGGTGATGTTGGCGCCTTCGGCGGCAAAGCCGAGCACAATGGCACGGCCGATGTTCGAGCCGCCTCCGGTGATGATGACCGACTTGCCCTTGTATCCCAAATCCATTTCTTGCCCCTTTCGCGCTGATAGTGTTTTCAATTGTGTCCGACCGAGTATCGTCGACGCAAGCGCCTGTGTCAAGTTGCCCGGGCCCGCAGCTTGAATGCCCGGATCGCCGCAATCCTTACCTGACGCGGGTTTCGGCGCTGTTGCAGAGACGGGATCGCCCCCGGCACAGCGCTTGTTTTCGCTGACGGATTATGACAAAGGGGCCATGCGCGGTTGATCCGATCCCGTCTGCTTGAGGGTGACTGCGCCGCCTGCGATAATGCGCAATCGATTCGTGGTCACCTGCTGCGAGAGGCGAAGAGGAACATGGCAAGCATGGAAGATTGTGTCAAAGGCACAAGGCTGCCGCCGCTGGACAAACATATGACCCAGTCGGTCATCGACGCCTGGGCCAACGTCAGCGGCGACCGGAATCCCTTGCACGTCGATCCCGAATTCGCCAAGAGCACGCACTTTGGTGGGACGATAGCGCACGGCCACATCACCTTGTCCTACCTGAACGAGTTCATGCAAAGTTGGGCGGGACCGATCTGGATGAGCGGCGGCAAGCTGGTCAACATCCGCTTCATCTCCCCGATACGACCAGGGCGGACCTATCGCATCGGCGGTGAGGTCGTCGACGTCACGGAGGAGGAGCTCACCGTCAAGCTCTCGGTGCGCGAACAAGGCGACGATCACGACTGCATCGAGGGCAGCGCCATTTGCCCGAAGCGGCGCGGCCGATGATTTCGCGCACTACGGCTGGCGAATGAGCAGACGCGGGTTGTTCAACTCGGGGGATCGGGCGGCCACATCACGACGACCCGCACCAGCGCGACGACCTCGCCGTTGGGTCGCCGTGCGGTCGATTCGAAGGTTACCCGATGCCTGCCCTTCTTCTGCTCGAGATTGACGACCGTGCAATCGACGCGAAATTCCTCACCGACGAACCCCGGCGCATGCAGCTCTATGGTTTGGCCGGCCAGAACGCCGCCTGGCGGCATCGAATAGTCGCCCAGATAGGCCTGCCGGCCGAAAATCCCGGCCAATCCCGGCGGTGCGACGCAGCCCTGATATCCGGCCGCTTGCGCGGCCTTGATGTCGCGAAAGAGCGGGTTGCCATCTTCGACGCAATTGCAGAAATTCTCCACCAGTTCGGGAGTCACTGCAAACGCCAGCGTGCGGAAGGCGCGGCCGGCATAGAGGTCGCGGAGCAGCAAAGGTGGTTTCATCGATTTCCTCCTGGCGCGCTGCGGACAGCGCGATGGTCTTTCCACGGCTTGTGGCGAAACCGTGGCGCCGCCAGCCCGATCATCGCTTCAGCCCGCTGAATCTGTCCTTGCTCGCAGCAGCCCATGATACTAGAAGGCGGGCGCCGCCTTGCTAGCTTCCGCGAACGCGCACCCGGCGTCGACCCGATCGGCCCCATCCTTCTCACCAAGGGCGCGGCATCTGGGGTAGACTCTTCGCATGCATATCCCTGTCGCCACTGCCTGCGTCCGCATCGATACTCGTGCTCCACAAGTGAGCGGAGCCGCATGATGCAGGCACAGGCCGTCCGCATCCAGCGCGCCTGGGCCGTGGTTGCCGCCGCCACGGTGCTCAACCTGCCGCTTGGCTCCATCTACGCCTTTAGCCTGTTCCTTCGGCCGATCGAGGCCGAACTGGGACTGACCCGCTCCGCCCTGTCGCTGGTATTCGGCTTGTCCACTGCCGCATTCACGCTCGGGATGCTGATTACCCCCTACTTTTTTGGGCTGACATCGGCCACCTGGCTGATCGCGATCTGCATGTCGGCGAGTGCGATCGGCATCGCCCTTGCAGCAACCGCCGATGGATTGACGCAGTTGCTGCTTGGATACGGCGTTCTCTTCGGCGTGGGTGGCGGGGCGGCCTACATCGTGGCACTGCAGGGCGTGAACTTGATGGTCACGATCCGCAAAGGCCTGGTGAACGGCTATGTCGTCGGCCTCTATCCGGCCGGGGCGATGCTCGCCGCACCACTGTTCGGCTGGTCGAATGCCGCCTTTGGCTATCGCTGGACCATGGGTGGACTCGCGCTTGTGCTGCTGCTGGCCGGACTGCTCGCCATGGTGCTACTCAAGGTTTCCGGAATGGTGTTGCCGCGGCGCGTCGCCGGCGGCGCATCGGGCGAGCGCCGCGGGGCGATCTTCGCCCGACTCTGGATCGTCTTCTTCGTCGCCGCCGCGGCGGGCCTGACCGTTCTGAGCCAGGCCGCCGGAATCATCGCTGCTTACGGCGGGACAACGGGCGTGGCGCTGGCAGCGACCACGGCGATCGCCGGCTGCATCGCCGTCGCGCGCTTGAGCGGTGGCTGGCTGACGGACCGGTTCTCGGTGCCCTACGTCGGCGCATTCGCCCAAGGCTTCGCGCTGGCCGGGGCGATCCTGCTGACCCTGTGGCCGAATCCGTGGGTCGCAACAGTCGCGCTCGGCATGGTCGGGATGGGCTACGGCTTCATTTCCGGCTGCACGGCGGGCGCGGTCGCGCTGTATTGGCCCCCTACGGACTTTGGCCGCATCGTAAGCCGCATCTACATCGCCTGGTGTGTGGCAGCAATCAGCCTACCGATCCTGGCCGGCCATCTGTTCGACCTGACTCGGAGTTACTCATCCACGGTGATCATTGCCGGCTGCGGCAACCTGATCGGCGTGATCGTGGCGCTCGGCCTGCCGCCGACGATGTCTCGCGGTCGGCCCCGCGCGGCAGGCTGACGCGAGCATGGCCGGCCAGTAGACGCGGCTGGCGATCGCTGCGCCCGGCTTGGCGCAGGATAGACGGCAAATTGCCCGTCTGTTTCGAACTCCCCAGCACAGCTGGCGGAATATAGTTTCTCCTGACCGCGACGCCGCAAGTGAGGCAGGAGAAATGGCAATACCAACTTTGGGGGTGGCTCTGGCAGCAATCGCATTGGGATATGCGCTCTCGCCGTCGGAGTCGGCGGATGCCGGCAAACGTGTCGAGAGCGCGACTTTCACCGAACCCGTGAAGGCCGCAAGATGCATCACCTACAACATCAACAAGAAGAGGCCTGATCTGCTCGTACGCAATCGCCCAAGCGATAGCGCCGCTGGCAGCATCTATCTCGTCCTCAGCAACGTCGGGGCAACACCGAGCACCTATGGCGTGATAAGGATCGATGAGAACGAATCCGGATCACACCTGACGACGTGGCTGTCGGGCAGGACCCTCGCTGACGCATCTGCAAGTGAAGTCGCACAGAAGCTGGTTGCTGGCTGCTGACCTGAACTGTCTTGGCGACACAGGGAAACCGCTGGTCGATCCGTAGGCGATGAACCCAGCCGTCTGCGTTGCGCTACTCATCTCCATTGCCGCAACTGGATGCAGCTCGTGGCGGCAGGTGGTGTATTACAGCGGGCAGCAGTGGCAGCGCAACGAGTGCAACAAGATCGCCGACCAAAATGAGCGCCAGCAATGCATGAAGCGAACGGATATGAGCTTCGGCGAATACAGGCGTCAGACTGAAGACGGGACGAAGTGGATCCGCCAGCACCCTGCGCCATTGGTCCAGGCCGGTTCGGCCTCTGCCATCGCTGCGGCGGAAGCGACGCGACGCAGGCTGGCCGCGCGCGGACTGCTACTTGCCTATTGTGCGTTTGCAGGAAAATTCATTGAGGGCTTCCGCATGAGGAAGTATTTGATCACCTCCATCGCTATGGGGCTGCTGCTGTGGAAGTCATGAAGGCCGTCGGCGTATATGACATCCTGCAGCCAAAGATTGTCAGTGGCGAAAACATCGCACAGGCTTACCAGTTCGTCGCCTCGGGTAACGCTGCGCTTGGATTTGTCGCGCCATCTCAAGTGCTGAAGGATGGCAAGATCAGAGGATCAGCATGGCTCGTTCCCGAGCATCTATACAAGCCGATACGCCAGGACGCCGTCATCCTGGAAAAGGGCAGGAGCAAACCTGCGGCCGAAGCGCTGATCAGGTATTTGAAGGGGGACAAGGCCAAAGCAATCATCAGGTCTTTGGGTTACCAATTCTAGCTGCCGCTTTGGCCCCAGATGGCTTGCCCTACGCAATGTGCGATGGGTAAAGGATGTGCAGGTGCAAGGAATTCCCTGAGCGAACGTCGGGCTTGCGCTTGCATCGCTCAGTGGTCTTGACGTGACCGCGTCACCTTCCCTGGACCTTATCGGGCTCGCTGACGAAGCCGATCCGGATCAGTCCTGCTTTGGCGGCGACGGCCATCACCTGGGCCACTTTCTCATAATACACATGGCGGTCCGCGCGGATGTGAAGTTCCGGCTGCGGTTGCCGGGAGGCTTCCGACTTGAATCTCGACGGGAGGTCGTCCAGCATCACCGATTCACCGTTCCAATACAGGTCCCCGCTTTCCCGGATGCCGAATTCGATGTGCTCGGGCTTGGTGATGTTGACGCTGGAGCGGGCCTTGGGCAAATCGATCTTCACGGCGTGCGTGAGCAGCGGTGCAGTGACGATGAAGATGACCAACAGCACGAGCATCACATCGACCAACGGTACCACGTTCATCTCCGCCATCGGCGCCGGACGACGATACTTGTTGAATGCCATGGCTCAACCCTGCCGCAACGCTGGCTGCACTTGGCCGGCGCCCGCCTTGACGGTAACCAGAACATAGAGATCGTGGGCAAAAGCCTCGAGGCGCGACAGCCAGATCCGATTGCGACGGTTGAAGGCGTTGTAGGCTAGCACTGCCGGAATCGCGACGGCCAGGCCCAGTGCCGTCATGATCAACGCTTCGCCGACCGGTCCGGCGACCTTGTCTAGCGTGCCCTGGCCACTCATGCCGATCTGGACCAGAGCGTGGTAGATGCCCCAGACGGTGCCAAACAGGCCAACGTATGGGGCTGTTGAGCCGGCCGTCGCAAGGACGGTCAGACCGTAATCGGACCTCGAGGCCTCTTGGTCGATCTCATTGCTCAGGACCCGCGTGAGGTACTCGGCCATACCCCCGGCAAGAGCCAGGCCCTCGACGCTCTGGCGCTCGACTTCCTCCGCTGCTGCGGCGGCTTGTTGGACCAGGCGCGCAAATGCATTGTCGGTCTGCTGCGACGAAAGGGTGCGCCGCAGATCGGCGATCGAACCTGCCTCTCGGGCGCGTCGCAAGAAGGCGTTCGCCCGCAGCCTAGCCAGCGTGTTCGCCAAGGTACGGGTGATGATCAGGTACCAGCTCGCGAGCGAGAGCAACAAGAGTGCGACGAGTACGGCCTTGCCAACGCCATCGGTTTGAGTCAGATAGTGCGCGAAGCCGAGTCCTTGTTCCATGAATCATTTTCCTTGCAAGGTAAATTTGAAGGGCTGCAGGGCGATGGCATGAACCGGCTGGCCGTTGCGCGTGGCAGGCGTGCAACGCCAGCTACGAATGACAGCGAGAGCGGCCTCGTCCAGGCGGGAGTAGCCGCTGCTACTGGCGATGTGGGCAGCAATCACTAGTCCCTTGTCATCCAGTTCGACACGCAAGACCACATTACCCTCTTCGCCCAAGCGCCGCGAGCTTACAGGATAGGCTGGTGGCGAGCGCTCAGGGCAGGCTACGGAGAGGTCGTCTTCAAGGGAGACGGGGCCGAGAGTTTTCGGCACCGGCGCAGGTAGCGCCTCGATTTTTGGGAGCGGTTCGGGGACTGGCACGGCATAGTCTTCCGGGTCGCTAAGCGAGGCCGCGACGGCCAATTGCGGAAGCGGTGT
>Ga0172380_10007875_pt1 | contig 11834 bp, 28 predicted proteins | sample Leawe162metaG_FD_119747 | JGI IMG/M metagenome (GOLD analysis project Ga0172380, IMG submission 119747) | Leachate microbial communities from a municipal landfill in Southern Ontario, Canada - Leachate well 162 metaG | ecosystem: Engineered > Solid waste > Landfill > Unclassified | place... | reverse complement strand
TATGATCTCCGGTAGCAAATGGGACTCCGATCAGGACGCGCTCTTCGATGAGCTGACGAGTGGCGGCATGATCTACGCGGATATTGCCAAAATCATGCATCGATCTGAGGCAGCTCTAAAAGCCCGAAGGAAAGCCCGTAATCGCATTCTGTTCGGTCTCGGACCTAAACCGGGAGGCCAGATCAAGCCGAAGGGTCCGGATGACTACATGCTCAGTCGGAGAGAACTGCCCGCCAACGACGACGACGCCCATATCCGGAGATGCTTGGACGCAGGCGGCTTCGCCACATCGACGCGGGTTCGGGGAACGCTGTATTTTGCCGCGCGCACCGCTCACGGCAGCGTCAGGATTTGGCGACAGCCGTGAGCGAAGGGCCGCTAGATTGTCGGGCGATCTATGTTAATGTTTTCGGCTGAGACGGTGCTTCAAACACACGTCTCAGCCTAACCCCAACGATCAGTGAGGATCGAGATGGCTTCCGACATACTACCCGCGCCCAACTTCTTTGAAAAGCACGCCGCCAAGATCGAGTACGGCGCCCCGAGCGGGTGCTGGCTGTGGACGGCAGGGGCGACCGGCAGGGGCTATGGTCAGGTTAGGTCGCGCGGGAAGGTGCGTTATGCCCACCGCGAGGCTTACGAAAACGAACACGGCACTGGCTCCGCCGATGGCCTTGTCGTTCGCCACAAGTGCGACACGCCACTTTGCGTGAATCCCGATCATCTTGAGATCGGCACACACGCCGACAACATCCGGGACCGCGACGAGCGCGGGCGGCATGTCGCTCTCAATGGCGAGGCCTGCATCTGGGCCAAGCTCACCGAGGCCGACGTGCGGGTCATCCGGGCAACCTATGTTCGCCGCAGCCGCACACACGGCCAGCACGCCCTCGGACGGGGGTTTGGGGTACATCATTCGGTGATCGGCGATATCGTCCGCCGCAAAATCTGGAGGCATGTGGCATGAACGACGGCGCGCGAATTGGCCACGACTCTGTCCTGTCTCTATGGAAAGGCCGCATAATCTTTAGCCAAACGATGGCGGGCATTCTGGCGGAAGTGGCTGAGCAGTATGGCTTGACCGTGGTCGATTTGAAGGGTCCGGCGCGGTATCGCCACATTGCCTGGCCGAGACAGGAAGCTATGGCGAGAATGGCCAGGTGCCAGCGGTCGGACGGGAAGCGCGTTTTTAGTCTGCCGCAGATTGGGCGGTTTTTGAATCGCGACCACACTACGGTCCTTTGGGGCATTAGGCGCCACGAGGAGCGGATGAGGGCTTCGTGACCAATATCGTCCGACTCCGCCCAAAGCCCCGACCAAAGGCGGCGACCTCGCCAGCCTTCGAGGAAGCCTTCACGGCGTTTCCGCGTACCGGACAGCTCCGATCATCCCGCAAGGAATCATGGCCGGAATGGTGTTCGATCTGCGAGACGTTGGCGGAAGACGATCTGCTGGCCCGCGTCAAACGCTACACCAAGGAAGACGTTGAACACAAGCGCGAGTGTGGCGCTCCAGGCTTTCACCGTTGGTTAAAATGGGGTCGCTGGGAGCATTGGGCTCCAGCCGCTCCAGTCCTGACGATTCAGGCCGCGTTCCCCGATGAGACCCTACGCGCCTCATTCCATGCCCGCTTCCCCGACGAGAGGCCCCAACGATGGCTTGATCGCTGCGGATGGGATGCAGCGACCCGCGAGCTTACGAAGGCCCCCCCCGCACGCTCTGAGTGGCTACAGGGACCGTTCACGAAGTGGGCGAAGGCGAACGATGTTCGAGGCGTCGTGTTTGGACTGAAATAATACGCACAATTTGCATATCGTCTATTGCGCGATACGCAGAACCTGCTAGGTTAAGTCATCGCTTGCGGGGAATGGTTCCACGGGGCGGGGGAAACCACAACATGGCCGACTTTCTCGCTCTCATCGACACCGTTCCCGGTCAAGTGACCCTGGAAGTGTTCGCCAGCAAGTCGGGCTGGACGAAAGACGCGATGGAGGCGGAGCTTCTCGTCAACGCCCCGCTCGCCCGCTACTTCGTCGAGATCGTCGGAAAGGCGGTGGCGGCATGAGCCACGACCATTACAACCGGGAGAATTTCCCACGTTTCGTTGTCAACAATGGCAACTGGGACATATGCGCCAACGCGGGCAGTTATTGTGCGGCAATCCCCACTGACGCTGGCGCGGCGGCCGGGTGCAAGGCATCTCACTTTGGCGATCTTGGCTACGTCCGCGCCACGCTTCATAAACGACTGGCGGAACAAGGGGTCTCCCTGTGAACGACGACCTCCGCAAGTTCCTCAACCGGGTCCGCATCCTTTACTGCATCGACGGCCATGAGATCGAGACTGCTATGCAGTGCACCGGATTGCAGATGGATGCCGAACGCTGGCGCCGGTTCCGGGAAAACCCAGTCGGCTTCATGATCCAAGCCGACGACGCTTCGCAACGCGCTCTCTGGTCGATCATCGAGCGCCGGGAAAGCAAGGGGCGCGAGCCGGTGAAGGCGGTGCTGATATGAGCCGTCGCCCCTACATGTCGCGCTTCGAGTGCGGCCATCCCGGCTGCGGCCAGTTCCAATCCTACGAGAGCCACACTCGCGCCGATCAAGCTAATCTATACCGGAAATACGGCAATGGTCAGTGGAAGTGTGTGCGCCATTCCCGGCCCGACGAGGTGTTGAGCCTCGACAATCTCAAGCGCGTTGACGACACGGTTAGCGTCCGGCGCTTTAGCGATTCCGGCCATGACATCGGTCTCTATTTCGGCCACTTCGGACTGGTCACCGGCCCCGGCTTCAAGGCCTTCGCGAAGGATTTCCCAGAAGGGGCGGTGTTGCGAGTGACGGCTGAAATCATCCTCCCGGAGAACACGAAATGAACAGCATCCTTCGCCCCAACTACCGCCGCGCTCGCGCCCTCGCGCTGGAGATCGAAGCGGCCCGCGAGCATCTGGACGAAGCCCGTGGCGATCCGAGCATGGACCTGGACGACATCGAGGAATTGAAGGCGGAGCTTCACCACCTTGAGCATGAGTTCTTCATGACCGGCGTGACCTCGGAGTATGAACTTTGAACGGCGACCTCCACATTGCGGACATGCAATCGTTTCTCGATGACGACGCTGACGTGATGACGCCCTCGCCCGGCGCTCAGATCGGACGCACCAACCGCGAGGCTGTTCGCCGTTTCTTCGCAGGCCATATTGGCTGCACCAATGTTGAGTGCGCCAAGGCTTTGAGCCTATCCCCGATGGCTGTGGGGCGCCACATCGCCACGCTTCGCAAGGAATGGATCGAGTGACCCCAGACGAATACCGCGCCGCCCTCAAGGCTCTAGGGCTAACTCAGGTAGGCGCAGGGAAGTTGTTGTGCGTCTCGCCTCGCACGGCCCAGACCTACGCCTCAGAGGGGCCTAGCGGGCCAGCAGCATTCGCTATCCGTCTGCTGCTGAACATGACGGACGATCAACGCGCCGCATGGACAAGCGGCGGGGCTTGACGCGCGCTGGTTTTCTGGCAACTTAAACGGCGAACGGCGGCTCCCCGGAAAGGAACCGCCGTTCTGAGACCGTCATGCAGGACGGCCCGTGGTTAGAGCTTACAGTGTAAGCGAACCGCAAGCCCCCCGCAAGATGTTTCAGACACTCGATGAACCGGTCGGTTAACGGCGGCGGCGCGGGTGCATGGCTACCGTGGGATGCGACCAAGCCAAGGGCAGTCCGAAAGGGTGAGGCCCGGTCGCCAGCGAGACGTGTCGCTGAAAGCAGCACCCAGCCTGACAGCCGCGTCGGCATGTCGGGGCCTTAAGCGAGGGGTCGGCTCCGTGGAGCACGATCAGCTAAGGCCGGAACGCCCCGAGTTTGTCGCAGGACGCTCGGGAGTGTTCCTATGCCTTTTGCTCGGGGTCTCACCATGGAGCATGAATGGTTAGCAAGACTAAATCAGATAGACGGCACAGGGCGAAGCGAAGGAGAAAGCCTAAGAGCTGGTGCATGGTTTATGGTCTTCATGCAGCTGATAGCGTCGTCATGTATGTCGGACAAACTCGATGCACGCTGGCGTTTCGCCTTCAGTGGCACTTAAAAAACGCTGCAACCAAAAACGCCCGCGTGTTCGTCTGGATGAGAGAGCGGATGGCGCTGGGCGAAGAGATCGGGATTATCATGATCGAACCGAACGGCGTCTGGGACATAAGCGAGGTGATCTGGATTGATCGACTTCGACAGAAGGGTGTCGCCCTCACAAACATGACGGCTGGCGGGCGTTCTTCGCCGGGAACGTGATGCGGAAAGCGGACTATTGTCTAGTGTTTACAGCGAAAACACCGAAGCTATGGAGAGACGCTGTCCACGAACCTTCTCTTCCGTCGAAGCTAAACTAGTCGCCTAACGGGATTCGTGCTAAGCTTTGGGCGCGACCGGTGTTTTCCGCACCAGCCGCGCCCTGACCCCAACGATCAATGGAGTTGATCGAAATGGCTTCCGACAAACTATCCCAGAACTTCTTTGAGCGCCACGCTGACAAGATCGAGTACGGCGCCCCGAGCGGGTGTTGGCTGTGGACGGCATCGACGCGCGGCAAGGGCTACGGCACGGTCTGGGTGCGGGGGAAGAAGCGGTACGCGCACCGTGAGGCCTACGAAGCCGTCCACGGCGCTGGATCAGCAAACGGGCTCATTGTTCGGCATCGTTGTGACACGCCGCTGTGCGTCAACCCCGCCCACCTGGTGATCGGCACGGTCGCCGATAATAATCGGGACATGGCCGAGCGCGGACGGCAAGTCACGCCCAAGGGCACCGCCCACGGACGCGCCAAGCTCACCGATGACGATGTTCGGGCCATCCGGGCGGAGTACGTTCGCGGAAGCAGCATGCACGGCCTGCGCGGCCTGGCGCGGAAGTACGGAGTGCATCGCTCGGTGATCGGCCGGATCGTCAACCGCAAACTCTGGGTGCACATGTGATCCGACAAAACGACATCGCCGCTATGTGCGCGGGAAAGTTCGCGTTTAAGTCTCCCGGTCTGGCCCACAAGGTCATGAAGCGTCGCTCCCGCTCTGGAATCAGGGAGGAGGTCTTTCGCTGCCCTGCCTGCCGTTTCTGGCATATCGGGAGACCGGACCCGCGAACTAAGGTGCTCGTCCGCCGCTATCGGGAAAGGGGGTCTGCGGAGGTTTAGCCACGCATATCCCGCTTGACATATACACGCACACGGCTATTCTCACCTCAGCAGCAGGGAGATCATGTTATGGCAATTTCAGACACCCTTTCGGACGCGGCCTTTGATATTCGCGCGATGTTGGCCAACCAGCCAGCTATGTACGAGCCGGTGCGCGGACGCATTGAGGCGCTGCTTACCGAAATGGACAGCCTGCGCGCCGTGTTGGACACCCCGCCATACAACGACCCAACCGGCCCGTGGGCAAATGCTCGCGAGGTGGCATGGGCTGACGCGTCCATCTCTCTCGGCGGGATGCGCTTGCTGCTTGCCTAACCCAAAATCAGGGAGACAGAGACATGGCTGCCCGCAAACTCTACGACTTCAAAGACCACCCGGAGCACCGCGACCAACTCAAGCCTTGGGCAGACAAGTGGATCGCCAACGCGATGTCTACCGCGCCTATGACTGAAGAGGACCGTGAGGCCTGCCGGGAAGCCGTGATCGGCATGTATTCCGCCGCCAAGATGTCTCCGCCCAAGCACATCGTGTTCGTGCCGTCGCCGTTCGTCCTGGCCTTCGCGGGAGGATTCGCATCCGCGATCTGGTGGGCGAGCCGTAACGGCGAGCCGGCGGGGGCCGCCACGGAGGCCGCCACGATGGACGCCACGTGGGCCGCCACGTGGGCCGCCACGGAGGCCGCCACGTGGGCCGCCACGAGGGCCGCCACGGAGGCCGCCACGTGGGCCGCCACGAGGGCCGCCACGAGGGACGCCACGGGGGCCGCCACGAGGGACGCCACGATGGACGCCACGAGGGCCGCCACGTGGGCCGCCACGGAGGCCGCCACGTGGGCCGCCACGAGGGCCGCCACGTGGGCCGCCACGAGGGACGCCACGGAGGCCGCCACGAGGGACGCCACGGGGGCCGCCACGGAGGCCGCCACGATGGACGCCACGTGGGCCGCCACGGAGGCCGCCACGGAGGCCGCCACGGAGGCCGCCACGTGGGCCGCCACGAGGGCCGCCACGTGGGCCGCCACGAGGGCCGCCACGTGGGCCGCCACGAGGGACGCCACGTGGGCCGCCACGAGGGACGCCACGGGGGCCGCCGGGGTTCGCCGTTCCGTCTCGCCCGACCTCTCCAAATGGTACGTCATCGACGCCGACATGCGCGCCCTGGCGGCTGCGCTGGGCGTCGATGACTTCGGGCTTCGCTGCGCGGCGAGAGCCGGGAACATGTGGCACTACGGCAATCAGGACGGCGGCTACGACACCTACTTGAGCTTCTTCCAGGACGTGGCCGGCCTGGCGCTCGACTACTCCGCCTACAACCACTGGCGGACGCTGGCCGAACGCTCTGGCTCGCGGATCATGCACGCCGACTTCTGCATGATCTCCGACCGACCCTCGCGTCTCATGGTGGACGAGCAGAACCGTCCCCACTGCGAGAACGGCCCGTTCTGCGAATGGCGCGACGGCTCGAAGCTCTACTCCTGGCACGGAGCCCGCGTGCCGGCGGCCTGGATCGAACGCAAGGACACGGTCTCGCCTTCGGACATCATCCGGCACGAGAACGTCGAGCTTCGCGCGGCTGGCGCTGCGATCATCGGTTGGCCGAAGATGCTCTCGGTTCTGAAATCGCGCGTGATCAACGACAGCGGCTCGCCCGACATCGGCCAGCTGATCGAGCTTGAGCTTCCTGGCCTCGATGAGCCGGGACGGTTCCTGAAGGCGGAGTGTCCACGAAACGGGGTCATATGCGAAGGGATTCCTCGCATCTCCGACATCGACGGGCTACCCATCAATACCGCACTCGCAGCGCAAGCGTGGAGAATTGGCGATCCGCTCAGCGACTACATTCATCCCCCGGCCCGCACTTAGGCCAACAGAAGGACTACCATCATGACCAAACAAATCATCGGCGCGCAAGGCGAGATCACTATTATCAAGATCGACGCCTTACCCAAGGACATCGAGACCAAGTCGGTTCAGCATGTCCAGAAGGGATGGGTCATCAGCCATTCCGAGAGCGGAAATCATCACCTGCTGACCGGCGGCGATGTGATGGAGCGCACGAGCAAGGTCCCGGCGGGAATGCAAATCCTCTATGCCATTCTCGACAAGCCCGAGGCGCTGATCCAGGATGCACCAGTTCCGCACGGAGGCTACAATCTGTTGCCGGGGTTCTATGAATTTCGGATCAGCCGAGAATTTGACCCGTTCGCCGAACAGGCGCGTCGGGTGGCGGACTAGGTGTCTCACCGGCCCTCTCCCGCCGACACCTATCGCGCCAAGCGTCGAGCCGCCGGTTTCTCGCACCGCTCATTCGTTGTGAGCCCGGAGACGGCCGCCGCCCTCGCTCGGCTTGCCAAGCCCTACGGAAGCCAAACTAAGGCTATTGAGGCCGCAGTAAGGGCGCTAGAACAGATCGAGGAAAGACGATGATCGTCCTTGAGAGAATGGCAAGGGCCCTCTGCCAATGTACGTATCGAGGGGATAATCTAAAACCTATCGTAGACGCAGGTTGGCCTGAGTATCTCCCCGACGCCAAAGCCGCTCTAGCCGCCCTCCTACCGCTGGACGAGGTGGCAACAGAAGCCGCGACTAACGCTGCGCTGACCGATTTCATGCAAGGCGATATCGTGGACGAAGACAACATCCGCGCCGCCATTACCGCCTATTTGAATCACATCCGGGAGGGATCATGATCGGCTTTATATGGAGACTAATCGTCGGACGGTTCAAGATGCCGCCCCTACCTGTCCCGTGTGCGCACAAGTGGAAACAGGTTCACGCGGTGGATGTGTATGATCGCGCTATCAGCATGGAAAACCCAGTCGCTTTTAAATTCGTCCTCCGCTGCGAACACTGCGGAGACATGAAGACGTTCCGCACATGACCCTGACCCCCGCTGACATCCGCTCCGTCGTGGCCGAGTCCAACCGCATAGAGGGCATTACACGCCCGCCGCGCAAGGCCGAGATCGAAGCGCATCTGACGTTCCTCGCGCTGTCCGAAATTCGGCAGGCCGACCTTGAAGCGTTCGTCGCCGCCGTGGCTCCGGGCAAGCTGATCAGGGATCGTGTCGGCATGAACGTGTCGGTTGGCAATCACCGGCCACCCGGCGGCGGGCGCAACATTCTGCAAGAGCTCCATCTCGTTCTGCGGCGGGCGAACAAGGGCATCGACCCGACCGCCGTCCACCGGGATTACGAGACCCTGCACCCCTTCATGGACGGCAATGGCAGGTCTGGGCGCGTTTTATGGCTGTGGCAGATGTTTCACTATGGCCGTGATCCCTACGTCCTTCGCCGGGGCTTTCTGCACACATTCTACTATCAGACCTTGAGTGCACCAAGATGAGGCCTGACCACTTCCGCGCAATTGTGTGGATCGCCGCCGCCGCATTTTGCATCGGGTTCTGGGCGGTCATGTTTTCATACGGCGCCAAGCTGACGGGGATTGGACAATGACCATACGTGACAGGCTGGCCAGAGCGTTTATCGCCGAACTAGATCGGCAGGGATGCTACAATGGGGCCCCAGAACCAGATGAGCCGTTGACCAGCGACACGTTTAGGGACTTCGGCGGCTTCATCATTGATGGAAGCCTAGACGGCTGGGCTCTACTAGACGCCATCCTCGCTGAACTATCCACCCCAGACGACGATATGATCGATGCCGCCTCGCGCCGCACTCAAGGTCCTGATGATAGCCTTTACGGCACGATCTTTACGGCTATGATCAGCAGCCTGGGGAGCAGGAAATGAGCTTGCCGCTATATCAAATCGGCGGCCTCCGGTTTTGGACCGAAGACGAAATCGAATTGCGAGAGGCTTTTCAGGCCCGCGCCGTCGCCGTGGTGAAGCGGACGCTTCTGGAGATCAATCCGGCGTGGTCGTTTCACCGTGTCGAAGGCCCTTGCCTGTCGCCCCGCGATCAGATCGGCACGGCCTATGATGACGGCGACCTATTCGCCACGAACCACAAGGCCGGTGGTGACTACCTGTACCTACGCGCCGAGACGACGCCCAGCAGCTACGCCTATGCCAGAAAGTTAGGGGCCAAGCCGCCGGTTTGTGTCTGGCAGTCGGGCAAGAGCTTTCGCCGCGAAACCAACGATGGCGCATCCGCCGCCAAGCTGCGGTTCAACGAGTTCTGGCAACTGGAGTTTCAGGGCATCTACCGGGCCGACACGAGGGCCCTCTATCGGCCTCCACTGATCGTCGCCGTGGCGGAGGAAATCGAGCGGTTCACGGGCGCCAAGACTCGCGTCGTTGAAAGTGAGCGCATTCCAGACTATGCGGAAAGCACCTTGGATATCGAGGCCATGCACAACGGCAAATGGCGAGAAATGGCGTCATGTTCTATCCGAACGGACTATGCTGACGACATGCGAGTTGTGGAGATCGCTATCGGCCTCTGCCGCGTCGCTACGCTCGCTGGCGAGTTCACGCTACAAGAGGCGTCATGACCTGCGCAAACCTTGCGCCACCTTCGTGAGCAAGGCATACATGGCGCGCTACCTGAGTTGTTTCCCGCCCCAGACGAGGCGTTGAATGAGTGTGACAAACGGCCCCGAACGATTCGTGCTTTCCCGGCTCGATCAAAAGCTGACAGCGGAACGTGTTCGACGCCAATTCGAGGGCGAAGCACAGGATATCATCGCTGTTGCCATGCGGGATATCATAAGCCCCCAGGAACGATCCCGAATGGCGAACCAGCTCTTAACATGGAGCGCCGCCGCTACGGCCCAGACAGACGGCCCAGAGGCCGCGATAAGCAAGCTGGAACACATCCGGCGCGGGTTACACTGGGAACTGAGACAAACCAAGCGCCGGGGGCATGTTTCAGCGTGACCGTCTCGAACCTTATACGGAAACAATAGATGGCGCGACGTAAGCCGAAACTGACCGCCGCTCAACTCGCCGAGTTAGAGCGCCAGAAATTGGCCCGCAAGGCCTATGTCGAAGACATGACCGCCAAGGGGTTGTCGGTGAAATGCGACGCGGCCTGGAACATCATCTCCATCCGCCGCCTCGACGTGTTCGCCCTTCTCCACGAACGCAAGGGCGCCGGCGACAAGATCAGGGGCATCAACGACCAGCAATTCTACGCCATCCGTCGATTCGAGGGGCTTATCGCCCTCGCCAACGGATGGGAACGGCCGGAACAGGGCTTCGATCGTGTTGACCGAACCGTTGAGGGCGCTCCGGGTCAGAACATCACCCAATCCATGATCGATGCCAGCGAGGAGCTTGAGTTCGTCATCGGCAAGGTCGGCATGGTGGGAGCCAAAGTTCTCATGGCGTTGGTCGGCCCAGACGCCAAGGGCGCCGCACTGTTGACCAGATGGCGCGAAACGATGGAGCGCGTGACCGGTGAGCCAGACTCGCGTGTTCAGGCCGCCCTGATCCGGTGGGTATGTGAAAGTCTCGTCTCGGCGTGGAAGGCGCTGGACTATCGATCCACACGACGGAAACGACCATAACCCCTTGCGCCACGTCATCCGCTGGGGCATACATTCGATAGAGAGGCGCTTTGCGCCGCTGCGCTGGTTTTTGAATGGCTGAGATCATCACCCCGCTGATCGAACTAGCCGAGGGCGAAACCCACACCGCCGACCACGACGGCGCCGTGATCATCACCGGTAAGCACACTCATTCCGACGTGCTGCGCTACGTCGTGTCGGACGTCGGGATTGGCGACGCGACGTTCCTGCTGCAGCAGATCGCGGCGATCAATTGAACCACGCGAAGAAATCGGCCCGTCCCGTGGCGCGCTCAAACGCCCAAGCCCCGGCGATATTTCACTCTGGCAAGTGATTTGCGGGGCGGTCCGATGCCGTCGTTATGCGGGAGTGATGGGTAGCGCCATGATCGCAGTCGCAACCGCTTTCGTCTCTGACCCGTAAACCCCGGCGAGCTTTTCCAGTTTCTCGATTACCTCCGGCGAAAGCAGGAAGGACTTCTGCCTCGCCCCATTGGCAACCCTACGGGCACGGTGGGCGGCTTGACGGGTGGTCATGCGTGTTCTCCGTTGTCTTCCGCACCAGATTCCAAATAGCCTTCGACTCGCCGGAGGATTTGATCAGCCAACGCAAGGGACTTCCGGTCTTTGAAGTTGTCAGGGTCAAAACCCGCGTTCGGGATACGCTTTACCCGGCGTAGTTCGGCGTCTAAGACCCGCCAATTGGACGGGTCGATCATGCGGGCGATGTCCTCGCGCAGTTCGGATAGGGCGGTCATGCGCCCAAATCCGCCGCAGCCTTAAGCGCAGCGCGACAGGCATCCACCACGTCCTGCGCTTCGTTGATGTAGTCCGACATTGAGCCGCCCGCGCTCTCGCGGTTTTCGACCTCATCCTCGGCGAATTGGAGCGCGAGCCGGAGTGCGTTGCGGATTTCGGACATCGCGCCAGCGATCGGGTCGGGATGCGGCCCAGACCGGCGCGGCTCTCGCATCCGGATCATGGCCTCCGTCGCCTCTTTCTGGCGCATGGCTTCGTCGCGTTCGTAGCTCATTTCATGGCCATCCACTTGTGTTCAGTTACGCGGAACATCCAGAGCGGGTGTGCGAGGTTGCGGCGAAAGGCGTCCGCCAAATGCTCGGCGGGCCACGTCATCGCGTGCTGTGGGCTACTCGTGACGCTCCCGTATGCGTCTTCTAGCCACATGCCGTTT
>Ga0172380_10007874_pt1 | contig 11839 bp, 12 predicted proteins | sample Leawe162metaG_FD_119747 | JGI IMG/M metagenome (GOLD analysis project Ga0172380, IMG submission 119747) | Leachate microbial communities from a municipal landfill in Southern Ontario, Canada - Leachate well 162 metaG | ecosystem: Engineered > Solid waste > Landfill > Unclassified | place... | reverse complement strand
GCCCCGAGAGGCCATGGAAGCGAAGGAACGCCAGATGGTGGCGCTCGGAGCGAAGCTCGTCGAGCAGCGCCAGGTGCAGCGCACGGCCACCGAGGCGAAGCAGGAATACGCTACCGAGATTTCGGTCATCGGCGCGTGCGCGCAGAACGTCTCCCAGGCATACGAGCGCGCCCTCGCGTGGGCAGGCGCCTTCGTCGGGACCGAGGAGCCATCTGTGCTGACGCTGTCAAGCGGCTTCGACCTCGACACCATGACGCCCGAGGAAGTGACTGCCGTCGTGGCCGCATGGCAGGGCGACGCTATCAGCACCACCGAGATGCGCGACAAGCTCAAGGCCGGCGGTGTGGCCACCCAGGACGACGAGGCATACAAAGAGGAGGTGGCGAGCAAGCCGCGCTCTGGGCTGGGGGCGCTGGCGGCGAGAGGGTTTGCCCCTGAACAGGCCCCCAATGATGTGGTCGACGAGGAAGCGCCAGAGCAAGCCTAGCCCATGGGCCGCGAGCACGACATCCTAGACGAATCCCTGCGCCACCAAGTGCGGGTCGAAGGCGTAGCCGCCGACGTAGCCAAGCGGGTCAAGCACAAGCTGGCCAGCATCGGTAGCGCCGCGCTCAAGCGGTTGTCCGGTGAGGAGTTGACCGAGCTTTTGGCCGAGGATATCGAGGCGGTGCTACGCGAGATTCAGGCCGACGAGCTGCGGGTCATGGTCGACGCGCTGGACGCGCTCACGCCGCAGCTCGAGAAGCTGGCAGCCTACGAGGCGACATACACGGCGAAGGCACTCGCCGCCGCGTCCGAGAAGGTGCGGATCCTCTCGCTCAGGGCAGGAGAGGCATACAAGGCGGCCATGGCCAACCCGCTGGCCGCCACGGGCCAGATGCTCGAAGCGGTCACGTCCGAGTGGACCGAGCGCCAAGCGGCCAAGGTGTCGCAACTCGTTGGGCAAGGCTACGCCAACGGCTGGACGAATCAGCAGATGGCACAGGCCATCCGAGGCACGAGGGCGCTGGGCTATGAAGACGGGCTAATCGAGGGCATCGGCAAGAGCGCCGACATGGTGGTCAGGACGGCGGTGCAGCATGTGGCCGGCGCGGCCCGCATGGAGACGTGGGCGAAGAATGACGACGTGCTAGCCGGGTATCGCGTGCTGGCGACGCTCGACTCGGCGACCTGCCCGGCGTGCGCGTCCATCGACAACGACGAGGTCTACCAGACGGGAGAAGGACCGACGCCACCATTCCACATCGGGTGCAGATGTACCACGGTGCCCGTCCTGAAAGAGCAGTACCGCTATCTCGCAGAGGGCGAGGAGCGGTCATCCGAAGACGGCCCCGTCGATGCCAAGCTGACCTACTACGAGTGGCTGAAGAAACAGCCGACTGCCTTCCAGGACGAGGCGCTAGGGCCAACGCGCGGGCAGCTCATGCGCGACGGAGGACTATCGGCCAAGCGATTCGGCCAGCTCAACCTAGGGCGAGACTTTCGGCCCATGACCCTAGACGAGATGCGAGCGAAGGAGCCAGCGGCGTTCAAGAGGGCGGGGCTGTGATTCAGAAATGCAGAATTGTAACCGGGCCGGTGGCCCAAGAAAGGAACGGTGTTCCATGGCAGTGAAAGCAGTAGTGACGAGTCTGGAAGGAATCCCCGAGGCGTTGCAGGCCGAGTACGCTCCGGGCGAGGGCGGGAAGTTCTACCTCAACCTCGAAGGGCTGGAGGCCGGCGCTGCCGACCCTCACCCGGCCGTGGGCGAGCTGGCGCGGGCGAAGAGGCGCGAGGCCGAAGGAAAGACGAAGGCCGAGGCGAAGGCGCAGGAGCTGGCCGCTAAGTTGGAGGCGACCATTCTGGAGAAGGAAAACCTGCTCAAAGGAACGGTGCCCAAGGACAACTTCGCGGCCCTTGAGGCCAGCTACAAGGAGCGCAGCGAGCGCGAGAAGGGAGAGTTGAAGGCGTCCCTCGAAGGCGAAATCTCGAAGCTGTCAGGCAGCCTCAAGACGGTCCTGGTCGACAACGTGGCCATGTCCATCGCATCGTCCATCGCTGCCGACAAGGTACAGATCCCCGTATTCCTTCCGCACATTGCCCCACGTCTGGCAGTGGAAATCGGAGCTGACGGCAAGGCGACTACTCGCGTTCTTGACCGAGAAGGCAAGCCTTCCGCGTCGACCATCGAACACCTCGCGAAAGAATTTGTTGCAAATCCCATGTTTGCTCCGCTAGTATTGGGTAGCAAAGCTACAGGAGGCGGTGCCTCCGGTGGATCTGGCGGCGGCGGTGCCCCCCAGAAGCCTGGACTGAACGACCCCCCATCTGCGTGGGCCGCTTACGCCAAGGCCAAGAGGACCGGAGGGTAGCGCGGCAAGCGGGGCCCTCCAAACCATCCCGGAGGGCACCCAATGTCACTGACAAATCTGAGAGTCTATAGCGATACCGTCGACACCGTGGCGAGCGAGATGCTGGCCCAACAGGTCGACCTGTTCAACGCCGCCAGCTCTGGCGGCATCGTCCTGCGTACCGCAGCCAACCGCGGCGACTACGCTAGCACGCTGAAGTACCAGAAAATTTCTGGCCTGATCGCGGAACGTGACCCCACCAGCTCGGCAGCCGTCAGCGCGCTTGACCTCGTGCGCATCCTGGAGGGGTCGGTCAAGCTGTCCCGTCGTGTCGGGCCGGTGAACCTGATCCCGTCCGACTACGATTGGATCATGCGGTCCCCCGAGGAGGCGGGCGCGACCGTCGCGGCGCAGGTCGCCGCAGACCGTCTCGGCGACATGCTCAACAGCGCCCTGACTGCCTTCGTGGCCGCCACCCTGAACGTCGGGACCACGCTCTACAAGGACATGGGCGCCACCTCGATCACGCTGTCCGGGCTCGCCGACGGCGCTCAGTTGCTTGGCGATGTGCAGAGCAAGATCGCGTGCTGGGTCATGCACAGCAAGACCTGGACGGATCTCTACAAGGCGGGGATCACTGGGAGCAACACCCTGTTCCAGTACGGCACGGTCAACATCGTCAAGGACCCGCTCGGCCGTCCGTTCATCATCACCGATTCCACCAACCTTATCAGCGCCTCCGACTACTACACCTGTGGGCTCGTGTCCGGCGGTATCGTGGTCGAAGATAACGGCGACATGAGAAGCAACACGGTGGTGTCGAACCTGACCCAGAACATCGCCGCGACCTACCAGGGGCAGTACAGCTATAACCTCGGCCTGCTCGGGTACAAGTGGGACGAGACGAACGGCGGGCGGGCTCCAGTGGCCGCGTCCATCGCCACCGGCACGAACTGGGACAAGACCGCGACGAGCGTCAAGGACTGCGCGGGCGTGGTCGTGATCGCCCACTAGTCGGACCCTGGCAGCCGCCGTTTCGGATGGTCCTTGACGGCGGCAGCCGGGACCACGTGAGGAAAAGCCATGAGTTCCAAGGTTCTCTATTTCACCGTAGGCCCGAAGCCGACCACGGCAGAGCTTGCGGAAATCGCCGTACTCAACACCATCGCCGAGGCCCCGTACACCGTCCAGGTGCTCAGCGGGAAGCCGAGGGCCAGCGTCACACTGACGACCGTTTCTGCCGCGCAGGCCGACAACAGCTACAACGACGCGGGCGCCACCATCACGGCCGGAACCATCTCGGCGGCAGCGACGGACAACAGCTTCAACGATTCCGATAGCGGATTCGTGACGGCTGGGTTTGCCGTTGGCGACTACGTGACCGTGACCGGGTTCACCGGGGCGGGCGTGGTCGTCAACAATGTCACGGGCGCCAAGATTTCGGCGCTCACGGCGGCCAAGATGACGATTGCGGGGGCCGACGGTGACGTTCTCGTCGACGATGCGGACGGAGAGTCGGTTACCATCACGGCGGCGGGACGCTTCACGACCGCCGGGTTCAAGGTCGGCGACCACGTCATGGTGCGCGGGTTCACGGGCAACGCGGCCAACAACATCACCGACGCTGCCATCACCGCTCTGACCGCTACGAAGATGACCATCGGCGGGACGGACGGAGACGTCATCGTCAACGATTCGGCCGGCGAATCCGTGACCATCTCGACCCGAGACGAGTCGGTCAAGTACGGCGGAGGCCTCATCGTAGCCGACTACGTGGCTGGCACGGTCCCCGAGGAGTACAAGTCCGGCGGGACCGCGATCTACACGGTCCTGGACCCCGCGAGCCCACCCGACTTCCCCACCCTGCCGAGCGATATGAACGCCGTCGAGGACGGCGACACGCTCGCCCTGGACACTGCGGGGACCGTCACGTTTGCGATCGCCGCCGGAGTCCTTAGCGGCGAGCTGGCAGCCACTGAGGCGGTTGTCACTGACGCGGATACCGTGGCGGTGGTGAACAGCGCCGGGACGGCAACCGACAACGCGACGGCAGCGGTATCTGCCAATGCGGTCACGAACGTCGAACTTCCGGCGACCAAGACCGTGGTGGAAAACCTGGACACCGTGACCGTGGATGGTGCCACCGTGACCCTAGCGGTGGGCAGCGGGGCCGTGACGGGCGGAACCCTGACCGCAACCAAGTGCGTCGTGAGCAGCGGAGATACCGTGGCGGTGGGGTCCGACGATGTGACCATCACCGTGGCCGGTAACGCCATGACAGGTGGGTCAATCGGGGCGACCAAGACCATCGTCGAGGATGCCGACACCTTGGCATTGACGACGGCTGGGACCGTGACGATGGGGGTTGCCGGTGGCGTGTTGTCCGGAGACGTCGCAGCGACGGAGTCGGTCGTCACGGACGCCGATACGCTCGCACTCACCACGGCGGGCACCGTCACGTTCGGAGTGGCGGCCCATGTGTTGAGCGGAGATGTCGCGGCCGATGAATGCGTGGTCACCGACGGCGACACCGTGGCAGTTGGGGCGGACGATGTGACCCTTGCGGTTGCAGCGCACGTCCTGAGCGCTACCATCCCAGCCACCAAAACCATCGTGGAAGATGCCGATACTCTGGCGCTCGACACGGCTGGAACGGTTACGATGGCAGTGGCTGCCGGGGTGTTGTCTGGCGACGTCGCTGCTACCGAATCGGTAGTCACGGCAGCGGACACACTGGCGCTAACTACAGCGGGGACGGTGACCTTCGGGGTTGCCGCTCACGTGCTCACGGGCGACGTAGCAGCGACGGAAACCGTTGTCACGGATGCCGATACTCTGACGGTCGCGGGTGAAACCGTGACCTTCGGGGTAGCGGCACACGTGCTTAGCGGGACCATCCCTGCGACGAGCGCCATCGTCCAAGACACCGACACCGTGAGCGTTGATGGCTCGGACGTCACGCTGACGGTCGCAGGGAACGCGGTCACCGGGGGAAGTCTCGCGGCGACAAAGTGTGTCGTTACGGACGCCGATACGGTCACAGTAGACGGGGCCACGGTGACCCTAGGCGTGGGAGCGAATGCTCTCACCGGGGGCACCTTGCCGGCGACGAGTTGCGTGGTCGCAGACACGGATACAGTTTCGGTTGGTGGCGTCACCTGCACCCTGACTGTCGCGGCAAACGCTCTGGTAAGTGGTGCACTGCCGGAGACGTCCACCGTGTTGTCGACTGCCACCGACATCAACATCACGTCGGGATCGGGTAGCACCAAGGTGACGGTGACCGTTGCCGGCGGTGTCGTTACCGCCTGTGTGCTCAGCTAGGAGGAATCCACATGCAGCAGCGAAACGTCAAGAAACTCTACTTCCTCAAGAGCATGGTCCCGACAGACGAGGAGTTGGCGGAAGCCGACCGCCTCGGCATTAGGGCCATGCGGAACGGCTCCGTGGCGGCAAAGTCGCCATACTGTGAGCCTGCCGAGGTCGTGGCCGGGTTCGTCCCGGTCGGGTACCTAGACATGAAGGGATGCAAGATCCTAGACCAGCCCAAGCCGGAACCCTCGAAGACAGGGAAGTAGGGGGATCTAGTCGTGGCCATTACCGTAGAAGACGGCACCGGGGTTACTGGGGCCAACTCCTACATTTCGGTGGTGAACGCGCAAGCCTACGCGACCGAGCGCGGGCTTGCCGTCACCGTCACCGAAGCATCGCTTATTCGAGCTTGCGACTACCTGGAATCGTTGCGGGCGCAGTACCAGGGCGTGAAGACCGATGAGGATCAGGCGCTACAGTGGCCACGCTATGGCGCCTACCTCGACGGTTCTTCGATTGACTCAGACGAGATCCCGGACATTCTCCCGAAGGCGCAGGCACAGCTAGCCTGCGACATACTGGCGGGAACCGACATCATGCCGAGCAGCGACGGCCGCGAGGTGCTGAGCGAGGCAGTCGAAGGCGCGGTGTCGGTTACCTACGCGCCGACCGGCGTCGGGGTGGCGCAGCCAGCATTGACCGCTGCGCGCGCTCTGGTTGACCCGCTGCTGTCCACCGTGGGCGGGGCGTCACTTTTCACCGTGAGGGTATGACATGAATTTCCAAGTCTCGCAGATGGTCGATACCGTGACCGGGCTTCCCGTGACGGACCTGTCCAGCGTCAACAAGCTCGTTACCCACTGGTTCCGCGTCGGACTCGGCACGAAGCTCGGGATCACGCCGGTGTGGGCCGCGACGGGCTCGCCAGCCGGGACCATCGGGATCGAGTTCACGAACGACCCGTCGGCCGGCGTGGATCACGCGGGCATGGCCGTGCGCCAACGCATTCCTGGGGACTTGGCGAATCACGTTTGGACCGAGTCGCTGGCGTTGACGGGCGATGCCTACCCAATCTCCGGGCTTGTGCCTGCCCCCGTGCAGCCCGCTGGCACCGCTGGCCGAATGCCGATGGCGTTTGAGAGCCCCGGAGAGTACATCCGCTTCAGCTACATGCGCACGAGCGGCGGGACCGCTTCCGTGCTGACGTTCAACCTCTCGACCGACAAGGACTAGGAGGGCGCCATCACTCTCTATACCCGCATGGCCGCGACAGCCAAGAGGCTGATGGGCGCCACCGGGTATGGCCAGACGGTGACGTTCTATCGCTACACCCCTACGGTGAGCAGCACGGGCGGTGGTGTAACCAAGAACGCAGCGACCTCGACATCAACGGCGAACGCTGTGCAGGTGCCGATTGCCGCCGGGGCGAAAGAATGGGGCCAGGACAAACGGGTGATGGCCGAAGTTCTAGCGAGCAGGGAGGTGCGATTCCTGAAGGTTTCCGCCTCGTCGATGACGTTCGAACCGGCGCCGTTTGATGAGGTGTCGCTGGCCGGTTTCACGTGGCGCGTGCTCGGTGTGACGGCCATCAACCCTGCTGGGACGGCGCTAGTCTACAGCGTCGCGTTGGTGAAGTTGTGAGTTTCTCCACCGACCTGACCAAGTTCGCGCGCAAGGCTGGCGACGCCACCGAGGGCACGCGGCGGGCCGTCATCCTCGAGCTGTTCGGCTCGACGGTGAAGGACACCCCGGTCCTCACGGGCCGCCTGCGTGGCAACTGGCAGACGTCGGTCGGGGCGCCGGTCACGAGCGAGATCGGGCAGCGTGGCGGGACGGGCGCGGGTGTCCCTCCCGAGGTCATGGCCGAGATCATGGCAGCGTGCGATAGCAGCGCCGGCAAGGACGCAACGGTCTACATGCGGAACAACCTGCCCTATGCAGCACGCATCGAGTTCGACGGGCATAGTTCGCGAAAGGCACCGGCCGGCATGATGCGGAAGAACTTCGCGCGCGTGCAACGGATCATCGAGGCCAAGGCCAGGAGGGGCGGCAAGTGAGCTTGGCACTTGTCCACGCTGCCCTAGAAGCCCAGGCCAACTCGGCGTTGTCGGGCTGGTCTATCGCGCGCGAGAACGCGCCCGTCACGACGCCGACAAACGCCAAATGGGCGGCCGTGTTCTTCCTGCCCAACACCCCGAGTGTCGACACCCTAAGCAGCACGGGCCAGGACATGACCGACGGTGTCTACCAAATCGATCTCAACTATCCGCGTTGGACCGGCGACTCTACCGCTCGCTCAGACTTCGAGGCGGTGAGGGACAAGTTTCCCGCCGGGCAGAAGCTGACCAGCGGCGGGCAGGCGGTGGCGATCAGCAACTGCGGGCGGTCCGAAGGGCGCACCGTCGAGAATTTCTGGAGAGTGACTGTCAGCATCTACTGGTACGCAATGATCGAACGTTAGGAGGATACCAATGTCATCTGGAGCAATGCACGCAGTCAACTATTGCGTCGAAACGGACTACGGGGTCGTCAACGCGACGCCGACCGGGATCGTGTATCCGGTCCGCTACACCGGGTTCACGGGAGGCCTTTCGCGCGACACCTTCGAATCGATGGAGATCCGAGCCGACCGCATCTCTGCGGGGACGCGGCTAGGCGCCAAGAACGTCCAGTGGGAGATCGCGACCGAGCTGAGCTACGGCAGCCTCGACACGCTCCTACAGGCCGTGACCATGGGGACGTGGAACACCAATGTTTTGGAGACGGGCACCACACGGCGCTCCTACACGCTGGAGCGGTACTTCGCCGACCTGACGACGGGAAACAAGTTCTACCGGCTCTTGGGCTCCGAGTTCAACTCGCTCAAGCTGAGCGTCACGACTGGCGGGATCATCACCGCGACCTTCGGCGGCATCTCGCAGGACGAGGCGACCGCAGCCGCGACCATCGCGACCGTGGCTGCCGCTGACACCACCGAGCCTTTCGACGCCTTCCAGGGAGCGTTGACGAATGAGGACGGGGCGCTGGCCACCGTGACAGACTTCCAGATCGAGTTGACCAATGGTCTGGAGCCGTTCTTCGTCGTCGGCACTCCGCTGACGATGCTTCCCTCGGTTGGGCGTTCGAAGATCAGCGGCACGCTGACGTGCCGGTTCTCCGACGCCGACTACTTCGACAAGTTCGTCAGCGAAGACAAGGACACCCTGACGCTCACCCTCACGGACGCGGCCACCAACGAGCTCGAGATCGTGCTCCCGAACGTGACCTATACGGGAGGCGCGCGCGACGTGTCGGGAGATGGGCCAGTCAAGATCGTGATGCCGTTCCGCGCCGACTACGATAGCGGCGCTGCCAGCAATATCACGTTCACCCGCACCGCTGCCGTGTAGGCCATGGACAAGGCAACAGATACGGGCGTGTTCTTCACACGTGCGCGGCACAACAAGCCAATTAGGGTGCCGCTTCACAACAGGGACACGGGAGAAAAGACGGAGCACTGGGTCGACATAATCGGCCCAGACAGCGACGCCATTCGGCTGTCCGTGCGACTGCGGCAGACGGAGAAGATCGAACAGTGGCGCGACTTGGTGGCCGGGGGTGTGAAGCAAGAATCGAGACGCGCAAAGGAGTGGTTTGCCCAGTCCGAGATAGAAGACGACCGCGCCAGAGCGGGGGCAGCCATCGTGGGATGGTCACTGGACGACGCTACGCTGCCCGATGGTGCCAAGTGCGGAAAGTGCGAACCGGGCAACGTGGCCAAGGTACTAGAAGAGGCGCCGAGCATTCAGGATTCGGTCATACGGGCGCTAGGTGACCGAAGCCTTTTTACTGTGAGCGTGTCGGCCAGCTCTGCCGATACGCAGAAGCCCAATTCCGCCTCGACAAGCCCATCAAAGGAGGAACCCAAACCGAGCGAGAATGCGCCGCCAGCTACTGGAAGCAAACCGGAAACAAGCCCGAGGAGCTAGACCTCCCTGAGCTACCGCCCGAGCTTGAGTACGTCTGGAAATGGTTCTGTCAGCTATGCACATCGAACCCACTGACCTTCGGCGAGATTTCCGCCTGGGCCGAGTTGACGGGCGTTGCGTTGCTGCCCTGGGAGGCCGAGGAGCTGCTGACGCTCGACCGCATTCGGTGGAGGGTTGCCCATGAGTGAAGTTGCGTCTCTTGAACTGCGGGTCACGTCATCCGGGGTGGAGGCTGCCAGGCAGCATCTACAGAGTTTCACGGCTGAGGGCGGGAGAGCCGAAGGCGCCGGCAAGAGGTGCGCGTCGTCGCTTGACGAGCTAGACGCATCGGCGAAGCGCGTGCAAGCAACGATGGCTAGGCTCAAGGCTCAGGTCAGCCAGACCCTGACGAACGACCTCAATAAGCTGGCCTCTGGGTATCGCTCGGCAGCGAGCAAAATGACGCTTCCCGGGCAGACGGGGGAGTTGCCGGCATCGTTGGCGGGCGGCATCGGAGACAAGGCCACGGCGTCCTTGCAGATGTGGCGGAAGGCGCAGACGGACGTCACGGTTGCCGAGGCGGCCATGGTTGCGAAAATGCGCGAGGCAGACTCGGCGGCTAGCGCTCAAAGCGGATCGTTCGGGAAGCTGACTGCCGGGGCCAAGGGCATGGTGGTGCCGCTGTTAGCAGTCGGCACGGCAGTCGCTGGGGCTCATAAGGTGATGGCCGAAACTATCGCTTACGAGAACCTGATTGCTCGCCTGTCCGGCGTGACAGGCGGTGCGGATGAGGCCGTCCTAGCGTTCAATCGCTTGGAGGAAATATCCGACGGAACGATCTTCACCGAGAACCAACTGACCGAGGCGTTTCTGCATCTGAAGCAGACGGGGCTTGACGCTTCCGAGAAGTCGCTGAAGGCGTTCGCGAATATCGCCAGCGCGACCGGCCAGAGCATGGACCAACTCGCCGAGATGACCCTCTCGGCTAGCATGGGGATTTTCCGCTCCATGCAGAGCATGGGCATCCGCGCCGTAGCCGATGGGAACAAGGTGCGCCTGACTTTCAAGGGCGTGACCACGACTATCGGAAACAGCGCACGCGAGATCCAGGAGTATCTGGTCAAGATCGGAGAGACGGACTTCGCCGGGGCTGCCGCGCGCCAACTCGACACCATGGGCGGCGCGGTCAAGCGTCTTGAGGACTCGTGGGGCGATCTGTTCCGCGAGCTAGGCAGAAACGCCGTCGGCGAGTTCATTCAGACGGGGATGAAGGCAGCAGCATCAGCAGTCGATGGCGTGACAGCAGCTGTCGAGGCTCTGTTCTATACGATGTCCAAGAAGCCCAAGGAGATGAGCGCCGCCAAGAAGGCCATCCTCGCCGGGTTCCTTGGGGAACAAGAATGGGGCGCCACACAGGGCAGCATCGAAGAACGGTATGCGGCCCTCATGGGTAAGCAGGAGGCGGCGTTCACGAACAAGGGCGAGCAGCAACGTCTAGAGGAGTACCGCGCTCGCGTCAAGGAGATCAAGGAGCTGTCCTGGGAGGCCATGCAGGGCGGCTATGCCTTCGACGAACGGACCATGCTGAAGGCCGCCGAACAGGAGTACATCCGAGGCGCGGGCGGGAAAGGATCGCCGCCGGCTGCCGCCAAGAAGGAAACCGAGTCTCTGGAGGATTGGGAGTACAGGGTCAAGCTGTTGACCAAGAAGGCCATCGAGGAGCGCGACGCACTCACGGACAAGGAGGCGCAGGACACTGCGCAGAAGCGGTATGACCTGGAAGAAAGCCTCCGCCAGATGGACGAGCGTTTCCGCGAGGAGGAGCGCCGCGAGCTTGAGGAAAACGCGCGCATGCGCGAGGGCCTTTTCGACGGCCTTCTGACCGAAGAGGAGGAGCTTCGCAAGTCCTACGAGCGCCGTCTGGCCGACATCGAGGAATACAACGCGCGGGACATCGGCTTCGCCCGCGAGTCAGTGGCGCTTAAGGCGCGGCTCCAAGAGGACTACGAGCAGAAGATGCTACAGCTCGAGCTAGGGCGCGTCGGTCAGGCCACACAGAACGCCGAGGCTCTTTTCGGCAGCCTCGCCGAGGTGTCCAAGAATTGGGGCGGCGAGCAGTCGGCCGGTTACCGCGCCATGTTCGCCACGCAGAAGGCTTTCGCCGTCGCGTCCGCTACTGTCGCGGGCGGGCAGGCCATGGCCGAGGCCATGAAGCTCGGCTGGCCCGCTGGCATCCCGGCGGGCATCGCG
>Ga0172380_10007873_pt1 | contig 11841 bp, 10 predicted proteins | sample Leawe162metaG_FD_119747 | JGI IMG/M metagenome (GOLD analysis project Ga0172380, IMG submission 119747) | Leachate microbial communities from a municipal landfill in Southern Ontario, Canada - Leachate well 162 metaG | ecosystem: Engineered > Solid waste > Landfill > Unclassified | place... | reverse complement strand
CTATATGTACGACGAAACAATGGGTGAATGCTTGAACTCTGGTACAAACTGCAATCATGAGAGCTATTTTCAGGATGTCGCCAGAAATTACGGTGGCGTCGGACAACAGGTGGCCTACGCTATTGCATACCTGAGTAAGAAAATGTCCGAATACCAGAATGGCGGACGTTGTCTGAAGCATACTGGAGAAACAGCTTGCTATGGCTACGAACAGTACAACCAACCGATCAGTATTGATAACCAGACAATCATTGCTCAAACAATCAGCAGTCGTATCCTCTACCTCTATACTCCACACACTGCAGGCGCATTGAGCTTCTTTAATATTTTTACTGGTTGGTGGGGAGAACCGACTAGCGAAAGCTCGTCTCCCCCACCGGCTGTTATCACAGACACTAGCTCGACCAATACCAATCAAGTTGCGACTTCCAACGATACCGCCCAATTCTTTCTAAAGACATATGATGACAAGACAGAGGTTAAGGGAGAAAAAGCCAAAGACACAAAAGCAGTTTTTAATGACAAGGTTATTGCTGATCTGAATAGCGAGAGCTGGCAGGTGGAGATTACACCAAATTTCGGCTCGAACGATTTTAAAATTATTTATCTTGATGCAGCCGGATCAACGATTGGAGAGAAGCAGATTAAGGTTGTGAGACAAAAAATTGGAGATATTAATGCTGATGGCCAAGTCGATCTCCTCGACCTTTCTATTCTTGCAAGCTATTGGGGCAAGAGTAACCCTGATGAACCGCTTGCAAATTTAAACAACGCAACAGATAATGAAGTTAACATTTTAGATTTATCAATTCTTGCCTCCAACTGGAGCGGATAAGGAGCAAATGAAAAAGTTTCTTTTTATACTCTTATTAGGTCTGCCGTTATTTTTTATGCCGAAAAATGCTTTGGCAGCCGGAGCTTCGGTTTCTGGTGGAGGTGATAAGTTTATCGGAGATACTTTCTCTGTCACCATCTCAGCAACAGGTGCTACTTTTGATAGCATCCAGGGAACAATAGCTGTTTCCGGACCAGTGGATATAGTTTCAATCACTGCCGGATCAGCAACCTGGCTGCCAGGCAAAGCCCCGGAAAATAACAGCCAATTTGTCGGGATTACGGCTCCTACGGACTCGCTCAAAGTTGCAACTGTGAAGCTCAAAGGTAAGAGTGCCGGATCTGGCGCTGTCACTGTCTCCGGAGTCAAGCTTGCTTTGAAAGGCGCCGTAGTCGGATCCGATAGCGGTAAAGCCAGCTTTACAATCGCTAAAAAACCTAACCTGCCAGCCTTGGTCAAGGTCTCTTCCTCAAGCCACCCCGATCAGAATGCCAGCTATGAGGCGACTACCGTGGCCCTGTCCTGGGAAAAAGACAGCGGAATTGTCGGGTTTTCCTATTTCTTTGATCAAAATCCGGACACTGTCCCTAATGCCAAAAAAGACTCTGCTGACACTTCGGTGTCTTATCCGAACCAAGCTCTTGGAACTTATTATTTTCATATTAGAGCACAAAATGCCGATGGCTGGGGCGGGACAACCCATTTCAAAGTGAATATCAAGGAACCAGATCCGAAGATAGATGAAACTATTGCCAAGCCGGGAAATATCACCATCTCAAAAGACGACTCCTTCAGCAATGATATTAAAAATGGAACAATCAGCGGGATTAAAGTCAGCGGACTTTCACTCCCCGGTTATACAGTAACCCCAAAATTCACACCGGAAATCACCGCTCCTGAGGGTAAAAACTTATCGATCACAGCGCTCGACGATGGTACATTCTCAATATTGATTGACTTTCCCATTTCAACTGGAACTCGCAAGTTAACGCTTCAGGGACAGAAGGAAAAAACACTGACACCAGTAAGTGATGAAATCACATTTGAGATTTCTCAGGCCAGGGGCGGAACGATTACAATTCTGACCGACGAAGATATCTTGGCACCCGCTCCGGCGCCAGCACCTGTCCAGGTCAAAGGCGAGCACATTAAACTACCTAAAGTAGATTTCACAAATAAGGTCTTCCTTTATCAGCTGGGCGCACTTGTGTTAGTAATTGCCTCTGGCATAACTGCAATTATCCTATTTATCAAGCGGCGACGTCACTTCTAATATTGTTCTCTCGAATGATCAAAGCAAATCCAAGTATCAGCCAGAAAACTGCTGACAGATCATTTTTGTAATACGTAGTGTCGAAAAGACCATGAATTAAGATGGCTGTCATTGCCATGGCAGGGGCAAGCGAGGCTTTTTTATTTTCCAGAAGATAACTCTTGGCAAGGCCTATAAAAAACCTGAATACAATGATCAGGAAGGCAACCAACCCCAGTAAGCCAAGATTGAGCCACATCGCTAAAAAGATGTTATGCGGGTGAAGAGCGTATGGCAGGACGTACTTCAAAAAGGAGGGGTTATCCTGGGCAAATTCGGAAATCACCTGGAAGTAGCTCCCGAGCCCAATACCCTTGAGCCAGTTATCCCCGATCATCTGTAAAGAATAGTGATAAATATCCAGCCTTGCCTCATTGCTGCCAATGCGAGAGCCGGGGTTTAAGACCATAAAAACTGTCAGCCCGACAAAGACAAGAGTGGTCAAGATCCCGCCGACTTTTAAGAGAGTGTTTCCTGATTTGTATACATACAAAACCGTTGGCACTATCAGTACGGCTGCAAGAGCAATTATACTTGAACGAGATCCGGAGAAAAGGAGAGCAGTTGCTGGCAAAAGATAGAGCAGAAAAAAGCATATCCGGGCTTTTTTGGTTTTGATAAAAGTTACTATTGGTATGGTCAGAAATGCCACTGGCAGAATGTACATCGCCAGAAAGTTTGGCGAATCAAAAGGTCCGATCACCCGCCTCGGCGCCAAAAAGTATTGGTCCAGCTCTGGTAACTGAGTCTGATAAAAAAGAGCTTGAAGCAAGCCCAACTTCTGCAAGACCGCCCAGAGCGAAACAAGCAGGAGCGAACAAAAAAGAGGGATAGTCAGTTTTTTATAATCCTGAATATCGAACGAGTTTATGACGGTAAAGAAGTAACAGAGAGGTATCAAAAACCAGCCTTTTAAAATCCCAAGCGCTTTTAATTTGTCGTCAGCGAAGACGACTGCAAGAATTGCCGCCAAGACAAACAAATAAAGCCAAATTGATCCAAATTTTGGCATATTTTGCTCTTTGATGATTTGGAGTAGACAAGCGATTAGCGAGAGTAATACCGCAATTTCAAAGATATTAGTTTTAAAAAGAGAGATGTCAAAGCGAAAGATATAGAAAGGTATAAGGAAAGTAGAGATACCAATTAGAGACTGACTAATCCGCCTGATCATAGATCTCCCCCCTTACCAGCGCCAGAAAGGCCCAGATATAAATGATGTAGAGCGTGGAGAAAAAGTTATATTGAACAGCCAGAGCAGCTAGGCCAGAGAGAGAAAGAATTAAAGTGATTTTCTTTTTGCTATCCCCTCTCTTGTAGGAACGAAAACCCTCATAAAAGAAAAAACCAAGGAAAAAAAGCACGCTAAATAACCCCAAAACACCAGTCTCGGCTAGGATTTCCAAGTATTCATTATTAACTATGCCATAACCGAACCGCTCTATCTCTTCTGGCGTCCCGGCAGTCAGAATCCCAAAACTGGCGACTCCGTTACCAAAAAATGGTTTTTCTTTAAATAACTTCCAGGCAAGTTTGTAGGCTTCGATCCGGCCGGGGACTGAACTTCCAGTCTTGGTATCATCTACTGATGCATGGCCTGAGAAATTGCGGAAAGCTGAAGAACCGTTAAAAATGAAGACCAGTGACAGAGAGAAAAGGGCAGAGAAAAAAATTGAAGCAAAAACTAAAAACCCTTGCTGCCAATAAGTTTTTTCTTTAAGTCCTTTGATAAAAAGCAAGACAAATACAAGCAGGAAGCCAACAATAAGAGCAAGATAAGCTCCCCTGGAGATACCAAGAATAATATCAATCAGGAAAAGAACCATAACTGGCAGATACTTATTAAAGAGCGATTTATTTAGAAGATATCTCTTAACTGCAATAAACAGTGGAATTAATAAAAAGTTGGAAAAGTAGAGCGGCTCAAGAGCAACAGATTGGATCCGCGGGAACCCCAGAACTACTTTGGTATATTGCAGCCGAAGGAAGGTCAAAGAGATCGGCAGATTTAAGGAATCTCCGATAAATTGATAAATCCCGAAAAGCGCTACAAGAACGCTGGAGATTAAAATAACCCGCTCGACCCGTTGCCGTATTCGCGGGTCTTTAAGAATTCGAGAGAAGATCAGATAAAAGAGAAAAACGAATGCCCACATTAAGAGGACGATGATACTTCTCTGCTTGTCTGGAGAAAAAACAACCGAGAGCCCACCTGCCAGCCAAAGAGCCATCAACCCGTAATCAGAGAGGTCAAAGGGAAATCTCTGCCAGTTTTTAAACAAGAGACGAAGGAATATTAATGCAAAGGCCAGAAAGGCCAGATAGCTTAATTTGATAGTGAAACCAAACAGCTCAAATGTCGGCACTCTTTCGAACGGCAATAGAAAATATATCAGGAGGGTCCCGTATATGAACATTTTTTCAGATATTTTCATTTTGCTTACCAATTAAGCGGACCAAGCGAAATATTTTGATCCACAGACCAGCCATATTCAAGGGTATCTTTACTGCCCAAAGAATTATAATTCATCCCAACTAAATAATCGATCGCCTCGGGTGCAAGTCCGGCAACTACTCCCTGTTCTCTTGTCACCCAGATTGCCGGCCCTGACTCGCCGACTGCAGCAACTAACTTACGGCCGTTTCGAGGGTTCGAGACGATCACCTTTTTACCAAGGTGCCAACTCTTGAGCGTATTGCTGAGTGACCTTACGCAAGTATCTAATTTACCGTCAGTTGAGCTATTACATGATCCGTCGTTGTCTTCATACCAATCTGTATAGTTCCATCTCATTGTAATATAATATTTTTCGATTGAAGCATCGAGCTTGCCAAATGCTCCGGTACCGGCAACTCCATTTCTGATTTGACTACCGATCGTTTCGCCAGTATTTGGAACATTAGTAAGAGCGTAGTGTGAGATATTATCGGTATCACCCGATTTTGTCAGCAGATGTTGTTCAAGTCCAACTCTGCCCAGAGTTGCAGGAATCTCGATACCATTTAGATTGGTGGTAATATACTCCATCACGCCATCATAAGTTAGCAAAGACAAAGAGGAAGTTGGCAGATTAGTGACATCAGCCCAGGAAAAACCGTAGCCGGAGAAAATGCCGGCCGTCGGCACCGCTTTATACTTCTGATCCTTGACCCGCCAGACAGTACCGTCCGGGGTTCTCATCAATCTAGTCAGCGTTCCGCCTGATGGATAATTATTGATGGCAGGAGAGATATTAAAGCCAAGACGATTAAATCCCCAGTTAGTCCAGGTATCCGTATCTTTTACCAAATATTTGACCCCATTTTCAACATAATAGAGAGCCAGGGAACCCGGAGCGCTGACCGTGGTCGGCGCCCAGAAAATGTCGCTGATTGGACGGCTATAAACCAAAGCAGGGTCAGCATCGACAACATCAGACCATGAGTAATTATTTAAGAGAAGCGCATCCGGACTAGGTAATCCTCTCCTAACCCCATGATCGATTACCCAGACGGTCGGATCGCCTATCGCTCTGACTAAGTTTGTAAGCGACGACCCGGTAGGAATATTATCAACAAGAGATGAATCAATATAGCCAGCGAAACCCCATTCGTCCCAGACAAACTGACTGGTGATATGGTGTTTCTGCCCCCCGGAAATATAGTATATTCTGCCATCCTTGGGAGACCGAACAACACTGGCGGTGAGATCCTCGCCACGGGGTAATTGGGCGGTGATTGCAGGCTCGACGTTGGTGACATCGCTCCATTTGTAACCGGCAAGGATAAAGGCCTCAGCAGATGTAACTGCTCTCATTTGTTGGTTTTCAACAACATAGACAGTTGGGTCGCCAAAGGGGCGGAGAGCTTTAGTCACATCTGGACCCTGCGGAATTTGCTTCATTTCATCTTCACCTATCACCCGCACCATATTCCATGACAGCCCCCAGCGGTTCCAAGTGTCCTGGTCATGAATATGATATCTTCCCCAGGGCATATTAATATAGATCTCAGGCCTCGAGGACGTTTTGACCAAATCAAAAGTCGCTGCCTGTGTCCTGGCTGGCAGGACGAGTAACAACAAAAATAATCCGATACCCAATAATAAGTTCTTTAGTAATTTCATCGTTGATTGTTTTATAAGCTCGATTTAAGTATAATAAAGTTATTAAATTATGTCCACCAAAGAGCCTTTTTTAAGCATCATCATACCCAATTGGAATGGGCAAAAATTCCTAAAAACTTGCCTTGATTCCATCTATCATCAAAGTTATAAAAACTTTGAGATTATTTTGGTGGATAATGGTTCAAGCGACGATTCTATCCCTTTTTTAGAGAAGAATTACCCAGAAGTTAGAACCATTAAGCTCCCAAAAAATCTCGGTTTCTCCCCTGCTGTTAATATCGGCATCAGGGAGGCAAAGGGCGACTATATCTTCCTTTTGAACAATGACACCGAGCTTGCTGATGATTTCCTGATTGAGATGAAAAAGGCCATTCTTGAAAATCCTGAAGTTGGGTTTTTTGCTTCAAAGATGCTTGATTTCAAGGATCATACGATCATTGATACTGTGGGAGATCGTATGACCTGGTCTGGCAGAAGTTATAAGTTAGGTATGCTAGAAAAGGACAGTCCTAAATATCAGACGCCGTATCTGATCTTCGGAGCGTGCGGCGGGGCGGCCGTCTATCAAAAAGAGATGCTCGACAAAATCGGGCTCCTCGATGAAGATTTCTTTGCTTACCTTGAAGATATCGATCTGGATTTTCGAGCCCAACTATCAGGCTATAAATGCCTATTTGTGCCTGAAGCAAAAGTTTTTCATATCGGCTCGGCGACCAGCAGCACTATCTCCGGGTTTGCCTTTAAATTGATGATCAAAAATCATTGGCATCTTATTTATAAAAATTACCCATGGCAAAAGATAGTGGTGAATCTCCCGAAAATTGCCTACTCCGATCTGCGTTTTTTTGCTGCCTCTGTCCGTTATCATTTTGTCAGGGATTACCTTTGGGGGTTAACTCACGCTATCGCCGAATTTCCCAAAATGATCAAGAAACGCCAATTAATTCAGCGCAATCGTACCGTTTCTCTGAAATATTTAGATTCAATCATTGATAAAAATTTTAATTATAAAACGATAGGTGAACTTCTCCATGGTCGAAAATAAGAGAGGCATTTTTATCAGCACTATCAGCCAAAGCGCCGGCCGGATTCTTGGCCTTGTTTTCGCCTTAGCCTCCGTCAAACTTTTGACTAATTATCTCGGGGTAGTCGGAACAGGCGAATACAACACTATCACGACTTATCTTAATTTCTTCGTCGTGATCGCCGATCTCGGGCTCTTTTCAGTCACCGTTCGAGAGATCTCGAAGAAACCTGAACAAGAGAAGAAGATCCTGGCCAACGTTTTCTATGTCAGACTGATCACGGCGCTCATCGCCAGTATTATTGCTGGAGCAATCGTCTTTTTGACCAAATACAATGATCACATCAAAATTGGCACTCTCATTGCACTTGGCTTCCTTTTCTTTAATTTAGTCTGGAGTATCTTCGACATCGTTTTCCAATACCGCCTCAAGATGCAATATTCAGCGATTGCAGAGTTTTTGGGTAAGTTTGTGATGCTTGTTGCACTCTTTTTGGTCATCAGAAACCATGGTTCGTTTTATTGGGTTGTTTCGACAATCTCGATCTCGGCCCTCGCCGGCTTTCTAATTAAATGGTATTTCTCTGGCAAATTTATTAAATTTCATCCTGAATACGATCACAAGGTTGCCAGCTGGATTGTGAAAGCGGCAATTCCTCTTGGCGCAGTCTTCATTGTTAATAATCTCTTTTTTAAGATAGATACCTTGATGCTCTTTATGATCAAGGGCGCTGCAGCTGTTGGTATTTACTCTGTTGCATACAAGGTCTTAGAGGTCACTATCTTCGCAGGGTCTTACTTTGCAAGTTCGCTTAAACCGACTCTGTCACAAAATATGGATGTGGATAATAAATCGGTCAAGAAGCTTATCAATAAGTCTTTTTCGGTCATGCTATTAATCTCATTTCCAATCGCAATTATTTGCACTGTTTTTTCAAAAGAGATAATCATCTTTCTAAGTAATTCCGATTTCGTCTCTGGCTCCAAGGCTCTGGTTTTTCTTGGTTTCACTCTACCGCTGATCTATCTTGATGTTCTCTTAGGAGAGATTTTGATTGCCAAAGACGCTAGAAAACTTTTGATTAATATCGCAATTTTCATCCTAATCTTAAATGTTGTGCTTAATTTGATTCTTATACCAATCTTTTCCTTTATCGGTGCTGCCATTGTGACATTGATTTCAGAACTGGTATTATTTTTGGTCAATTACTACTACACCAAAAAGATACTTGGCTATGAGATCAATTGGAACACAATACTTAAGATCCTCCTCATCTCAGCCCTGACCCTATTTTTTGGCTTAATGATTAAAGTCCTAGCTGTCAACTTTCTAATCTTAATAGCTCTAACCCTTTTGGCTTACGCTGCTCTTGCCTTTGTTTTTAAGCTTGTTTCTCTCGGCACGATAAAAGATTTAGCCAAGGAGGGTCAGGAATGAAAGTCTCTGTAATTATAGTTAACTATAATACGCCAGATCTGGTCATCAATTGCCTCTCGTCATTAGAGAAGAATTTTCAGGTGCCCTTCGAAGTAATAATCGTCGACAATGGTTGTGAAAAGAGAATGGACAGTGAAAAATTGTCTGAGTTTCCAAATGTTCGTTATTTCTTTCTGGAGTCGAACAGAGGTTTTGGCGCCGGAAATAACTTTGGGGCGAGCAAATCTACCGGTGATATTCTTTGGCTTTTGAACTCTGATACTTTGGTGCCCGATCGTAGCATCAACCAGGCGATTGATTTTCTCGAGAAGAATTCGAGCATCGGGATTCTTTCCCCTCTTCTGTTCAACGACAGAGACCTAAAGGTTTTTCAAACTGATATGTATGCCAGCTTTCAAACGCTTAAAAGTTTGATTGCCAGAAAAATCAGGCCCCTTTTGGATTCCAAAAAAGAGTTCTTTGAGACCGATCTCGTTGTAGGCGCCTCGATGTTGATCAGGCAAGAGTTGTTCCAGAAATTAGGTGGCTTCGATGAGAAAATATTTATGTTTTTTGAGGATGATGACCTTTGCTATCGAGTGAGACAACAGGGCTATTCCGTCGGTATCTATAACCGAGCGAAGATTATCCACCTCCAGGGCCGAAGTATCCAGAAGAATTCATCCCGAAAAAGAATGTATTATCAATCCCAGGACTATTTTTGGTCTAAGCACTACGGCTTTTTGCCAACTCTTCTTATGAAAATCATCCGTTGGCCGGTGAAAATAAAAAATACGCTCTAAGTTCTGATGGGCGAAGCAAGTGCTTCGCCCATCACCGGATTGTCTGGCGAGAATCACTACTGCCAGGGTCCGAGGAGTTTTGTCACGAGTTCGTCTTCCGGGCACGGAGGGATAACCCCCTCTCCCTGGTTCAGACAATTAATCGTGAACTCCTCGCCACGTTCCCGCAGCCGATGGATCAGAATTGCCAGTGTGGCAACGGCCTGGTCCACGGGAACGTCGACACAGTTGACCCTTGGGCCTGCTGCATCAGCCAGTGTGATCGTATACTTTTCGTCCCGGCTGTGCAGTCCCACGGCATCCACTTGGAAGTTGGTCAGGATATTGAGCATGGCACCCCCTTTCGCCGCTTCTAAAATAACAAAAAAGAGACCATCTCACAATTTGGCTTGAAGATTACAGGTCTTATCGCAACTTCTGGCCCTAACTCGGATCAAGCAGAAAACAGTTGGCCTATATTTTTTTGGCGATCTGCCAGAGTTGACTGAATCGCTCTTTCTCGTCATGGGCGATGGCGGAGTTTTCGATCACTGTCGCAAATGGCTCTTTCTCGGAGTGTGCAATATAAATCACAGTGTTGCCAAAGATTTGAGTCTCGACTTTAGGGCTATAATTCTTCGGTGATAAAAATCTCGTCTCACGCAATTCTTTTCTATCTTCACCAAGAGAAACCTTATTCTTGCTCAGGTCCGGCAATATCATCTTCAAATGAATCCTCTTTGTCATCCGGTCGGCGATATACGCGCGGTTGGCTTCGGCATGTTGATACCAAACATCAGGCGATCCAAGGACTAGAACAACACTCTCTTCGGGCTGATTGTGAGAGAGCATGTAAGCCTGGCGCACGCCATCCATACCCTCGTAAACACGCACCCGAGGCTTCTCAGCTGATTTGCTGGCCACCGCATCAAAGAGAGACAAAGACTCACGGAACTCGTTCTTGCGGTTTTCTAGTGTAAACAATAGTTCCTCCGGTTTGACAACTGAGAAAACTGTTCTCGTGCCATCATTTGTTTTGGAAGCAATGCCATCGGCAACTAAATTCTCAAGCACGGCATAACAGGTCGGACGCTTGATCCCAGTTTTCAGATAGATATTCCAGGCGGAAGTAGGACCAAGTTCCAGACAAGCTAAATAGACCTTAGCTTCTGTCTCATTGAGACCGGCGAGTTTGAGAGTGGATATTAAGTTGTTATTTACTGTAGTCATATCTAATTGACAGTATATCAAATTTTTTTACTGTTTGTCAACACTGTAAGGATTGAATTATATAGTCATATATTATTGACAGTTAATCAACAAAGTGGTATCATGCTTCCGACCGCAATAATGCTGGTCGAACATTTACAACACGGGCCGTCTAACGAAAGGAGGCCATCATGATCATTAAAATTAACCCGACCGGCCAGCATACTGTGCTAGATGAAGTTTACCCGAAGAGTGAAATATATATTCGGGAAGCAGTTTTTGCAGAAGACGAAGTTGCTGTCGAAGTATCTTGCGTCGTCCCCTCAACGAAGTGCTACACGGCAAGACCGATCCCATATGTCACCGCTGAAAATTATGTGCGGTGTCTCTCGCAGACAAGCTATCTACTCGCCGAGTGGGCACTAAGGGAAAAGCGACTGGCAGTCACAGCATCACTCGAGACTTTTCTCACAGCGGCTGCTAACTATGAGATCTATTATCGGAACCTGGCAATGACATTTCATGATCGAACCAATCGGAATGAGGAGTTTGTCTTGAGACTGAGCATTAAAAACGCTCGCGAAATCAAACGGCTATCAACTGATTATGTGCTGTTCGTTTTTGCAAATGAGAGAACAGTCATAAGCGGAGAGATGAGCTTCGTATACGTAAAACAAGGGGCGGGCGGATGACCTCCGTCCTCCCCGCAATCTTTGACTCAAATTCGAGAACATCAATCATGGTGTTCTAGAACATTCAGCCAATCTGCCCTGAAGGAGGGATTGAAATGAAGAAGAATCGTCTTGCTTTGGTCGTTCCTGCCAATCGATACTATGCCGATCAGGACGGCGGGACATCCCATTTTCCCTGCAATCTGCCGCCGATCATCGGCGGGCTGGACCCTGACATTGAGGTCAGGGTCTTCGACCGACTGCTTTGCAAGGATGAATCCGAGTTCAAGAGTGCAATGACGGCATTCGGACCGGATGTTGTTGGATTCACCTGCCAATATCCGGCGTACAACGATCTGAAAGTCGCTCTTAAATCGACGCGATCTGCTGTTCCGGCTGCTGTCACCATCTTTGGTGGGCCGGCCGTCTGCCGATCACCGGGATTGTTTTTGGCAGTAGAACCTGAAAGCGCTGCTTGTATCAGTG
>Ga0172380_10007872_pt1 | contig 11843 bp, 12 predicted proteins | sample Leawe162metaG_FD_119747 | JGI IMG/M metagenome (GOLD analysis project Ga0172380, IMG submission 119747) | Leachate microbial communities from a municipal landfill in Southern Ontario, Canada - Leachate well 162 metaG | ecosystem: Engineered > Solid waste > Landfill > Unclassified | place... | reverse complement strand
TTTTGGAACGGATTCAGGGGTACGTGAGCATGCGCGGGGCCAGGCTTATCCCGGCTCCGCTGGCAGAGAGCCAGCTGCTCAAGCCGCAAGCCGTGTACATGCTTCAGGAAGCGCTGCTGCATGGGCAGATGTCTCGGGGCGATATTATCCGCGTTTCCGGCATGGCCGAGCGCACCGGGCGGCAAGTGCTGGGACAACTGTTGAGCGAAGGGCTGCTGGTGTCGGATTCACCGAAGGGTGCGGTCAGGTTGGCTTTTCCGACCCACGTGGCGGGTTATCTGTTTCCGGACCTGTATCCGGGGCAGATTGGGTGATGGTGGTTTTGATTTGTGCGTTCAGAAGCGTGAGAACTTGATTCAAAAATCACGCGCTGCATTGTGGTGTTTTATGTAAACATCAATTATAGTCTGTTAAATTTTACCATTTCTGTTTTTAAGGTATATGTTGCACGGCACCCCATGCTTTATATTCTGACCCGGAATCTAATATTGGATGCCGAGATAAAATAAATGTTCCATTTAGGCAGATCACCGGTTCACGAGCGAGCGTGAACCGGTGATCTACGAGTTAACTGCAAAAGGAGTGAAGATGAGACGAAGATACGGAACTACAAATATTTTTGCCGAGAAAGATCTTCGGGAATACTTTGAACAACAGAAGGCTGCCGTCGTTAGGTCGATTGAATCAGAAAATGATGACTATTTGTTAAACGTTAACGAACGAGATTACATTTCCTTTAAGGTTTCTGAAGGTTACGTGGAGCCGCTGCAAATTCATGAAGACCAGGTATCCGCCTCTTCAAGCGAGCAAATGATCCCCGCTGAATATTTTCCTTCAGGATTTTGGGTAACTAAAGGCCAAAGTTACAAAAAAGATGTAGTCAGATTTCATGTTCCATTTAGCGGTAATCATCAACTTCTTCATTGTATGCCAAGCAGCAGATTGATGTGGACAATGGGGGTAGAAATTTCAGGAAACGAATTTTGCTTTGAGATAATTAATTTTAGTGATGATGTTGAATCAATCAAAAGAGATAAAGATTCAAACATTAGAAGCATAATGCAGCAACTTCAGAGCGTTGTCACAGAAGTTGAACGCTACAACACATCTCTTGAGCCGCATATAAAACAGGCATTTGACTCACGTAAACAGAGAATTTTAGCAAAAAGTGGTGTCCTAGCCTCTTTGGGAGTGCCATTGAAAAAAGCTGACGTAATTCCTTCCACTTTCTCAGTTCCGACCCCACAGACAAGGAAAAAAATCACAGTAACCAGACCGGCAGTAAAAGAAGCAGGGTTTAAGCCTGAACCATCTCTGGATAATTCTGCCTATCAAGATATCCTGAAGCTCATTCATGATGTGGGTAAAGAGTTTGAAAGACTGCCGAGTCTTTATGCAGGCAAAGAAGAAGAGCATTTAAGAGACCACTTCTTGATGATGCTTGAGCCGAACTTCCAAGGAGCTGCTACCGGAGAGACTTTTAACAAGACAGGAAAGACGGATATCCTTCTCAGATATGAAGGATCAAATGTCTTTATTGCAGAATGTAAATTTTGGCGAGGTCAAAAATCATTCTTGGACACGATCTCTCAGCTTTTGGGTTACTTAACGTGGAGGGACTCAAAAGCGGCCGTAATAATTTTTGTCCCCAATAAGGATTTTTCATCCGTACTTGACACAGCCAAAGCCACAATTAATCAACATCCAAATTTTCTTGATTTCAAGGGTATTAAAGATGAGACGTGGTGGAGTTATACATTTCATCTCAATGAAGATCGGAACAGGTTGGTAAACTTAGCGGTCATGTTTTATCACACACCAAGATAAACAGCTAACTATCGGCACGATCGGCCGAAAAAGCAGGCCGGTTAGCCTCCGCACTGTTAGTCAGGCCCTTCGGGCAGAAAGGAGAATTGACATCCCATGGAGATGAAAAATGTTGCAGATTTCATTGATGCATGTCACTCAGAGGACGTTGATAATTTGAATCTGCTGTTCTTTCGCGGTGAAAATGCCAAGCACGACAAATTGATTCCGTCAATATATCGTCCTCAGTTCAAGTATATAGAAAACGAAGATATTATATTCAAAGAAACTCTTGCAAAATTCCCCGATGAAATGCTTGCACAGAAAACGACTGTCGAGAAGCTGATTTTGATGCAACACTATGAGCTTCCGACGAGGCTGCTTGACATAAGTAAAAATCCATTGGTAGCACTGTTTTTCGCGTGCTATGGAAATGAAGATCAAGATGGTCGTGTGTATATGTTCTCTGTACCAGAAGCAGAGATCAAATACTGCGATAGCGACACGGTTAGCGTAATCGCTAATATCTGCAGGAGGTCGTGCTCATTCTCCATTGAAGGTACCGCACCAATGAGCCTGAAGAAGTTCAACAAAACCGACGAAATTTCCTACTTGGTTCACGAGATAAGGGAGGAGAAGCCCTATTTTCAGAATCTAGTGGTGAGGAAAGATGTAAATTCCGTGGTTTGCATTAGGCCGCGAATGAATAATCCTCGGATCTTGCGACAGGATGGCTATTTCCTATTATTTGGAGTCAACAACCGAAAAGATCGCTGCGCAGTGGTTAAGAAGAGCTGGGTTCGAAATAGCGTACTGATCCCGAAAGAGTCAAAGAAAACGATATTGAAAGAGCTAGATTTTCTGAACATTAATGAATCATTCCTTTTTCCGGATTATCAACATCTAGCTTCAACGTTTAGGGACAAATATCAGATTCATGCCTAACTTCGACTTCAAACTGAAAAAATCTACGATTTCTGCAGGTTAATTCGGCGTTGGCGCGAAATGAATTCAAAAACGTATATGATCATTAATTTCTGCAGTCTGGAGGTAATCGGATGGGAGTTATAGACAAAATTTGCGTGAAGCTGAGTTGCGAGAAGTGCAAGATTGAAGAAAAAATGACGGCACTTGACACAGGTTCCGGGTGGGGCGGATCAAGCTGGAACGAACTCGGCCCTTTTTCGAAGTTTGATGTGGTAGTTACCGGTGGGGGTAAAGAGGATCCGCGTGTGAAATCCGCAACGTGCAAAAAATGCGGTCAAGTGTCTAAAATTGAATGGAACTATCAGACCTGATGACATGAAACCTACGCATTGAGGTTGCTCCGTAACGACGATTATAGAGAGAAATATACATCAGACAACAACTATACTTACCTGGAGGCGGAGAAATGAAGTTAATTGTTCTTTTACTTGTTTATGCACTACTTGTGACCAATGCTTTTGCCGAAGATATGACAACAAAGAGAAAGAAGAGATCAGAAAGTTCACCATCCCCGGTAGCTGAAAAAAAAGCGGAACCCTGGAAACCTATTGCATTTGATGAAAATGTCGAAAATTTACCGCCGAACTATCTTGGGATAGATGCGAAAGAATTTTACAAGATGTTTAAAGCAAAGTTAAGCTCATTGGAAAAAGGAGAATTTGAAACAACGGAAGGATTTAGAAAACGTACTATTGATAAAGAGGCCTTAATTGCTCCTATCAACACGAAGGATTTATATGCGTTCAAAATTAAAAGACCAAGTATCAGTTATAACGCTGATGATAATTTGTATCAAATATCGACCAATTTAGAGGACAGGTGTCGTAGCACAGATGATGAAGACATAGGATGGATGACGTGTGTAATATTTGCAGTCGACAGAAGGCAGTCAAGCTATGTTGGAAGTAACGCATATGGTGCTTCTGTCACAATATCAGAGATAAAGGGGAAAGATTTATCGCTTGCAATACATAAAAATAGCTCCATATCCAACAAGCTATTTAAGAGTGAGTACAGCTACGGTTCTGACTACATTATTTCTACAACTTTACCGATTCCTATTGAAAAAGCTAAAACTATAAGAAACGGCATAGACGTTCTATTTGTGGGTCGAATAACTGATGCTAGAATAATTAAAGGGGCTGGAAAATACCATAAACCAAAATTTGACTTTCCGAACGATATATTTATTTCTGAAGAAGCACTTCCGTTCGAGGTAAAACAGGTTATTTATTATGTGTCTAACACCGGAGAAATACTAAAGAAACAGTCATTTTAGCCGTCGGAATCGGAGTTCCGGGGACAGGAGCCCCGAAGGGGACGTAGTTGATTAGTAGGCTAACGCGGTGTTAATCAACAACGTCACCTCAGCAACTCACTAGAAAAGTCTTGCTGACGCTCACTACTTAACAGCAAAACCGTTGGGCGTCAGGGAATTGCTATGCCATTGCTTGAGGAACTCAAACAGCGTGCGCGCCGGCTCAAGGCAGAAACTTTTGCTCTGTATCTTGCTGCGCGCCACCCTGACACGCCTTGGTACGCGAAGCTTCTCGTTGCTGTTATTGTGGCCTATGCGTTCAGTCCCATCGACGTAATTCCGGATTTCATTCCGATAGTAGGCTACCTGGACGACCTTGTGCTAATCCCAATAGGTATTGCGTTGGCTATCAAGCTGGTGCCGCCCACTGTTCTAGCCGAGTGCAGAGAGCGGGCACGGGAAGACATGATGAATGGCAAACCTGTAAGCCGCGTTGCAGGCGCTGTTGTTGTCATAATCTGGCTGACTTTGGCTGCGTTGTGCCTTCTCTGGGCATACGAGGCATTCGCGAAATCACAATGGGCGGGGCTTGGCGGGACGTAGTTGTTTTATTGCTTTATGAGAGGGGCTAAGTGGACGTGGTTGATTAGGAGACTAACTCGGTGTTAATCGACAAATCAACAACGTCCCCTCTGTCACTCATGGAAGTCCCTAGTTTTTTCCTGATTCTGGGCTGGCTTGTCATTCTAATCTGACCGAAACAGTTTAATTCCCGCTTGCAGCTACTGCGTCAATGACGTATAGTCATTTCATGGTCATCATCGAAACCCCAATATTTACCAAGCAGCTTTTATCCACCCTATCCGACGAGGAATATCGTCTGTTTCAGGCAACCCTGCTGGAGCGACCTGATGCCGGAAAGGTCATCCCCGGCAGTGGAGGACTTCGCAAAGTACGATGGGGATTGGAAGGGCGAGGCAAGAGCGGCGGAGTACGAGTGATCTACTACTGGTTTACGGCGAGGGGAACCATTCTCCTTCTGTTCATATATCCGAAAAACGTGCAGGAAAACCTTACCCAAGACCAACTAAAACAACTCAAGAGGATTATTGAGGAGGAATATCATGAAGGATGAACTTTTTCAGGAACTGTTGGCAAGCGTGAAACAAGGCGCGGCGATAATGAAAGGAACAATGCAGCCCTCTCGGTCATTTGAATTCCCGGAAACCGAGGTTCGCGCTCTACGAGAGCAATTCGGTCTTTCACAAGATAAGTTTGCAGATCTGGTGGGAATCAGCGTAGGAACTTTGAGAAACTGGGAACAAGGCCGACGTAAGCCGGAAGGCCCCGCACGTGTGCTTTTGCGGATTGCCTCCCGTCACCCGGAGGCTCTTCTGGATATTGGAAGCGAGCAACCCAAAAGAGCAGATCGCACAACTCGTTCAGCCGGACGCGCAAAAAAACTGCAAGCCGCTTAAATCAAAAAAAATGCCCCTGAAACTCAGGGGCAATTTTTTCGTGTAACGGATCAACCGCTTATCTGGCTACCGGCAGACCATCGCTCTGCCAGTCGGCAAAGATCATCTGGGCGATATTCGGGTAGGCCAGTTTCTGAAGTTTGCGATAGGCATTGTAGCTGCGGCCGCCGGAATTGCAGTAGACAACTATCTGTTTGCCCTTGTCCAGCACACCCGAACCGGCAGCAAACGATTCAACCGGAATATTGATCGCTCCCGGCACGTGCCTTTCGCCAAACTCCTTGGCATCCCGCACGTCCACAACAGTCAGGGTTGCCGGCGCACTGTCGAGCAGCGCTTTGACAACGGCCGGCTTGATCATGCTCGTTTTCACGGTCTTGTCGTAACCAGGACCGGTGTAAATCGAATACCCCTTTTCCTCCCACACCGGCATGCCCTCGGCATAAATCGTGATATCCGTGTACCCGAGCGACCGGGCAATCAACGCCGACTTGACGCTCTTGCCGCATTTGATGCCGTTGCAGTAGAACAGCAAGCGTGCGTTTTTGGCAGCGGTCAACACCTTGGAGTCCTTCTCAAGAACGGACAGGGGGATGTTGATCGCGGTAAGGATATGCGCTTCCTGATATTCCTGCGCTGAGCGGGCATCGATCAGTACCATGTCGGTTTTCTTGTCCAGCAATCCCTTGAGCTGTTCGCTGGTTACGCCCGGGAAACCGCCCTTGGTTTTTTCCGCAGCCAGGCACACCACACTCAGTGACAACAATACCAACAGCAGACTTACATAACGAAATGCTCTCATAAAACCTCCTTTATTAATTCAACGCTACTCTGCCGGGGAAGAATGCGGATGGATGAACACGGATAACATCATGCTTGTACGTAAAATATCCTTTGCATTATCCGTGTGTATCCGATTCATTCGAGTTCAAATGATTGAAAATTACTTCTCCCTGAAGCTGTATTTGTAGACAAAATTTTTCGGCTGGTAGAAGTCGATGGCCGTGCCTCCCACTTCGGCGTAGGGATAGCCGAAGGTGTTGAGCGGCGCACCGGCCTGCGGAGGGTTGAGGACGACGTCCCTGCCGCTGGCAAGCACCACCCGGTAGGCATCAATGCCGCCCCAGAAATATTCCCGGTACGCTTTCGCCTTCGCATCGTTCAGCTCCAGCTTCTCCACCAGCATCGCCTTGCGCACATCCGCCGGATCGGCGGTTACCCAGCCGTAACCGGGGAGGAAAAACTCTGCCCAGCAGTGCTGGTAGGTGGTGATGTCTTCCGCTGGCTTTTTGCCGAGCCGGATGCTGAAAACCTCACGCGCCGGAACACCGGCCGCCCGGCAGAGGGCAATATAGACTGATGAGATGTCGGTGCATTTGCCCCCCGGTTTTTGCAGCAAGGCGCAGACATCCCCTTTGCCGCAGCCGACCGTGGCCGGATCACGATACATGTTGCTGCAACACCAGTCATAAATGGCCCGGGCTTTTGCCAGCACCGTATGCTTCCCCTTGGTGATGGAATCCGCCAGTTTCCTGACCTCGCCATCGACGGGGCCGAGGCTGGTCGGTTTCAGATATTCAGCATAATCTGCCCGGTTCCAGGCCGGCTCGTTGGCCGGCAGATTTGTCTGGCGTATCTCCTGGCGGTCAACGCTGAACGAAAAGCTGAGGGTGCGGCTCTTCACGCCGGCCGGCCACTGGGCATAGAGGATCGGGGTGCCGTTGGCCATGTCCGTATAGACGCCCGATGAGGCAAAATCCCCGGAAACCTTGATGTCGCCAACCTTCTGATGACGGTCTGATACCGGATAGGGTACCCAGAGTTTTGTTTCTTTGGCTGCATCCTGGGCGGAAAGATCCACCTCAAGGGTAACGACACCGGAACGGCCGGCAGCGAAAGCTGCGGTGGTGATGCACATGCAGAGCGATACAGCAAACAACAGAAATTGCTTTTTCATCTATTCTCCCTGGTGCAGTGGTTGTGAAAATTCAGCGGAATATTAGAGGTTATAAATTATTGTTTTGATTCGGTATTCTTATGGTTATTGCTAAATATGTCAAATTGATATATTCGATATTACCGATAAGCCAAATTGGTTTTTACGATATAAGGCCGCCATGAACATGAAACAGCTTGAGATTTTTGTAACCATTGCCACCACCGGCAGCTTCTCGAAAGGTGCCGAGGCGGCCTGCATCACCCAGTCAACCGCCAGTCAGCACATTGCGGCACTGGAGGAGAGTTGCGGCGTCAGGCTGCTCGATCGCACCGGACGCGGCGCCATACCGACCGAAGCGGGCAAAATCATGCTCGCACACGCGCGGCAGGTCATAAAATCGCTCAAGGAAACGGAACAGGCTATCCTCCGGTTCCGCCAGGCTGACGGGGTGGAGCTCTGTGTCGGCGGCAGCACAATTCCCGGCACGTACCTGCTGCCAAAAGCAATCGCCGCCCTCCGTGCGAGCGATCCGGGGATTCGCGTCAAAGTCGAGATCGGCGACAGCGGTGAGATCCTTGCCCGGCTGGGCGATGAAAGCATCGAGATAGGAATTATCGGGACAGCGGCGGACGACAAACGCTTCACCATCGAAACGCTCGGGCACGATGAGATTCTTCTGGTTGCGAGAGCGGGGCACCCCTGGTGCGGCCGTGAATCAGTTCCACTGGAAGAGCTTCTCACGGAGCCGATAATCATGCGGGAAAAAGGTTCCGGCACCGGCGATGCGGTTGCTGCCGCACTCCGGGAGCAGGGGATCGCACCGGGCGACCTTCTGGCAAGCGCCACGCTGCCGAGCAGCGAAGCGATAAAACAGGCGGTGCTGGCGAAATGCGGCGTGGCGTTCATTTCCGAAATGGCTGTTCGTGGTGAGTTGCAGCGGGGCGAGCTGTTGGCGATCACCGTGCCGGGTATCGCCATCACCCGCGGTTTTTCCCTGGTTCACCGGAAGGGAAGGACGCTTTCTCCCGCCGCCACGGCATTTGCCGCCATGTTGCGACAATTGCAGTCATAACGAACAGGGTACTTCAGAAACTATTACTATTCGAGGTTGACGCTGTCGGATCGATGGGCTACATGTTGTCGGCAGGCCGTGTTCTGATGACAACGGAGGTAATCTGCATGTGCAGGAACATCAAAACGCTGTACAACTTCGAGCCACCCGCGACTGACGCAGAGATCCACGCGGCGGCTCTGCAGTATGTGCGGAAGATCAGCGGATTCTCCGGACCTTCCGCAGTGAACGAAGCGGCGTTCAATCGTGCGGTCGCAGAGATCGAAAAGGAATCCTCCCGGCTGCTCGGTTCGCTCGTGACCGGCGCAGCTCCTAAAAACCGAGAAGTCGAAGCCGCCAAGGCGCATGCAAGGGCGGAACGGAGGTTCAAGCCAACCGCAGCCTGATGTTCTTCAAGTGCTTTCTTTATTGCCCACGCGATCTTTTCTTTATGCCCGCCGAGATGTTGTTAAATAACATCCTTTCAATTTTAAACAAAACAATATAAAATACCCTTGTGTTATTAAATTATTGTTTTTGTGCGGAGTGCCTTCATGAGGCGGTTCATTGATGACGAACTCAGGAAGTGGAAAGAGGGGAAGCGGAGAAAGCCGCTTATTCTGCGCGGTGCCCGTCAGGTGGGTAAAACCTGGTCTCTGAAGGCCTTTGGCGCCAGCCAGTTTGAAAACATGGCGCTGGTTGACCTTGAACGGAACGCCGCGTTGCGTCGGGTTTTTGATGGCGACCTGAGTGCCAGGCGGATATGTGCCGACCTCGAACTCTTTCTCGGCCAGAAGATTACCCCCGGCAAAACCCTTCTGTTTATTGACGAAATACAGGCCGCTCCCCGGGCTATCACCGCCCTGCGATATTTTTTCGAAGAATTGCCCGACCTGCATGTTGTCGCTGCCGGTTCCCTGCTGGAATTTGCGCTGAAGGAGGCGTCATTCCCGGTAGGGAGGATTCAGTTTCTCACGCTCCATCCGCTCTGTTTCGCGGAATATCTGGAAGCGGTGGGTAATGCGCAAGCGGCCGGGGCTGTCCTGCGCGAACCGGCGACTATCTCTGTGCCTGTTCATGACATGCTGTGCGAAGAGTTGAAAAGGTATTTCTTCATTGGCGGCATGCCGGCCTGCGTCAAGGCGTATCAAGAGACAGGATCGTTCGCCGATGCCTTTGAAGTACAGGCGGAGATAATTGACTCCTATCGTATGGATTTTGTCAAATACACTCCGCAGGTTGACCGGTTCTGTCTTGATGCCGTGTTCGGCGCCATCGCACAGCAGGTCGGCAGCCAGGTAAAATATTCCCGTCTGGCTGAAGGGTACTCTAATCCCACGCTGAAAAAGGCATTCGAGCTTCTCTGCCTGGCTAACGTGGTCCGCAGGGTGCCGTCTGTCGATCCCTCCGGCATGCCGCTTGGCGCAACCGCATCGGCAAAGATGTTCAAGGCGCTGATGCTGGATATCGGCCTGATGCGGTATCTCTCCGGCATGCCTACCGACCTGGAGTATGCAAAAACCGACCTGCTGGCGATTTATCGCGGCGCCATGGCCGAGCAATTTGTCGGACAGGAGATGGCCGTAGCCCAGAACGGGGCACTGTATTACTGGGACCGCCAGGCCAAGAGCAGTTCCGCCGAGGTGGATTACCTGGCGGTGCTGGATGGGATCATCCACCCGGTTGAGGTAAAAAGCGGCGCATCCGGCAGTTTGAAAAGCCTGCATCTGTTTCTTTCAACCTACGCGAACTGTGGCGAGGGATTGGTGTTCTCATCTCGTCCATTTGCCGAACTGCCGGAGCAAAAGATCACATTCCTGCCGCTCTATTCTGCATATCATGCAACCGGCGGGAGCAGATAACAGGTGCCTGTACAAGAAGGCGCGATGAAATGCACCGTACATATTCCAACAGACAGGAGCAGTAATGAAGTTGACTGACGAGCAGACCCGAAAACTTATCACCTATATCATCGAAGCGACCGGCCTTAAATCCTTTCAGGTGGAACATACCGTTGAACTGTTGCAGGAGGGGGCGACCGTCCCCTTTATCGCCCGCTACCGCAAGGAGCATACCGGCGAGCTGGACGAGGTGCAGATCCGGACGGTTGAGGAACAGCTTGCCTATTTTTCCGAACTGGAGGAGCGCAAGGTCACCGTGCTCAAATCCATCGAGGAACAGGGAAAACTGACGCCGGAGCTGCGCGAGCGGATTGAAGCGTCACGCCAGAAAACCGAGGTGGAAGACCTGTACCTGCCGTACAAACCGAAACGGCGCACCAAGGCGACCATTGCCCGGGAGCGCGGACTGGAGCCGCTGGCCGATATCATGGCGGCACAGGAATTGACTTCAGGAACTTCCGAGGAAGCGGCACTCCCCTTTGTCAATCCGGAAAAAGAGGTGCCCGATGCGGCCGCCGCGCTGGAGGGTGCCGGGCATATCCTGGCCGAACGGCTGTCCGACAACGCCGATGCCCGTGCGATGGTACGGCGTCTGAGCAACGAACAGGGCATGATGACCTCGCGGGTGGCGAGCGATTACAAGGAACAGGTCACCAAGTTCGAGATGTATTACGATTTCCAGGAACCGCTCAAGGCGATCCCGTCGCACCGCATGCTGGCCATGCGGCGCGGCGAAAAAGAGGAGGTGCTCTATCTCTCGATCACGGCGCCGGTCGAGCAGATTCTGGCCGGGTTGAAGTCGCGTCTGATCGCACGCAGCAGCATCTTCACGCAGCTGCTGGAGCGGGTGGCCGAGGATGCCTACAAACGGCTGATCGCCCCCTCCATTGAGGTGGAACTCCGCCTGGAGAGCAAGGAGCGCGCCGACGAAGCTGCTATTCAAATTTTTGCCCGGAATCTGCGCGAGCTGCTGCTGGCGCCCCCGGCTGGTGGCAAGCGGGTACTGGGGATCGACCCCGGGTTCCGCACCGGCTCCAAGCTGGCGGTGGTGGATGCGACCGGCCGTTTTCTGGAGCATGTCACGGTCTACCCGCACATTGGCGAGGGGCGGATCCCTCAGGCTCGCCAGGATCTGCTCCGGCTGGTTGAGGCACATGACATCGAGATGGTTGCGGTCGGCAATGGCACCGCCGGGCGCGAAATGGAGATCTTCGTCAAGGAGACCCTGGCTGGGGTCGGGCGGCAACTCCCGGTGGTGTCGGTCAGCGAAGCGGGCGCCAGCATTTATTCGGCCTCTGATATTGCCCGCGAAGAGTTTCCCGAGCTGGATCTGACGGTGCGCGGCGCAATCTCCATCGCCCGCAGGCTTCAGGACCCGCTGGGAGAGCTGGTCAAGGTCGATCCGAAGAGTATCGGCGTCGGC
>Ga0172380_10007870_pt1 | contig 11845 bp, 17 predicted proteins | sample Leawe162metaG_FD_119747 | JGI IMG/M metagenome (GOLD analysis project Ga0172380, IMG submission 119747) | Leachate microbial communities from a municipal landfill in Southern Ontario, Canada - Leachate well 162 metaG | ecosystem: Engineered > Solid waste > Landfill > Unclassified | place... | reverse complement strand
GCCAGAGCCATCGCCAGAGCCGCGCAACATTACTTTAGTTAATACTTCTTCCATATTAGGCACCCCACACAGGCACGCTTGCAATACTGTTTTGAGCCTGTTTAGTACAATCAAGTATTTCAATTGCCTGTAACAACTTAACTTTAGATACCTCTTTAGGGAATTTACAGTTTTCAACTTTAGAAACCCCTTCCTCTGCTAACTGAGAAAGTGTTGCAGCACCGTCCCAGTAGTAAAGCCTCCTTGCTTTTCTGAGAACGACTACCTGTCCATCTTCGCTTTCTAGGTATCCTGCAAATACCCCAGCGGAATAAGTGCGAACAATTTTATACTCCAAACCGTCCAGCTTATCTGCTCTCTGGTCTGTTTCCGGAACATACCTTACCCCGTCTACTATGATTTCCTTTTTTGACATAGTTTCCTTTCTTAAAACTTAATAATGGGGTTAGCAGGTTCTGTCCCTACCTGCTAACCGCCTACCCTAGATCAGACCTTCTTTTACAAAGAAAGCCAGTATATCCGGTGCCACACTATCGACTACATTTCTCGCTAGATCTCTTGCCCTCTGGTTATTATGGACAAGCACAAAATCCTTCTTTTTAGTATATTGATTCCACCTTATTATATAGGCGGTTTCAATCGGTATGTTATTCAGCTCCGCCATTAGGAAGTAGATTGGCAACTGCCAAGTCTGCGCCCATTCTGTTGCCGGAGTCGTTCCTGTCTTGAATTCGTAGAGTATATTCCCATCTAAACAATCGAATACTCCACTTAGATCAAACTCATCGCTGTATTTGGCGACTACCTTTTTTTCCGACTCAGGGCTGTTCAACTGCTTTTTAAAGAACCACTCGGGGAATTTACCGTTCTCCTTGACATAGGTTTCAATCTCTTTATGTATATCCAATCCAGCCGATACTCTTTTCTGTGTCTTCTCAGGAAATGGCATATCCATATGAAAATATGTAGCTATAGCCCTTTCAGTATCCCCACGATTCCAACTATCTAAAAGGCTATATGATATCCTCATCTTACTTTATCCTTCTTTAGTGACAATGATAATTGTGCTTCCCTGTCGTTCTCATGTATACCTAGAGGAAAGGCATTATTCTCCTTGATAAATGCATCCACCTTATCAGTATCAACTGTATAACTGAACTTTTCCGTTAAATATGGTAACGCTTCTTCTAGTCTATCGGCATCGTAGCCGTATTTCGAACCATACACCCTGTTGATACAGGATATTTTTGCTCCTTGTACCCCCCTAAAGCCGCTGTCTATGGCTTCTCCACCTTCTTTAATGGCCCTCTTAACGAATGTAAGAGCGTCTTCTATCAGAACTTGGAGTTCCAAAAGTCTTAGTATGCTACTCTCTGCTTTTGGAGAAAATACTAGCTTTCCGCCTTCGTCGGCCAGAATTCCCACTTCGTTTATATCTACCGATATGATATTATCTTTCATTTTTGCATACTTTCCTGAATTAGTTTCATCGCTTGCATTTTGGTCAATCTATCCATCCATAGTCCCTGTGACTTTAATACTCTTTCCTGTGCCTCAGTAGCTGGTTCTTCCGTGTTTTCCTTTTTTTCAGCTATGGCAGGAGTGGCGTCGTCCACCCAATGGACATAACTACAACCCGTTGTCTGCTTGGTTATATAATCATATTTACGGTTCTCACATTGTTCGATCTTCTTTCCTGTCTTAGTAGTGGAAATTACTACTCTTGCTCCACATACGGGGCATTTATTTGCGGAGTATTCTTTCTCCTTTTTGTCCCCGAATGTTCTCTTGACCTCTGGTTTTGCTCCCATTCCATTAAATACGGTTATCATTCGTTTTACTCGTTTGATAAGGTCATCCTCTGATTTATCCCGCATGGTAAATTGCATTGAATATCCCTCTATGCTTACTTGTAGATTTGCACTTGCAGGAGCTTCCAGCAACTTTTCTTCTTTTTCCTTGATCCCATATTCCCCTAAATCATCCGGTTGCGTATCCAGAAACCCCTGCATTTCTTCTTCACTTGTATATGGCTCTTTATTCATCTTTGTACCTCCCTCTGATTTTTCTGTTTTCTTTCTTTCATCTTATAAACTATATAATACAGTCTGGTTGGTGTGATCTCATATTTCTTCACGAGATTAACCATAGACATGCCCCCCATCTTATCTTTCATAATGCTCTGGTTTCTCCTGATAAACCACTCTCTGTCTTCCCAGTAGTTCTTTTTAATTTTTTTATTCATAAATCTATTATATATAACTTCTCAGCATCTGTCAAGTAATTCTTCGCGCTGATGTTTAAATTTCTATCCTCTAGGTATCCGGTCTTCACCATTTCAAAGCACTCATTACAGTAGGTTAAATTTCTCTGTTCCCCATTCTCATATATTTTATGTGTATATCCACAAGAGCCACATAGTCCGATCCCGCATATACTGCAATGTCTAGTGGCTCTTGCCCTATCGTCGTACTTACAACACCCCATCATCTGAAGCTCTCCCTTGCTAGTTTTTCCAGTGCGTCCATTATTCTCCTTAGTACCTCCCCGTTAGTTTCCTCTTTCAAATCAGACGAGGTTTTTTTACCTTTGGCAGGTCCTAGTACATATTCCCCGTAGTCTTCACATCGTTTCACTTTTTGGATGGTTCCGTTAGATCTTCCGGTTTTTCTAGCTATGGCTCGAAAAGTATATCCTTCGCCCAACAACCCTTTAATTATGTTGAATTCCCTCCCTGTGATTGTATTTTTTTTCATTTTATTATCACCTCCAGAAAAAAACTAATTACATTCTTCCCCGAACTGTAGGTAGCTCCCATTGGTATAAGCTCCCCACTGCCCCCAATCTTCGCCGCCATTGCTCATCTTGTAAGCCAAATCTATATTATTTTTAGGATTCTGAAGCCAAAGAATTTTAGCTTCCAAACCCTCTCCAGCAACTTGATCCCAGTGTATTTTATTGCCTTGACAGTAATTGTCTTTCAGGTTTATTTGATAGACACCCACCGCACATTCTAAGGGTTTAGATGCCACCGATGAAGGATTGCGCAAGGATTCCCCGTAAGCCACCATACACGCCGTATGATAATTGTCCCCGAATTTATAGTGTATGTAGTCTTTGATCTGATCCATGGTCTGAGGATTATCCATGAATACCCTTTCCCCACCAACAGTTGCTTCAATAGAGCCCGTCTGCATAGCAAAAACAGTCCTATATAAACTAGCGTCATAGTCCTTGATACCATGGCAAGTGAATTCAGCAAATAAGAGACTGACTAACATGAAGATCCCCACCCACTTGAGTATTTTCTCAGTTAAGGTTAGTTTTTCCGCTCGTTTTTTTGGAATCGACCTGCCTACTCTGATGGGTGCTTTATCCCTTTCTCTCAATGCTTTAGCCTTTTTATATCGCATATCCAACGAACCATCCTTGCGGTACCTCAACCTCTCTCCACTGTTATAATATTCGATTGTGTTCTTAGGATTTTTCAAAAGCATCTGTTCGCTCCAGATGGACAATAATCTGTCCCATACTCATTATCTACATAGCGAAGGAATTTCTCGACCTCGGCATTGACTTTCGCGAGAATGTCATCGAAGCGCTCTATACTCTCTTCACTACTTCCACTACCTTCTGTGTCCTCCCCGCATACATCGCAGTCCCTAGGTATGTCATTCAACTCATCGCTCAACCCATTGAAAACCCCTGTGTCATACCCTATCTTTGATTCTTTTATCATTTTTTGGAAACTTTTGACTCCATCTACCTCGCCATCGCCATCAGTGAATATCAACGCGACCGCCTTTGTGTAATCGGGGCCCTCAGTGCAGTACAGCGTTTCCCCCGATTCGCAGTGCAACCAATGTCTAGCATCGCATATATCTGCCATTGTTGCATGTTGATTCTCTGTAAGATTTGGATTCTCGGCACATTCTGTTAAGTGCCTAGCAGCACTCTCCCGCCTATATGTATATTGTTCTTCCGATAGATAACTCATTTATTTCCTTTCTCTAACTTTGTAATGTTCGCTTGACAATATCTATTGTACTCAATTGTTAACGGTTGTCAAGCATTTGATACTAAAGAAGTGGTTGTAGTATTCTTCCAAGGGTTTATGTTGTACTAACGGCATATCATAATGCAATATAGATTATAACTGGATCAAGCTTGACAATTTGAAGTAAAAAAGAGTACCATGAATTCATGGGAACGCTATATCCACATAAAAATTTTAAGAACAGAAACCCCTCAACACAGGTGATGGCGTTCCCAAACTTCAATGCCTTGTTGGGGGATTTTTGGGTTTAAAAAAAGGAAACCATGAAAACAAGAATCGTACACACTAGATACTGGCAGGATAGCTTTATTCTCTCGCTGGATAAGGATACCCGCTTATTTTTCCTTTACTTATTATCAAACCAATACATAAACATTTGTGGTATATATGAGCTTCCCGACCAGATTGTAATCATGGAAACAGGCTTAACCCATGAGCAACTCCAGACCTGTAAGCAAACACTCGAAAAATCACAAAAAGCCATATTTTACAAAGGCTGGGTACAGGTCGTAAATGTGGAGAGATACAACTTTTACAGGAACTCGCCTAAAAATGAAATTGCCTACAATAAGGAGATTATGCTTATACCAAAGGAATTCCCACTTATAAAAGGGGATATTGCTGATACTAGTATTTATACTAGTATAGATACTCCTATAAATCATAAATCAAAAATCATAAATCATAAATCCAAGAGAGAGAGTATGCAAGAGTTGAGAGATAAAATCAAGAATTTTTGAGCTAAGTTATAAGCTAAGTTATAAGGGTATGCTCTAAAAGGATCGGGGAAATATCCCCACAAAATAGAACCCTCCATATACGCTAAACCTAAACAAATGTATAAGAGAAGCGAAAGAGTGCGTGAGATAGTATGTGAGAGGCGGAAGGGCGGGTTTTTTATTGTTGTTGTAGCACCAACCCCCTCTTTTGGCCCCATTATTTCCTCGTTACATCCCTTATTTCTCACTTCCTCCCATTCCTACTAGTCCTATAACTCTTAAATCCTTGGCCTTTTGTGTAGAATGCTGTCGTAGAGCCTCTGTCCCTTTCGGTATACGCCGTATAATGTGCATTTAACGACTACAAGAAGTGCTATTATTGGCCATATAATGGGAGTGTGTGTCCTATAGCTATGAAATACACCAAATATGAGAAGCTTTAACAGCAACAAGTAATGCGGTTCTCTCACCGCCCAGATAAAATTACAGTATCAACCCATAGCATGGGATAGGGGGGGGATGGGCTGGATGTGCGCTGGTCTGGATTTCAATTGTAATACCCATCCCCAAATCGTGTAGCAAATTTTCAGGTTAATGTTTGACAGATATAAATTTTAGGGTACAATAATTTACATGAAGGAAATAAAGGTAAGTGTAAGGGAGTTGTTAAGGGATTTTGGAGAGAGCACTAAGAGTCTTCCGATAGTTATTACCCGCTGGGGTATTCCCATTTTAAAGGTTTTCAGGTATGAAAAGAACATCAAATCTAACCACAAAGCAAGATCTGGTAATTAAGGATATAGCCGAGAAGGTTCGCCATGGTAAGCCGATGAAGATGGTAGAGTCGGTAGAGAAGTTCTACGAGACAAAGAATAGGAGATCAGCTAATGCGGTTTTATATAATAATTTAAAGAGAGCACCCTTCAGGGAGGCGTTAATAGAGTCTCTAGTAGAGAAAAAGGTTTTAGGTAAAGATTCAAAAACTGAGGCGGTTTTACTGGATGGGTTAGAGGCCGTAAACGGGGATGGAGGAATAAATTACGACGCTAGGTTAAGGTATGTTCAGGAGATAAATAAGATAGCGGGGGTGTATGCGCCCGAGACCAAGAAGAATTTAAACCTTTCTTTAGATATGTCGGAAGAGGAATTAGACAAAAGAATTATTGAGTTACAGGATCAATTAGAGGGTTAGGAGGAATAATGATAATATATAATCCGAAGGACACTGCTGTAGAATTTTATTATGGGGGACAGAGGTTTGAGTATCGACCTCTAGAGTCTAGGGTAGTAGATGAGGCAATGGGGGAGTTTATTTTAAACAGGACTCGTGTGGGTCTGGTAGAGTTCAACTCCAAAGAGGTCAAGAAGGAAGCAATCTTTGATGAGACGGATTATACTAAAATGCCGTGGAAAGAACTAATTTCCCGGGCTTCTAAGAGGGGCATTTTTGCTACGGGGATGAAGAAGGAGAGTGTAATTAAATCTATGGAGAATTATGACAAAGAAAGAAGAGTTACTCCAAGTACTTCTAGCTAAAAAGAGGGATCGTGGTTTAAAGGATCTATTTTTTTTCAACAAAAACATTGTAGAGAGTGAGAAAAGGAGGAGGGATTTACTGGTACCCCATGTACATGAGGAGTGGGCTAAGTGGTACTCGGGATCAAAGAATAGGATTAAGATGATTTTAGTTCCCCGTGCTTGTTTTAAGAGTTCTTTTTTCACTATAGGGAGGGTCTTACAAGCTATATGTTGCAATAGGGACAGCAGGGTTTTGGTTGCAAATGCTACACTCAGTAATGCTCAAAAATTTCTCTCCGAGATGAAAGAGCATTTAAAAAGAAATGAGGAGTTAAAAAGGCTTTACGGGGATTTCTACGAGCCGAAACTTAGATGGAATGAGAATGAATTCGATGTTCTTGGAAAAGGTCTTGGAAGTAAAGAGGCTACTGTAACTGCAGTTGGAGTAGGCGGAAATTTAGTTTCACAACACTACTCCATGATTGTTTGTGATGATCTTGTAAATTTAGAGAATTCTTCTACCAGATACCAAGCGGATAAGGTTATAGACTGGTGGAAAAGAGCTTTTTCGTTGTTGGACTATGACGGGGAAATGCTTATTATCGGTACCCGTTGGTCTTATTACGAGCTCTATTCGTGGATAACCGATAAATTCGGAGATGGAGTAGATGTTTATATTAGAGGAGCTTATAAGGAGGACGGTTCTTTATATTTCCCGGAATTATTAAATGAGGAAAAACTATCAGAACTTAGAGGACTACAGGGAAGTTATGTCTTCAGTTCCTTCTATTTGAATGATCCCATAGATGAAGATTCGGCTCTAATTAAGAGAAATCAACTAAGATATTGGGGAGCAGGGGACGATAAACTACCAAAAATATTAAACATTTTTTCTGTTTGTGATCCGGCTGTAAGTCAGTCGGAGTTTGCTGATGAATCCTCTATATCTGTCATAGGAGTGGATGTGGAAAATAATTGGTGGGTTTTGGAGACCAGAACCGGCAGATGGACTACTGGGGGGCTCATAGACGAGCTTTTTAATGTTTTCAATCTATGGCATCCGATTACAATGACTATAGAAACTATTTCTCAGGCACAGGGAATACTTTCATCTATATATGATGAGGAGAATAGGAGAAATTTATATTTACCATTACATGCTATAACCTCCAGACCTCCCGTTAAGAAAGAGATAAGAATAAGATCTATTCTTCAACCTAGGTTTGAGCGAGGGAAGATCTTTATTAAAAGGGATATGTTTGACCTTGAGGAGCAAATTTTAAAGTTTCCGAGAGGAAAGAGGGATGATATGATAGATGCCCTCACCGATTTAGATGAGATAGCCTTTACTCCTGATGAGGAAGGTATGCCCTTTAAAGAATCGGGAAGTAAATTACAGGATATACTAACTAAAGAAGCCTCAATCGAACCAGATTTTGAGGATCCTTTTTTGGGTGGTTATCTTTAGTGATATAATTATCGTATGGAAACAATCCTATCAATATTTATTGCGGTTCAATTTATTTTTATAGTTTATTCTGATATACAAAATAGAGTCGAGAGGGAGAAATTAGAACTAAAACTTATAAGTAAAGGATTATCCGACTATATATCTTCTACTGAAGAGGAAGAAGAGTCAAAAAAAGAGGAAGAAGATCCATATATAGATGTGATGGAGGCAAATATAGATCAGATTTTAGTATCTGAGGATAAATAATGATTAAAATTCAAGATAAAGATTGGAATAAAGTAGATGATGGAGAAAAGATTTCCTATTGTGAATCCCTTTTAATGGATGCAAAGAAGTCTAGGGAGTCCAACTACGATTTAGAGTGGTATCAAAACTATCAATTTGAAAACGGTAATCACTATATGGCCGTGAATACCGTCACAGGAACCCTCGAGGCCAATCCTCCAAGAAGAAGGGGAGAGGTTAGAATGGTCATAAATAAGATTCGTTCAACAAAACGGGCTATTCAAAATTATGTTACTAGGACTCAGCCAAAGTGGGAGATAATTCCCGGAGACACAGACAAAGATACCGTTAGAAATGCCAGAAGAATAGGTAAAGTCTTGGATTTTATCTACAGGAAGCTGCATTTGGAACAAATGGTGTTTGGAATTATAGATACAGGTCTTTCTACATCTATAGGTGTGGTTGAGGTGGATTGGGATGAAGAGGCAGAAGGAGGAATAGGGCAAATTAGGATAAGAGAGCACGACCCTTTTGATGTTTTTTTTGATAAAAGAGCTTTTTTGTACTCTGGAAGATTTGTGGGAAGATTTATAGCCAAAACCGTAGTTAAATCAGTAGATGAGGTAAAGAACGATAAAAGATATGATAATAAAGCAAGAAAAGAAGTTAAACCGGATGAAGAGTTAGCTACATCTAGGCTTAAGGCTAAGATTATCAAAAAGGATATGGGTTCTTCAGAGGATAAAGCCATTCCGACTGTAGTAGTTAAAGAGTTTTTTCTATGGGATGACGAGAAAAACGAAAAGGGAGGAAGGGTTAAACTCTTTACATTTGCTGGGGATAGGGTTTTGAGAGAAGAGGATTTAGAGGATACAGAATATCCTATCTACATATATCAAATCCAGATGAATCCGCTAAAGATTTATCAGAGAGCGTGGATAACAGACGCTATTCCGATGAATAAGGCTATAGATAGAGCAGTATCCCAGAAGATTTCTTATATAAATCAAGCACTAATTTATAGGATAATAGCAGAGAAGGGACACGGGGCGGGAGTAGTATCCAATGAGATGGGGCAGATATTGGAAGTAAATAAAGGTAGAATTTTCCAGCAAATGAATATGAATCCGGTACCTGCCGGGTTTGATAATTTAACAGAAGAAATGAATTCTTATTTGGAAGATATATTAGGTGCTCATGATGCGGCTTTAGGGAGGATGCCTACTGGTGCTAGATCCGGGGCTACTCTTGAGGCCATTCAAGCGGCAGATTCTAACAATCTTACAGGTTTAACGGCCTCCCTAGAATCCTTTCTTGCGGTTGTAGGAGAGAGAATTCTGAAACTTGCTGCTAAGAAATATCAGGTTTCAAGAATAATTAAACTTTCTGAGCCAGAAGATGGGGAGGAGTATATGAAAGTGATAGGTCAGGGCTCAAATCAGAAACCGGAGGGTGCGGCAATAATTACTGAGGATAATGAAGTAATTGTAAAGATAGGTTCTTGGCTCGGACATACTTTGGAAGCTAAAAGAGAAACCATGATGAAATTGGGAGAGATGGGAATTTTACCCGCCGAGGAAATTTTAAGACAGTTTGAATTTCCTAATGTGGAAGAGCTGTCTGCAAAGGCTAAAGACCAGAGGATGGAACAAAGTCAGGTGGATTTAGCTATAGCCGGTCACGCAGGTAATGGGCAACAGCAGTCACAAGCACAACCTCAATCAAGCATGGTGGAACTAGCAGACAAGGAAAATATGGCCATGATGAATGGGGATGTTATCCCTTCTACAGAGGGGGCGGATATGCAACACACTCAAGGACATATAGATTTTTCAAAGACCAATGTATTTGGTGGAGCCTCTCAGGAAATTAAAAATGTGTTTAAAGAACATGTAAATGGGGAACTTCAAGTGAATGGAATGATATAAAAAATTGACAAATTATTGGCATAGTAGTTATAATATAGAAGACTAAGCGAAAGCAGTCAATTATGGACGAAACAGAAACCAAAGACCAAGTTCAGGAGGAAGCCCAGACTGGGCAACAAGAAGAACAGTCGGAAACAACAAATGAAAAAGATGTAAATAAGGAATCAGATGAATCTAATCTGTTTGAACTACCAGATGGTAGAAAACTAGCAGGAGATCAACTTAGGGAAGAATACCTAAAACTTAATTCTGAATTTACGAGAAGGTCTCAAAAGCTCTCTGAGTATGAGCGTGAGAGGGTTGAGACAGAGGCTAGGAATAAGAAATCAGCTGATGAGGCTGTTTCCAAGAGTAGGCTTCTTGCGGATGTTGATCCAACTGTTAAAGATGCAATCATTCAGATAGTATCCCCAGTAATACAAGAGGCTTTGGGCGAGAGAGAAAAAGCCGAGACTAGAAGACGAGATCAAGAAAATTTCGATAGTAGGTTGACATCTTTGGAGAAAAAGTATCCCGGAGGAAATGGGTTACCCAAATTCGACAAGATAAAGATTCTTCAGAAGATGCAAGAACCATCGAATGAAATATATGACCCCGAACTTTTGTTTCAAAGACTCAACTGGGACGCTTGGTTGGACGCACAAATAAGAGCCGCTATGAAAGGAAAATCGGGCTCTAGCTCTACGGAAAGCACCTCTACGGAACCCCCCAAGGCTCCGGGTACAGGAAAGACTCCGACCACTTGGTCAGAGGCTACCAGAAACGCCATAAGCAGATTTTAAAATTCCTACATAAAACTGAATACTGATGACGATGATTTATTATGTATTTATTTGAGAGTAGGTGAATTTATATGGCACAAACATTAGATGTTTTTGATGAGGCGCTAAAGATTGATTATTTACCTGTAATAAGGGATCAATTAAATAACGCAAAGATTCTATCTTCAAAGATAGAAAGAAACGAGAGAGATGTCACAGGCAAAAGGTGGCAGATGACGACCCATGTTGGAAGAAATTCCGGTGTTGGTTCTGGAACTGAAACCGGATTGCCTACAGCGGGACAACAGGAATATTTGAACCCTTATGGAGTTGTAAAATATACCAGAGGACGAATTCAAGTATCCGGTCCTTCTATCGAGGCATCCAAGAATGATAAAGGAGCAATAGCAAGAGTATTGGAATCAGAAATTAAGGGTGTCACAGAGGACATGAAGAAAGAGGTTAATTACCAGTTCTTCAATGATGGTTCTGCTGTTAGAGCCTTGGTTAATGGCGATCCGGGAACAGAGGTAACTTTGACCTTGGATGCGCCCGGAACCCGATGGTTACAAGAGGGTATGTTAATTGACTTCTTGGATCCTTCTGCTGGTACTACCAGAACACCCACTACCGGAACCTATATTGCATCTATTTCCTCTTCTACAGCCGCTAAAACCAATGTGGCTAATGTATCTGGAGTAGCTGATAACGATTGGGTAATTAGAAAGGGTGCTAGAGCTGGAGCAACTAGTGCTCTATCCGATTCCTATGAAATGATGGGATTGAAGGGAATTATAGATGATGGTACTTATGTAACTACACTAGAAAACCTTTCAAGAACCACTTATCCTCACTGGAATTGTTCTGTGAGTTCTACTGATAGTAATGGAGGAACTCTAAGGGATATAACAACTGACTTGATTCAAGCTCAGGTGACAGCCGTTGAAGCCAATGGTGGAAAGACAAATCTCATTATATCTGATTTTGCTATGAGAGACGCTTATGCTGCTCTTGTAGTGGCGGATAAGAGATATGTAAACACTATGAAACTTGATGGTGGTTTCACAGCCATTGAGTACAACGGTATTCCTTGGGTAGCTGATGGGGATTGTCCCGCCAATACTGTATTCTTCGTAGATACAGACCACTTGCAGATAATGCAAATG
>Ga0172380_10007868_pt1 | contig 11850 bp, 15 predicted proteins | sample Leawe162metaG_FD_119747 | JGI IMG/M metagenome (GOLD analysis project Ga0172380, IMG submission 119747) | Leachate microbial communities from a municipal landfill in Southern Ontario, Canada - Leachate well 162 metaG | ecosystem: Engineered > Solid waste > Landfill > Unclassified | place... | reverse complement strand
CCAATTTTCTTTAATTTGTCCATTTTCATCTTTTTGATAATATCTTTTTTTACAGATATCTTCTGCAATTGGACTTAAAACAACATCGGAACCTTCAAGAACCTTATCACTCATTTTATATCTCCCAAGTTTAAAAATAATATAAGAGATGTCAGATTATCCAAGTTATATAATCATTAACTTAATAATCTGAATAATATCATTAGCTTATATGAGCTATTGAATTGACACAGAAGAACGAACGTTTCTAACAATTGGCACAAGTACGCGTTTACATTCACGAATTATTCGGCGGTATTGAGAAACTGTAAGATTTAATTTAATTCTAATATCTTTAATAGAGACGGGATCAGTAGATAGACCGATCAACATTTTTAAAACATCTTGATATTGAGGGGGGAGTTGGGCCAAAGAATCATTTATTTGATCACGTATTTTAGAATTACTAAGAAGAATCATTGGACTAGGTTTATTATCAATCAATATAGGAAGCTCTGATTCTTTATGTGGACGAAGTTCTTTAGCTTTTTTAATTGGGATTCTAATTGTTGAATGAGTATTGGCGCATCTAGAAACAATAGTATTGATATAATAATTTGCCCACCATAAAAAAGAACCTTTCATAGGATCAAAAGATTCAAGAGCTAAGAAAAGGGCTTCATAAGCATCTTGTTTTAGGTCATCATAATTATCAAATCGTCTATATCGAGAAACGCGAGAAAGGATAAGGGGCTCTAATTTTTTAAAGCAATAGGTCTGATAATTTTTAAAATCAGAATTCATTTTAATAATATCATCATTAACTATAAAATAATCTAATATTCCGCCTGATTCTATTAAAAAAGACAGAATGCCGGAATGTTTTGGTTTAAGGCCCAATAATTTACATATTTTTCTTTTTGAGCCCATAGTAGAGAGTGTTACTTGTTGTTTTAAAACATCCTCTACTTTTTGAAGAAATTGTGGATTAAATAATGATCTAACAAATTCATTTGATTGAATTTGACGTTTTTTGAGAAGACAATATTTTGTAGCAATTGTATTGATATTATCAGACATTTTCAGTCCTTTTGAAATTCATGAATTATGAACTTATTCAATTTTTAGACTCCAAACAAAATGCCACGATCCATTAGACAAATATGCAACGCAATTTTTTCTTGGAGCGGCATTTTGATATTCTATGTAATCACCAATATATTCTACTACAGCAGGCTTATCTCGGGTTTGTTCTATTGGATTAAAATAATATACAACATCTCCAACTTGAATATTTCCATCAGCCATAAAAAAATTATCCTCGGCGAAATCGATCGCGCATTAATTCATTATTATGATACTTGTTTTCTCCAACAATATTTGCAAGCATCTTTTCATTTGTAGAACATTCTCGAACCATATCTTGAGCTTCTTTATCAAGTTTCTGTCTTAATTCTTCTCCGGTAACATCCATAATCCCACGACCGGAGCCACCAGCAATTAAACGTTCAACCTTTCCTTCAGTCCCACATTTAGGGCAAACTGTTGGGGGGGCAGCTTTAATACTATAAAAATCATCCCATTCATGATTACATTCGTGACAAATATGAGGGTATGTAGGCATATATTTCCTTATTGTTTAATTAAACCAACCAATTTCTTTAAGTTTTTCTGAAATATCATCATCATTAATAAATGAATTGTATATTTCTTCATCAACTTGAGACGGGGGCTTATAATCTTCAATATCTAATAAAGTAGCACATTGAAAATTCTTAGCTAAAGTATGCTTTCCTTTTTCACCATCTCGATTTTTGATAACATGATAAATAAAATCAGAATAAGTTTCTTCTTCCTTGCGAGATTCTATTTGAACGCCAATATTAGCATGAGTCATAATTAAACTAGAGCGTCCAATTCTATGAAGACCAATAACCTCGGAAGAATCAGCATTAGCTTTACTAGGGGCGCGATTAAGTTGGACAGCAGTTATGACAGCAACATTATATGCTCTAGCAAATTCATGTAATTTACCAGCAATATATCCTAATTTTAGCCAATCTTCTGTATATCCGGAATCATCTTCCATTAATCCTAAATAATCAACAATAATAATTTTAGGATTCCTACCACAAGCGAGAGCTTCTTTATATCGTTCTTCTATTTGTTCAACAGTAGTTCCTCTTGGGATATCAACTATTTCAAAATCTCTATAATAATTTTTAATAAATCTAGCGGCGGCATTTAATTTTTCAATTTCATCTTTACCAATTCTAGCATTGCGAATATTATAAAGAGAAAGTTGAGATAATCGGGCCATAATTCGGCGCATAATAACTTCAAACGGCATTTCCAAGGAGAAATATAAAACATCTTCTCCGCCGACAAAATTTTCAGCATCTGTATAAAAAGAATTTCTACCCTGCCAAATATTTACGCCAATATTATGCAACATTTGGGATTTACCAGAGCCAGATTCTCCGCCAATAATCATTAATTCGCCACCATGTAACCCATCAGTAACATAATCAAAATATGAATATCCTGATAATATTCCCCGGCCAGATTCTGGATTCTTTAATTTATTAACAAAATTAGCTCTAAATTCTGGAATATAATCTTTTAATGTTCTTTGTACATAAGTTCTTCTTTCGCCAGAAGAAATTCCCTCAACTTGATTGCAAGTTCTTTTTATATCCTTTAACGCGTTATTTAAATCAGCAGAATCTAAAGATAATAATTCTTCTAATCTTTCTTTAATATTTACAACATTATTTCTTGCATAACGATCTTTAATTTTTGATAAATCAAAATTAAACTCAACCTCATTATATTCATAATTATCAATCTGATCAAAAATATAATCAATACGGCCAGCTAATTCTCCTTTACCATATTTTTCCATTAAAGTATTTTTTGTTGGAAAGCATTTATATTCATTATAATAATCTAAAACTAATTTGGCAAATTCTCTTCCATGGCCAACAAATAAAGAGGAATCATATTTAGAAACAAACTCTCTTCCATTTTTTTCACTTATTAGAATCCCTTTTAAAATTCTAATATCCTGTTCCTCAATACTTACATAAGGCTCAGATAAATCGATCCCTGTAAAATCAACTTCAAAATCTTCAGACATAAATTCCTTTTACATCTTTTGTTTGCGGAAATCTTCACCTAAGACGGGAATGATTTCAACATAATTCATCAAACTAGCGATGCTTTGTTTTATTGGGCCATTAAAAGTATCAAGAATATTAGGAGAGTTTGTTGACATGAAAATTGGAAGTTTATTTTGAACTCTTGTTCTAAAAATATTTTCCAAAACTCTTCCATATAAATCAGACGCTGAATCAGATCCTATATAACGAGAGTCAAATTCATCAATTACAAGAAAATCAACTTTCAACAATAAATCTCTTGCTATAATTTTATCTTCACCAAAATTTGTGACAATATTATCTACGATATCAGATAAAGTAACATAAAGGCATTCATATCCTTTTTCAGCAGCGCGCATTAAAATATTGGCGCAAGTCATTGTTTTACCTATTCCATGATTCCCAGCAAAACAAATATAAACACCCTTTTCATAAACAGATGGTATATTTTCAATTATCTCATTATATTTATCTAATAATATTTGCTCTCCAATAAATTTATTCATCCCAAGTTTCCAATAAGCAACTGGGATATTAGATTCGGCATAACGTTTAATTGCTTTATTAAAAGTCCGACATCTTTCACAACAATTATTTAATGTTACCTTTTTTGTTCCACATTCTGAACAATTTCTAATAGTATTTGCCAAGGCAGATTGAACTTTTTTTTCTGGAACAGTTATTAAAAATTTACTTTTCATTTTGGTTTTTTAAATATACTCAAGTTATCGTATGCCTTACCAGCAATATAATCACTTGCTGATTTAATATCAACAGAATTATTTTCTATATAAGCTTTTAATTTACTTTTTAAATCATTTGAAGTTTCTAAGGCTTTAACTTTAGCTTCTTCTAATGTTTCTTCAGAATCTCTAACACGAAGGGCTGGGTCTTTAACAATTTTTTTAGTTGCCGGGGCTGCTTTAACATTTCCAGGTTGTATTGGTCTTTCTTTAGATTGAATAAATACAAAATTCAAGGATACGATATTAGAAGAGGCATTTAAAATAACCAATAAATTATTATCCTTATCATTTTTTAAATATAAGGAATCATCTTCCTGGTCGTACTGAAAAAGTATGCCTTGAAAAATATGACCATTATTTAAAGTTAATATGGCATTTTTATTTAGAAATTTTTTAAAATTCATTCATTTTGTTCTCCAATGGCCCAAGCTATTTATCAGTGTGGGTTATTGATTAGCATTGCCTGCAAGAATAGCAAACAAACGAACCATCTGAACAATTTGACGAGGCATATGGATTATATTGATTACATTTTTTACAAACCGCACCGGAATCATCTTTAGACTGATCTTGAATTTTAACATCTTCTTTTATAGATTCTTGAGATTGATTTGAGCAAGAATTTGAATTACAAGAATTTGAATTGCAAGAAGATGAGCAAGATTGGGCGGCTTTTTTATCAGTTTCCTCAGCTATTTCATCTAAATTAAATGGGAATTTATAATAAGAGTCATCATCAACATAACAATCATCATCGTCATATGACAAAGCTCCAACATTAATATCAAACAAATATCCAGCTGGTTTGTAATATAAATTAATTTGACGCATTATTTTCTCCTTGTGTCTTAAATGTGAAAAAATTATATGATACCATCAAGATCAACATATCTAAATCCAAGAATAACCAATCTATCAAAAAATTCTTGATATTTTTCTTTTTGATTATTATTAGAAGTTAGCATCATTTTAGCAAAAGCGAGGTCACCGAATGTATTAATTTTAAAGCCAAACTCATCCACGACATTTTTAAATTCTTGAGGTATTTCTTTTGATCTTGTTGGTTTATTAACTTTTCTATAATGATCTAAAAATTCATTACCGAAACCTTGGGTGACAAAAAATGAAATACTTCTTATTTTAACCGAGCCATTTTTTATTTTACAATCAAAGATCCAATCAATATAATCTTTTACAAGAGAGGCTTTATTAGTATTTAAAGAGGCAAATATTTTTTTAACAAAGAATATTTCGGTACATTTTGAAGGAGCGCCTCTAAAAGAATATGAATAATTTTTATTAAATGCCTCTTTAAATTTTTTATCAAAATATCCAAGAATATGGATATGGGACCAATCTTTAATATCCAAAGTCTCTATTTCAGAAAATTTAGAAAAAAACTTAACCCAAGGTTTTGTTAATTGTTGTAATGAATCATTTCTCTCTTTTTGTAAATCATTCATAAATTATTCATTCCTTTTGCAAATCTTTTTCATCAACTTGTATTCCATTTAAATAATAATATTTATGCCCATATTTTTCCCATTCTACTGCAGGGCCATCTTCCCTATGAAGTTTTCCATTTTTATACCATTTCTTAAATCCATCATAATCTTCAACAGCAGGTCCGTCTTCTCTGTGTAATTTACCATTCTTAAACCATTCTTTATTTCCAGTAAATTCAACAATAGCAGGCCCATTTTCTCTATGATGTAATCCATTTTTATACCATGCTTTATTTCCATTAGGCCATTCAACAGCAGGCTGATCATTTTCTCGATGCAATTGCCCATCTATATACCAAAAATTAGTCCCATCCACCCACTCCATTGCAGGTCCATCTATTCTATGAAGACTCCCGCATATATACCATTCTTTGTCTCCATTAGCATATTCAACAGCAGGCCCATCTATTCTATGACGTTTTCCATTTATATACCAAGCTTTATAACCATTTTCAAATTCAATAGCTGGTTTATTATCTTCTCTATGAAGCTTCCCAGCCTCATTCCTCCATTCCTTCGCCCATACATTCCCATAATCAATAGTCGTATATTTTAATTTATTATTTTTATTGATAAACAAATCTTTTTCTTCAACTTGTTCATCATTTAACCAAAATTCATTATCTCCACTAACAGCCTCATCACCATTTATATCTTCTTTATTCATATTAAATTACCTATTCCTTTTGCAAATCTTCTTCATCAACGTTTATTCCATTTAAATAATAATATTTGCCACCATCAGCATATTCAATAGCAGGACCATCCTTTCTATGTAATCTATTATTTTTATACCAAGATTTACATGCTTTTCTTTCTATAGCAGGTCCATTTTCTCTATGTAATTTGCCATTTATATACCACTCTTTAGTTCCATCTGCATATTCAATCGCAGGCCCATTTTCCCTGTGTAACTCTCCATTTTTATACCAACAATTTTGGCCATCCATTTCAACAGCAGGCTTGTCTTCTTCTCTATTTAATTGGCCATCTATATACCACCATTTAGCTCCATTAAACCATTCTATTGCTGGACCATCTTTCCTATGACGCTTGCCGTTTATATACCATTCTTTAGAACCATTTTCATATTCTACTGCAGGCCCATTTTCTCTATGTAATTTCCCATTCTTATACCATTCTTTACGTCCATTCGAATATTCACGGGCAGGACCGTCTTCTCTATGAAATTTTCCAGCCTCATTTCTCCATTCTTTCATCCATTCCCCGCCGCCATAATCAATACATTTCGGCAATTCTTCGTTCATAATATCACCTCCTTATTCAAGGATTATAGACAATATTCTAGATAATTTAGATTTTCTTTTCTTCTCTATTTTAAACCACATCCCATTCTCAAACCATTCTTTAGTACCATTCGCCCATTCAATAGCTGGACCATCTTTCCTATGTAATAACCCATTTATATACCACTCTTTATGACCGCTTATACCTTCTACAGCAGGGCCATCTTCTCTATGACATTTCCCATTTCTACACCATGTTTTAGCTCCATCTACCCATTCAATAGCAGGGCCATCTTCCCGATGCCATTCGCCCGCTTCATTTCTCCAAAATTTATTTCCGTCCTCATCAATTTCGCATTTTGGCCACTCTTTTTTGCTCATATTTACAATTTCCTTTTCTTACCATGTAACATCAAAAGCTTCTTCAATTTTATATATGTTATACCTAGCAACCGAATGATCTTTTAAAAATTTAGCCTTGTCTTTAAAATCTATAATTGCGGCCCGTTTCTTTCCTGGATAACTTCTTATTACTCTTCCAATTCGCTGCAACGCTCGAACTGATGATTTACCCGCACCCGCTATTATAAGACCCGATAATGATGGCAAATCTACTCCAATATCAAAAATACTAGATGCTAAAATAACTTTAATCTTCCCTTGCTCTAAATCATTTTTAGCAGCACTCCGTATATCATTAGAATCTTTTCCACTTAATAATACACTCGGTACTGTCTTATTAATTAAATTAAATAATTTTTTACCATGTTGAATTCTCGTATATGAAACTAATACCTGATATCCCTTTTCTGTTAATTTATTTGCCCATTTAACAATCTTTTCATTCCTATCATCATTTTCTGTTATATATGCCTTATATATTGAATGATAGTTATTAGGAACTTTCTCTTTTAATTTATCATTTTGAATAAACTTAATATAAGGTTTAGCAAGCCATCCAGCATTAATAAGTCTACTAGCTGGAATATCTATAATCATCTTGCCAAAAACACCCTCTATTAACATGTCTCTATTATCATCTCTCCATGGACTCGCTGACATACCATAAACATACTCTGGATTAATACGTTTAGCAAGTTCTTGAATTGTCGCGCATGCTGCTAAATGGCACTCATCAAAAATATGAACTTTTGCTATTTTTAACATATCTAATATTTGAAAATATTTATTATTTTCTAATTTAGTTTCATCATCACTTCCATCAATAATAATATCTTCATCTTTTAACCCAAACGCCTGCCCTAATGTCCAAACACTTGCAATATTAATATCCCGAATCTTACATTCCCCATCACCAATAATCCCAACATTATCATCAAATAATCTAGTAAAAAATTCATAAGTCTGATGTAAAAGATCTTTCCCAATAACATAAAGAATAGTAGGCTTGCCAAAATAAGCAGCCATCATTGCAGATACTAATGTTTTTCCAGATCCAGTACAGCTTCTAATAATTCCATAATCATTAGTTTTTACTGCCTCCAAAATTTCACATTGATAATCTCTTGGAATTTTACCAATATCAATTAATTTTTGAGAAATATCAATATTAGAAATTGGAGATTTTGGAAATCTATTATCTATAACTTGGAGATTTTTTTGATTCTTTCTATACAAAGAAGAAATGCGGCCAAGCAAACCAATAGGGAAAGAAAGATCGCCAGATAAGATTCTATACATTCCATCCCAGGCAATATGTTTTCCTCCCCGATAAAAGCCACGACCCGCCGGCATAAATTTTGCTTCTGGAATAATAAAAGATAATTCATCGTCAATTACACGAACAAAATCTATATCAGTTTCTTCTTTTAAATAACAACGATTATTTTGTATTATTATTTTAGCCATTTAAATCTCATTATCTCCCCCGAGCAATTTCATAATCTTGTTTTAATTCACAATATTCGCCTTGCATTTCCTCAATATCTTCCTCATATCGTTCATTTAATTCTTCAATTTCAGCAATCAAACCTAAATTTTCAGCTTCCAATTCAGAACATTTTTTGGCTAATTTCTCATATGCCAACAAAACAATTGCAAGAGGAGTTCCAGGATCTGCTGTAATTTCTTTTTTATCAAATCTATATGGAATTTTAATTTTTTTCATACTTTACCCTTAAAATTTAAATTTTAAAACCCAAAATTGAAGCCAACTTACTCGTCTATCATTTAAAAAATAGTCTTTATATCCACTAGAATATTCAACGGCGGGACCATCTTCTCTATGGCGTTTTCCATTTTTATACCAATATTTATCCCCACTAGAATATTCAACAGCGGGCCCATTTAATCTATGTAATTTACCATTTGCCCACCATTCTTTATCGCCATCAGCATATTCTATAGCTGGGCCATCTTCTCTATGTTTTAATCCATTTATAAACCAAGCTTTATCCCCATTACATTTTTCAACAGCAGGACCATCTTCCCTGTGTCTTTTGTCATTTATATACCAATATTTATTACAATTTTGTTCAACAGCAGGTCCATCTTCTCGATGCAATTCACCTTTTTCATTTCTCCAATTTTTATTTCCATCTTCATCAAGAATACATTTTGGCCATTTATTTGTCAACAAATCTTCTTTTTTAATTGGCATTCCATTTAAATAATATTCTTTATTGCCACTAGCGCCTTCAAAAGCAGGGCCATCTTCTCTATGTAATAACCCGTTTCTATACCATTCTTTAGTTCCATTGACAAATTCAATAGCAGGGCCGTCCTCTCTATGTAATTTATTATTTATATACCAATATTTATTCCCGCCAGGCCACTCAATAGCAGGCCCGTCTTCTCTATGATATTCCCCTTTTTCATTCATCCATTCTTTATTTCCTAAACCATTAATTGTACATTTTGGCCATTTATTTATTGATAAATCTTCTTTTTTAATTCTAACATTATTTAACCAATATTCTTTATCTCCATTAACATATTCTATTGCAGGCCCATCTAATCTATGTAACTCCCCATTTAAATAATATTCTTTACATTTATCACTAATAAATTCGACAGTTATATCACATTGATTTTCCAAATGTTTATCTCCATTATTCATTGAACGCTCTTTTAAAGAAGAAGTGCTAGATGCCATTAACTTATCAACAATCAATTCATCCGCTTCATTAATTGGTAATTTCATTTCTTAAAAATCCTCTTAAAAATCCTTAAAATCCAAAACTTAATCCAACCTACTTGCTTATCATTTATAAACCATGCTTTAGTTCCATTATATTTCTCAACAGCAGGTCCATCTTCTCTATGACATAATCCATTTTTATACCACCATTTATCTCCATTAGCCAATTCTACAGCCGGACCATTTTTTCTATGCAATTTTCCATTTTTACACCAAAAATTGTCACCATTTATCCGTTCAATAGCAGGACCATCTTTTCTAAATAATTTTTTATTTTTATTATACCAACATTTATCCCCTTCTTTATCAATAAAACATTTTGGATATTGATTTATTGGTAAATCTTTTTCTTTAATTTCTTTTCCATTTAAATAATATTTCTTATCTCCATTTGTATATTTAACTGCCGGACCATCTTCTCTATAAAGTTTCCCATTCTTATACCAAAATTTATCTCCATTAATATATTCTTTGGCAGGTCCATCTTTCCTATGATATTGTCCCTTTTTATTTTTCCAAAACTTATTTCCAAACTCATCAATTGTACATCTTGGCCATGGCAAATCTTTCTCCTCAATTTTTTTACCATTTAACCAATATAATTTATATCCATTTAATCCTTCATAAGCAGCTTCATTTTCTCTATGTCTTTTACCTTCTACAAACCATTCCTTAATTCCACTAGCCCATTCTATTGCCGGCCCATCTTCTCTATGTAATAATCCATTTTCATTCTCCCAAAATTTATTACCATCTTCATCAATTATACATTTTGGCCATTTTTCTTTATTTATTAACAAATCTTCTTCTTTAACTTTTATTCCATTTAAATAATATAATCTATCACCATTAGGACGTTCTATCGCCGGACCATCTTTCCTATGACGCTTGCCGTTTATATACCATTCTTTAGAACCATTTTCATATTCTACTGCAGGCCCATCTTCTCTATGCTTTGATCCATTCTTATACCAAAATTTATCACCATATATAAATTCACATGCTGGACCATCTTCTCTATGCTTTAACCCATTCTTATACCAAAACTTATTTCCATTCGCATATTCAATAGCAGGTCCGTCCAATCTATGATATTCGTCCCAATCATTTTTCCATTCTTTATTACCATCACTATCAATTGTATGTCTCGACCACTCTTGTTTATTTATTGGTAATTTCATTTTTTAAAAATCCTTAAAATCTAAAATCTATTGCAAAATTCCAAATATATTATTAATGGAAATCCAACCATTAATTTTACCATGATTATTTCCAATTAAAAATCTATTATTTTTAATTGCTTTTACAAGATGTGACATACCCACGGTTAAAACCGTGGGCTTTCTTGCCGGGGAAGTCGTAAAAATTCATTCCCCCAAACTCGACTTACTTCTTCCTTTTATCAACAACAGAACCAGAGGTAAAAGATCCGAAAGCTGATTTACGAGCTTGAATCTTTTGATTAATCTGCTCTGCCGAAGTCATAACATCTGTACTTCCCGTATTTATACTAAGATTTACATTACGTGTTTTCTCTTTTTCTTTCATTAATTTCTTTTGCTCAGCAGCTTCTTTCTTTAATTCATCAATTCGAGCATCTGGTAATGATAAGCCGCTGAAAAATGAATAAATCTTAACAACATCATCATGAATTTCATCTGATGGATAAATCCCCTTATAAATACCAACAGGTGTTCCAGCAGATTCATTAACCATTGTCATAGCATAATTAATATTTGTTGCAGGTATATTCTTCCATACCTTTTCACTTGCAACCATTATAACCCCAACATATTTAGCTTGCTTCAAATCAAACCCACCCGCTAAAAGATTGCTATTAAGATTATCAACAATAGCTTCTGCAATTGCTGTGTCTTGTTCATAATTTGAAACAACCAAGCAACCATATGTACTAAGGCCATCACCATCAGTTAGAATCTTGGCAAACTCCATAGAATCTAAACTCTTATGCGGTGATGGAATAGATGAGAAAACATTAAAAACATCAAATGGTTCTACAATTGCCCTATTCCCAACATCATAAAAATCCAT
>Ga0172380_10007866_pt1 | contig 11851 bp, 11 predicted proteins | sample Leawe162metaG_FD_119747 | JGI IMG/M metagenome (GOLD analysis project Ga0172380, IMG submission 119747) | Leachate microbial communities from a municipal landfill in Southern Ontario, Canada - Leachate well 162 metaG | ecosystem: Engineered > Solid waste > Landfill > Unclassified | place... | reverse complement strand
TGTCGTTGTGCATCCCAGCAAGGTACCGCAAGGAAAGGGCTGGTCGCCTTTGGCTTATCAGGTGCTTGAAGGGAAAAACGAGATCCCGATTAGCCTGTTTGAAGCGGTTGAGCAGGTAGATGCGGGAGATGTGTATCTGGTGGACACTATCAAACTGACAGGATACGAACTCAACGATCAGATCAAAGAACAGCAAGGTCAAACCACAATCCGGATGGTGATGGAGTACATTGCCAATTGGGAAACCATCAAAGGCAATCCCCAGAGTGGAGAAGAGACTTTTTACCTTAAACGCCGTGATGCGGATAACGAGTTGGATATCAATAAAAGCATTAAGGAACAATTTAACCTGCTTAGAATTGTTGATAATGAGAGATATCCGGCACATTTCTACCTTGATGGACATAGATATACTGTTAAGGTGTACAAAGATTCTCAATAAGAGTACCACTGATGAAACGGATCACAATAATATGTCTGTTTCTGCCACCTCAGACGCGCCAGCCCGACACCCGAAAGGAAACTCTGCACTGACAACAAACACCGCAGAAGCCAGCTAAACGGGCGTTGGAACAAAACCCTGAAGAAGATTTTCAGAGGGAAAAGGGTGGCTTATGCCACCTAAGGCGAGAAACTATAAGATGTTTCAAATAATAAAACAAAAAAACTTACTTTTGTAAGGACATAAAATGAACCAGTTCCATTGGAACGGAAAACCCCTCTCAGTTCAAGCATTAGACGATGGTTTGTGGGTTAGCCCTACAACTGAAAAGGTTTCTTATCCTTCTGCGCATTCAAAACTCATCTCAACGCTTGAGGAAGGCTCATTTTGGTTCCAGCACCGAAATAAGTGTATAACCTGCATCGTCAATCGCTTTCCCCCGGATGGTACAATTTGGGATATTGGTGGTGGTAATGGATGGGTTGCCCTCGGCTTAGAGCATGCCGGATACCCGGCATATGTTGTTGAACCAAGCTTGGATGGAGCCAAAACCGCGCGAGCCCGAGGACTTTCACCAGTCTTCTGTGCATTTCTTGAGGACTTGGGACTGCCTAACAACTCAATATCCGCGGCTTGTGCATTTGATGTATTAGAGCACATAGAGAATCCCCAAAATACGCTGGAATCAGTCTACGCAAAACTGAAACCGGGAGGTCTGTTTTATATAACCGTACCTGCGTTTCAATCACTCTGGAGTCAAGAAGATGTCTTGGTTGGGCATTACTTGCGCTATAATGTAAAATCGTTAGTTAGTCTTGTTACTTCCAATCATTTTGAAGTATTGTACCATACCTACTTCTTCAAGTATTTAGTCATACCTGCCTTCATCTCACGAAAGATATATTATTTTATCAAACAGAACCCCTACAAAAAAGGTCATGATAAAGTAGTAATGTCTGAACATCTGCATGAAAGCCGATTCATTCAAGAAGTTCTTAGTTTTCTGAGCCGCAATGAGCACAGACGGCTAAGCAAAGGTAGAGTAGATGTTGGAACAAGCTTACTGATGGTCTGCCGTAAACCTCTCTCCGAAGCGACTGATTAATGCATCAATCTACGTTAAGCATAGGTCCAGAGTCCACCAGCTTTTAGTGCCACATACCGGAGGTAGTTTTTCCCTATTTTCGTGTTACAATCTGGTCACCATGGATAGGCTTCAGTATGTCCCACGCACTATTGATGTTCCGGATGAATTGTGATAAACAGACTCTGAGAGCTTGATCTTGGTTAATGCTTTAAAAAAACTACCGGTGCGTGTTCGAGGGTTAGCCTAAAGGGAGATGCATATTTATCTCTCATCGTTTTACGGTAGTAACCTACTGCACTCTGAAGGTGTTAATCCGTTTAATCCGGCTCCTCAGCTGAGAATAGTTACTGAGGCTCTGTTCGCTTTTCGCACTCCTAAGATTACTTTCTCCCTCTCCCTTCATACTCTCCTCACCAATAGATCATAAAACTGCCTCTCACACTTGCATTTGAATGTTTCTGTTGGTAAATTAGTTGATATACACTGAAAGAATCACAAAATCGTTTCAGTCTATCATTCTGCCGATGGCGGTAGGATAATTTTCATCCGTAACAAAGAGGTTGAAATGTGGTTTTTCCGATGGTTGGGGATTTTTCTCCTCGCCCTCTTTTTTCTCAGTCTGGCGATGCAAAATACAGAGCTGACCGAGTTTGCCTTTTATAGCTGGGATTCTGGCCCTGTACCTGTCTACTGGGTAGTCTTCTGCTCCTTTGCGGCAGGAGTGCTTCTGGCTCTGCTGATCTCTGCGCTTCAACAGGTACAGTACCGTATTGAAGTAAAGCGTTACAAGGATCGCCTCCGTGCTATGCAGTCCGAGCTTGACAAGCTACGCATCATCAGCTTGGAAGAAGGGCTGAGTGAAGTCGAAGAGATGGCGGGTACCCACAAGCAACAAAAGAGAGGGGGCAAATCCCATGGGTGACAGCTGGGGAATCGGGCAATGGGCGGCACTCCTTCTGTTTGCGGTAGGAGCCGCCGCTGTAATTTGGGTTATCAAGCTGATTCGGGAGTCACGGGCGGTTGTACCGCATGACTACTACACCGAAGGGCTCCAGTTACTGTTAGAGGGGCGGCTCATTGATGCCGCTCAAAAGCTGACAGAGGCTGTCCGGCATGATACCGGCAACATAGATGCACTACTCAAGTTAGCGGATATCTATCGCCAGCTGGGTAAACCGCGCCGTTCTGCACAGATACATGTGGAGATGTCGGTACGTAGCGACTTGACTCCTCAGTCACGTTCTACTGTCTATCGCGAACTTGCTCTTGATTGGATGGCAATCGGTTTATTGGATAAATCGTTTGGCTACCTTGATTCAGCAATGGGACTTGACCCGTCCAATCTGGAAAACTACAAGGTGCAACTTCGTCTGTTAGAACAGCAAGAACGTTGGGTGGATGCCGGTGAAACCTTGAAAACATTGGCAAGCCTAACCGGTAGGAACAATCCGGAACGTGCCGCACTGTACAAGATTCAAGAGGGTGAGCTTGCGTGTAGTAACAAAGACGAGCACCAGGGGCGGATCATTTTTAAAGAGGCTCTAAAACTCAACCCTAAGGGATCAGAAGCGGTACTTGCTATTGCCCAGTCTTATGTGAGGGACAATCGGGAGAAGGATGCTATTGAATGGCTTAACCGCTACATTGAGGAGAATCCGGAAACCTCCCATTTGGGCGTGGCGATGTTGGGGCGACTGCTGTTTGAATTGGGTCGTTTCAGCGAGGTTGAATCCGTCCTGCGTGGTGCCATTGAAAAAGCGCCGGATAACAAGTATCTTGCCCTCTCGCTGGTTGAATTGTTGACCAAGAAGGGTGAATACCAAGAAGCATTGGATATCTGCAACCGTGCCCTCGAATCATCCGTGGATGTTCGCCTTGAGCTACATAGGTTGCGTCTCTTGCGCAGAAAGAAGGACGATAGCCGGTTCGATAATTATCTCAGCGAGGTTATCAACCGGTTGGCTCCTTCAAATCAAAACTACTATTGCCGTCAGTGCGGTGGCCAGTCTGAGCAGTATCAGAATCGCTGTACTAAATGCGGGGCATGGTCGAGTTACTCGGTAGAAAGACGTTTTGCGCGCGATAGCTGATCGTACCATACGTCTACATGTTGTCGGTAGTAACACACAACTGGTGTGTACTCTTGCGGTTTTGCTGGTTACTATGGTTGCCCAAAGTGCGTGGGGCATAACCGAATCGAGAGTGATTGAGCTTTACGAAGCAGGGCAATTTGACTCTCTAAGACACTACAGCAGTCAGCTTCCGGAGACTACCGGAACAGGGCAGTTTGTTCGGGGGCTGTTTGAGCAGAACGGTGAAACCGCTCGGTTTTACTATGACAGGTCTGCCGCGTTCTATTCGGATTCTCCTGCTAAGCCATACGCACTGGAGAAGCTGTGGCAGTATCACTACGCCAAAGGTGATTATCCACAAGCCGAAAAGTACTTTGGGTTCCTAAAGAGTCAGTTTTCGAAGTTCTCCGGGTTGACAAATCCACCTGATTTTAAGCAAATCAAGTCTGATCCGTTGTTGTTGAGTAACAAAACCCCCACCAAACAGGTCAAAACTAAGGACGTACCGACTACAAAGAAATCCGGATGGGGAGTGCAGGTTGGTACGTTCGGCAGTCAAACCAACGCGCTCAAAGCCGGGAGCAAGGTCAAGCAGTTTGGTTCGGTGGCAATTAATCCGATTACCAGCAAAGGGAAGCAGTTGTACACTGTCGTTGTGGGCACATTTGCCTCCCGGTCGGAAGCGGAAACCACCCTACAGAAAATACAAACAGCAACGGGGATGTCACCGATAGTCATCTCCGTAACACAATAAAACAGGAGTACAAAGGAATGGAATTACTACGTACATTAGTTGAAATGTCCGGGCCTTCAGGACGCGAGGAACGGATTCGTAAGGTTGTCATTGCAGAGTTGAAGGGGTTAGGAGCGGAAGTCAGCACAGATACGCTCGGTAACGTCATTGGCTTTATCAAAGGCAGTGGTAAAGAGCCGGCAGGTGGTCGTAAGAAGATTATGCTCGCCGGTCATATTGATGAAATCGGATTCTACGTCAGCTACATTGACGACAAAGGCTTCATCCGCCTGAATCCTGTTGGGGGATGGGATCCGCGTACGCTTATGGCACAAAGAGTGCTGGTTATGGGGCGCGAAGACCTACCCGGTGTCATCGGAAGTAAACCGGTTCATATCCTTTCCGAAGCTGAAAAGAGCAAAGGACTGGAGCTGAAGGATTACTTCGTTGACGTTGGTCTGCCTAAAGAAAAGGTCATGGAGAAGGTCAAGGTCGGCGATCCGGTTACGATGTACCGTAATATGATCGAAATCGGTGACTGCCTGACCTGCAAGACCTTCGACGACCGTGTCGGTGTCTACTGCATGATTGAAGCGGTTCGCTAGGCGAAGAAGTGTGTCCATGACTTGTATGTTGTCGGGACAACGCAAGAGGAAGTCGGTCTGCGTGGGGCGTTTGCAGCATCAAGTGGCATTGAAGCCCATGTCGGTATTGCGCTGGATATCACGTTAGCGAACGATATCCCCGGTTCTGCTGGACAGGATGAAATCAGCCGTCTGGGCGGTGGTTGTGCAATCTCCCTTATGAACGGTGCGGCAATCACCAATCCGAAGCTGTTTGATCGGATTTTGGAGTTGGCAGAGAAAAAGGATATTCCTCATCAGGTGGATGTCCTTCCCAAAGGTGGGACGGATGCGGGTGCTATGCAACGTATCCCCGGCGGCGCGGCTGTTATCACCCTCTCCATCCCCTGCCGTTACACCCACTCTTCGGTTGAGATGGTGCACAAAGGTGACATACAGGCAACCATAGACCTGCTCGCGGCATATCTGAAAGAGCCGGGTAGTATGGATTTTAACCTGTAAGATCGCAGTAAGTTACATCGGGGCGGGGGAGATCTCTCGCCCCGATTGTTTTACATTCGGAACAAAGGAGAAAGCAATGAAAGTAACGATAGAGAATCTTGGACCGCTTCGGAAGGCAGAGTACGAAGTAGGCGATCTCACTCTCATATGTGGCGAGAACAACACCGGGAAGACTTATGCAACATATGCGTTGTATGGTTTTTTAAAACTTTGGCGCGACGAACTATTGACCCCTGATTTGCTTCCAAAGCTGATTGGTAGTTTCGATGTCACATCGTTCATGAAATCCGGTTCTCTAAAACTTGACAAGTTACCCGACTACCAAAGCCTCATTGCCCTTGCTTGCCGAAATTATACTCAAGCCCTGCCAAGAGTATTTGGTTCAAATCCACAACAATTCAAAGGTGCCGAGGTCAAAGTATCTATACCTAACGAGTCCTTGTCCCACATAGCATATGATCCGGTAACAGTGGATGTCAGCGGTGAATCTCAGTTCACAATTCGCTTGGATAAACAAACCCAGACTGTTTATTACGAAACCCGGCCGGGGAGACCCTTCAATAGCTATCTTGTCACTACAGCACTTATCCAACTATTAACACAAGGTGTATTCAACAATCCCTTCATCGTTAGCGTTGAACGCACCGGAGCGGCAATATTTCAAAGTGAGCTCGATCTTGTACAGATTGGACTGATGAATGCATTAAGAAACGCGAATGAACCTGAGAAAAAACTCCTTTTTAAACGTTTTTTCGACATTGAAGGTTATAAACCCCAGTATGCATTGCCTATCGTGAATAACATCTCCACCATTCGGGGACTTAAACAGACAATGAACAGTGAAAGCATACTGGCAAGCAAACATCCCGAAATTTTAGAGTTCTTCAGTGAGATTGTCGGTGGTACATTTACCATTGACAGAAACAGTACCCTTTTCTATCATCCAGCAGGCAAACCTAGGACAAAAATACTTCTTAATGACAGTGCCAGTTCGGTTAGGGCACTTCTCCTCTTAGATGTGTACCTTCGGCATGTTGCCCAGACAGGTGACATACTTATTATTGATGAACCGGAATTAAACTTGCACCCCAAGAACCAACGCCTGATAGCGCGCTTACTGGCAAGGTTGGTCAATATCGGCATCAAGGTGTTCATAACTACACATAGTGATTATATCGTGAAGGAGCTCAACACCCTAATAATGTTGAATTACCGCAAGTCGGACATGAAAAAGGAGTTAGGTACCCCAAAGTATATAGAAGAGGAGTTACTGGAAAGTGGTAAAGTTAGAGTGTACATTGCAGAAGAAGGCCTAATTAATGTAGTTGGGCAAAATAGGCGGGTTAGAGGTGACACGTTAACACCTGCTCCTATTAATCCAATGTATGGCATTGAAGTTAATACTTTTGATACATCAATTGACGATATGAACCAGATTCAAGAACAGTTAGTATACGGGGATGATTGATGGGAAAGAAAAAAGAGCAAGCCTATGATTACGAGAATCTGAAAAAGCTAATTTGTGCAGATGCACTTGTGCCAATGGTAGATGTTTCCAACGATACAAGTGATGTTAGATTGTACGAACCCGCAAGTACCAAAGCCGACGACCTAAAAATGGTTCAATTGAAAAGTGTTCCTAATTGTACGGTCGTCCTGAGGCTTGATAAGTTTTTTACCGTCTGTCTATCCTGCAAATCTGTGACGGAAGGTAACGAAAAGAAAAAGCAGTTTAAGTTTGAAAAGTTCTGCTTTGAAGATATTGATAAACTTGGCGTACGGCACCGGTGTGATTTTTTACTCGTCACCGAATATAAGGGGAAAAGAGTACTTATTTTCATTGAGTTAAAAACATCTTTACAAGGTCAAACGGAACAAATAACGACCCAATTTAAAGGTGGAACCTGCTTAGCCAAGTACATTTCCGAATTGCACTACCAGTTCTACCAAGATGATAGTATAGTGAAAATCTCTGAGTTGCGTTATGTGGTTTTTCATATACGTGGCGGGTTAGATAAGGGCAAGAAAAAAGTAACCAATTGGGCTAATCGGCGAGGTCGCCAATATGACCTTCCCGAAGCACCTTTGCGCTATCAAGTACAACAAAGTGGGGTTTCTATTCCTTTCGGTACGCTATACGGTCAACTCAATTATGGTGGGTGAACTTACAAAAGCACCAAAAGGGGGCGTTTTGACGCACCCCCTTTTATGGAGTTCTGAAATGTAGTAGGCTGGCTGGGTTATTCAGCCTGTTGAGCGTCGAAGTCCGCCGCGAGCTGGGCGATATCTTCCGCGCTGAGTGTGCCGGTAGCTTCGTCGGTAACCGGTTTCGGTTTCGGCTTGAAGATACGGCTTACTACCGACCGGCTCATGAAGAACTGGTCATCATCCGGATCAGCCTCTCTGGTTGTGGCAACGTCAAGCGTCTGACGGACAACAACAGCCGGAGCTTCGAAAACCCTCTTGGTGCGCTCTTTGAGCACAAACGGAGGCTTTACAATCAGACCGGTCTTAATCGCGTTGGCTGTAACGCGGATGGTTTGAACCTTACCGTCAATGATGACCCGCACTTTCTGCAGGTTGACATCGAAACGACGGTGAGTTACGTTATGTGCATGGCTGACACGGTTTCCCGTCTGTGGACCACGCCCTGTAAGCTGGCATTTTCTGGACATTATTCGATTATTTTAGGTTGTTTTGACTTTTACTACAAAAAACAAATATACAACAATTTATGACCATGCGCAACCCAAAAAGCGTATTTTCATCAATGGTTGGGAACTCCCCTATGGAGAAATCCTTGCTCCGATGGCAGGGATCAGCGATTCTCCTTATCGGAGGATAGTAAAACGGTTTGGGGCAGGGCTACTTGTCACTGAGTGTATCTCAGCGGAAGGGGTGAAACGCGAAGGGCGGGTTAGCCTTCAGATGACTCAGTTTCATCTGGAAGAACGACCTATCTCGGTGCAACTGTTCGGCTCACGTCCAGAACAGTTTGAAGCGGCAGGGGCGATAGTCGCCGAGCAGTCCAAGCCTGATATGATAGATATCAACTGTGGATGCCCAGTCAAGAAGTTCGTCACACGGTTTTGTGGCGGCTGGCTGATGCAAGACCCCGACCTTATTGGCAAGATTGTCGAAGCTACCAAACGGGGATCGGGTTTGCCAGTGTCGGTTAAGCTACGTATCGGTTACGCACGCCCGGATATCACCGTCATTCGCGCCGCACAAGCGGCTGAAGCGGCAGGGGCGGAGTTGATTGCGGTGCACGGACGGTGGGTACGCGGTTCCAAAGGGACAAACGCCGAATGGGACTACATCGCTCAGGTCAAACAGGCGGTGTCGGTGCCAGTTATCGGCAACGGGGATCTCCGTTCATACGAGGATGTCAGCCGAATGGTCAATGCCACCGGTTGTGACCGGGTTATGATCGGCAGGTGGGCGGCAGGTAGGCCTTGGCTGTTCAGCGGATTAGCAGGGGAGAACTATCCTGTCTCCGAATTGAAACCTCCCCCTATGAAAGAGCGTATCACTATACTGTTAGACCATTACCTGATGATGGTTGAACAATTTGGCGAGTACGGTGCCACACTCCGGATGCGCAAGCACCTCGGCTGGTACACACGCGGTATGCCGGGAGGGGCCTCGGTTCGCGATACCGCTAACAAGCTACGTGATTACAGGCAAGTGCTTGATCTGCTGTACGGTTTCAGAGACAGTTTGCCGGAAAACCACGAAAATCCACCTGAAGAGGTGGACGATGTTCCGGATCCGGATTAGAGCTACACAGTAGATTATCAAGTGCATCCTCGGTAACGGCTGTTTGGAGTTGTACCGGTGTGGTACATTTAGCATTAAGCAGAAATAACTTTCTATACAAGAAAAAGAGGTAAGGAATGACACCCATTAGACCGCGATATCTCGCACGGGATATTGACGACCTGAATGACGAGCTGGACTTTCTGTTCAGAGCGTATTATCGAAGCCATAGCCCAATGAAGATGTCGTTTAACCAAGGGTGGAAGCCCGCAACCGATGTCTACGAAACGGATAGCGAAATCGTTATTCTGATGGACATTGCAGGCATATCCACCAAAGATATCACCCTTCAGCTGAATGATAACGTCCTTGTACTGAGCGGTTTGCGGAGAGAGATAGCGGGGGTAAAGCGCAAGTATCATGCTATGGAGATAGATTTCGGGCCGTTCGAACGGCGTATTGAATTGCCAGCACCTGTCGATCCCGAACGAGTCACTGCCCGCTATCTGCAAGGGTTTCTTGAAGTTCGCCTGCCAAAAGTTGACGGCGTTTGTCCTGTATCATGCACCATTGAGGTCAAGTGAGTTCTCCGCATATATGCGCCCGCGACCGGTTGTTTAATACGGTGATGGGCTGTGTGGCTAACCCCGTGCACATCTGCACCGGGAGTAGCGCAGAGGAACCTCTTGACAATAAAAGGAAACCAACGAGTTCATTATGAAGCCAAATAAAGATAAAATAGACGAAACCAAGAGTGTCAATGACGGCACCACGATCCAACAGGAACACCAATCACTCCCTCTCTTCTTAACCGATGATGTGGTCATATTCCCCGGAGTATTTGCTCCACTGTTGGTGCGTAACGAAGATGATGCCAAGTTAATCAACGATGTACTTGGTGCGGAGAACCGTCAGATGGTTGTCGCACTGAAAAAAGCTGACAAAGAGGGTGACCGGACAGACGAGCCAAATGATATCGCATGTATAGTATCCATTGGTAGAATGCTTCGCGTCCCCGACGGGACTATCCGTCTGATCGTGCAAGGCCTCAATCGCGCCAAGATTACCAGCACCTCCAAGGTATCTGCAGGTTACACACTCGCACGAGTTGTTGAGTTACATCCCGATTCCGGTAGTGGCGGAGATGTGATGCGGATCGAAGCGTTTGTGCGGAAATTGCGTGATGAGTTCGGTCAGATTATTGATGCCGCACAATATCTCCCCGATGAGATGAAAGATGCCATCCAGAAGATGAACGACCCCGGTGCATTGGCAGACTTCATCGCGGCAAATCTCAGCCTTAAAGCCGATGAACGGCAACAGGTTCTGGCAACTGTCCCCCTACTGTTACGGCTCAGCCTGCTGAGTAAGTTCGTAGCGCGGGAGTTGGAGCTGGTCAACCTCTCCAGCCAGATACAAAATGAAGTCACGGGCTCCCTGCAACAAGCCCAGCGTGAGCATTTTCTCCGTGAACAGATGAAAATGATCCGTCGCGAGCTGGGCGAAGAGGATGATGGAGCGGAAGTCCGTGAATTGGCAGAACAGGTGGAAAAATTAGTTGCCCCGGAGCGGGTTAAGATAGCCGCCCAACAAGAGTTGGAACGGATGAGCCGGATGAATCCCGCCGCGAGTGATTATAATGTCTCCCGTACCTATCTGGATTGGATACTCTCACTCCCGTGGATGGTGCGCACTGATGACAACATAGATATCAAACAGGCACAGGCTACCCTCGACCGGGATCATTACGGCTTGGAGGATGTCAAGGAGCGGATTATCGAGTTCCTTGCAGTGCGGAAGTTAAAGACCGAGGGGCATGGGCCCATTATCTGCTTCTCAGGGCCTCCCGGGGTGGGAAAGACTTCTATCGGGAAATCCATTGCCGAAGCGATGGGGCGAAAGTTTGTCCGTATGTCGCTGGGCGGATTGCGCGATGAGGCGGAAATCCGCGGGCATCGGCGAACTTACGTTGGTGCATTGCCCGGACGTATTATCCAAAACCTAAAGCGTGCGGGGACAAACAATCCGGTCTTTATGTTGGACGAAATCGACAAGCTCGGCGCAGACTATCGGGGCGATCCGGCATCATCAATGCTGGAAGTGCTTGACCCAGAGCAGAACTTTGCGTTTCAGGATAACTATCTTGAGCTCGATTTTGACCTGTCCAACGTACTGTTCATCACCACCGCCAATTATCTTGAAACCATCCCGCCACCGTTGCGTGACAGGATGGAGATAATCAAGTTGCCCGGATACATCACGCCGGAAAAGGTAATGATTGCCAAACGGTATCTGGTAACCCGTCAGATTAAAGAGAACGGACTGACAGCCGATCAAATCAGCTTCACCGATAAAACCCTTGAAGATATTGTGATTTACTACACCCGTGAAGCCGGTGTACGTAAGTTAGACCAAGTCATCGGCAAAGTATGCAGAAAGGTCGCGGTGAAGGTTGCATCCGGCGAAGGGACAAAGTTCAACATCAGCACCCGGAACCTGCAAGATTTCCTCGGCGCTCCCCGTATCAGCCCTGATCTTCAGAACCGCGCTCCGCGAGTTGGATTGGCTAACGGCTTGGCGTGGACACAGGTCGGCGGTGTTCTACTGCTGATAGAGGCAATCGCCATGCCGGGTGAAGGGCGTATCAAGGTGACAGGTCAGCTGGGTAGCGTG
>Ga0172380_10007865_pt1 | contig 11855 bp, 32 predicted proteins | sample Leawe162metaG_FD_119747 | JGI IMG/M metagenome (GOLD analysis project Ga0172380, IMG submission 119747) | Leachate microbial communities from a municipal landfill in Southern Ontario, Canada - Leachate well 162 metaG | ecosystem: Engineered > Solid waste > Landfill > Unclassified | place... | reverse complement strand
TAAGAAGCAGTAATAACACAATTATACACCAAGAGCTACAATTAGTCAATACGTGTAAGTATTATACATAAATATTCTTTTGCAATTCCTTATCAATCCTCTGTAACGCCTTCTTCGAACAATAGGACCTCGTGAGAAGCAACTCTTTGAATAAAGACACCTCTAGGAGCGTAGCGGGAATTATTCTCCCATCATACAGCAAGAAGCTACCCTTCCCGCAACTTATGTCTGATTCAAGGATGTCTTTAAAGTCCATTGAGCCCCACTTTATTTCTTGTTTTCTATCAAAGATGCTTCCTCATACTTGTTCATCCAACCCTTGATTCTTTCCTTTACATCTGCACTAAGGGAGGAAAAGAGTTCACTGTACTTGATTCGAGCTATTAACCTGTATGCTTCGTTCTCTATGTCGGTCATGAGGACTCCTATCTATTAAGAAAAATTAGCAATAAAAGAATCACAATCCATAAAACAAGCTGTTTTCATCTTTTCGCTATATTCTTTTCCAAAACACCTCTCGCAAAACTGAGTAGATACTTCAACTCTTTCTCCTGTCAATCTAGTGCCATAGGTTCTCCCACAATTAGGACAGGAACACATACTTTTAGGAAGACCAAAACGAGATATAATAGGCTCATCGAAATACATCATTTCTACACCCCTTAAATTTATATCTTCGCTCTTAATTCCTTGTCCACTTCGATACAATTCTCTAAAAGTACCCCAAACGACTGCCATTTCTTAAACAGCTCCATCAGATTTAAAAATCTAGCTTTGTCTTCTGCCCAAGCTAAACCTAACTCGCCGTTGTATACAGGAACATCCTTAATTCCTGCTAAATGGCGTATTTTAGTTGCTAACCTCGAAGATAAGGGTCCATTCTGTAAGAGAGCAAAGTTATTAGCTACATCCTCCAAAGAGTTTATAACCAAAGAATCCAGAGCCAACAATCTAGCTATATACTCTTCCGTTATTCCCTGCTTCTTCCAGTCAGAAGCATCCAAGGCATCATAGACCGATCCCTGTACATCTTTAGGAATCTCTAAGTTATGAAGACCATGATAGAAAGCATATAAGAGTTCTTTAGACAAGCGTTCTTTATTCAGTACCGTAGACTGATCCACATTTGCCCACCAATAGGAGCTCTTAGTTCCGTCATAATCATAAATTATTCCAGATCCATCGGATACTTCAGGAATCTCAAACAATCGAGCTAAGGAGGATTCTATGCGCTTTCCGTTATCTCCCGGATAACTGCCCCATCCGGTCACCTCTAAACAAATATCTCCAACCTTAGCTTCTTGCCCATGTTTATCTAGCACATAATCCTCCTTCCTACTTCTGCCCTACGAATGGATGCAACTCCTCTATTTCATATCTGTATACGCGCCACTGTCTCATGGTGTACTCGGTTCCGTTTAGTTTGTTGAAATCCTTAGCTGTAAGGACCCATAACTAGTATTTGCTGCAATAATACCTATGGAACATACTAGTACGACAAAAAGCAACCATAATACAACATACTTCACTTCTTTCATGTCTTTCTCCTACTCAATAGACTTAGTAAACGAGTACTTGAACCGCTGCAATAAAGGAGCCTTTTCATACTTCTCTTTCTCTCTAATTCTGGCCTCTTCCATTTTTATTTCCGCATTCTTTACTACTTCTGCTATTACTTCTTTGGTAGCTTCTTCTATATTTGTGTAATATATGTCAGGGCGAAAAGAATAATTACTGAAATAAACATATATCCTGGATTGAATAGCTTCTACCTCTGCTACCTTCTGATCATATTTAGCCTTCAACTCCCTAAGCTCGTCGTATTCCGCTACAGAAATAGTTACTGTGTTCTCCATTCATTGCTCCTTTGTTTCTTCCGTGATCTTTGATTGTCCATCCCTCATAGGGGATACCGTAGGAATATACCTTTGGAGGTATACTTAAAAATCTAAACTCTTTAAGAATTCTAATTCCTTCCCTGCCGCAACAAGCCACTCTTCCCAGTTAATTGTTAGACATATATTTACAAACGGAGTACCTTGACAACTATACTGTTTTGTATGTCTACCTATCGGGCACTTATGGCATTTTAGCTCATAGTAATTACAAAGAGGACAAGAATCCGCACTCCAATTCTCCCCTAACTTAAAATACATATTTGCGGGTCTTACATACTCATTAGGATTTTGCTTTTTCACCCAAGCAATCATACGATCGTAATGAGATATAACTTCTTCTTTCAAGTGCTTTTTATGTAGCCATTTAGTTATAAGATTCATTTCTTACTCCTCCTTCTCCTTGAAAGCCTCTTCAAGAGGCTTCGCTTCAGGATATAACTCTTTGTTAGGAGTATATTCGCTACACCAAGATCCCCACCTAGACCAAGGAGAAGCCTCCGTTATAGGGCATCCATTAGATTCAAAATCAACACAAAACTGGTAACAAACACCTTCCAGATACATCCCTACTCCTCCTTCACAATCTTCACCGGGCATCCAAACTTCTCTTCAAGGATTGCCATAACATCCTTGATTCCAACGTCCCGTGGAGCCTTACTTGAAGGGACCTTGGCGAGGTACTTATATGGAAGCAACGCAAGGAGTGTTCCCCTAGGGCTATCTTGCTTTGCCTTTTTAAATTCACTTTCATGTACACACCAGTGCTCATCTTCTATGGTACACAGATAAATTCTTGTATCTCCTTCTTTTGTATTTTCTTGGGATTCATCTGATACTAGCACCTTCTCTCCTGCAACAAATTCCTCTTTCTTCCCTTCCATCTTTTCCTCCTTAGCAATGTATTCTTTCAAGTAGTCAAGAGCACATTCGGACATTTCTATATCTTGCCTTACTTCCTCTGCTTTACAGTAAGAAGCTGGAAGATAGTTATTTGTAATTTCTTCCTGTATAGGACAGCCATGGCCCCCATAACAATAAACTCCTCTGCAATTCCCTTGTTTTACAATCAGCTTTGCTTTCTCTAAACTAGTCATTTACTTTCCCCTGCCTTGAAGTTATAGGCGGGTTTGATCATTTCAACCACGTCCACCGTCTCTTTGATGTTATCCAGAATCACTTGCATATCTTTGTATGCTCCTGGGGCCTCGTCCAGCGTCGAGCTATCCGCTGTGGTCGTGTAAACGCCTGCAACTCTCATGTCCTCTTGGAATTGCTCTGTATTCAAGGTTGCCTTAGCCTTGGAGCGAGAGAGGATACGCCCAGCGCCGTGGGGCGCGGAATTATTGTACTTCTTGCTTCCCTTCCCTACGCAGATAGCCAGCCCATCGCGCATGTTGAACGGAATAATAAGACGCTCTCCCAACTTTGCCGACGTTGCTCCCTTACGAATCATTCCGTCCGCTCCGATGTAGTTATGCACTGATTCTATGGAATCTACTGTATCTGAGTGCAAGTATTCGGAAATACGCCTCATCATCTCCGCTCGGTTTCGAGAAGCGTACTCAGCTGCAAACTGTGAATCCTCCAGGTATTTATACCCTTCAGGAGAATCTACCAGCAAGAAAGGCATCCCTTGAGTATCTGCTCCCCAAGACGCACAGAGTTCTTTCGCTTTCTTTGTGTGGTAGGAAGCAATCTGTAGCCCGAAATTCCGGGAGCCGGAATGTATGGTCACCCACAATTTCCCAGCCTTCCCAAAACCTGCTTCAATGAAGTGGTTTCCACCGCCCAGGGACCCAACGGCCCTCACCGCTCGCTCTGCCTGTTCCTTGCTCATACCTATGTCAGAAGCCAAATTACGTATTTTATGAAACAAATAATCATGAACATAGCAAGGGTTATTGTTAACAGAGAAACCAGAAGGGATATTCTCTTTGATGAAGGAATCGAAGGCTACTACATCCATATTCTCGATATCGAACTTGCTAGAAAGCATTCCACAGCCGAGATCTACACCCACTACATCCGGGATAATCCTATCGTTCATCTGCATAGTGAAACCTACACAAGAGCCTATCCCCGCATGGCAATCGGGCATGATTGCTATATAGGAGCCCTTGAATGAAGGATTGTTCACAAAGTTCTGGATTTGAGCGCGTGTGGTATCATCTATATCATCGATCATCACATTCGCTTCGTTATATTTGCCCTTAATCGTCAGCATCGATATTCCTCATTCTTTTTCTCCTCCATTTATCTTTAAACTATCTGATTCCACGTAACTTTTGTGTGTCCCACACTTGGGGCAAGAATAAAAACTACCATCATAAACAAGCCCTAGATGGCAAGAATTTCCACGATAAGCATAAGAGAAAGAATCAAAATATTCTCCATATGCTGTGCCCTCTTTCTTAGAAGAAGGGCCAATAAATCCACAAGCATAACACTTCATTTTTATTGCTCCTTATAGGGCGAATAATTGGAATCGAGAATCAATGCATAAACACGTTGTCCGCTTTTTGTACCGCTTTCATGAAAACAAACGGAGTTCTTTGTTTTGCAGTAGGGGCAATCCTCCCAAGCAAAATCTTCAAAATCACTCACATAATCTCCTTTTATGATATTAGTTAATTCGTTGCCTTTTGCAGATACAATTGCCCCACATTCATTGCACTCTCCATACCAAAGAGAATCTATTGTTCTTTTACCTGATTTAAGAACTTCCATTGTTTACTCCCTTATATTTCGGCAAATATTAAAGCTATTATTTCAACTCACTAAACTTTATTAATTTATCCCCGGTATCCAGAAGCAACTGATCTATACCATCAAGAGTTATTTTCTGACCTCCATATTTTACCGTGAATCTGTTGTTAAGAATGTCAATGTTAATAACATCAAGCATCATTCCTGCATCTTGTGAAAAGAACTTAACGTTCAGCATACTTTCTCCTTCTGGGCCTAATAGATAGCCAGCAAATAAATCTAAAAGAAAACTTGGGTCTATAAAAAGAAAATGTAATTATGCAAACAACACTTTCTATTAAGTCCAACCATGCAACAACATAAAGACGTATAAATCTGTCCCAAAGAGTGATACCGTTCTTGTTCATCTTTACCTCCTCATTATACATCACATTCATGAATAATGCAAGATGTATAATCAGTCTTCTTTACTCTTGTCATATTCGCCGATAGCAAACACCAAAGCGTAGCAACACCAGATATAATGATAAGTTCCTCTTGTTACTGTGTGCTCCCAAAAATCATCCAAATTTACCTTAGTAGAGCTAGAATCTCGCATAGCAGTAACACACTCATATTCATCTTCCGCATGGAGTAAGAAGTAAATTTCTTCCATTATGTCTTCAGGAATATCTTCTTTTTCCTCTACATCTAAGGACCTCATGACCTCCTCTAAAACACAATCTCTAAATTCCTCTACTGAAAACTCCCGTATTCCTCCTCCAAAACAAGATTCCGCGAGCACTTTCTCTGACCAATAACCTGGATTTATCTCCCCATCTTTTCTTCTGAAAAAATTGAACATATCCTCTATTCTTGAGAACAGAAAAGATCCCATATCTCCTGTATATGCAAGATGATTAGGCCAGGTCACCACATCAAAAGCCATATTGAAAGTACCGTCAGAAAAATGAAGGTGTCTATATAGTCCATTATCATAAAGAACCTTCATTTTGTGATTTTTAACCTCCTCCATAAAACGTTCTTTTGTTAATCTAGTTCCATCCATTCTTTGCTCCTTATGATCTTATCTCTATATCTATTGTTCTCTTCATTACTAACTCCTTTGTTTCCTTCATTGAAACGCCTCCCCGATCTTACAATACGGGGCGTGGGGCCGAGGGCTGATCGCCCCGCACTCAAGGCAAGGTTCTTTGTTGGATGCTTTTATACTTGGTCGTTCCAGTACTCTTATTCCTTGACATAGCAAAGATCCTTCTTCCTTATCTTCCACTATCGTTTCAAATCGAACATGAGTAACTTCTTTTGGAATGCTTTCCCAGTTTATGTAGTTCTCATACATAGAATAATCCTCCTTATAACAACGTTTCTACATCCTAACAATACTTATGTTAGTATACCAACTCTCTGTTATGTCAGGAGTATGTATCATACTCCTGACACTATTCTATTCATGGCGTCTCGATATGATGAATCTTACCATCGATCATGGACCATTCGATCTTGCCTGCTTGGTAATCTAGCTGGCCTTGTTTGTACTTACTGTACCCAAAATTAAAGCTTGCTATAAGAACTACAATAACACCAACAAATACACCTACCGTAAAAGAGGCAAAAACAATTCTTCCTCCCTGCTCCTCGTTCATTCAGTCCTCCAATTATGTTAAGCTTCCTCCATCAAATATCCAATCATCTACAACGAGTCCATCGCTATAGATAACCTCAAATGTATCTTTTGTTTCAACATCAATCTTTTTCTGCCCCTTTGTATTTATAAAACAGCAAGAAAAAGCGTGGGCATCTTTCCCTTTTGCATATTCACACAGACGTTTTACAGAAACCAAGACACCATTATCCGAGTAGTATTGAGTACAGCCTTGTGTTATAAGTTCCTCAGAAGAACGATTTATAAACTCATCTCCTTTAGGAAAAAATGCATCTGATAGAACAAAATCCTCTCCTTCTACTTTCTTTAGTTCTGTTAGACGCAAACGTTCTGCTCCGATCCAAGAACATAATGCGACCATCTCCTCTACCGCTATCGGTCTCTCATTCTCCGTATATTCTTTATTAAATGTTGAGTTAATGGACAACATAAACTGTTTTTTATGTAAAGCTATTCTCATCTCCTCAAATGAAATAGTGCTACCAAAAACAGATCCGTTTCTATCTTCGTCGTAATGGTGAATACTTACTTGCAATTCATCTATCAATCCGTTTAATGCTTGTACTTTTTCAACTGATAGCAAAGATCCGTTTGTGTTTAAAACAATTCTGGTCTTGTGTGGACGCAATTCCCTTTTATAATATTCCATAGAGCCAAAATTAGGCAGAAAATTCTTTAGAATTCCTTCTTCAAGTTTTTCCAAAGAATCACAAGTCCAATCCTATGCAAAATTATCCCCATTGACCAAATTAAAAACTATTCTTGATCGCATTTGAGTCCTCCTGTTCTACAGAAACATCTTTCTTATTCTGATATTCTTGGATAACCATACCCATACATATACCCTCAAGCAAGCTAAGTAAACACAATATAATAGTTATTACATCGTGTATAATATGTCCTAATACACTCATTTCCATATTTCTTCCTCCCTCTTCAATTCGCTGATCTAACCTCCGAGCTATCGCGGAGTGCCAATCAATCTTTACACAAGAAGAGTGGGATGACTTTCCCCATCGCACTCATCACCACTCCCTTTGGCTCTATTTCAAATAGTACTTGCTTCGCATTACATACCGCACACCACTCGTCTCTGGGCCTATCATACTCCTCGCAGGACAATAATTCATCCTCGCTTGTACCTCGCTCATCCTCGCAATTAGTATCAGCAAAGGGTTCAAGAGCGTTCCTAAGCATTTCTACTTGTTTCTGTAACTTCTCTAGCGTCTCCTCCCGCTTATTGGCTACCTGGGAGGCAAAGTGCTGAACCAACAGCGTATGCACTGCCTCTATATACATAGAGTTAGCTTCAAGCGATCCGAGGCACCGAGCCACTATGAGACGAGCAAGATTAGCTAAGCACCCATCCTCGCACGGTTCCAGCTTACGCAAAAATGAAAGATCATCCGGCTCCTCGTTATTCAAGTTGACGGGCCCATAATCGTCATCTAAAGACGGCTCCAACTTATGCAAATCTATATCTTCCATCTTAGTCCTCCTCTGTATCCGGCAATACTTCCACGGTTATTCTCACGTTTTCCTCTTCTAATCTTTTGAGCAGATCCTCTACATCATCTTCCCCTATACACAAATTATACCAATAATTCCTATGTACCTTTCCTTCATATACTTCTATGTTCCTCATTCCTGGCTCCTTTGTTTCCTTCCCAGCCTTCCAACGAGTCAAAAGCCTCGCTTCTAACCATCCCTGTAGTGAGCAGCAATCGGGCAATGTCGTTCTGTCCTAGTTCCGCAACTACCTCTTCTGATTTTGATACAAACAGTCTAGCGTTCTGTAGCGGATGGCAATACATATTCTTAGACTCAGGGCGCAAGAGGTAGAAGCGGTAGGGGTCTTCGACGAGGACCGAGGGCTCAGGGCCGATCATTCCTCGAAATCCAGCAAGAGTATCTTTGGTAGTTGCAAGAATATTTCTGTCTCCGTCTTCTCTGGATGTTTAAATCTATAGGTTGTGCTTGTTCCTATCGCCCACAAGGAGATAACAGCCAAAAGGATACGAAGAGCATTAAAGAATATATCTGTCTTTTCTTCTTTCATTCCTGGCTCCTCCTCTTACGTTTTGAGTCTAAGAAGTACTGAAAACTCTCCATTATATCTTCTGCTACTCCTTTTGTTGTGTTATACCATTCCTCTTTATCTTCATCTGGTAAAATACCCAAAAACTCTTGGATCAATTCTTTAAGTCTCCTGTTAGTCATTTCTTTGCTCCTTCCAATTTTCCGCACTCAAGCAACGCATCTGTATAGGCTTCTTCTATTTGTTTTATATATTTTGTTACTTCTTCTGGTTCCTCTTGAATCCTATTTAGACCCTTTCGCATATAGTTTATGGCCGAGTGCTGCAACGACAATGCACGAATAATCTTTTCCATGCTATTCTCCTTCACTCCTCCAACATCTTGTTTTTCTGAGTTGTTATGTCTTAATTTGTGCTCTTTGCTAATGCCATATTGATCGTTTTCTACTTTTCCCATAAGCCAATCTAGCGATTTCCAATTTGATTTCTCCCAAGTAGACCAGATGTAGTCTGCTGGGTCCCCTCCTTCAAACACTATCTCCTTAGATCCGTTGTCTAACTCATAAATTCTCATAACAGTAGAACCTTTCGGTACTAACATAGAAATCTCCTTATTCTTCCCAGTGCTTGAACGTCTCAATCTTCGGAGGAAACAACTCCGGGTGCTCTCCGTCGTAATCCTCGGGCTCTATGCAACGTAGTTCTAGAGGGACCTTTTCAAGTTCTTCCAAGGACCATCGGCACACGTCGAGCTCTTCTTTGGAATAGGGTCCAGAATACTCTTCGAAATGCTCTAGGCACCACTTTGCTGAGTCCCAGTTCTCGTCCTCCCAAACAATATGCGAAGGTCCGAAATGCAAGACGCTATCAGCACCACCTAAGAGTTTAACTGCTTCTTTATAGATATCATAGACGGGCTTTGACCAGCCCCAGTAGCAATAGTAGCAATACATAGAAGACTCCTTATTCATTCTCCCAGCGATGAGCTTCCCAGAGCTCCTTTACTTTCTTTTCCCAAACTTCAGCAGAAACAGAAGAATAACAAACCTTGCAAAGATGCTCTGCGGGGTCCCCGAAAGATTCTTGGATTTCTTTTGAGGATCTACGCTCTCCGCAAATAGAGCAAATAAAAGAAGCAATACCTTTTGCTTCACATTCAACACAGATAGGCTCGTTATCCTTTACTGAAGCAGAGCGGAATACAACGCCCCTGGCCCTCATCTGCGCTTCTTGATTCTCTGCAAAATAGACAGGGAAAAGATTGCTCTTATCCCTATTCATCATTTGTTTTCTGCAAGAATGACACTGTTCAGTGTTTAGGTTGAATTGCATAGAGAATTAACCTTCGTTCCACTTAGCAATGGCATGTTGAAGACCTATACAAAGATCACGTTTATCTCCTTTTTCATATACAAACCAATGCTTTCCAGTAATAGGCGTAAATTGCACATAAATTCTCTGCTTTGTTACGGAATCACTTGCAATCTGTACTATTATATTGTCTCTAAACATATTTATATCAAGTTTCATAAAGCTCGATCCTCCTTACTAACCAGTTTCCCATATTTTCTAAACAGACTCAAATACACATATTTTTCGTTACCTTGTTTATCCTTTAGAATGACTTCACTTTTATCTATATCACAAGCTATAAGTCGAACATTCTTGAAAAACCCATAGTTATAAATCCCATTAATTATCAGTTCCATTGTTATACTTTCCATTCAATACCAGCAACTTCGCTTACAAGGAACTCTCCATTAGCAAAAGCGATAAACTTTTTCTGCTCTTTCCATGAATCGTAGATATCATCATATTCTACGGATTCATATTTACCAATAAATATAGAACCTTGTTTTAAATAGACTTTAATTGTCTCGTATTCCATACGTTCCTCCATTTATATCCATTACAAGAAAGAATACTATAGCCAAACTTTTCTTTTTCCAACCAATCTTTCAGCACAAGAAAATTTACCGAAGTACTTAATTCTGATCCGCTCGGAAATCTAATATAAAGCCTATAAGTTTTCATACGTTCCTCCGTGCACGCAAAATAACTACTTAGTTTTTGCTCCTATTTAAGTAAGCAAAATAATCCGCAAGTTGCTTTTCTGCTTCCTCTAAAGTATCAAACGGTTCATTATAGAAACAATTTGTCTCATCCTCAAAATACCATCCCTTCAAATAACTATTAGTATCTTCCATCAAAAGATGGATATAAGGATGCTCTTTTCCTTGTTTATCAATGTACATTATCTTCCTCCGTGTGTGCAAAGTAATTACCCGGCTATCAGGCGTCTAGGAATCCAGCGCCCCGGGCCGAGGGCCGATCGGCGCATTAAACGTCATTCAAGTAATAGATTGTCGGTTCACTTTCCTCTTCATACGTTACAATAGCAAAGAAATTACGTTCTCCAACTCCTTGTTGAATATAAGGCTTTATCCAACCAATAAACTTTTCTATCTCATAATCGTAGTTTTTAATGTTTGTTCTGAAATGTAAAAACCATCGATTGGCTATTTTATCAAACCAGAATGTTGGCTCTACTATCACAGGAAAATAATAACTTCCTCCAGAGCGTAAAAGCCAAGTACGGTCAGACTTGAAAAAAGGATGATCCGGCACATCTTTCCCAAGCTCTTCTCCTACAACAAGTTTTTTGATTACTGAAACAACCACGTCTGGTAATTCTTCTTTCAGTCCAGCACCAAAAATTATTTCAGTATACATTCCCATTTCTTTCTCCTTTGTTGTCCAGCGCCCCGGGCCGAGGATTCAGTATGTCCATAACTTACGCATTCTTTATAATTACGGGAACTGTCAAGATTTACTTGACAGTTCCCTTTATTAAAAGTCATAGTCTCCCAGCTCATCTTTGCAAATGCATTCTTCACTATCTTTCATCGCCGATCGCCCCTGGACGGTCTGCAAGGTTCGGATATGAATGCACAGCGGTAAGAAACCCAGCCCTGAAAACGTAGTAATCGAGGGAGTATATCGATTGCCCTATTCTATCCATGTCTTCAAACGGCACGCCAAGATATTCATTAAAGGCTTGTTTAATTTCTTCTTCCATAGTGTTAGAATCAACATTATGCTCCCTCATTTTAAAAAGATTTAGATTCCATAGCCTATTAAGCTCTTCTATGATTGGCTTCAGGTCCCTATGGAAAGTTCTATCTTCCGGTTCAGTCAAAGCACACTGGAAATTGTTCGGACCTATGAGCAATTCATAGTCCTCGTAAACATCCGCTTCTTCTTTTTCTGCCTCGGTTGCTATTCGGTATTCATTCATTGTTTCCTTGTGAGTAATAGGCGTAACTTTATAATGCACATTGGCAAAAATAGGGAGCTTAGAACATTCTTTACAAACGCGCCAAGTTCCATCCCCTAGAATTATCTCCGCTTGCGCATGGGATTCCTCTCCCATATAGGTAGGTCTATTTTCTTTTGGGTTCCATTCACATCCGTCTTTCATTCCTTGGCTCCTCCCTTATAACTCAATTTCTTGCCCCGGCATTTGCTTAACTAGTGAGCTACCCTG
>Ga0172380_10007864_pt1 | contig 11855 bp, 9 predicted proteins | sample Leawe162metaG_FD_119747 | JGI IMG/M metagenome (GOLD analysis project Ga0172380, IMG submission 119747) | Leachate microbial communities from a municipal landfill in Southern Ontario, Canada - Leachate well 162 metaG | ecosystem: Engineered > Solid waste > Landfill > Unclassified | place... | reverse complement strand
TACAAGCCACAGCTTAGTTACGACCTAATCAGCTATATATATTTTCACAACTCCGCATTTTGTGCTAAAATAGCCGCAAACACAATTTGTGATTATTTATATGTAAAGTAGCAGAATATATGGAATTATTGACATGGTTTGTAAACACCTGGCAATTTAACGCGGTAATTGCAATAATTTGTTCGGTATTTTACGTTCAAACCTATAAATTAGCTATCCGAAACACCCGACGAGAAGCTACTGCCACCATCATACTTGAAGCACTCGGGGCGCTTGGCGCACTATTGTTCGTTCCGCTTTTCACTTTTAGATTTTCGGTAACCCCCAAAATATTGCTACTTTTTGTGTTTGCCAACATCTTCTACACCCTAAACGATAGACTCAAGACAATATCAAGAAAACACTTAGACGTTTCAGTCTTTTCCATTATCGATCAGCTATACAATGTATTCTTAATTTTATATGGGGTTGTTTTATTTCACAACCCAATAATTCTTACTAAATTTATAGGAGGTGCTTTAATTATATTTGGCAACATTTTGTTATTTTATCACAAAGGAAAACTGGCTATTGATAAATATGTTTTGCTATCGATATTAGCGGCGCTACTACTTGCGACCGCGCTAATAATCGACGTGGACATCTCCAGGCAGTCGAATCTACCGTTTTACGTAATGCTCACATTAATTATTCCGGCCATTATAAACTTTGTTTCAACACGCTGCTCAATAACCAATATTCTAGAAGAGTTTAACTCAAAGAACAAAAGATATTTTATCATATGTGGTTTGATTTCTGGCCCAATGATAATCTGCACAATTAGATCGCTTCAGCTCGGCCAAGTAGCATTTGTGGCACCGCTACTCGCCACTAGCGTTATATTAAACGTATTGATTGCTTCGGCGGTGCACAAAGAAAATAAACAATTGCTTAAAAAAATTGCCATAGCGCTGGTTATTATAATTGGTGTGTACTTGACGGTGTCGCCATGACAACTCGTTGTAAAATGCTTTATTAGAAACACTTTTTTACCCGCTTGTTGCAATTATTTGGGCTTTTGGTATGATTATAGAAGGAGTTATTTATTTAATACTATATTATGAATAGCGAAGCAAGACGGTTCTACGCCGTTCCCGACGAGTCTAAGATTCCCGAGAGGCATAAAGATGCTGTGATGTCTCAAGTGGGCAAACTTGAGAAAGTTTTACAAGATATATTTCCAAGACCTTGTAGATACGGTACTTGTAACAAAGGAGAATACTCTGGATTAACCATTGTGGATCGATTAATCGACACTGAGGAATCTAGAATTGGGGGTGCACCAGAGGGTGCAGCGAAAGAAGCTCTGTGTAAAGAAGCCGAAACAGCCACAAAACACGGTTCGCCTTTGGTGTTGATGGGTATTTATGGCACTCCACGACACCTGGATCATCCAGAGCTAAACACTGCACAGCTAGCCGATATGTCAGCCGTGATGATGGTTCAAGCCGCTTTGGACCGTGTTCATTCAGCACACGAGCCGGGGGCACAATTTAGAATGATCGACGAAGACCTCACCGCTTTATGGCTAGATATTGCCCAGCACCCTACCGGGCAAGCTGGAAAAGAACAATTCAAGTCCGTTTACAAAAAGTATTATGAAGACAGAAAACGCTTGTTGGATACTCTGGAAAAAGAGGGGTTGATCAATACTGGTAATACTAAAATTGAACTCGTTTCTGAATCTGATCTGTACGAGTCTGTTTGGAAAAAATCGGGCGCAATCGCTCCGAACTCTGAAGAAGATTACTTAGAAAGATGTGAAAAAAACAGACCAGAATTCTTGTGTTACTTGGCCTCAAGCGGCAAAATTATTCAAAAATATTATGGGGAAGACGATCAAAGTTGGATTGCGTCTTCAGAAAATTCTGAACTTTGGGAAAAATGTCAAAACGAAATTGTAAACACCCCAGAATTTTCAGCTATCAGAAGAATGGGGTGGCAAGGCATCATACCGCCAGAAATGAGAAAGTTTTACCTGGAAAAGTTTAGGACCATATTAGGAAACGCCAACTTAAAAGCTGACGATGAGTTATTGCTATTCCATGTGGCCACTTATCTCGCTTCGACTCTCGCTAAACATACCGCCAAAACTATTACAGAAGGCCTTCCGGTTGGTACACCAATTATCAGAGTACCGCTGGTTAAGCCGCTGGACGGAAGACCGCCCTCTCACCAGTCTCTAATTGCTCAAAGAACATTACCAAAAATTAAAGGTGGCACAGGTAAGCAGATCAGCACAAACAACAGAGCCGCATGGTTGAGTGTAGCTGTTCACGATAATGACAAACTGCGACTGGTTGACACCCAAACATTTATTGATACTCCTCGAAGATTAATTGTGCCGGTTCAGATCTATACAGTCGGTTCGGACAATGGGCCAGGTTCCTATCTGGTGGATACAGCTATCCTACTTTCAGATGAAGATGAAAAAAATGGACTGGCCGTCTAATATTCCTGCTACCAAGATTGCACACACTTATTACGCAACAACGACCCAGGGCAAGAATGTTTAACAACACGACTGCTATTGTTAAGCGATACTTTCGGCTATTTTTAACCACTCCGCTTCTTTATTGCTCAGAGATTGAACAACATCCCCCATCTTCTTATATTCTTCACGGGTAAAAGCCTGAGGGTTTTTCGCTTGTCTTTTGGACAGGCGTTTTTGTTCACGCTCCAACTCGGCAATTTCTTCTTCTAGCCGCTTAAGTTGTTTGCGTTGTTTTTTGATATCACTCCCTGGTTTAACAGACTCCGGCGCAACCGCTGGTATACTGGCTTCTTTCACTTCCTTCTCCTCGCCCAAAGTCTCCACAGATTTTTCCAAGAAATATATATAGTCTTCATAACTACCAACATACCGCTTTACTCCCCCGTTCTTCACTTCCACAATGGTGGTGGCGATAGAGTTAACGAAAGTGCGATTGTGGGAGATAAATATAACTGTCCCAACGAATCTGTTCAACGCCCTGCCCAGTGCTTCCACTGTTTCAAAATCCAAATGGTTAGTGGGTTCGTCCAAAAGCAAAACATTGCTTTTGGACAACAACAACCCAGCCAAACATAATCTGGCCCGTTCGCCTCCACTTAACATTCCCACCTGTTTTTCCAATTCGTCTTTACCAAACAAAAAGTTGCCACCCATCCGCCTTACCTCTTCATCCAAAATATCTACTGACGCGGAGCGCCGCAGATAGTTCCACACAAAATCTTTTTCGTTTAACTCGGCCGGTACGTGCTGGGCGTAATAAGCAATTCTTGTATCCGGCGCCCAGCGATAGGTGCCAGAGAGTGGTTCTAATACCGAAGCGAATGTTTTGAGTAATGTCGTTTTACCATGACCATTATCGCCGATAACCGCCACCTTTTCTTGTCGGTTCAAATCTAAGTTAATCCCCTGAGCCACAGTCTTGTCTGGGTAACCAATATTTAGATCTCTAGCCCGAAACAAAATGCCTTTTTTGTCTTCCACGCCAGGAATAACTATCTTTACCAGAGCCATTGGATCGTCTACTTCTATTTTTTCCAACCGGGCAATCGCCTTAAGACGGCTCTGGGCCTGTTTAGCCTTAGAGGCTTTGTATCTAAAACGATCTACAAAAGACTGCAAATGTTTCTGTTCCCGGTCAATTTTCTTGTTATAGTGTTCGATTGAAGACAAGCGCTCTTGCTTGTACGCAAGGTATTCGTCTATGGGACGAGGGTAAAATAATATTTTACCTTGATCAATCTCTAGTGTTTGTTCGCAGGTCCGTTTCAAAAACTCCCGATCATGCGAGACAATGATAAATGCCCCATTATAACTCTGGAGAAACTTTTCCAGTAGCACCTGGGTATGCACGTCCAAATAGTTTGTAGGTTCGTCTAGTAAGAACAGGTTTGGCTCTTTAAGTAACATTACCGCCAAGCGCAAACGCATCCGGTATCCTCCAGATAACATTCCCACCGGCTGACTCAGTTGGTCTGGAGTAATTTCAAACCGGCTGGCCACCTTGGCACACTGCCAAGATAGTTGTCCGGTTTGAGCTTCCAAGTAGTTTAGAGCGGTTTGTTCTAGATCCAACTTCTCGTGTTGTTCAATATAACCAAGACGAACAATGTCGTGGAGTAATATGGTCCCGGAATCCGGCCGCTCTTGATCTAATATCATGCGTAACAAGGTGGACTTACCCGCACCATTTCGCCCCACTAAGCCAATTTTTTGTTTTTCGTTAACAGAAAACGTGAGGTTATCAAAAATAACCCGCTGGCCATAGGCTTTGTAGAGGTTGTCGATATTTAACAATGTAGCCATAATGGACCCTAGAATAGCAAAATATAGGTAAAAAGTAAATGAGAGGTATTTGTTATTATCACCATAATCCAGTATAATACGGGTATTAATTATCTCTATGATTACATATAAAAAAATCTCTATAGTCGGCTTGGCGGCTGTGTTTGTTGGATCTGTTCTTTTTGTTTCTACTTCTCTAGCAGCTACATCGTGTCCATTGAAAATCGGCTCGGCCTACAAGCTCCCAAGCGTTAACAGCGTCTTTTACATAACCAAGCAGTGCACCAAACAAGTTTTTAGTGGCCCCACCGCCTATTTCCGCTACTTTTCTTCTTGGAACGGTATCCGCGCTACCAGCAAAAAGATAATGGACAAAATACCAAAAGACATAAACTATACTATACCAGCCAAAGCCGTAGCGACTGAAGAAGTAACAACAACCGCTGTTTGTCCCATCCCCACAGGAACAGCGGTAAAAGTGGTAAATGGCAAGACGGTATATTACATCACCGAGCAATGCACCAAACAAAAGTTCAGTGGTCCAACCGCTTTCTTCCGATTCTTTTCTTCTTGGAACCAAGTAAAAATTTACAAATCGGCTTTGTTGGATCAAATCCCAGAAGATATTAACTACTCTATTCCCGCCAAACTAGTTGAGCCAGAAACAGTTGTTACCACCCCCGTACCGGATGTAGTCCCGGTTATGTCTTGTGGTACTGGCACAACCTTGGTTAACGGCCAATGTGTTGCAAACAGTGGTTGCAAGTACAATAACCCGAAGTGTGGTACTAACGAAGACTGTGTTTCGAATGAGTGCGTCAAAAAAATAACTTGGCAAGATCGAGTTAACGATCTAATTTTGCCAGGATACCAAAAGACGATAGACGCTAAGGGTAATCTGGTATTAACCAGCGGCAACTACAAAGTGGTCTTACCAGACCAAAATGCTGAAGCGTATGGTAAGTGGAAACTTAATGCCATGCGTGTTTGTGTTGCCCAGATTTCTGATATCCTAGGGCAGGATCCATATCAACCGGGAATGTTTATTAATAATATGATCATTGAAGAGGGCAAACAAGTGTCTGCCTGCTGTTTCGCCCCTGAACTGTCTATTAACGATTACGTGGGTCGGGCGTATTTTAGTGATCAGGCTTTTAACGATACCGCCTTTTGGAAGAGCACATCGAATAATTACAATTACTGCTCCGGCGGTCACGAAGAGTTACACCGCTACTTTTATGGCCTAAAAAACCCGGGGTTATTGGAAGAAGGTTTGTCTACATATATGGAAAGAGTTTTCAAACAGGCCAGCCCGGGGTATTTCAACCCAGCGGAGGATAAAGACAAAATTGTCTGCGGGAACACCTCTTTCCGCACTATTCCATATGGTGGCGGAGACAAAACAGATATACCATTTAGAAATTTAACCACTAACTTCAAAGATAATCCGCGTATTTATTCTTACTACACCGCCTATTGTTTTTGGGACCATATTCAAAAACAATATGGCGATACCGCCTTCAAAAAAATAATTTCTAATCTCTACGACATTACCAAAGTGGACGGTTCAAAATTTGTTAGAGATGCGGTGGTGCCAGCGGTAGGAACGGAAATTTGGGACTATTTAAAGAACATGGGTATTACTCCAGAAAATGATATCTAATACATATGGAACGCATTAAAGTATTTCTGCGCTCTCTATTCTCTGGCGCAACCCACAATCCGGAAATTTTGTTTCCGGACAGGCAAGAAACGCTCTCACGCAAACGACTGGTCACGACTGGAATGATTTTAGGCTTGCTGTTAGGCGTGTTGATTATAATAATATATTTAACAGGGTCAGACTATAGACTAAGCGCCTGGTTGTTTAATCACCGCAGCTGGGCGTTATTAAATATAACTTGGTGGATAACCCAACTTGGGGAAAGTTTTTTTATCGCCATAGCCACACTCTCCGTTTCCGCTATCCTTTGGATAAGCAGTAAGCGTTGGCAGATATTGTCATTTTGGCTTACTATTGTTGGTAGCACCGCCCTTGCTTTGTTGTGCAAAAATATATTTATGCGCGCCAGACCGGGAGATGCCGTTTTGATAGAAACGTCCGGATCTTTTCCAAGTGGCCACGCTACAATTGCGGTTGCTTTTTACGGATTTATTACCTACCTAATACTTACGCAAGCCAGATCAAAAACGGCTCGCTGGGGAATAATATTTTTATCATATACTGGAATTATTCTTATCGGCTTCAGTCGCCTATATCTTGGTGTCCATTATTTAAGTGACGTCCTAGCCGGATATCTTGTTGGCGGCTTGTGGCTATTAATCGGAATATTGTTAACCGAAAGAGGGGTAACAATATCCGGAAAACATGATACCGGCCAGACTTGGATATACCAACACAAACATATCATATCTGGAATGATTATATTTATTACTGCGATATTTTTTGCTGGATTCGGATTATATGAAAGAAGTAAACTGACGCCTATCGTGTCAGGTTTTAACCCGCCCCAAACGACTACAATACAGATAGAATAACAAACTATAATGAGGGTTATTGACAAAAATAAGAGCTTGGCGCATAATGTGGGCCAAGCTCTTTTTTTGGAGGTGATTTACCATGGATCTTGTATTGTTGTACTTGGGTGTCCTTCTGTTGGCGGCAGGCGCGACGGTGTTCAAGTACCAACACCTGCGGCTCTGCGAAATTAGCAGGGACCTGCTAACTCAAAGTTACCAAGCAGAGTCGGCATCTAAGGCCAAGGTGTTGCTCTCAGAGGTTCTGGGACACCTGCGCCACATCGGCCTCAACTCGGACACTCCTGGCATAGCCGGTGAGTGGTACCGCACCATCCTTGAGATGCACGAAAAGCTTGGTACCGAGGGAACCAACTTTGTAGTGCTGAAAAAGATCATGATGGCGCGTCTTGGTATGCAGCACGGCTCTGTGTGGTGCCCGTACGAGGCCGCGTACTATCCGCACCGCTTGGTGTTGAATGGAGTGGCCATCACCGCCGGAGCGATGATCTGTCTGTCTGGCTTCATCGCTATTCTCCCCCACCTCGTCTAGTCGCCCACCACCGCTCTTTCATCCTTTATACCTCCATCCTGGGGGTATTTCTTTTTTTATTTGACAATATTAATTAGATAAGAGATGATATATATAACAACCTAAGGAGGTGCACCATGAACCGTATCATCACAGGACTGCTGGAGCTGATTCGCCAGCTTCTGAATGAAGCGGGCCACGTGTACAACAGGTTTGAGGCCTGGTGGGCTCTCAATCCATCAGCCGATGCGTTCTTTTACAGAGCGCTAGTCACACTGGTGATAATCACTTCCGTTGTTGTTGCCTACTGGTTTTATCTGATTTATCAGGGCAACAAGCGTATGCGAACCATCAAGACCAACCTGGACAAGGCTCTCACGGACAAGAACGAAACAACCAAAGCCTTGTACGCCGTGTTGCATGAAATGAAATTGCTAGGATTACAACGCGGCGGCATCGGTTTGCGTCAGTCAACCCGCCTTGCCAAACAAAATAGTTTTATGTACTGGCATCACCGCATCAAAAAAGCCTACGAACTGATGCGGGAGCAGGAAAACCAACCGACCCAGACAACTACCAACAACACCGTCTCCTTGGTCGCGCCAACAGATGTTTTCCCTAAAGTACAAGCCCTTCTCACCGAATTCTCTCCAACCCCAAACACCCCATACATGCCGACCAGGATTTACGCTTATGTAGCGAGCGGGGACTACTACCGCCGAAACTGCATATGTAGCGCCAGCCTGATTGCCACCACGGTTGTAACCCTTTTTGTCGCCTGCTTCCAGGTGGCGATTGGGTGAAGCCCGTTTGAAGCGCTCTAACCTTTGCCACCCCCGTTCCCCGGGGGTGCTTCTTTTATATTGACAACTATTACAATATTTGCTAACATAACCCGCTCCGATATGTTTCGGACAAATGTTCATTCAAATTTGCAAACCAACACCAGAGTGGGTCTGGTAGTTGGTTTGTTTTGCAAGAAAGGGAGTCTGATATGAGTAGCAGACGTGAGCGGATTCAATTTCTCAAGGCTGGCGTCAGCAAGGCCGAACGAGCTTTGCGGGACGCCTACGAAGCCGCCGGATTCACCGATGACCTCGTGCACGGGCTTCGCCACACGCTTCGCGTGGTGGATGAAGCACTGCGGATTATCCGCGAGTGCGGCCTAGGCGATGTCATGGCCTGCAAGTTGTTGTGCGCCGTCTGGCTGCACGACATCGGGCGGGTCAACGCTGGGAACGAACAGCACGCGCTAGTGTCAGCCAGGAAGACACTGGAAGTGCTTGGTTTGTGTCACGGCATCTCGAACGAGGATGTCTCTGATATCCACTTCGCAGTGCTGAATCACTCCCAGGGGTTGGAGGGCGTAGCCACTTTGTTCGGCAAAGAGCTTGCCCCAGCATCCACTGACGCTGAGATTCTGCTCGGCTTCTTGGTCCTCTGCGACCATGCCGACGGTGCTTCCCCGGAAGGGATCGCAAGGCTCTGTGAATACCGCCTGCAGATGGGCGGTAATGACTTTCTGCCAGTGGCCAGCCCGAGGTACACCGTGTTGACGCTGCGGCGGCTGTTGCAGTCTCCGAACGGCATACCGCTGGCGGAGATGAAAGCGATGAAGGAGGACAGTGTGGTGGCACACGTGTTGTACAACTACGGAGCCACCGCCCGGATCCTGGCTCCTATGGAGCCCCACATCACGGCGACCTATCAGAAGGAATGGAGTGACCGGCTTCGACTGACCTACGGCCTGATCGTCACCTTCCTGGACGGATGTCCGGACTAGGTCCATCTCATCAACCCACAACCAAGACCCGGGCGACAACCCGGGTCTTATCTATATCCAATAGATATTGACTTTTCTATACTTTTCTATATAATATACGAGACCTTTGTCAGGGTAGCTCAGCCGGTTAGAGCACTGGATTCATAACCCGGAGGTCGGGAGTTCGAGTCTCCCCCCTGACACCATAACAGTATGTTAATACTCGGAATAGAATCATCTTGTGACGATACTTCCGTAGCCCTCGTCGAATCTTCCGGCCAGGGCTGTTTTGTTGTGTCCGAAGGAACAATCTCACAGATAGACATCCACAAAAAATATGGTGGCGTTGTGCCAGAAGTGGCTGGTAGAATGCACGCGGAAAAAATTGTTCCTCTCATTGAACAAGTGTTAACCAACCAACCACACCCAGACTGCATTGCGGTTACTTCAGGTCCAGGCTTAGTTACCGGTCTCGTGGTTGGTGTAGAAGCGGCAAGAGCTTTAAGCTTGGCTTGGAATATTCCAATTATTTCTGTAAACCACCTAGACGGCCATGTCCACGCCGCAGAAATTAACGGTGAACCGATTGTGTATCCAGCAATAATTTTAATTGCAAGTGGCGGACACACTGAACTTGTCTTGGCCAAGTCTGATGGTGAATACCAGTTACTCGGAGCAACCAGAGACGACGCTGCCGGAGAGTGTTTTGACAAAGCTGCCAAACTATTGGACCTACCATATCCTGGTGGTCCCAAGATATCTAAACTGGCCACCACGGGAAACACCGAAGCGATTAAGTTCCCCCGACCAATGTTAGACAGTGATAATTTTGATTTTAGTTTTGCAGGATTAAAGACGTCTGTTTTATATTGGTTACGAGATAACAAGTTAAAACAAAATGGTTTTAACTTAACAGATCTGGTCTGTAGAGTAATTGGTAGACCACGGATTACGATTAACGACTTCTGCGCCTCTTTTGAACAGTCGATTATAGACACTCTCGTAGGCAAGACGGTGAAGGCCTCAAAAGAGTTTAAACCACAAACTGTTATTCTCGCCGGCGGTGTTGCCGCCAATGTTAAACTGCGCGATACCTTGGCTCAAGAGATTTCCAAACTAAAAGACGCTCCCCGCTTCCGAGTACCAGAGATTAAATATTGTATGGATAACGCGGCCATGATTGCCGCCGCTGGATTCCACTTGGCGAATATCAAACAATATACCGAGATTGATGAGATTCGGGCGAATCCAAATTGGGAGATATAAAATATCACGCCTAGGCGTGATATTTTTTTATTCCACTATTTCCGCTAGTGCTTTTTGGAGTTGTTCGCCTCCAGATACCAGATACTGGGTCTTAATTTTTTTGTCTTGCACAAGAAGGTACACAACCTTGTTTCCTGGGTGGGCGGAGAATGCCGCTTTAATATCATCTGCCCGGCCTTTGACAATCTCTGGGGCCACGGTTACTTCCAGCGATTCAGCATATTCGTCATACCAAGCTGGTGGACCAGATTTTGGTTTGGAAATATTTTGCCCCATTCCTAATTGGGCAATTAACGTACGCATGGTTTCGGGATTGAGATCGTAGGCCTTTTCCACAAACAACTTGTCATCTTCTTCGTCCTCTGGTGTTTTGGCCATCACAACGGCCATTCTTCCTTTTACCCAAACATCTTTAGTCGCTTCGTAGGTACGAGGAAAGACCAAAAGCTCTAAACTATCTGTGGTGTCTTCTAGGGTTACAAACAACATGGACTTGCCGGCCCGGGTAATCTTCTTGGCAACAGATTCAATAATACCGCCCACAATTACCCATTCTCCCCTTCCCTTTTGCGGCAAGTCTCTAATCTCGGTGAGAATAGTTCCAAAAGATTCTTGGAACTTGGCGAACGGATGGGCTGTAACATAGAGGCCCAACATTTCCTTTTCCCAAGCAATTTTTTCTTCGGATGTCGCGTTCGCGGCCGGCTGAATTCTTACTTTGGAAACAAAGTCTATTTTGCTATTGGTAAACAAGGAGTTCTGGGTAGACAAAGAGGATTCCTGGTTTTGTTTAACAAAAGACAACAGATTGTCTATGTTGCCCGTGAGAACCCCGCGATCTATCCCAAAGCAATCTAAGGCACCGCATTTACTTAGCGCATCTAAAGATTTTTTATTTAAGTCCCTGTCTTTCACTCGAGACAACAAATCTTCCAAGTCCTTATACCGGCCATTACTTTTCCGTTCGCGGTATATTACATCTGCAATGTGTTCACCTAAGTTTTTGATACCACTCAAACCAAAGCGAATATGGGCTTCGCCCCCATTCTCCCAACCCACCATGGCAAAATTTTTGAAACTCTCATTTACATCCGGTGGTTTCACCTTAATACCCATGTGTTCACATTCCCGAATAATTTCCGGCACCTTGTCCATATCTCCAGATTCGGCGATTAGAACAGCGGTCATATACTGCACCGGGAAGTTGGCCTTCATATACGCGGTCTGGTACGCCACCACGCCATATGAGGCCGCGTGGGCCTTGTTGAAACCGTAGGCAGCGAATGGTTCGATCATCTTCCAAAGGGTATCAATTTTTTCTTGCGGCACCTTACCAAACTCTTTACAGCCTTTGAAAAACTTTTCTTTTTGTTTTGCCATTTCTTCCGGAATCTTTTTGCCCATGGCTTTTCTAAATTTATCCGCTTCTTCCCAGTTGTATCCACCAAGTTTAATGGCGGTTA
>Ga0172380_10007863_pt1 | contig 11856 bp, 18 predicted proteins | sample Leawe162metaG_FD_119747 | JGI IMG/M metagenome (GOLD analysis project Ga0172380, IMG submission 119747) | Leachate microbial communities from a municipal landfill in Southern Ontario, Canada - Leachate well 162 metaG | ecosystem: Engineered > Solid waste > Landfill > Unclassified | place... | reverse complement strand
ATGGTGTTCCTACAAAGACGCTGATGGAATCCAGCAACTTATTTTCGGAGATGCCAGCGGACAATGTTATACCTTTGGTGTGGGAAATTCCGATAATGGACACCCCATAGAAACATCACTTCAGTTTGTCCTTCATGCGAACAATCCGTTTTTGAATAAGGAATGGGCATATTTAGAGGTATTAACCAATCCCGGCTGTCAGGCAAAAGTCGCTATTGCTTTGGAAGATACATTTACATCAGGAAAGAAAAAGTGGAAAGAGATAGGGAGTTTAATCAACGGATTCAATCAATTCAGATTTCCTTCAGGAAGTAGAGGAAAGTTCCTTTTTGTCAGGATTTATGAATCGTCTATGGACAGTCAATACAATCTTTATGGGATAAATTTTACCTATACGACTATTTCACGATAACTATGGTAAAACTTAATGCTTTTTTACAACCAGAAGGTGCACCCGTTACTTCAGAACGGAAACAAATGGGATTTGACACGGATAGCAATATAGAAATTCAGACAAAAACAATCCGTGCTTCTGAAATCAACGTTGCGGATTTAGCGGTTATTTCCAATGGGACAGTTACCATGAAAGTTCCCACAGAGATTGATTCCTCACTACAGGTTGATGGATCGGCAAAATTCAACAACGCAGTAGATTTCGGCCCATTGATTACATACAGCAATCCAATGAATGTCCCCGGAACAATGTATGTGGGAGGGAGCGCAGTAGGGACAGCAAACATGATTGTATATGGAACATTGGATGTTCATACACCTATAAACAGGACAAACGATATTGATGCCACGCCGTTTAGAGTCCGGGGAGCAGATAATGAAGTCGTTATCCGATATAACCTTCGGGTTAGCAATCTTTACTTTTATGAGAATGGAGCCAATGGAATACATGAAGCAAATGGAGTAAATGTTTATCTTGCTGATAACGGAGGGACAAATTCTTTTTCCGTAAAAAATTCCGATAACGTGGTAACATTTAAGGTTCCTACCAATGGAGGAATGTGGCTACTTCCGACTTCAGGTACTCCGACGGCAACGGAAGGAGCGATGTTTTTTGATGCGAATACCCATGCGTTGAAATACTATAACGGATCGGAGTGGATAACTCCCTAACTTGACGCTTATTAAATTATTCATATTATAAAGACAAGGAGAAACATATGGCCTCAGAATTAGCAACATTACAGGATATAGCAGCACATGGAGATTTGAACCCCGTACAACGGACACGATTACAGGAACTTTCAAGTCAACAGGGATCAAGTGGAAGCAATAATGATATCGCTTCATTAGCGGCTCAACAGTTACAGATGTATCAGAAAGCCAATGAACCGGCAATATCTTCTTTGCAGGCAAGCATTCCTGAAATACAGAATAAATACGCTCAGACAGGGGAATACCTTCAGAAACAGGTAACCAATCTTGATACAAGATATAAAAACTTATTGGATTCCATTAAGGGACTGCAACAAAGCGATGTTCAGGCTACGACCACAAATACGAGTCAGGAATTAGGCAGAAGAGGTATATCGGCTGAAGGGGGATTGTTCGGAAAGACAATAAATGAGGCGGTGTTACCCGTCAATCGTGCTTATGCAACTCAAATAGGTGAATTAGGCGCAACCCAACAATCTGCTCTTGATACGCTTTTGAATCAGATATCAGGGAATACACAAAATCAAACTGCTGAAACACGGGCTGTACAGAATGCCATAGCTCAGCTTCAGGCGGGAGGAAATACAAGTGCTATCACAAATGCGCTTCAGTTGTATCAGACCCAGCAATCCGCACAAGAGGCACAGGCAAACAGGGATTTACAGGAAAAACTGGCAGCGGTAAAAACAGAAACAAATCCTCTTGAACAGGAAAAGTTGCTTGCTGAAATAGCAAAACTACAGGCACAGACTGCGAAGATAACAAGCGGAGGGGGTAGTAGTGGCGGGGATGTTTTAACGGAACTCCAAACATTATTAGGAGGATTGTAATATGGCTGATGATAAATTGAAAAAATTAAATCAGATTGAAGCAACCATCAGGGCAAAATATCCAAAAATGGATGCCTCTACAAAAGAAGCAGTAACGCAAATACTGAATCAAAAACGGGCTGAACTTTTAAGTGGAGCTGGGGTCAGTCCGCAAGACGTTCCGACAAATCCATTAGGACAGCAGATTTTGGAACAACAAGTTCAATCGGGAAATTATCAGAAACCACTTACTGCTGCTCAGGAAGCATTACAGGCAAATAAATTAGAAGCGGATAAAAAGGTAGCTGAACTTGAAAATATGTTATTTGGCGTACAAAGCGGAAAACCACAATATGCGTCTGATATTCCATTGGTAAATAGAGCACAAGGAGGAGCAAGTCAAATCGCTGCACAAATGGGATTTAACCCAGAATTGAATACATATATTAACTCATTGGCTGCAATTACCCCATTTTTGGTAAAGGCGTCAGGACAGGGAGCAAATATGTCGGATAAAGAACAAAAAGCAGCAGTAAAACAAATACAGGAATCTTATGGATATTCTAAGAAAGAGGCTACAATGGCGTTTGAGGCATTACGTAAAGTATATGGCCTTCCAAGTCGTACTATTCCTCAAGCAGGTCAACCTGCGGTTGAAGATTACTTAAATAAATACTTCCCAAAATAATATGACACGAGATGAATTTGCAAAACAATTTATTGAAGGAGCTGCTTCAAGAGGTGTTAAAAAGGAAGCTATTGCAAAAACACTTCCAACTGCACTTGCTGATTTTGATGCACAAAATGCTCCACAACAGAAATCAGCAGGAAATATATTAACAAACATATTAGGAATAAACGCTGATAAATTTCAACAGGGACAACAGGAAATAGGTCAGTCAAACGCAAATCCATTACTTAAAGCGGGAGCAACTGCACAAAATGCTCTGGCAAATTCGGGAGAAATTCTTCCATTGATTTATAGTGCTGCATTAAGAGCCGCAGTGCCGATTCCCGGTCTTTCTACGGGTGTTGGGGCAATGCTAGGACAACGATTGCAACAGGTTAATCAGCGTGGCGGAATTGAAGCATTACTACCAAACCAACAGGAAAGTGGACAGGCATTGGGAAAAGGTGTTGCTTATGGTGGAGCGGAATTGGTAGGATCAGGAATTGGACAAGTAGCACAAAAAATTACAAAACCGGCAAAAGCCCTTCTTCAAAATCCATTTCCAAAGGGTGCCGCTAAAAATCTTCATTTGGGCGCAGAAAAAGCTGTTGCAAGAGGAGAAAAAATAGGGTGGGACACCGGAGAAAATAATCTTGTGGAACAGATAACGAAAGCGGTAAAAGATAAACTTACATGGAATAAAGAAGTCAAAGATGCTACGGGAAATCTTATAGGAAATCTTACGCCTGTTCCACCTACTATTACAGGAGAAAATGGATTAGCTCAAATTGGTCAAGGAGTTTTTAATCCCAATGAATTATTAAAAACCCGTTCGCAATTAACGCAGACAACAGGACAAAAGATATTTAGCGTATTGCAGGGAAAAGGATCAGCAGTTGATGATAAAGTTGCGGCAATAGCCCGAAATGTAATAAGTAAAAATTTGCATAAATTAGCACCAGAAACATTAAATCCCGATATCGCATTGAGCATGTATAATAAATTAGGTTTGGTGGGTAAATTAGGATTGCCGGGTGTTGTTGGTGGTGCAGTATTAGGAAAACAAGCCATAGGAGGAGCGACAAATCTATTGGGGATGTTGGGAATAAATCAATAATCAATATAATCACTTGTCCAAAAGGCTAGAAAAATATACAAAGATATTATTATAAAACCAATAAACAGAATTATCATATACTCTAATTATATCATACTAACTCAATATGGCATTACAGGCATTCAGTATCAAAGAAAAAGTAAAAATTATTGCCGATATAGCGGATATTCGGGTTCACATGAACGTGCTAAACGGAGAAACAGGAGAGTTACGGGATATCATAAAAGAAATCAAGACTGACCTGACGGAAAAAGCAACAAAAAATGCAGATAATATCGCAAGTATAAATGTCAAAATGTCACAGGTTCAAAATGATGTGGATTGGATAAAAAAAACATATTGGCTTGTTGCATCATCCGCAATCGGAGCATTGATAACAGGAGTTGTTAATTTAGCGGGTATATTTCATTTATAAAAGGAGGTTCTATGAAAAAAATATGTTTACAGGTTGGTCATCAGAACATCAAGTTTAATGAAATCAGTGCCCTTCAGGGGTCAACCGGCGCACCACAGGAGATGGGAACAAATTATAAAATTACTTCCCGTTTAGCAGAGATTCTCCGTTCTAAAGGATTTGAAGTAAAACAGACAGACGCAAACGCAAACTCAGATCCTACGGTTACAGACGTAGATTATGACCTTTTTTTAGCTATCCATTGTGATGCAGATTCGGCACTTCTTTCGGGAGGATTTATTGATACTGCTGATCCTGTTGTAGACATGGTTCCTGAAGAAAGTACACGGATTGCTCTTGCTATTGAAAGTGAATACTTTGAACACTCCGGTATTGTAAATCGTCCTGAACGGAAAGGAAAAAGCGATGGAGTTCTTCTGTACTATATGTGGGCCACCCTAACAGCCAATACCCCTTGTGTGTTGATTGAAATGGGAGAAAGTATTGACGCACATGATCGGGTTATCTTAAATGATACAGAACGTGTAGCCAATGCTTTGGCAAGAGGTATCTGCAAAGCATTTGGAGTTGCGTTTGATTCTGTCCTTCCTTCTCCAACTGAAGATACTATAACCATTTCAAAAACAGAATATGTAGGACTGAAGACTCAAATAACCAGTCTGACAGAGAAAGTGGAAAAGATAAAAACTTTTGTTCAAGGCGTATAAGAACCTTAAAAGAGGATCAGGAGTTGGCACATAGGGTTTCCGTGATAATTCTCATCACAGGAGGAATGATTTTATTATATATAGTTTTGAAAGGGGGTGGCATATGGCAAGCAAACGATTTCAATTCAATAAGTCCGATGCGATAGCGTGGTGTAATCAAACCGCATGGTTTCTTGCACCGTTTATTATTGCTCTTATTCCTGTTGTCATTGGAAAAGTCCCAAGAGATTGGGCGTATGGAGAAATAACCATTTTTCTTTTGAACAGAGTGTGGGATTTCTTGAGACGGTGGTATACAGGTAAATAAATGACCCCAGAACTCAACCGCAATCCGTGGGATGGTGTGATCTACGAAAACAGGAGTTTAGGCGTAGAGTGGGGTCGGTATCCCCTCAATTATCATTTCTATCCTGATAACGAGATTTTTCCTGTGGAAGTCAGCTATGATAACTGGAAGCACGTCAAGGGAGGGATGCAGATAGGGGAAACTACGCCTGTAACCACAATACGGGGAGTGGAGGTAGGAGGAGATGTCTGTTTAATCGTTGAAGACGGTACCCACGTCATTACAGGACTCCACACGACCCATGTACGGAGGGTAAGCGTGATAGACTTGTGGCCTGAACTGGTAGATGCAGTCCACGAAGGACGGTTGGAAGATGAAGAGGTGTTTGCTCCAAAACGTGTTTCTACGGATGCGTTACCCCGCTACTGACAAATTGGACAAGAATGTAATGGATCTCCATGTACACACCTGCCTGTATTGTTGCTCATACATCACCTCGCTTTCTTTTGTGCATCCGGCCATCTATATTAGATAAAAATAGGCTCAAGCGAATGGCTGGATACGTGAATACTTTTTGTCCTCCCCAAATAGAACAATAAGGCTTGAGCAGAGGACATTTCTATTTTACTCCTTTTCTCTCTTCAATCGGAAGGGTTGAGAGTGGGTAGAGAATTGATGGATACGGCGGGAGGGATTATCCTTTTCCGTTCCGTACGACCATATAGTCACTCTACAGGCAATAGTCGCTTGTGCAAGCCTAGCGTCACCTACGTTTTACACGTGCTTCGTAGGGTATTCCTTCTGCAATCCCTTTTCTGCCACCACTCCCTTCCCTCCCGATACAAGAGAGAAAACATGCGTGTACTATGCGCATCCCAGTTTACATCAATCTTTTACTACTTCGTTTATTCTTGTACCAGAACAAATCCCAATTCCTAATGCTTTTACACCATAATACGAAATTGTTACACGTTCTTTTGTTTTCGCTGCTTTTTTCAATTCATCAGCTATAGTCTTATCATCTCGTGATACACAATACACATCTTCTTGTGACGATGAAACGTCTGTTTTGAAATACACTTCATAATTCGGAAAAATATATCCCCGATAATCTACTGCTGTTACATATCCTGTATGCTGTCCATTCCCCACCGAACTCAAATGAACAAATGGCAATATGATTATCAAAGCAATAGCAAAAATTATTATGCCAACCGAAAAACATCCTTCTCCATCCATACATTTCACCTCCTCTCTCATAGGAAATGAGAAAAATTACCTATTTTGTAAAGGTATTGCCCAACCATAAAATAAAAGCAATTTCATAAATATCATACCTAGTATAAACGATAATCCCATAATAAATAACATGTTTTTCATTCTGTTCATACCTTTCCTTTATGGATAGGACAACTTTTGACTGCTTTTTCTTTCCGTTTCCAGTCCTCATCTGTCCAATAGGGATCAGGATATGAACCACAAGTACATTTCTTTTTTCCTGTCATACTGTGCCTTTCAAAAGAGCCATAATTTTATTTGTTAAATCAGATGCGGTTCTTTCTGGAAATATTGTATAAAGAAAATTCAGTATAATTTCTGCTATCTTTCCCCTCATCTCCTCCTGGTCTATGGAAGGCTTGGATAAAGGACAATGAGGACAATGACTGCTACCACTTCCACCACCGCCTACACCGACGAAACCTCCACCACCTCCACAACACTGACATTCTATGAAAGGCTTGAGGGGTTTCCCACAATGCCAACACATAGTGTCTCCACGCCCATATGGTTTTGGTTTTTTACATTCACAAAAATCAGAGGAAGGATGTTGCTTTATCCATTCTTTTCCAATCTGCGTTCCTGCTTCATAGGCATTAACCTTCTGATGAAAATACTCTACCGTCCCCTTTAACCCTTCCACTTCTTTTTCCAAGACGGTTATGTGGTCTATGAGTTCGTTTATTTTTGGTACAGAAGGATCAGATCGTTTACTTATAAATAATTTTTTAATTGTTTTCATACCCTTCACTCCTTTCTTGAGAGAGAATTAACTAAATTTTTACACAATTCACAATTCTTAAAAATCTTTCCTAACCTTTTATGATACCTATGTTTTGACGCTGTCATGCGTTTTGAAGTATGGTTATATTTTTTCATATATTGTCTTGTTTTTTGTCTTGGGATAATTAAAAAATCTTTTTCAAACATTTTTTTAATAGAAATTTTTAATTCTGACCCAGTGAGCGTTGAAACGATATGAAGAAATCCGTCAAACTCTCCATCATCTCCAATTTCCCAATAACAAGAGTCAAAGACTTCTCGTACTGTATATTTCTTTGGTTCTATGATGGCTTTTTGTTGGTCATTTTTCATACGTTTGCTAGAGAGAAGAGAGGACTTTATCCAAAACTGCATTTTTATTTAATTCAATGATCCTATCGCAATCTGCTCTATGAGATGTTTCTCTATATGCACCACAATAAGAACATTCATCAGCAGTACTTAAAAATTTATCATATCGCTCTGGATACTTATTTGTTTTCATTTTTTCAACTTTCTCTTTTATCCGTTCCCTCTCCTCCTTCTTTCCCCTCTCCATCCACTCCTGATATTTGAGAGAGAGCCAATTTTCTTGATGTTCAAATCTTTCTCTCTCAGCACCAACTAAATTAGCATATCCGAACTTCTCTCTGAACTCCCTTTTTATTTCTTCTGGTAATTCGGGTGGGTGAATCATAAGTTCTCCAAAATCATGTAAATAATACTTATCTTCTGCTATTCCTGATGGATTAGGTTCAGAAATACATGATTTTCCAGTAGCATCTATGGTGCTTTTGAGAAGGCCACAATGCTTGCAGGTTGGATTTATATTCTTTTCTTTTTGTTTATTCATATATCCCCCCTCTACAATTGTCTCCACATATATACTCCGGTCAGTATCAGACAGCCGATAACTGATGCAATAAGCGATGCGATGAGTGTGAGAAACCAATCGTCTTTAATCATAATTATTTTCCACAATGTCATCCATTACTGTACACAATAACATTCCTCCTAAAAAAGAACAGACTAATCCTGTATATCCCCATCCTATTTGTATGAAATAAGTTGATAAAAATATTTCAAGAATTGAAAGAATCAATCTTATTATTGTATTCATATCGGCCAATAGCTGTTAAATACTCCAAAGAATAAACAGAACCCTATAATTCCTACTGGTATACCGATGAGAAAACCGAGAAAAAAAGATTTCATATTTTATTCTTAAAATACTTTTTTATATGTTCAGCGTAAAATTCGTGTGTTTGCATTTGCCCATCAGCATATCCCTTGAAGTAATCGGTTTTATTCATTCCGTCAACAAATCCGTGTTTATACGCCCAATGGTAGGGAAGTAAAAACATTCCTATAGTGTCTAAAAATTTATTGCTTTTGAATCGTGATTTCATAATGTTTTTTTCTTCTGTTCTTTTATAAAATTATTTATTTCATTTGCACCACAATCACACTTTCCAAAGGCCCTCATGCAATATATTGAGTGTTGTTTTCTCATCTTACACAACCATTTTTTATCAACGGTTTTTATATATTCTTTATAAAATTTTATACGTTGTTTTTTGGTTAGATTGCGTTTGATTGCTATTTTCATACTTTCCTTTGCTTCGGTCATCTATTTTCTTCTCTAAATTGACATACATAAAATTATAAATAACATCAAACCAATCATATCGTTCATCTACATCCCATTTTTCACAAAACATATCATAATTACCAATTAAATCATCTAAATCTTTTACCCATTGTTTTGTTTTTTTGGTAATAGTATTTGGAAACCGTTTTATTTTCATATCTTCTTCTTTCGGTCATCTATAAGACCACAATAGATACATCTTGGTTTCCCTTGTAGGGGGTCTTCAGAGATATACCATGTTGGAGCAAACCATTTATGTTTCCTTGTTATTGTTTTTGGACACTTTGGTATTTTCATATTAGCTCCTTAAAAGACTCGTGCGTTCGGGAAAGATGTGTTGGAATCGAACCAACCCTACCTGCACAGGTCATCGCTCTACTCTTAAGCTATCACCTTATCCCCACACGAGTCATTCAAAGAGCAAAGACTAACCTTTTAATAATTTCTGTCACGACATTTGTCGTTACTGCATTTCCACACATCTTGTACCTTTGCGTATCGCTTATCAGTTCCCCGTCTGATCCGTATTGAGTCCAGTTGTCCGGGAAGCCCTGTAAGCGTTCACATTCTACTGGCGTCAATCGTCTTATCTGCGAACCATTAAATACCCCATGAATATCTTGTCCTGTTAAAGTAAAACTTGGCTCTCCGTTTGTTTTGAACCGTCTACCATTCTGTCGTTTCTTTAGTCTATCTGGTGTTAATACGGGTACTGTATACAATCCTGTTTTTGCACCCTGTCCTCCACCTAATCCCGATAATGTCTGTGCCAATCCTTCAATACTTCGTATCCTTTGTCCTTGTCCCGCATCTACCAATACATCAACTATTCGTGACTCTGTATTTCCTACACCTTTTCGGAATCTTGCTGAAACTGTCCTAGCCGTTCTTGAATCATCTTGTTTGCTCTCAATATCCCCGCTACCGCTTTCTCCGATAGGAAATACTTCTGGTCGGGGTGTTCCTCTAAGATGTCCGATAATGAAGATGCGCTCCCTATTTTGGGGGACACCGAAATCCTTTGAGTTAAGCACTTGCCATTGGAGATCATACCCCAGCTCAGTAAGCGTGGCGAAGATGGTTTTGATAGTTCTTCCCTCGTCATGAGAAAGCAGTCCTTTGACGTTTTCCAGTAAACACAGTCTTGGTTGCTTTTCCTTGAGTATCCGAGCGATATCAAAAAATAATGTCCCTCTGGTGTCGTTAAATCCAGCTCGTTTCCCAGCAATACTGAAAGACTGACATGGAAAGCCGCCGCAGAGTAGGTCGTGGTCGGGAATAGACTCTGTTGCGACTTTTCTGATGTCGGTTTGGTCACATTCTCCATAGTGTTTTCTATAGACGGAGTTGGCGTACTTGTCCCATTCGTTGGAATAAACACATAATGGGGTTGCCCTGTTTCTACTGCGTAACTGTACCTGTTGCTCACTAGTGGTCCGCTTCCCCCCTTGTGTGCGTTCTTCCTGTTCGGGTTTCTTGCTGACAGGTGCATATTCAATATCAAAGGCTTTTTCAATTCCATAATGAAACCCTCCAATTCCTGCAAAGAGGTCAATATACTTCATAAAAGTATTATTAGTAAACCTATCACTATCAACATAAATCCTAACGCAATCAATATACTTTTCGGGTCAATATGTGGTATGGTATCATTCTCCCATTGATACTGAGTCCAGCGGGATTTGATTCGTTCTAATAATTTTCTTTTATGACACTCACATTGGCATTGTTCTTTTGGAACATTCACAATGTTGTCGGAAATCATGCAATCTGAACAATATCCTTTTTTCATATTCTTTCCTCTCTGGGAAGAGGGTTATTTATATTTCATTAACTTTTCTTTTGTAATTTCAAAGACTACTCGTGCGTTTTTATGAGCGTGCAATCTCCAGATTGATCCGTCAAACGAAGGGACTAATCCTTGTTTCCATAATTTGACTGCACTTTGGAATGGATAGCCTTTGATTTTTTGAAACGGGGATTTCCTATTATTCACATATTTCCACTTTTTAATGTTGGGGAAGAGAAAGCCGATATATGCCCAGACGCTACCCCTGACGCTATCCCAGACGCTATCCCTGACGCTACCCCTGACGCTATCCCAGACGCTATCCCCGACGCTACCCCAGACGCCACCCCAGACGCTACCCCAGACGCTATCCCCGACGCTATCCCATTCTTTCAAGGCTAATATATGCTTTCTTGTAATTTTTGCTGGCGGTTTGAGTAAGAACGGGTGAATGGGTTTAATTGCCTCTTTTACATTGAATGTATATACTTTCTTTTTCCATTGTTCTAATGCCTTCATTGCCAGTTTTTCGTGACTGTCATTTAACCAATCAGGTTTCACTCTTTCGTCAATGGTATACACCCATGTATCAGGCTGTAAATAATTATTATTTGCAGGATTGACCTCAATTCTCGCAAACGTATTATGGGGAGCATCTTTATCGTCTTTCAGGTCTTTGTCTTTTTTCACGTACATACTTTGAAGCGTGTCATGACTGTCCACTCCTGCTTTCCAGTAGACTTTTTTCCGTTTTGTTATGAGACATGAAAATGCATTACACGTATTGATACCCTTCCTTTCTAAAATTGTTTTGTAATAATAATCGGTTATAACAAATTTTACATAATCCATGAGCATTATGTTTATGATTTTTATCATCTTTTTTTCTACATATTTTACATTCATTCCAATTTCTTGACCATTTATAGGGATTACCGTTTAATTTTTCAAATTTTCCGTGAAAAGAATGAGAAAATAATTCTAGATTTTCAATTCTGTTATCGGTTTTTATGCCATTTATATGGTGTACATCTTCTTTTTTTGTTAAATATCTTCCAAGGTGCTTTTCCATTACAAGGCGATGTTCGGCAACACGATTTCCTTTATTTTTATATGGATGATTATTGGATAAAATATAAACATATCCTTCATTATTTATTATTTTTCCGCCTTTCCAATTTGGATGTTTCTCTCCTCTTAATCTT
>Ga0172380_10007862_pt1 | contig 11857 bp, 9 predicted proteins | sample Leawe162metaG_FD_119747 | JGI IMG/M metagenome (GOLD analysis project Ga0172380, IMG submission 119747) | Leachate microbial communities from a municipal landfill in Southern Ontario, Canada - Leachate well 162 metaG | ecosystem: Engineered > Solid waste > Landfill > Unclassified | place... | reverse complement strand
TCATCTCGGTTTTTAATTTTTTCCGTAATGTTGCCTAAAATACTTTTGCGGACAAACTGTGGATCCCTTTTAAGCAGCTGGTTGATCTTTCGAATAAAATATTTTTTATTCCAGATAACGCCGGTATTATAACCAAAAGGAATATAAGAAAAATTGTCAGTGTGATCTTCAAGCAATTGGGCAATTCGCGGACTTTCATTATTCGTTAACCTAGTAATCCCTTGCTGCTTGGCAATGATTGCTATTTTAAGTAGAGACAATTCTTCACGCAAATTTTCAGTTTGATATTCCAGAGGGTCGGTTATAATTTCAAATATTTCATCAGCATTTTCAAACCTCTCTAAGCTCCTCTTTAATTCATCAGCCGCTAAGTCGGAACCCAACCACCAAGCCGGAGTATTTTTCAAATGAAAATAACGGTATTTATCTATATAGCCTTTAAAACGTTTCCAAAATTCTTCATTGCTTAAAGAATTAATATGCTTAAAATTTTCCTCTAAGTACTCTTTAAGTATATATTTATTTTTCTCGCTCCACTTTACGAGCCCGGGAAGATATTTCGGCTCATCTAAAAACCTTTTAACGAAATATTTTCCAAATTTTTTAAAATCATCTTTGTAGCCGATTGTTACGTATAATTTTTTATCATCGTACATTTGCAGATTTAATTTGAAACGGCGGCCATATTCCTTAACAGACAATGGCGACGCGCAATAATCCACGCAAAGCACAGACGGAAAAGGCGGAAAATGCTTCTTGAATCTTGTCCTAAAAATATGAAAGCCATGTATTCTCATAAATCTTCAATGTTTTAAAATCTTAACCAACCCCTTCTCCGCATCAACCTTAACCAAATCGCCGTCTTTCAAAATCTGCGTGGCAATTTTAGTCCCAACAATGCAAGGAATACCTAATTCCCGAGAAACAATTGCCGCGTGGCAGGTCAGGCCGCCTTCATCAGTTACAATGGCCGCGCATTTGCGCATTATCAGCACAAAATCGGGCGTTGTCATCCCGCAAACCAAAATGTCACCCTTTCTTATTTTCTTTTTCGCCTCGGCAATTCCAAAGCAAACCTTAACCCTGCCTCGCGCAATGCCCCGGCTGGCGCCAAACCCGCTAAGTTCGCCGAACTTCTCGTTTTGAACAGTAATCTCGTCTCTGAATTTTTTAACCGCCTTCTCGCCGCTTAAAAACCCAATTCCTCGCTGACTGACTGATGCCCAAACTGCGCGTTTTCGTTTGCCAATTTCAGCTTTATCAAAATTCCCTCCCTTAAATAGCTCTATTAACTCCCCGGCCCAAAGCCACTCCAAATCCGCAGCGTCCAGCTTAAGCCGTTTTGCCATTTCCTGCATAATTAAATGCAAAGCATAAAGAGATTTTACCTGTATCTCCTTGCGAACATCATGATAATGAGCATATTTATCTAAAAATTCCAACCAGTAATTAATATTGGAAGAAAAATTATATTTTATAAATAAATCACGCCTTTTTGTCTCTAAATCTTTAATGTGGTTTTTTATTTTCTTCAATCTTACTTCCACTCCTTTCTTTTTTCGCAATTTTAAAATTGCTTTTAAAAAATATTCTTTATTATGCGGCTTCATATTTTCCCATCCCAAATTAATCCACCAATATTTTTCAAAAAGTTTTTCCGCGCCCGCGTCAGTTCTTTCTGGGTCTAGGGCCGCGCTAATAGCCGCTTCCTCTTCGTCTAAAATATACGACTTATGAGCCGGCGGCGCGAGCTCTTTGTATATTTCCTCAAATTCCGGGCTGCCAGCTGAAAAAGAAAGCTCTTTCAACACCTGCTTGCGCAAAAAATTATCAAAAACCGCATCAAAAACATCAATGTCAATGTTAAAAATTCCATGTGCCCTTGCGCCGACCTCAAAGACTGAATCATACAATTTCAACAGCTGATCATCCAGACAACGCGATAAATCTTTCTTGAAAATCTTTTCAGCGGCTTTTATCGCGTTCTTCGCGCATAAGTCCATCTTAGAAAAATATCTGTTCCGCTCTTTCGGACTTCGCAATTTCCTATAAATAAAATTACCGAAACTCTTTACATCCTCTTCCCGCCAGGCAAACCATAGTTTTGGCCCTTCGCAAAAATGACCTCGCTTGCGCCGCGTAATTTTTGCTTCAGGTGCCTTGCTTCCTTCGCAAAAATAAAAACCCCGCGCTAATTTCTGCCCGGTTAATTCCGCCGAATATTTAAAATGCCCGGTTAAAGCAATCGAAAACCGGTGAGGATGTATTGTTCCCCTGGTATAAACCTGCCATCTATTTACTCCCCCCTTTTTCAAGGGAGAATCAGGAAGGATTCTTTCTTTCATTAACCTCACAATACCCTAAAACCATGATTTTTACAAGACTCTGTTTGCCGAGGTCCGACCTCCAGATATTAACGCAATAATTCCAACCGTTTCGCTGTAATTACTTTGCAATCAAGAGGAGGTCGGACCTCAAAATATTGAAAAATTAGCCCCAAAACCCCTCAACAAAGCCATTTTTTGCTCCCTCCTTTCCTAAAGGAGGGCCGGGGTAGATTTTTAGCATCTAGGAACTCATAAAAAAACAGCTCTGTTAAGCCATTTTACCAAAATTCAAGCGCCACCCTGAACCGCCTGGTTCAGGGTTGACTTTTTCATTAAGATATGCTATAGTCAAAACAATCTTTGTCAATTAAATACTTCTACGAAAAGGATGAAATCTCATGTCCGATCAAACCCATGTGGACTTACTTTTGTGCCGCCATTTCCAGCAAATACGAGGAGGCGGGATTAACGGTATTGGTGTCGCGCCTGGCGCTGATTACAGCCGTTATTTCATCGCCGACGGCTTGGACATGGCCAAAGCCCAACCTTTGGCTAATGAGTTTGTAGCCATTCACGGCCATGCTCTGCGTGCCGGCGCCCCGATGTTTCATCCAGGCACCATTCGCGGCATTATGTCCGCCATGATGATCCTGGAAACCGCGGGCATTCCGCCTAAAATCTGGGAAGACCAATTGTTCTGTATGGGGGGGCTATTTACTTACGAACCATCTTTGTATTGCTTAGAAGATGGCAGCGCGCCGCCCTTAAAAGAAATCTTCCGCCTGCGCCGGCAATTCGCCAGATGCGAAGGCGTTCGGGTTGCCAACGAATTCGAGCGAATCGCTCAACTGGCAGCCCAGCGTGACAACTTCAACAACAATTATGTCGCCTGCGTAGGCATTAGCCATGGCGGACCCTTGGATTGGGGGCTTAACGAAAGCATGACGCGCCTGGGCCAGTCGGTTGAATCGACATATGGCACAAGGCCAGATGTCGACAAAGGCCAAGTCAGGCTGGTCCAATTTCTAGTGCGCGACATGCGCAAGAAATGGGCATCTAATACGCCGGCCGTTGAACTTCTCAACGTCATCGACTAACCACCATCAACCACAGAGAATAACATGAAAAGAATTGCACCTACAAAAGGCACTCTACTTCGATTCAAAAGGAAAAACGAGGGCAACGATCTGCTCGAAACCTTTCCCGAACTGGAAAAATATGCCAACCATCGATTCACCATTCTGGATGGCGACCCTGACTACCCCCAAGTCCTTCTCGGCTTAGAAACGGGCAAACCCTGCCACTACAGACTGCGTCCATTACTGTGGCTTATACAGCCCAAGAACATGCCGAAATTCCTGCAGCGGATGATAGAAACCTGCCGCGGCTATTACCATTCCCGTCGACAGATGAAATTTACCCTTCTGCCGCAAAAAGTGGTAATACTCCTGACCGATTGGATTGAGAAACAGATCGGCGGACCGCTGGAAAAGAAAACCTTGGTTCTAGGGACTTTCCTCGCCATGAACACTATGTGTTTCGAGGTCATCCCCCCGCCAGACTACCCATTCTTACAAGCACATTAACCCGCCCGCCTCCGGCGCGCGGAATTCAAAAGGCCCCACACAAAGTGGGGCCTGATTTATTTTAATATTCCTCCCTTTCCTAAAGGGAGGCTGGGAGGAATTTTTACAATCCTTACCCCACTGCCAATAAATTCCTCAATTCTTTCACATCCTGCTCTAATCTCTCAATTCTTCTTTTATGGTCGGCTAGTATCAATTTCTCAATTCGGTCAAATCGTTCATCCATATCTTTAAATTTTTTATCCACATCTTTTTTCTTCGCGGTTTCTTCAAATCCTTTCTGTACCATCAGAGCTAAATCATCAATTGTGATGTTTTTCTTTTTCATATTGTAATTTTAAGCGGCTGGATAAAATCTGTCAAATTTTATAAAATCATCAAAGCCTGACCTGTAAAATTTACACTTCCCTTTCTTAAAGGGAGGCTGCCTGCCCGCCAATGCCAGTCGTTGGCAAGCGGGGGTGGATTTTTATGATTTGCAATTAATAAATCCACCCTGACCCTCCTTTGCAAAAGGAGGGAACAAATCCAAATATTGATACTATAAAATCCTCACGAGCCCCTCATTAGCATCCACTTTCCTCCTTCGCCAAAGGCTTCGGAAGGACAAGCCACTAATTTATTATTATAACAACACCTTCATCAGCATCCACTTCCACTCTTTGCCCATCTTTCAAAACTTGCGTGGCAATTTTAGTCCCAACAATACACGGAATGCCCAATTCCCGCGAGACAATGGCCGCGTGGCAGGTTATACCGCCCTCGTCCGTCACAATAGCCGCCGCTTTGCGCAAAGCAGGCATGTATTCCGGCCGGGTCATTGAGGCAACAAGAATATCCCCTTTTTTAACCTTGTTAATTGACTGGACATTTTTGCAGACAACAGCCCTGCCGACGGCTTTTCCGCCATTAGCTATGGAGCCCCGTATTTCATTTGTTTGATTTTTTTGACGCTTAAATAATTCTTTGCGATAGAAACCCAAATCCTCAAAATCTTTTCCTGTAACAATAATTTCCCCATCCCCCCTTAAAATCAAATAAGTTCCATTAAGTCTTTTTGCTAAATCATGTTTAAGGGCCTTGAGGTCATCTGTTGAATTTAACCGCGCCACTTCGCTCGGCCCGAGATAATGGAATAGTTCTGCCGGGATTTTCGTTCGGCGGCTGATCTCTTGTAGAATTCTTTCCAGGTATCCGATAGTTTTTAAAGCGTTGGCCTTTCTCTCATCCTGCCAAATTGTCGTGAATTTTATAATCTCGGCTAATTTAATTGACTTGCTGCTCAACTTGTATTTATTAACCAAATTTTTCAACGCGCTGGAATCATTAACCGCTGGCGTTTTTTTCGTTTTCAATTCCGGCATTCTCTTTTTAAAATAATTAAGGCTTACCTTCTTCTGGCCCGCGTAGCTGTTATGAACCCAAAAATATTTTATAAAATGATGTTTTATGGCCTCTTCTTGCTTTTCAGCCGGCTGAAAAGCAATTTTTCGCAAATCGTTTTCCTCGCGCGCCGTAAAAGAAAGCTCTTTGGGAGTTATTAAAAAAACTCTCGCTTCTTGAAACGCTTTTTTGTCAAAAATATTTTTCGCTAATTCAGCCTCAAATTCCTTTTCAATTAAAAGGCCTATCGGCTCAAGGATATGCGCCAGGCCGACTGAATCAGTCATTGCCCGCGCGCAATCTTTAAAAATTTTCAAAAGTTCTTTATCATCCAATCCGCCTAAATTATTTTTTTCCAATTTCACGAAAAACTTTTCGTGTCCGCCAAAAATCTTTTCATATTTATTTTTAATTTTTTCTAAATAATCCTGATTTTTCGCGAGCTTTCTTTTAATGATGCCCCATAACATCTTTAAATCTGGCTGCGAATACCACATTTCCCCATGGCCTTTTTTCGCGTTATAAATAAAACGGCTATAACCATAACCAAGTTCTTTTTTCATGATAAATCCGCTCATGCCCGCCAAGCAAATAAAAAGCGGCGCCGCGCTGCCAGCCTGAACATACCAGCCTTTCTTAAATTCTTTTTTGAAAATATCAATTTTATTCATAGTCTTTCTCCCTCCTTTGAAAAAGGAGGGTCGGGGAGGATTTTTATCTTCAACCGCGAAGTAAAAAATCCCCCTTAATCCCCCTTTTGCAAAGGGGGAAATTTCCTCTCCAAAACCATAACTATCCCCCGCGTCGCGTCAACTTCTACTAAATCTCCATCCCGCAATACTTGCGTCCCTGTTTTAGTTCCGACAACACAAGGAATGCCCAATTCACGCGAGACAATGGCCGCGTGGCAGGTTATGCCGCCAGAATTAGTCACAATAGCCGCGGCGCGCCGGATGGCAGACATATAATCTGGAGACGTACTGCCTGCGACAAGTATCTCCCCTTTTTTAATTTTTCCGTTTTCTTTCGGACTTTTTAAATAACAAACAATTCCCTTGGCTATTCCCCGTGAGACTCCCGTTCCCTTTATCTCATTTATTTTAAGCTCAGTTTTCTGATCTTCAGCGATTTCTTTCAATAATATTTCAAGCATTTTCTCCGGCATCCAAACTGCTTTGTTATTTTCAAATTTTATAGCCGAAAATACTCTGCGCTTCTCCGCTATTTTCATATCCAATTTTCTGCTGCCAGACAAAGCGCTCTCAACTTCATCCCATAAAAACCACCTTACATCATCAAGCTGAAGCCCCAATCGCTTTCCCGCCTCAACGAATAAAGGCAAAGCTGCGAAATGCAATTGCGTAAAAATCTCTTTCTTCTTATCCATCAAATAAACCAGAACATCAAACAAGTTTATGTAATACCTATACAATTCGTTAATTTTATATTTCTTAATCAAACTTTGTCTATCCCGCTTCAGCTTCTTGTAGTCAATAACCACCGGCGGCTTCTTCAAAAATTCCCTGGCTTTTTCAAAAAAATATTTTTCATCAACAATCAGACTGGCATAATCAAACAAAAGCCATTGGTATTTCCTGGCATGTTTTTTTACCTGTTTCAAAAAATCTGCCGAGCCAAAAGTATATCCCTTAACAATTTTGTATAGATATGCTTCCTCCCTGCCCAAAAACGACTGATAAGCGGGCATGGTCAGAATCTCATATTCCCCTGGCAAAATCTTAATGTCATTTAATAAATAATCTGCCAGAGCTTCGCCAAGCCTTTCCTTCAAAAAATAAGGCAATGGCTCGCCATAAGGCGCGAACCAATGATAAAGTTTAACGTACTGCTTTTTTATTTTAATTATTTCCCCATTGCTAATTTTTTCCCATTTCACGCTGTCCAGCCGGCCGATGAAATCAAAAACTTTCTTTTGCCGCGCTTCAAACATTTTTTTAATTTTCAAGATATATTTTTTATCCTTATTAATCTTATTAAAAACAAGATCAACTGTTTTTTGGTAATTTTTTTCTATGCTATACATGCGCCCAATCTCATTTTGAAATATCAAAAAACACGGACTTTCGTTTAAGCCAATGGTTTTTTCAATATCCCCGCACCAGCAACTCATAATATCCTCAATCGCCAGCGGCGGATAAGTTGATCCCTCATGTATAAAATGATACTTTTGCATAAATTTATTCCCTCCTTTCGCAAAGGAGGGTTAGGGTGGATTTATTTACCTCCTAAAATCTTCACAACCCCCCTATCTGCATCTACTTCTACTCTCTGCCCGTCATGAAGCACCTGCGTCCCGATTTTCGTCCCCACAACGCATGGAATGCCCATTTCCCGGGAGACAACCGCCGCGTGGCAAGTCAGGCCACCCTCATCAGTCACAATAGCCCCAGCCAGGCGCATAATAGGCAAATAATCCGGCCTGGTCATATCCGTTACCAAAATATCCCCTTTTTTCATTTTAGGAAAGTCCTTTTTTGTCACAATAATTTTAACCCTGCCTTTATAAACTCCCGCGGCCGCCGGCGTGCCTTTGAAAAACTGAACATCGCTATCCGCCACGGTTCTCGGCTCAATCGCCATATAATCCAAATAATGAAAACTATTGCCATCCAAAACAATAGACATATAATCCCTTTTCTTCAGCCTTTCAATTGTTTCTTTTGGATCATCCAAAAGATCTTGAAATTCAAACCAATGGGCCCGTTTTGCCAAATCCAAATCCAATTTCTTCCTTCGGACAACCTCGTCTAAAAACTTCAGCATCACATGCGCCCCGGCCATAGCAACCTGCTTTCTTTTGTCGCGGAGCATCTCCGCTGATTTCAACAATTCAATAATAATTTTTTCCTCCTCAGACAACTTTAATTCCTTTAGTTTAACAGTCGTTCTATTCTTTTGCTCTCCATGCTTTGCGGCTGCCTTGGCTTTAGCCAAAATATTTTTCTCATTCAATTCAATTTTTGTGTGATAGCTGGTGTCAATAAAAAAATATCTCTGAATATAATCACGCGTTAACTTTTGCTGCCGCGCCCCCTTGGCTTTGGAAATTTCGGAAAGCAGATCCTCGCTTTCAACTAAAAAACTTTTATAGCTCGTTTTCAATAGCTGACCTGAAAGATCAGCCACGTTATCATGCCTTTTTGCCAGAGAGCCGCTTAATCGCTCGGATAAATTATGTTCATAAAGAAATGTTATGCAGCCCGGCCCGTAATGCCAGAAATATTTGCAAACAAAATTATGAAAAGCGCCAGCCAGTTCATCCGCTGCCATCTCTGGAACAGCCGAACAAACATTCCATGAATAATCCAGAAATTCCTTAGTCTCGCTTAGCACAGTTCTTTCAAGTTTTCTGAAATAATCAAACCCATTCTTTTTAACATAGCTGATTATCTCTTCGCAAACAACCTGATATTTTTCCTGGTCAATCCATTCATCAAGCCGCTCCTGATCAGTTTTCAAAGTAAGGGCGTAAAAGGGAAACTTGAACAAATGGCGGCAATTAGACATCCTTAAAGCCTCCAAGAAAAAAGAGATGCCAAAAACGCATCCCTCTATCCCCGAAAACCTGTCTGCTTTGAAAATTTGCTTTTGCATTTATTTTTTACTGTTTATCCACGCGGCCAGCCATTTCACATGGCTCTCAAAATCTCTTTCCGTACGGCTGTTATCTTCATAGCAATGAGCCATGCCCAAAACCGGAACAGCAATCATTTTGCCGCCGCTGACAAGAAAAGCGCGGAATATCTGATTTCCCACCATGCCGTTAACCACAAGAAGAAGATTGCAGCCGGCTTCGACAGCCGGGTTTAAATCAATAGACCAATTTTTAGCATCATAACCCTTCTCCAACAGCTTTTGAACAATCCAATCAGCGTCTTCATAGGTCTTGTTTAATATCCCTTCAACGCCTTCCCGTAAATCTTTTTTCCTTGGATATGTTTCATGCCGTCTGCCGCAAAAAACCGCTATTTTCGGTTCAATGCCCCATTGCCTCATAAACTCCCCTATTCCTTCCGCTCTTTCCAATCTTGCCTCTTTATCCCACGCTTCCGGATTGCTCGCCGGCGTCAGAAAAAATTGCCGGCCTTTCGCGTCTTCCATGATGCCCGGATTCAGACCTCGTTTCTGGCCAGTTAATTTTTGGTAAGCATCAACTGTTCTGAAATCATCAATTGTCCCTCGGATTATCCCTTCAACTTCGCCACTCACAAGCATTTCCGCAATTTTTTCCTCGGGGTTATCAATAATAATCTTTTCAAACCCCTCAATATCTTTTATCGCCTCTGGCCCGACTAAAATTATATCTGCGTATTGTTTACCCCTCTCCAAACTGGCTAAAATTTCCTCATTCGGCTCTTTCAAGCCAAACGCAATCTTAACCTTCCCTAATTTCACTAATTCTTCAATTTTTTGGTCAAAAATTTTTGCTTCCATATTTTTTATTTAAAAGTTTAATTTACGGTTTGCCGAAAAATAAACTTCTCAAATTATGTTAAAAATTTCCCCGCTTCCATAATTTTTATAGTTTCGCCGTCTTCAGTTTCAATTTCCATTGTCACATCCCTGATAACCTGATCCGTATGAATTGGCGCGTAATTATATTCTGAATCGTGATTTCCATAGCCACCCATGCCAACCATCAAAGAATTATTGCCCAACGCCAGGTGACAAGTACCCATTGCTTTTTCCGCCTCCAGCTGGGTGGGCGGCAAAATTTTTTCGCCTTGCTCATTCATCCTAAAAGCTGCGGCATTCATTCCGATTCCCAGTTCCGCCAAAACAAAAACACTGCCTTTTTCGCCTGGATGTTCTTGCTCATATTTTGCTTGCTGGTCTGTTAAATATTGCCAAAATTCCTTAGCCTCTTTCCCGCCTTCCATTTTTACAGCCCTGCCATTTTCTATATAAACCTTTATCGGTTCTTTTAGATATCCATTATTTGTAGTCGCTCCCGCTTTTCCTCCGACGCCATCAACCACAAACACGCCGTTTGTTCCTTCCCAAGACGGGGCGCATTCAACTTCACCAAACGGAAAATTGGCAACCATGCCCTGCTTGCCTAATTGCCCGGATTCTTTGCTGATTGTACCGGGCTTAACATTAATTATAATATCTGTCCCTTTTTCAGTGGTTATATGAACCTTTTTCGCGCTTTTAAAAATCTTTAAAAAACCATCCTGCCTCTCCCACATTTTCTCAACATCTTCAAGCGCTGCGCCAGTTGTTAAAAGTTCAATATTATTAGCTCTGGTTATTGAAAAAAGCGAAGCCTTACCCGGAACCATCGATCCTCTTTCTTTATGCCTGCGATTTTGCAATTCCGCGGTCCGCTGATTTTCGCTCAAAGGAACCATGACTTCCTCTTTGGTTTCTTTTGAATGAGATCTTGATTTGCTAGTTAAATATAAAACTTTACTGGCCGAACCGATTTTTTCGGCAATTGCCGCACTTTCGAAAGGCTGGCCCAAATCGGTTGGAGTTCTGCTAACCATAACCCGCAAATCTTCACCCACAGCCGCATTGGCTGTTTCAATAAAAGCTGTTCTCACTATTTGCGGCACGCCTTCGTCAGTGATGATAACCAGATTCTCCCTCGGCTTCATCTGAAAACATTTAATAACCGTATCCGCGGCTTTCTGCAGATTATGAAAAGTTTCCGACTCCCTTTCTTCCGGCGTAAGCGCGCCTTCAAATGTTTCCATGCTTCTCAACGCTTGCTGCATCTCCTCATTCGCGGTTTCGTCAACCGGCCCTTCCGCGCCTTTATTTATTTCCTCATAATATTGTTCGTCGGATAATTTTTCCATAATTCCAAATAAGATAGCAAGTTGCCTAATAATTTAAAACTTATTAGGTAACTTCTATTTATTTTTAAAAACTAACTGGATTTTATAATTTTTCTTCCGCGATAGTCCGCTCGCTCAACATTTTTAAAATTTCTTCTGTTCCTTTGCGGCCCTCCCCCGTAATCTGTTTGCCCCAGTCAGATAATAAAACATAAGATTCCGAAGCCATAGGAATTTTCTCGTACGAAACCACCATGCTCAATTCTAATCCTTTTTCTTTCAAAAAATCCCGAACCAGCCCGAATAAATTTTCCTCTTTTGTATTAACTATCCCTTTTATATTCTCGTCTAGCCCTGTCTCGTATGAATCCACAACCAGATCGTCCTGTTTTACTTTGCCAGCGGCATAATCAAGAAATTCAAGATACATTGGATATCCTTGATAAACATAATTCTTCTCTGATCCCTCAGGTAAATTTTTCTTATATTCTTCGTATCTTGCACTTTCTTGAGCTTTTACTTTTTCTAAACTTTTCAGAAAAACTTTTAATAAATCGTCTTCTCCACGATAATAAAATTCCCCGATAGTATCCGCCGTGGGCAAAACGCGACCAATCCGGCGAAAATCAGAAACCGTGTGGTCATGTGGCTTTTCTTCTTTCTTTACCAAGCAAATTTGATGAGCTTCACCTTCCGGCGCAACACCAGCTTCATCAAGATAATGTTTAAGTCGCATTAACAAAAACATCGGACT
>Ga0172380_10007861_pt1 | contig 11857 bp, 10 predicted proteins | sample Leawe162metaG_FD_119747 | JGI IMG/M metagenome (GOLD analysis project Ga0172380, IMG submission 119747) | Leachate microbial communities from a municipal landfill in Southern Ontario, Canada - Leachate well 162 metaG | ecosystem: Engineered > Solid waste > Landfill > Unclassified | place... | reverse complement strand
GTTCCCGATCGTGCCGCCCTCTCAGCTCGCGAACTTTAAAGAAATCAAAGACGACCCGAAGGAAAAGCAGATCACTTTCGCGGCTCAGCAACTGGGCAAGTTCGATAAAGAACTCAACGAGCTGGCCCTACAGGAAGTCGCGGAGTCCAAGGGGCTCACGGTCGATCAATTGCTGAAATCTCAGCCGGATAAAAAATTAGAACAGAAACTCGACGCTATTGAAGTCGGGCAGGAGCAGGCCGTGGAAAAAACATTTGATGCGTCTTCACTGAAAGAACAAATCGAACAGCAGGTCAAAGGGAACCCGACGGCCGATGAGGCTCGAATCGAAGATCTTAAAAATCAGATCGCTGCGATCGAGAAGTCAAAAGCCGAGGCCGCGGAAGCCGAGAAACAAAAGCCTAAAGTCCAAACACTGCTTCCGAAAAAAGAAGAGCCCGTAGGTATCCCGAAAGAACTGCAGGACAATCCAGTCTTAAGAAAGCTGCGCGAGAAGCTGGGGCAACCGGCCAACACTTGTGACGTGACGGTGGAAGGGGTCGAGTTTCAACTCACCCCACCTCCGGGCGCCATGACTTTGTGGGTGCTGGAGAAGATCCAAGCCGCGCAAGAGTTCTCGGGCGCAGGCCTCCCCCAACATCTCACGATCAAGATCGCGACCGTGTCGGCAGCCTTGATGACGATCGAGAAGACGTCGATCGCAGAAGTCTTGGGCGTGCAGGCTTACGGGACGAAAGCCAATCCCCACCTGATGGATCTCGATACCCGCCTCGTGGTGTCCCAGATGTTGTGGGAAATGTTCTGCGGGATCGTGACGGTGCCGCATCTCTTCCCGTTCCACCCAGATCTCGCGATCAAACTCTATGATGCGTTCGTCGCGAAGTTCGGCTCCCAGGTTCTGGAGAGTTCGATGGACGGCAACATTCATCGCTATGTTTGTCCGATTGAAGACTGCCAACAAATGTACGACCAGACGATTCCGCCGGATGGGAACTTTGTTTATTGCAAAGTTCACGGCACTCCGATGGAAGATAAAGGCCTCACCAAAGATTTGCGGTCCCTCCCTTTGGCCTAAAGGCGACCAAGAAAGATCCGCTGCTCGCGCAGATCGGATACCTCCTGGCCGCCACAAACCGCAGCTTCGACGAGATCGCCCAGATGGATCCGATGCTTCGGGACTTCCTGGTCTTTTGGCTTCGCGAAAAAGAGTTCGACCAAATGGAACAGATCGGTCGATTGCTCGGCGTGATGTTCACGGCAGCCGAAGTTCGTTCGTGGAAAGAAGCCGGTAACGAGGGCAGCGGGCCGCCCGAGAACCACGAGAAGATCTTCATCCCACTGTCCTTCATGCTCCGACCCGAGGCTCGCGAAGGCTTGCGTAAATCGATCGGCAAAGACGGTCTCGCGCTCCCACAAGGCTACCGCACGAAAGAGGGCGAAGTGGTCGTGGATCTTGGAAAAGTGACGGTGGAGGACTTCAAAGCCTTCGTCGAGAACAACCGCGTTCGGTCGTTCGGGAGTTAATTTAAAGTATGGATCGCAACACCCTCCTGGACTTTTTGACGCAGCGTACTGACCGCGAAACCACGCGAGAGTTTCACCGCGTACTGGCGGCAGACGAGAACCGCAACTTGCTCGAAAAACTCATGAAGACGCCTGACGCTCCACTCAAAGATCTGGAGCTTGATCCGAAACAACTCAAAGGGTTGGAAAAACTCATCAAGCAGGCGGAGCAAAAAGGGACGGGCGAGGGGAAGTTCAACTGGAAGAAGTTTGTGGACCCGAGTCACAAAGACATTTTGGATTTTACGCCCGGCGAACTCGATCAGCTTTTTAAAGTCTTTCGGGACGACTCCGAACGGATCGACGTGGAAGTGCTGCTGCTCCCCGAGTACCTTTCCGCCAAAGGGAAAAGTGTGGAGGACATCAAATCCCTGGTGTCGGGATTTTACAACGAACACAAAGCTCTCTTCGATTCCCCCAAAGATCTTGAGTATGACGTCGATGACAAAGTCTTGACCTACAAAGGAGACGAGAAGCTCTTTGAAAAACTTCTGGTCGAGACGTTAAAAGTTAAGTCCGAGACGTTTAATTCCATCATGGAACAAAAAAAGAAACGCATCATCTCGGTCGAGATTCCCTTCCAACCGAACCCGAAGGTTTCTTTAGATGAGCATTACTTCGGCGAGTGGGAAGACAAATTTAAAACTTTCGAGAATGTCCAACAAGCCATCAACGAGTTGGTGGAAAAGAAACGTCTAAACGGTTTTGAGTGGGGAGAGCTTCCGGACAAACGCCCGGTGCTCAAATTCAAGGGTTACGAGAAGAGTTTGTGGAACGTGATCGAAGATCTCTTTTTCGACAACAAGGACGACAAAGATCTCGCGATTGCAGAGTTGCGCAGGAAACTTCCGATTTTCAAAAAGGCATAATGAATGGCTGACGAATCAGCGGATGCGGTTTCGCAAACTGCACTAAAGAACATGAAAGAGGCGCAAAAGATTGCGGATGCCCTCTACAGCCAATCGGAGCGGGCCAATGGCGCCGCGGCCGACGCCTTGGGAAAGATCGCGACCGTTTACGATAAGATCGCGAAACAAAATGCCGAACTCGTGAAACTCAGGGACGAACTCAACGATCTTGAAAAGAAAGCCCTCGATAACTTAAAGAAGCGCCAAAAAGCGGAAGAAGAACTCAAAGCCCTTCAGAAGAACGAAACGGAAGAGGGTAAGAAACAGGCTCAACAAGCCGAGGCGAATCTCGAGAACATCAAAAAAGAACAGGCCCTCACGAGGGAGTCCATTCAATTAAAGCGCAGTGCGACGGCGGAAGCCACGAAGTCCACAAAGGAAATGAAGAAACAAGTCGAAGAGATGAGTAAACAGGGCGGCTTGCTCGGGAAAGTGTTCTCGAGCAGCAAGGTCCAGCTCTTTGGTTACTTAGCTTCGATCGCCTCCGTGTCTTCCGCGGTCGCGCAACTGGGTAAGCTCTCCCAGGATGTCCTGGACATCTCGGTGCTCTCCGGGAATTACGCGGCCCTCAAAGGTGGGATGACGGATCTCGCGGCCACGGCCGTGAAACTTCAGTACGGAATCAGTTCCGCGAACGTGGGGCTTCGGTTTCTGGGCTATTCGAGTGAAGAAGTGAAGTCGTCCTTTATGGACCTGTCGGCCACGATTGGCCGCTTCGACGGATCCCTTGCGGCTTCCAAGAGAGTCGCGGAACTGACCGAGACTTCCGGTCGCTTAGCTCGAATGCTCGGCGTGACGCTTCCGGAAGCCACTCAGTACATGATCGAAACGAACCTTAAGTTCTCAGCCAACAATGGCGACACGGCCGCTTCGCTGTACGAAATCTATTCTTCGGCCAAACAGTTCAATGAAGAAGCCGGCAAGACCGTGCTGAGGGCCCGTGACGTCACGAAGGTGATGTTCGACCTCGCGAGAGAGTCGAAGGCTGCGGCTTTGGATCAAGGCTACCTTTCAAAGACTTTGACCTCCAATATCCTGCAGCTCCAAAGCCAGGGGAAGAATTACCAAGAGTCCCTGGATGCGGCGTCGATGTACGTGAAGAAGCTCACGACCGATGCGCCGAACTGGACGAAGATCCTGGCCGGCCGGGAACTCGCGTCCGCTTTAAAACCGATGCGCGATGAACTCGGGAACCTCATCACAGGTCCCGATGGACTCGTGCAGATTGGTTCCGAGATGGAAGCTCAACTCGAGAAAGCTCGCCCCGGATTAGCGTCGCGGGTGAAAGATATCATCACCAACACTAAGGATGAGTTCACGAAGCAGCAACTCCTGCAGTCCGCTCTGGAAGGGACTGGCGTTGGGATTGAGGCGATGGAATCGGGACTCAAGAAACTGATCGATCAAACGGGCGCTTCCGCCAACCAGGCGCTCCAAAAGATCTACAACATCTCGGCGCAAGAAGCGGACGCGATGATTCGTCAGGTCAAGATGGCGGATGAGATAAAGCAGAAGAAGCTCGAGATCTATAAATTAGACGAAGAGGCCGCCGCCAAACAATTGCAAGACACCTACGGACTGGATGAAGCTCACGCAAAGTATTTGGCGAATAAACAAAACGGCGACCGGCTCACCGCTTTCTTGAGAAAGAAAGCTGAGTCCGAGGCGACCGATAAAATCAGTACAGACTCAGAGATTGCGAATGCGAAGCGCATTGGTGAGATTGAAAACTTAAAGATGCAACTCCAGAACGAAAGTTCCGCCGGCATTCGTGGAGAAATCCAGTCTCAGATCGATGCCCTCGAAGGTGTGAAGTCGGTCGAAGCTAAGACGGAAAAAGATTTAAGTGGAGTGCAGGGCGGCACGGCGGGCGAGATCATCGCTTGGGGTGCTGAAGCTGTGAAGAACCCTCTCACGAAATTGGTGTTGGGGGTCGCGGGGATCACGAAACTTCTTAGTGATTGGTTCATGGCCCGGGCCGCGATGGCGGCCGGCGAAAAGCTTTTGGGTAAATCGGGACCTTCCGACTTAGGGGGGCTTTTGTCGGGGGCCGGAAAAGCCGCTGGGCGCGGCGGCGCCGGCCAAGTTCTCAAGACGGCTCTTCGGGGTGGCTTGAAAGTTGGGGGAGCGGCGGCTTTGCTCGAAGGGGCGGGAACCGCCTACACCGCTTATTCCGATTACCAAGCAGCGGAGCAATCCGGAGCTTCAGCCGAAACCTTGCGCGGGATGCGCAACAAGGGAATCGGTAAAACCGCGGGCGCTACGGCCGGGGGTGGCTTGGGCGCATGGGGCGGAGCAGCAGGGGGTGCTGCGATCGGAACTTTGATTCTTCCGGGAGTCGGGACCGTGCTGGGTGGACTCATTGGTGCGGCGGTCGGAGGGATCGCCGGAGCTGAGGGTGGCAAGTATCTAGGGGAAAAAGCAGGAGATCTCGTGACTCCGACCTCCGCTCCTTTAAAGGACATCCCGATGTCGGCCGCTCCTCCCGGACAATCGCCGGAAGCGGCGGCGGCGAACGCTGCAGCCCAAGTGCAGGCGCAGATGGGTCGACAAACGGGCGGCGTCACGCAGACCGCCAACATCGTTCGCGGAGCCCAGGGCGCGGATATCGAAATCATTACGAAACTTCCGATCGCGCAGGCTATGGCTTACAACCTTTCGCTCGCGAACCGGATGGGTGTGGCGGCTTCAACGGGAGGTTAAAAACCCGACTTTTGAAAAGCGCATTATTATTTGATTGAAAAGATTTTTCTCCACGGGAGTGAATGAATGGGAATCGACTACAATCGCCTACAGACCCGAATCTCGGCTAACCTTGCCACCGGTATCCGTGGTGACTTCGATGTTGCGGACTTTCAACGCTTGGACGAAGTGACGGCCCACATCCTCTTGGAGTTCTCTCCAGTGATGGGTCGCCCCCGCGGAGATGACATCGAGCGTTACTTCGCAAAGACTTTTGAATCGAAGATTGTGCCGGTCATGAGTTCGGTGTCGATCAAATCGAACTGCGTGTCGGTGATCGCTCAAGTGAATGTGGCGACTCGCCCGATCGAAGACTCTGAAGACAAATCCAAAATGACTCCGGTTGTGGCCGGCATGATGTACTTGGACAACTCTCTCCAGGACGTTTGGGAAGTCAAAGACGGCGACGGTCAAAAAGTTTTGGCAAAAAGCACCAAAGAAAACATCGAGCAGATCATTGCGACTCGTCGCAACCGAATGTTCGTAACCAAGAGTTCAAGCCTGTCTTTGTCGTCTCTCGCGACCGCGAAAGAGATGCTGACGGCTGGCTGCGTGGTGAAAGTTTGGCATCAAGGAAAACTGATGCCGATGGAAATCACCGCCGCCATCAAGGGTGGATTCAAAGGTAAGGTTGAGGGCGATCACGAGATCGTCGTCGCCAAAGAAAACGTCTTGGATCTTCAGAAGATGGCCGACGAGGGTCCGAACGAATCCGCTATGTTGGTGAAGTATTTCACCGACGCTTACGGGGACAAAAATTACGCGAAACTTCTCATCAAGAAGTAGAGCTGGTCCCTACAGATAGAAATCAAAAAAGCCCAAGGAAACTTGGGCTTTTTCTTTTGGAGTTACGGGAGATCTCTCCCTTTGTCTGGTGTTTCGCTCATGAGTTTCACGTAGCAGTCCATCGGAGCGATGGTTTTGTGCTCCACGCCATCCACCGTGAGGATAGGACCGGTGAACACCTTGCGCTGATAATCCCCAACGCTTTCCGGTCCCGTGTTGGAGCTGGTCCAGAAACAGCCTAAGTAATCCCAGTTGAGTGAATAGACGTTGTACTGTTTCATTCAGGCCTCCTTGTTGTAGTCCCGGTAATCGGAAGCATCCAGACGAATGCAGAAGCCCCGGGACGCCACCCACTGCACCCAATGGTTATGAAGATGCAGCATCGACTCCCGGGTCGTCTGCGGCTCGCTGGAGAGCTGGTAAGTGTACTCCGTGAAAGCCTCGAACGCTGCGTCAAGACTCAAGACCAACGGCGTTTGGGGCATCTCGAGAATGTCTTGGAGCAGAATCTTTCCGGAGCCAAACGGTAAAAAGATAGGTGCAGAAAATTCAGAACCATCGGCTCTGGACGTCATCCTGCACTTACGCCAAACGACAGATTGTGTGGTCCACATGATTCACCTCTATCAATATCAATATCGTAGCAGAGGCTATGTAGTCGGAATTGGATTATTTTTGAAGTGTTTCGATACGAGACGGAGGCACTTAAAGTGACATTTGAGGAAACCAAACAACTGGTGAATTACGCCAAGTCCGCCCCAAATTGGGAATCGATCACGACGTTCATGAAAAAGACGTTTGGACTGACTCCCGGAGAAGCTGGTGGTGCCTACAAGCAGGCTCTCGAACAAGAGCCAGATGCTCTCAACGGTCTGCAGCAAGACGGCGTCGAGAACGTGCTTCGCTTCGTGTACAACATCCAGGACAGCCCTTTGTGGGAAAAGCTCTCGACGCACTCCCAGCAAAAGTTGCTCGATCAAAAGCTCGGCACGGACGCGAAGAAACCCGTGGGTTCTGCTCTCGAGCAGGTCCTTGCGGCCCCGAAAGTTCCGACCGATGAGTCGGCGGGTCCGCCGCGGCTTAAGAAGAAAGATGCTCTTCAAGATTACATGGAGCCCGAGAAGCCCGATCTCAACCAAGCTCGCCTCACGATTCAAACGGGAAGAGCTTTGGGCTTTGACGGTTACGATGTCGTGATGGAAGTTCCGGTGCCGGCCGAATGGTTGAAGGCTGGAAAGAAAAAGAGCACCGACCCTTTGAACGACCTCGCGTACGAAACTTATGACTGGATCAAAAACCGCACCGGACTCTCTTTGGGGACTCCCAGCATCTCTTCGGTCGACCTGCAACGCCAACGCGCCAAGGGTGGAAAGAAGATCGTGAAGCTCACGTGGATGATCTCGGATCCACAGGTTGCGTATGCTCTGGGGGTCGATCTGACGAAACATTTCTTTCATGGGGACGTGAAGCCCAAGAAGGAAATTAGTCAGAGATTTAAACTCGCCGAACAAGTTGCTAATGAGTCCGCCACTTTGCGCAAAGCCGTGAAAGATGGAACCAAGCCGGAATCGGCTTGGAAAGAATTTTTAAATCATATCCAACAGCAAGGGCTGAACTGGAAAATCGCAAAGCTCATTAAGATTGGAGCCAGCATGGCATCAGCCAAGTACCCAACCCTCTTTAAGGTGTTGGCGGAAGAAGACGCACCGGAAGTGGAACTCGTGGATGACAACGAAGAGTCCACCGATACACCACCGGAAGGTGACGCTCCTCCCGTGGAAGACGTAGCTCTCCTAACTCCTGCCGAGAAGCTGGGCGAGATCTCGGAGATGGCGGAAGAGTTGCTGAAGTTCACCGATGGTGACGGCGAACTCGAAGCTGAAGCTCCCGTTGCCCCTGGGTCCGAACAGGCCATCGACGTAGCCTTCATTGGCCTTGATCAAGTTTTGAATCCTCCGGAGGAGTCGGAAGCCCCTCCGATGGATGGAGAAATGATCGAGACGCCTATTCAAGAAGGTGATGTCTTGGAACTCCCGGATCTCGATGCCGAGTCCGCACTCGCAAAGCTCCTCAAAGGGTAGAGATGACGTATCCGTTGGTGGAAGAAGTTCTGTCTTGGAGAGACGAGGATTCGATCGTGGCAGAAAACTACCACGGGTTCGATATCTATGAATTCACCACCGACGATTTTGAGATCTATGATGCCCGGAAAGGTGAGTTCATCCCGGGCCTTTATCACTCCTTAAGCGACGCCAAGAAGGCCATCGACAGCAAGATCTCTTTCCTTGCCGCCCATGTGGAGAGCGAATGTCGTTCCTCCAAAAAATCTTAAGCCAAACTCCGCTCACCATTAAATTGAAGGACGGCCGCGTCCTGGATGTGCATTCCAATAAGGAAGAAGCCCCCTCGAGTCTCGAGCAGTGGATGGACGATGTCGATTTCAAGACCACCGAAGCTTTTGCGCTCGGCGCTTTTGATGGCGAGAAACTCGTCGGCTCTGTTTTGTTGTGGGATGAATTCGACGAGATCTACAGCGTCGATACTTTCGTTGAGCCTGAATATCGCCGGCAAGGGATCGCGACGGCTCTTTACGATCTCGCGGAAGAACTCTCGGGCAAAAAACTCTTTCCCGGAGAACAGTACAGCGGATCATCCGATGTACCGATGTCGAAAGACGCGAGCAAACTCTGGACCTACCGAAACAACCGTCCGGAAAAGAAAACCAAGTCGGCCGAGAACTTAGGGGACCTCATTGATGATCGCTACCTCGAAGCTCCGGAAGACCGCCAAGGTTTTAAAGACGCGATTCCTTTTGAAGGACCCTGGCTTGGTTACGGTCAACCAGAACCGATTTCGGCCCTCACTTCAATCGTTGGAGATCTTACGGCTCTCTCTGAACTCGTGGATCCTCGGTACTCTGAGAACCCTCTACAGTTCTGGGACTACAGCTACGACTTCAAAGATTACGGCGGTTACGCCGAAGGGGCTGCGAAGTCTCTCACGTTCTACCGCGGCTTTAAAGATCTGAAGCCAGGTCAAATCAAACCGTTCTTTAAGAGCACGGGCAGCTTCATGTACGGGCCCGGTGACTACTACGGTCTCTCGAAAAAGACGGCTGAGTATTACGCCTACAAGCACGCCAACAAGTTTGGGGTGGTGGTGGAGTACAAAGGATCGCCGAAGCTTTTGAAGTTCGACGAGGGGAAAGACTTTACGCACGAAAACGAGAGTGGGGATTTTTCCTATAGTGAAGAACTCACCCTCACGCCTACGGGACAAAAGAAACTCAAAACCAAAGATCAAACGCTTAAAGGAGAGCAGATCGCAGAGTACGTCGCGAAAGCCGGGTACGACGGAGTTCTCTTGCAAGAGACCGGGCCTTCTCCTCTCTTTGAGGACGCGATCGTTTTGTTCGTGAAAGAGGCTCCCCTGGAAGTCGTGAGTTACTCAATCGGTTCGGCCGGTGACAATCTGCCGACGTCTTTACGAAAGCTCGGGGACTTTAAAAAGTATCCGGAGACGGGGTGGAATCAGGTGATCGAAAACATCTCTCCTGAGCACGTGGGCGAGATGGATGCGGCACTTAAAGCGCCCAAGAAGTCCGGTTCGACTCTGGATCAAATCGCGGAGGCGGATTTTGACGAACGCTACTTTGAACCCAACTCTCCTTATCGGCATCACTTCTTCACGCCGGTCGACCAAACCTACGGGTGGGGTCTCGGCAAAGGAATGGTGACGGAACCGTTTGCTCCTGGTTACGGGAAGTGGGGCGGAGCTTTTGAGGGTGGGAATTCCAAAGCGGCGCTCGCGATGCGAACCTTCGCGAAAGCAACCCTTCCGGAAGGTTCTGATCTTCTGGATTTTTACTACAAGGCGGATGCGGAAGGCTGGAGAGAAGAGCAGCGTGAAGAGTTCTTGCGAGAGTGGGAACTCATGGACGAGGACGAACGGGCCGAGACGATCCCGGATCTCATTTCGGAAGGCTACTCGGATCACTTCCCGCATGAGCCCGCCAATGAAGACGAATGGAACGAGGTCCGGGATTACTACTGTTCGATGCGGGAACGCCAAGAGCAGGACTCCGCCGACACGACCGAGACCTTCTTCGAGAACGCCCGGATCTTATCGAGTCCAACGCTCGTGCGATTTACGGATCAGGACCCACAGAAGATCTTGAGTGAAGGTTTTGAAGGTTACGGGGCCAACAATTTAGGCCTCACGTATCACTTTCGCCCGAGCCCTAACGGAACCTTGGCGTTCGCGGTCGACAAGAAGGATCTCAAGAAACCGGAAGACTGGAAACACTTCCAGAGTAAGTACGGGAAAAATATCTTTCAGTTCAAAGTTCCCTACGCCGTGAAGGCTTACCACAATTCTGACGGGGAAGACCAGGTGGTCTTCGATATCGAGACCGTGCAGGATTTAAAACAGGTAGAACTCCCGAAAGCCAAGGCAAAGCCCGGCAAGAAGCCCACGCTAAAAAAAGGCGAGAAAATCCCTTTTTAATTTCACGAAAGCGTCACTGGAGATTCGGGCACGAATCCTCTAGCCTCTCATCATTCTCACTGGTTCGTAAGGGGTTGCCCGGTCAGGTTGAAGATGGTGAGACTTCACGGTGCCGGTTAAGCAAAGGTTCCCCGAAAAGAACACAAGCTCCTTCGGGAGTTTACAAGAGGGGCTCTGGGTTTTAAGCCAGGACCCCTCTTTCATTTTGTTTCTGTACGGACGTGGGCCTCACAGGCCGTGTAGATCCACCGAGCCGTCTGAAGCTTCCCCGGTTGACCGCAAGTCTCACAAGTCTCGCTCGACCGAGTCTCGGCGTCGTGGATGAGTTTGTACAACTCGTCCGTCCCGTGGTGGGTATAGAAGCGAAGCGTCCCAAACTTTTCTTTGATCTGTGCGATCGCGATTTTAGTCTTTGGGTTCGCCTTATTGAATTCGTCGATGAATTTGATGACGGGTTCCAGGAGATCGTACCAGCCGTCTTCACATTCGAAACCAAACAACGGGAAGGGACTTCGCGGACTAATCTCGCCCGCGAATGCGTCGGGGTACTGCTGACATAAATTCTCGAGTTTTTTCACGAAGTCTCCTTGGCTTCCTCCCTTTTACCAATCTCCCACCGGATCTTTCCGCAATCGTAGATCCGAAATAGTCCTTGCTCCGTGCGGAGTTGGAGTTCCGTTTTCCCAGACCCCCGCTCGACCAGGGTCTTCTTCATGGACTGTTTGGAAAACCTTTCGGGAGCGGGTCCGGCCATGCAGTAGGAGTAATCCGCCGGTAGCTCCTGTGCTTTCCGAAAGCCCGCTTTCTCGTAAACCTCCCCCCAAGACCATCGGTTGTCCGACCAGGTGATGAGGTTGCCGGCCGGTAAGGAAAGGTTCTTGAGTAACTTCTCCAGTCCTCCGATGATCCGGACGTCCGCAAAAGTGAGACGCTGCAGCACGAGATCTTTTTGGTTACGGTGATGGCGCCCCACCGAAATGGTAGCGACGAGAGAACCCTTAAAGAACAGCCCCCCAAAGTACAGACTTCCCGCCGGCCCCGCTCCCTGTAGGTGATGGATCTTCTCAAAGTCACGGGCTTCACTTTTCTCCAGAACCCGAAATTCTGTTTCCCGCGCATAGATGGTTTCCCGTGAGGGGAGAAGTCGCGCTAACACCACGTCACGTTTAAAAATGAACTCATCCTCAAAAATCGTGAAGAGCTTCACTCCAGCCTCTCGGCACTTTCGGTATTTCTCGGCATGGAAGTTGGAAGATTTATATTGAGAGGAGTGCCAGTACAGGCCGCAATACTCGATCGCGATATTCCTCTCCGGCACGAAGATGTCGACTTCAAAGCCTAAGTGCTGTGAT
>Ga0172380_10007860_pt1 | contig 11859 bp, 8 predicted proteins | sample Leawe162metaG_FD_119747 | JGI IMG/M metagenome (GOLD analysis project Ga0172380, IMG submission 119747) | Leachate microbial communities from a municipal landfill in Southern Ontario, Canada - Leachate well 162 metaG | ecosystem: Engineered > Solid waste > Landfill > Unclassified | place... | reverse complement strand
ATTGCGGCAATCGGATTTTATAATTTGGCCCTAAACCGGTCCGGCACAACCTTTACACCATTCCTTAATTTTTCAGTTGCCGCGACCTTCACGATTGAGTCGGGTTCTATCTTCAACGGCTCGGATAAAACTATTACCTTGTCCGGTTCGGGAACGCCATTTATCAAAAACGGCACTTTCACTGCTTCAACTTCAACGGTCAAATACACTGGCGGCCCAGCTGTTAATTTACCATCAGTGATTTACTATAATCTCTATCTCAATAATGCGGGAACAACCTTTACCGCCATTGGCCAAAATCAAACGAACGGAGTTTTCACAATCAATGCAGGCACCTATAATGCTGGAAATTATAATACTCATTTGTTTGGTACGTCGGGAACACCATTTGTAGTAAATGGCACATTTGTTCCTTCTACCTCAACCGTTAGATATGCTGCTAACAATCCATCGGGCAATACCAATATTGTTGGGACTACCTATTATAATCTTAATATCGGTTGGTCCACGGAGACCTTCGTTGCTGCCGGAGATATTACGGCAAAACAAATAGGAGTCGATGTTTCAACATTTAATGCCTCGGATAAAACAATAACAATTACAGGCTCGGGGACACCATTTACTCTTGTTGGTACGCCTACGATAGGGGTATTTGTTCCATCAACCTCAACTGTCAAATATACTGCCTTGGCAGCAACGAATATTGCGGCGACGAGTTATTATAATTTAACCCTAGTCCATCCCAATAAGACATATACCTTCCTTGGAAACACGACAGCAAGTGGGACATTTACTGACACTTCTGCACCATCGACTTTGAAATTTAATTCTGGTTCAACCTATAATTTCAATAGAATTAATATCGCTGGTTCAAACGGGAAACTAATAACCCTTCGGCCTTCAAGCTCGGCTGGTTGGATTATAAATCCAAGCGCAGTAACAAAGGCCGATTATCTAAACGTTTCTTCGTCCAATAATACAGGCGTAGCTTTTTGTGCCACACATTCAACCGATTCAGGTTCAAATCAGAGTTGGAATATTTCATCGGGTGACAGTTGCGATACTCCAACCCCAACTCCAAGTTCTACGTCTACCGAAACGGTTGTACCGGGACCGACCGAAACGATTATACCTACTATTACGCCCACAATCACTCCTGTTTCTCCGGTAGTTCCAGCTGCCTGTAATATTGGAAATATTACAGGGGTTGTGGTTGACCCGAGCGAAGTTAATGTTAGTCCAGGGCAGATACAAACTCTCGGAATTATTTTCAAAGATGTAAACGGTAATTCTGTTGCTCGTAGTTCAGTAGCAAACTTTAAAATTACGCCAGACAATGATGGTTCATTTTGGAGGGTAGATTCTGGTATAGGCGGAATGCAAAGTGAGAATAACGATTCGCTGCAAATTAGGATCGTAGGCGGAAATGCAGCGGGATTATTTACCGATGGGATAGTATTTTCTGCCTGCAATGGTCTGCTTCGATCGTCGGCTCAGGTCGAAATGAAAGGCGGAGGTGGAATTGGCTCAACTATTGCAACGGTTATTGGCAATACTGTTTTAGCCGCCAGAGAAGCCGCCCAATCTCGGGCGGCCGAACCTATTACGGCTGCTGTGGCAGCCGCCACGCTAGCGGTGATTGCGATTTCTTCCTCTTTCCCCGCGGCCGTTTCTGTAGCGACCTATATAACCAGAATCGCCGAATTTTTCCGCTATCCGGCGGCATTTCTTGGCGCGCGAGTAAAAAGATCGAAATGGGGAGTAGTATACGACTCGGTTACAAAGCGTCCAATTTCGCACGTTAGAATACAGATTCTAAGCTCCGACGGTAGGGTGCGCGAAACCCAGTTTAGCTCCGAAAACGGCACGTTTGGCTTCCTTGTATCGGCTGGAAAATATAAGATCGTTGCGGCAAAAAAAGGTTATATCTTCCCGTCCAATATTGTGCCGGGAGCGTCTGACGAACAATTTAAGAACGTTTATCATGGTAAGGAAATTGATATCAAAACTGATCAGGTAAAGGGAACTTCCCGTGCACCGGTTAATTTATCAATTCCGTTGGATCAAACTAAGCTGTCAACGACAGACCTTGCAATTGCTTCGATGGTGCTTTCTGTGCAAAGGTTCTTAAGTTATGTGCGCCTACCGATTATGGTTATTGGTACGCTTTTGACGGTTTATTTGGTTTACATTAAGCCAAATACTCTAAACTTTGTCTTTTTGGCAATTTACATTATCCTCTGGGTGGTTGAAATACGACTACTTATAAAGCCGAGAACTTATGGCACAGTCAAAGATAGTTCGGGAAGTCCGTTGGGGTTGGCAATTGTCCGCGCGCTTGATTCGGCTGGGCATGTCAAAGCCACCGTTATTTCAAGTGATGATGGAAAGTTTATGGTTAATATCCAACCGGGAACCTACTATTTTGATGCCACGCGCTTAGGTTATAAATCTACTCGCTCGGATAAGATTAGGATTACAGGACTTGGTGATTTGAGTAAAATTAAATTAGAGCTTAAAAAGGGATAACTTTTTCGACATCCTCTTTTAATAATTACGGCCACAGAAGGTCGTTTTTGTATGACATTTTTATCGGGCCGGTTCTACTAAACAGGGAACTTGCGACATTTTCATTATCTCTGTCGGGGTGACAGGACTTGGTCACAAGTCAATTTCTGCTGAAATCGCTCGCGACCCCGCCTCGCAGCCAAGCTGCTCCGGCCTTCAAGTCCGAGACCACCGAAATAATTGCTTCGCAATCCTCGTTGGTCGGGGTGACAGGACTTGAACCTGCGACCTTCCTCCTTCAGACTTACTGCAAAATAGACTAGGTTCTATTATTGCAGTGCGACCTTCGGACGGACAGGCACAGCCCCGATTATTTACTCTGTCGGGCCAGCGAGACTCGAACTCGCGACCTCTGGACCCCCAGCCCAGCGCGCTACCAACTGCGCTATGGCCCGACAGAGAAAATAAACTACGCGCGGACTTTATCCCTCCGAAAGGCGGGAAACTGCGCTACACCCCGGCAGAAACAATGACAGAAACAATAATAACCTAATAATTTTCTAATTAAAAGTCCTGGATGGATATGAAATGTCTGTTAAAAAATAAAGTGGGTGAATGCAGGCGCAGACCACGGTCTGCACCAATCTAATTCTCCCTTAGTCAACATGTTCAGACATTTTCACACATTTACCAGGACCACTTCTATTATACACTTTTAGGCAAAAAGACGGATCAGGGCGTTTGCGGTTTGTGATATTAAGTTGAAGAAGGATCCACCAGAGAAATTAATAAAAATAATGAATGCGATTAATATAACCGGTCCCATTCGCTCAAGAGCGAAGTACGATTCGTCCGGTAGTAGTAAGTGCCACACCTTGCTACCATCGAGTGGCGGAATTGGCACAAGGTTAAAAATTCCAAGGGCGATATTGATTATCACCAGATTTGCGATTAGGGCGTAGGGGAGTGAGTCGGAAGCAATAAATCTTAGGATAAAAGCCAAAACAACAGCAAAAAGGAAGTTTGAAACGGGTCCGGCCAGAGCCGTCAAAAAATTATCACGTGGGGGATTTTTAAAATTTCTGATATCAACCATAACTGGCTTTGCCCAACCAAATACCGGAGCGCCGCTTAAAATCAGCAATAAAGGTACGAGGACCGTGCCGAAAAGGTCGATATGAGATAGGGGATTTAAAGAAAGGCGCCCAGAGAGTTTCGAGGTTGGATCGCCTAACCGGTCAGCGATTAAGGCGTGTGATGCTTCGTGGACAGAAAGGCAGATAAAAAAGCCGATAAAACTCAGAATTATCCCCAAAGTTGTGAACATTAAATCCATATTGTTGATTTATTTATTATCTTTTGATAGAATCTTTAAAGCTTGAGGTAATATTATGGCTAATATACAACAAAAACACAAGTCGCGCGAGGTATGCTTAATTTGCGGTAAGGCGGATAGTGTCTCGATGAACCGACCAAATTCACAGCATAAAACCAAGCGGACTGTTAAACCCAATTTTCAAACAAAATTTGGCGCAAGATTTTGCCAAAACTGTTTTAGAACACTCAAGAAAAACGGTTTTGAACTTAGCTCGCCGCGGAAGGCGAGTTAAGGTTGACTCCTTTTTTCAACAAATCCTGGTAGCAATTCTCGCATATTGCAACTTGATCTTTCGGTGGCGGTGTCAGCATTGCTCCGTCAAGATTACAGAACCCGCAATGTACATAAAACATTGAAGAATCGCGAAGCTTGTTTGCTTTTTGTCTGCAGCTAGCACACTTTTGTGGCTGTTTTTGCAACCCCCTTTTAAGGTAGTATGCCTGCTCTTTGGCACTCCAGTCAAATTCTTTTTGGCACGATTTGCAAACGAGTACCTTGTCTTCAAAACTTGTGTTTTCCAATACTTCTCCCTAAACTGATTTTAGAGTTATAGAGGTTCTATGTCAAATCAAGACCAGATATTAAACAGGTTAAAAAAGACGAATCAACCGCTGATTGTTGTTTCGTCAAGTCCCGACGACTGGCAAAATTTAATTGATCAGCTAGTTTGCAATATGAAAATTCAACCATCTGACCTTATAACTTTTTCCAAAGAAGAGGGGATCAAGGAGCTACGCCAAAAAATTAATCTTTTGTCCCTTAAGCCACACAGTAGCGATTACCGTGTTTTTGTAATTTTTAGCGTGGATGAACTTAACCGCGAGCAGACCAACACACTTCTCAAGACATTAGAAGAACCGCCATCGTATGGACGCATTATACTTTTCGCCCAAACTCTGTCGCGAGTTCTTGAGACGATAAAATCAAGGTGCCAAAAAGTATTTATTTCATCCAAAGGTCGTGTAGACGATTTGAGTTTATTAAAATATTTTGACGCATTGCAATTTAATGAATTTTTAAATAAGTTAAGTATAACGGATAGTAATGAAATTCCGCAGGCGGTTATGTCGACCCTTGATGAAATGAAAAATAGAGGGTTAAATAAAGACGAGACAGAGCTTTATAAAAATTTTTCTTCAAACCTAATGAGGTTTGCGTGTACGAACGTGAATAGGAAGCTCGCCTTAGAGCAAATTTTTATCTGGTGGAAGGCAAGAAGGGAAAGATGATAATTTACCCAATCATTATTCTAGGACTACTCCTGATTGTGTTTGCTGTTGTCTGGAGAAGAGCTTATTACATCGGCATTGAGGGAGTGCCGGTTGAAGAAAAAACTCATTTTGATGCAGAAAAGCTTTTATCGCTTTTAAAGCGAAAAAAACAAGATGACGCCGAGATTGAAATTCAGCAGAATACCGACCCTAACTTAAAAAAAGCAGAGGATCTTTTTCGTAAGAAGCAGTTTATTAGTGCGGAAAAATGGTATTTAGAGGCAATTAAAACAGATCCGCGAAACGACAAAATCTATGCACGCTTGGGGATTATATATATTAAGCAAAAAAATTATCCCGATGCCCGCGATGCTTTTGAAGAATCAATAAAGATAAATCCTTCAGTTGCCAGCCGTTATTTTAATCTCTCTTTTGTTTATAACGCCGAAGGGGATAAAAAGAGCGCTCTTACTAATGCCAAAAAATCACTAAAGCTAGAAAGTAGAAACAAAAAATACCGCCGTTGGGTTGATGAGCTCAGGTCAAAACCGTTTTAATTCTTTTGGGGTTGAGGAAAAGGGATATTTCTGGTAAAATTCCTATAGTAATAAGGTTGATTTTACTGTTTGCCGATATAGCTCAGCTAGCCCCGCCCTGTGTGGGCGGGGTGAAGTAGAGTCCCGCATCCTTGAGCGCCAACATAGCTCAGTGGTAGAGCAACTGTTTTGTAAACAGTAGGTCGTGGGTTCGAATCCCTCTGTTGGCTCCAAGGGTGCGGGATAAACAGTAGGTCGTAAGGCACGAATCTGACTATCGGCTCCAGAAAAAGATCTTTGAAATCCTCACTATACTCAGGTATCATAATGATATGAAGCCAAAAGAAAAAGGTGATATCGCCCTGAGCCAAGCGATAAGCTATTATATGACCAATGGCTACGAAATTTGTCTGCCGATTGGGGATAAAAAGGATTACGATTTTGTCGTAGAAAAGGATGATAGGCTTTATAAAGTTCAGGTTAAATACGCAGGTTATTATCCTGCTAAAAAAAGGTGTTTGGCTGGATTGAGGATTACGGGAGGCAATCAGTCATATCATTACGCGAAAAAGTATTCAGATAAATCATTCGATTTTTTGTTTGTCTATTCTGAGAAAGGGGAGCGATATAATATCCCGTGGAACCGCGTAAGAGCAAGAAGTGAATTATCGATTGAGAACCAAAAATACAGCAAATTTAAAATTTAAGCCGAGTTGGCAGAGCGGTCAATTGCTCGTGACTGTAAATCACGCGCCCTCGTGGCTACGGAGGTTCGAATCCTTCACTCGGCACCAAACTCCGCCCCTTTGGGGCTTCGCTTGGCGAGCCAACAATAAGAAGCGGAGTTTGTCCAGCGTAGCTGAAAGCGAAGTTGGACAACAAAACAGATCCAACAATTAGCCCATGTAGCTCAGCTGGTAGAGCAACTCCATGGTAAGGAGTAGGTCAGCGGTCCGAATCCGCTCATGGGCTCCATCTCGCAAGCTCGATGTAAACCGATGAGATAGGTATAGCCTGCGTTGAGATAAAATAAGCTCGCATTGAGGAGGAACGACGAAATGAAAAAATTCTTTACATCATACATGTTAAGCATCCCGCTACTGGTGATTGGGATAATTTCATTTACCGAAGTTTCAAATCCCGACTTTCTCGCAAGTGCAGATGCAAGTATGGGTTCGCATACATTTGTTGGTTATTTTTTAATTATTGTCGGCGCAGTATGTCTTATTGCCGGCACACTATCAATTGCGTTTAGAATCGTATTAACTGGAAAGAGGTAAAATGGCGAAAAAAGGAAATAGGATTAAGAATTTAGTTTTAGAGTGTTCTGTGTGCGGTAACAGAAACTATGTAACCGAACGATCGAGCATTCAACCGGTCAAGAAAGTCGAGTTAAAAAAATTTTGTGACACTTGCCGAAAGCACACCGTTCACAAAGAAAGTAAGTAAAGCGCCCGCATCAGCGGGTATAGGCCCTTGGTTAAACGGTATAATGGTGGTCTCCAAAACCACAGTCAGAGGTTCGACTCCTCTAGGGCCTGCCAGATTTATGAAGTAAAGAATTGGCGGCCAAGGAGTCGAAGGCCGGACCGAGCGAAGGCGATGGAGGCGGGGTCGCGAGCCGAGCTAGTAAGCGAGGACTTGTGACCGACTCCACAAGGCCTTGCCAGATTAATAACATTAAGGGTTGGCGTTTAGAAAATGGAAAAGAACAAATACGCGCAACAAGAAGAAGAAACTCTCAAATTTTGGAAGAAGGAGAGAATTTTTGAAAAATCAGTAGAGGGGCGTCCCGAAAACGATTTGTATGTATTTTATGATGGCCCTCCCTTCGCGACCGGACTACCGCACTATGGTCATATTTTATCTTCCGTCTTAAAAGATGTTTTTCCCCGATATCAAACAATGAGGGGAAAAAGGGTCCGCCGTCGTTGGGGTTGGGATTGTCATGGACTACCAGTTGAAACTTTGGTTGAAAAAAAGCTCGGGATATCGGGTAAAAAACAAATTGAAGAGAGGGGGATTGAGCTATTCAATCAGACCGCTCGAGATATGGTTTTAAGCTATGCTGACCAGTGGCAGGAAATGGTTGATAGGGTCGGTCGATTCGTTGAGTTTAAAAATTCATATAAAACCATGGATACCACCTACATTGAGAGTGTTTGGTGGGCCATAAAACAAGTTTGGGATAAGGGATTAATTTATGAGGGACGCAAGGTATTAATGTATTGTCCAAGGTGCGAAACACCGGTTTCAAATGCAGAGGTCTCAATGGACAATAACTATAAGGATGTCGAAGAGGAATCGGTCTACGTGAAGTTTAAATTAAAACCAAATCAGAAATTTAAAAATTACGAAACTAAAGATTCCACCTATATGCTAGCGTGGACCACGACCCCATGGACACTACCGGCAAATGTCGCGCTTGCCGTTGGGGCGAAAATCGATTATTCGGTGGTGCAAATCAAAGGTGGCGCACAATTGTATATTTTAGCTTCAAAACTTATTGAAAAAGTTTTTAAAGACGAGGAATTCGAAATTATCAGCGATACTCTCAAGGGTTCGGATCTCGACGGTCTATTTTACGAACCGCTTTTTGAAATACCGGCAGTTACAGATTCTGGCAATAAAGCGTGGTATGTGGCAACGGCGGATTTTGTAACGACAGAGGACGGCACGGGCGTAGTTCACACCGCTGTTATTTACGGCGAGGACGACTATGCCCTGGGGCTTAACCTCGACCTTCCCCAAATTCCCTTGCTTGATTCGGCGGCAAAATATAACAAAGAAGCCCCGCAGTTTCTGCAGGGCAAATATATTAAGGAAGCAGAGAGTGAAATTGTTTCTGACTTAGAAAGTCGCAAACTAATTTTCAAAAAAGAAAAGTTTACTCATTCATATCCTTTTTGCTGGCGATGTGATTCACCCCTGATTTACAATGCCATTTCCGCTTGGTTTATCGATATCAAGAAGATTAAGGGTCGTTTAATCGAGCTAAACGAGAAAATAAATTGGTACCCGGATAATTTAAAACACGGCAGATTTTTAAACATTCTAGAGACCGCACCTGATTGGAATATCTCGCGTAACCGCTATTGGGCCACGGCTCTGCCGTTTTTCAAGTGTGTCAAATGCGAGCAGGTTGAATGCGTTGGTTCAATTGCAGAACTTAAAGATAAAGCGACAAATTACGACGAAGTTTATGGCGAAAAAACAATAGACCAAATCGATCTTCACAGACCTTATATAGATGAGATTATTCTTGAATGTACGAAGTGCTCCGCCGAGATGAAAAGGATTCCAGAAGTTATTGATTGCTGGGTGGAATCAGCTTCGATGCCGTTTGCCGAATTTCACTACCCATTTGAAAACAAGGAAACATTCGAAAAAAGATTCCCCGGTCACTTTATTGGAGAATATATTGCCCAAACACGAGCGTGGTTTTACTATATGCACGTGGTGGGAACGCTTCTGTTTGATGATGTGGCGTTTCTAAATGTTGTAACGACAGGTACGATTTTAAGCGAGAGCGGCGAAAAGCTTTCTAAATCCAAACAAAATTATCCTGACCCATGGAATGTTATTAACGGTTTCGGTGCCGATACACTACGATTCTATCTCATGAATTCGGTTGTTATGCAGGCAGATAATCTTTTCTTTAACGAAAAAGATTTGCGTGAAATTTACAATAAGGTTATCAATTTATTCAACAACATCACAAGTTTTTATGATATATATTCAGACACAAAATACGATCGTGATATTGCAATATCAGAATTATCACTGCTCGACAGATGGCTTCTTTCGCGGCTTTCCAACAGCGCAAAAAATATTACGAATTTTCTCGATGGATACGATACGGTTCGCGCAACGCGAGAGATAAAATCATTTGTCGAAGATTTTTCAACATGGTGGCTGAGACGCTCGCGTGAAAGGTTTCAAAATAAGGATTTATTTGCAATGCAAACCCTATCGTTTGCGCTTAAGACATTAGCGCAAATTTCTGCACCGGTTATCCCATTTACCGCTGAACATATTTGGCAAAAATTAAAAGATGAAAAAGATCCGATCAGTGTTCATTTGAGCGATTGGCCCGATGTTCAAGAAAAATTCATTGACATTGAGCTTGAAGAAAAAATGAATAAGTTACGCCAAATCGTCGAAATGGGACATTCACTACGTTCAAAGAATTCGCTTCGAGTCAGACAGCCGCTAAAATCGGTTTATTTCAATTATAATTTTCAAGATGAAGATAATCAGTTTAAGAAGTTGATTCTCGAGGAGCTTAATATCGAAGAGATTGCAGAGGAAAAAAATATTAAAAATCCGGACTCTCTTGAGAATGGCGGACTTAAAGTGGTCATTGAAACCGAACTTGACGCAAAATTGTTAGAAAAAGGGGATTTACGCGAAACAATCAGGGGATTACAGCAGTTGCGCAAACAGTCAGGTTTAAAACCAGGGGAACTGATTACTGCTTTCTATCAAACGGAAAATGAGGAAATAAAACAGTTTGTTGAAAAAAATAAAAGTGTTATAACCAAAGAAGCGGCACTAGAGACATTTAATTTAAAGGAAGATATGGAAGAACCGCTCGAGGTTAAAACCTCTCGCGGGAAGCTCTATTTGAAGGTTAGTGAAAATCCCACGAATAAAAATTAACCCAAACTTCGACTGGTCGCTGATTATAATACCGGTCATTTTAGGTATCTGCTCTCTCGCCACGCTTTATAGTATTTCCTCGGTTTCTGGAAATTTATCTTTAGTTACGAGTCAAGCGGTATTTTTTGCAATCGGAATTGTTGTTTACATCATCTTTGCTATGTTTGATTACCGAGAGACCAAAAACTACGTTTGGTATCTCTACGCAATCGGCCTGCTGATGCTTATAATTGTCGATTTTGTCGGAATCAGGATATTTGGCTCCTCAAGATGGATTGATCTTGGTTTTTTTCAGATACAGCCCTCCGAGTTAATGAAAATATTTTTGCTTATTTTTGCTGCTAGTTACTTCTCAAATAAGGAAAATTTAAAGCCGCTGAGAATTCTCTTTTTTGCCGTTGTTTCAATCGTTCCGGTTTATCTTGTCTTGAGAGAACCCGATCTTGGTACTGCGCTTACCACAACGGTCATGCTCATTACCGTTCTTTTGGTGGTCGGCATACCGAGAAAATATCTTTTTATTGGGGCGGCGGCCATAATTCTAGCGTCTCCATTAATTTGGATAAGTTTAAAGCCATATCAAAAAGAACGTGTTGTCTCCTTTGCCAACCCGTCGCTCGACCCGCTTGGTTCAGGTTATAATGTTAGCCAGTCGAAAATTGCAGTGGGCTCGGGAGGATTGATGGGTAAAGGTTTCGGCAATGCGACACAAAGCCAACTTCGTTTTTTACCGATTGCCCAAATCGACTTTATATTTTCCGGATGGGCAGAAGCAACTGGCTTTGTCGGATCAATTGTTTTAGTTTTGGCTTTTGGCATCTTGATCGCTCGGATTTTTATCGTTTCATCCCTGTCTCGCGACAAGTTTGGGATGATTTTTGCATCCGGTGTGGGTGCGGTCATACTTTTTCAGGCCTTTGTTAATATCGGTATGAACATTGGAATCATGCCTGTTACGGGTATTCCGCTACCATTTGTTTCTGCCGGAGGAACCTCTTTTATAACTAACGCTGTTTTACTTGGTATGACGCAAAGTATTTATTTGCGCCGTCGCGGGCTTAAATTCGAATAGATTTAATGCTTTACTAAATTGACAAAATTTTAAAAATAAGGTATTCTATTTCAAGATAAGGTGAATATGGCAATCATTAGTCTTTCAGGAAGACAATATTTAGTTGGTGGGAAAGAAAAATTTACAACCTTCAAATTAGATAAAAAAGAAGGCGAAGTTTTTGAGGTTAAAGATGAACTTTCTGGCCAAACAGTAAAATTAAAGGTTTTGCGCCATAGCTTAGGCGACAAGATCAGAGTTTTGAAATTCAAGAAAACAGGTTATAAACGGGTTTTTGGAAGCCGGGATAATCTAAGCGAAGTTGAAGTTGTATAATTTAACCAATGATTAAGAAAATTGAGAGTATTTGGAAAGAAATTAGCGCCATTGTTTGGCCGTCCAGACAAAGGGTTTACACTGACACTTTAATTGTAGTGTTTGCCTTGGTTTTGGGTGGGGCTTTTATCGCACTTTTGGATTATGCCCTAGCGCAAACTCTTCAAAAAGCAATTT
>Ga0172380_10007859_pt1 | contig 11859 bp, 10 predicted proteins | sample Leawe162metaG_FD_119747 | JGI IMG/M metagenome (GOLD analysis project Ga0172380, IMG submission 119747) | Leachate microbial communities from a municipal landfill in Southern Ontario, Canada - Leachate well 162 metaG | ecosystem: Engineered > Solid waste > Landfill > Unclassified | place... | reverse complement strand
GGGAACCTCTACCTTCTTTTTTAAAACTTCTGAAACATATTCCTTGAGACCAGGCAAAGCGGATGTCCCTCCTGTAAGATAAATTGCATCTACTTCTTTATTTTCCTGCTGATAAAACTCCCCGAGAATTTTTTTGATCTCTATTAACAAGGGGTCGATCAGCAAATATAATGTTTTTGAAATATTTTCAGACGACATCAAACCATTTTTGTTTCTTGCTTCTTCGGCCTCGGCATGCCCCATACCCAGCGCTGCCGAAATGGCGTAAGTAAGTTGGCTGCCGGCAAAATCAATACTAAAACTTTTTCTCATTTTTTGATTATCAACAATATTTATTGTAGTACTCTGCACCCCTATATCTACTAGGCAAACACACTCTTTTTTACCTTTGGCTAGCACCCTGGAAAGGCCCAAAACCTCGGCTTCAACGGCGTATAAATCCAACCCCGCCATTTTCGCAATTTCTTGATAGTCTTGTATTGTTTGATTGGGGATAGCCACTAAAAATATTTTGAGATGCGATTTTGAATCGCCCGGAGATCCTCCTACCAGCTTCCAGTCCAAAGTGGTTTCCCCTACCGGTAATGGAATATATTGAGGCGCATTGTACTGTATTGCCTCTGGAAGTTCTCTGGCTGACATAGGGGGGAGTTCAAATGAAGTACAAAAAGTGAAAAAATCAGGAATTGCGAAGACGGCGGCTTTTGTTTTTATTCCAGATTCGTCTAAAACCGCCCTAATAGCTCTTGATAAAAAATAATTTGAGAGCAAATAGCTGCCTTTTCCAATATCTTTAAACGGCTCTTTATAAAGTGCGCCAGACTTAATTTCCCCATAGTTTTCGAGTGTTTTTCCCTGGCCCCACCTAGACAATTCGACAATTTTTATAGAGGCTGTACCAATATCAATTCCCAGCATTTTTTTGGGAAAAAACACCTTTAGGGGATCGGCAAAAATATTCAATTTTCCTATATTAAAATTTTTCAGGAAATCTGCTGCCATTCCATTTCTTTTAATTATACCGCAAAGATAGTACAATTACCCTGTGGATAACCGCAATGTATAGCTTCTCAAAAATAAAAACATTCGGGATTGATTTGTTGTTCCCAAAATTCTGCCTAGGATGCCAAAAAGAAGGCTCATTTTTATGCGAAGACTGCCGGGAACTTTTGGATATTGCAGCATATCATTATTGCTTATGCGAAAAAAATCCAATTCGGATTTCACATAATTCAAAATCTGGTAAATGCATCAGATGCCAGAATTTTTCTCTCTCCGGTCTTTATTTTGCTTTATCATACAAAGAAAAGGCTCTTACCAGAAAACTGATATACCAGTTTAAATATCAGCCTTATCTAAAAAACCTGGCAGAAGTTTTTGCCGGCATTTTAGCGGAACATTTTTTTAAAACAGGCAAAAACACAAATGAAGTTTGGGAGAATAGCGTTCTGCTGCCCGTGCCCCTAGACAAGAAAAAATTTAAAACCCGAGGTTACAATCAGTCTGAAGAACTGGCAAGGGAACTGTCAAAAATCGTAGAAATTCCCTTTTTTACGGATGTTCTTATTAAAACAAAAATCACCAAATCTCAAATGGAGCTTTCAAGAGCAGAAAGAGAAACAAACCTAAAAAACGCCTTTGAGGTCAAAGATAAAGAAAAAATATCAGGAAAGAAAGTATTTCTTGTTGATGATGTTTATACTACGGGCTTTACCATGCAAGAATGTTCAATTTTACTTAAAAAACATGGTGCAAAATCGATTTGGGGCATAGCCATAGCCCGGGAAGGATAAAAAAAGGCTCAGACTAACGTCTGAGCCTTTTTTGTTTCCCTTATTAATACCCTAGAATCTTTTTAATTGCATCCATAAGCGAAGCTATCTGGTTTTCAATAATACCTAGAGGGTTATAACTAGCCTGTGCGGTAACGGTGAACGGCATATAATTTGAGTATCCTGTTCCTCCGGCGCCCTCTATGCTTATGTTGTAGGTGCCAGCCGCAAGATAGTTACCATAATTACTAGAGGTGGTAATCATGGTTTGAATGTGTGAGGGAGATATAAAAGTTGTGTTCATCGTTTTCTCTCTTGAGTTGTTAATCATAACAACTGAACCCGCCGAAAAATTTGTTCCATAAATATCTATGGTTTTGGTTATATTCTGGCCCACAGAATTTGGAGATATAGAAGTGATAGCCGGGGTGGCCGTAGAGGCTGTAACATTAAACGATATTGAATTTGACGCCTGCCCATCAGGGTTAACTACAAACACTGGATGAGCGCCTACGCTAATATATTTTAACGAGGTCACTATGGTTTGCAAGTGAGTTGTAGAAAAAAGAGTGGGCGAAGTGGTAATATCCCAATTATCAAATTTGATGCTTGAACCGCTCGTAAATCCGGTTCCGTAGACGTCTATAGTGAAGCTAGGATCGTTCTGCGCCGCATGATCTAAAGATATAGACGTAATAACGGGAGCAGCTGTTGAGGCACGCGAAATAATAAAATAACCATCGCTTTCATCTCCATAGCATCGGCTATACATGCATGTCGCAGACAATTTATATTTTGTTCCTGATTTAACATACGATGGGATAGTTATAACTCCTCCAGACAACGGAATACCTGTAAAGTTTGTAATGGTTTCCGGAGCTCCAGAGCTTGTGTCGTAATTCAAAAGCGATAAAGTCACTGAGTTCACATTCATTGGATTGATATTCGCATCGTCAAACCCCGTTCCACTTAATACAGCCTGTATAGAGCCCCCGGTAAAAAATGCCCCTCCTCCATTTGGAGATACGACCGTAACGCTGGGTTTATTATTAGCATTTTCTCTGCATGATCCGTCTAAGCAGCCATATTGGCAATTATAATATTCATATCCATAGCCAGAACTGCTAGTTGCGTCGCAATAGTATTCCGTAACATATGTATTATTAGAACCGGCACAGGCGTCAGTCCTGCCTATTTTAGTCCCATATTTAGTATTTACCGTAATGCTTCCCTTATGATTGTAATCTAATCCGCTATCTGAATCCGTGCAATTTTCACTTGGCGGGACATCAATGCAAGACTGGGATAGGGCTGGCCTGTCCGTGAGGACTCCGCAGTTATTTGCGTCTGTGCAAGTTTTTGTCTGCTGGTTATTTTTACAAGTTGACCAGTCTGAACATTGCCAATTCGGCGTACAGCTACTCGTGGTTGAAATGCTAAAATTTGCATCGCTATAATCAATTTTTGCCGAACCGCCGAGGCCATCTGGGAAAATCCTCGCTTCTACTTTATAGACATTGCCATTGCCCAATATAAGCCCCCCAAGCTGCTGGGGAATTGTCCAAGAATAATTTCCATTATTCACAACCGGAGGATTGGTAAATTCACTGCACAAACCAACCCCATTTAAGGCTGACGCATCGCACAGCTGAAGATCAACAATACCACTGGCATCATAAAGGCTCGTAATCCATGTTATAGTATGTGTTTCCCCAACTTTCCAAACCTCTCCGCCATTGGGCGAAGTCACGGTAACCGATGGCTGGGTGGAGCTTGTAATAGTAAAATAATTATCGCTTAAATCCTGCAATACAACACCCGTTTTAGCATCATATACTTCAATTTTATAATTTGTTCCAGCACTAATCGTTGTCGGGATTGTCCATATATAACTGTTAACAGTCGGAGAAACAGATGAGGCAATAATATATGGCGTTTGACCAGCTGAAATTAGATAAATATTGAGTATATCTCCTGCGGTCAACCCCTGTGATGACCAAGTTATACTATGTGCCGTTCCGACTTGCCAGGTTTCTCCGCCGTTGGGGGAAGTAACAGTAATTGTCGGCGTTGAAGGTTGCCCAGCCAGTTGAGTAACCAGTGTTTGCAATTGGGTCATTTGCTGCTGTATATTATTTATCAAAGTCTGTATGGCCTGTACCGTGCTCGCCTCTGATTCGGTTAACGCCTTGCCGGGAAAAGCAACAAAAACCAGCGCCACTAAAATGAATATTAGGAGAAATTTTCTCATTTTAAAATTTTTATTAATTAATATTCGTTCATTTTACCATACAAAAAACACCGCGCAAACAGTGTCAACAGTAAAACTGTGAATAACTTTTATTCAAAAATTTTATAATCGGGCGGGCTGTCAAGAAATACCCTTTTCATCAGATAATTTTTACTGCCTTGGCTCCTGATTTTTTTAATATCAAGCGCCCTTGGCAATGCGGGCGCGTTGTTTACGGCCGGGCAGGGCCTTTCGGGACCTATATTTTTAAAAGAAAGAGATCTATAAAAAAGATCGTGTTTTGGATTTACAGTAATGCACATATAATCGATTTTTTGATAGATCGCATAATGAAAAACCAGTCTGAAAAGCGAGAATAAAATAGCTAACCCGCCTGTTTCCTTAAGAAAATCTCTGTCGGTTGCCAGGCGACCCACTTCAAAAATTTTTTTGCCCTCAAAGCGCAATTTATCCAGCTCTTTTTTATACATATCGTCCATTGGCAAGCCGGCTTTAGAGTCGTTTATAATACAAACCGTCCCAACAACCTTATCGCCCGCCTTAGCAACAAACACGGTACGGGAATAAGCATCGTCTTCCGGTAAATGCTTACCCGCATCTATATATCCCTGCTTTGTGTACTCTTTTTCAACTAAAACTAATGCCCGCTTCTTGTCCCCGCTTGATTTTGCCAGTGAATAAACAATGTTTTCTGTGCCTGATTTTTTGGGGTTAAACATTTTTCTTAATGTAGCTTATGATGTCTTTTACTGTTACAATTTTCATCAACTGCTCATATTCTACTTGACGCTTGAACTCCTTTTCAAAGGCGACAATCATCTGGAAAAGGCGTATAGAGTCTGGAGACAAATCCTCAATTTTTGAGTCCAATTTAATCTTCTTCTTGTCGATGCCCAAGCTTTTAGAAATAACTTTAATTACTTTTTTCTCTAAATCTTCTGCCATAGGAGTATTTTAAAATGTTTACTTTTGAAAAAATGTATTTATTTTTATAAATTGACCATCCTATTTCCGCGGGAACTTCTTTATCTTTATCCCTCAACCCACAAAAATTTCCTTTCGGATTTATATCAAGCTCTATAAATTTAGGATGATAAACCAATCCTACACCCTTGGCTTTAAGATAAGCTTCTTTAACAGACCAAAGAAGAGTAGCTAAAACCGGCTTTTCTGATAACTTCGCTTTCTTTAAAACTTTTATCTCCTTTGGAGTGAGAAAAGACTTTAATATATTATATTTAAAATCTCTAATCTTTTCAATGTCGCAACCGACCAAACCTTCGGCCTTATTGTCTGCCACCGAGGCAACAGCCAATTCCCCGCAATGGCTCAAAGATATATTTAGCGTTCTATTTGTTTTAAAGGGCAATTTGCAGACAGGTTTTTGAAATCTTTTTCTCGTAATTTCAACCTCTCTCAATAAAACTTTTTTTTTGTAATTCTGCATCAGAAGATAGCATGCCTCTTTTTTAGCGCAAAATCTAGCCGCAAGCCAGCCCTTTTTCTTTGCCTCAGGAATTTCTTTATAATCAATAATTTCCCTGTCAGAAAGGTACGTTTTAAGCGGGACTTTTTTAATTTGTTTAAAAGAATAAGCTGAATACATTAGAGTTAATGCAAATAAAACCTTCTCTGCCATTCAAACTGCCAAACTCCGTTCCTAGCAACAAAATTATCGAGACTATTAAAAATAAGCTTTAATTTTTTTACACTTATGTCTTTTCCTTCAATATTTTGTACATCGCTAAGGGCCATTTTGCAATCTGCCAAAAAGCAAGGTAATTTTACCTCATTAAAACCTTTCATACGGACAAAAATAATGTTTTTAGCGTCTTTCGTAAAAAATTCTATACCCTTCTTAAACTCGAGTATCTCGCTGCCATTTCTAGCGATTTTCCCCTCTGGAAAAAGAAAAACTGTTTTACCCTCGCTCAAGAGCCTGCGGGTATAAATAAGGCCTAGCATATTTTCTCTGCTGGTAGCCCCTATGTCATAACCACCGACCAATTTTAATATCCTAGAAAAATAAGGGTTTCCCATATATTTATGGGCGATTGGAAAATATATTGGCAAAAGGCGCAACCCTACCCAAAATGGGATCTTATGCATGACAATCCACGGATCCAAATAGCTCTGGTGATTAGAAACAAGCAAAGAGCCCCTTTTTAATTCCTTAATATTTGACGGAGGTTCTCCCTCTATCAAATAAAATATCCTAAGGGGAATATAAAAAACAAAGTATGAAAGGAGTTGAAAAAATGAAATGATAAAATTTGGCATATCCATATTAAGAAACATTTGTGCTATATTTGTTTACTGCTTCTGTTATCCTTTTTATGTTTTGGTAGTCTGCAGAAACCAGGTCTAAGGAAGTCTCTCTTTTAAATTTCATCAATCCATCTTTCCCTTCGTATCCTGAACCAACGGCCACTAGAAAACAATCGTCGCTTATGTCTGTAGGTATGCCCAAGTCCTCTACAGCCCTTCTAAGCCTCTCACACTCTTCAAGGCCTTTTTTAAAACCCATGCCATTTAAGGAAACGTTTCCCATAGATGGCCAAAAAGATGGGGGTTTATAAAGCACATATTCATACTTTATAAATTTGTTTATAAAATCTTCTGGTATGCTAAATCCAAACCTCTTTTTATCTTTGTACCAAGCTGTGTTTTTAAAAGGAGTAGACGGGCTAACTATAACCGTATCTGGTTCAATCTCTTTTATAAGGGCGAAGTCGTCGTTAAAAACGTCCTCCAAAGTTATACCCTCCAGCAAAGGAGTCGGATAAATAAGAGCCAGTCCTGCGTAAGCCTTCACACCGGTCCTCTCCTGAGCTTTTCTAAAAGCCTTTACGGTGTTTATTATATCTTCCCTGTTGGCTTCTTTATTCATTATTTCTTTGTTTATTCTGTCGTTTGCGCATTCTCCACCTATAAAAATGGAGACCAAACCTGCTTTCAACATAAGCTCGAAATTGTTTACAATCGATTCAAAAAATTCTCCGGAATCGTTTATATCATGGACCGCCCTGCAAAAAACAGCATATTTGATATTTAGCTTTCGGTTTAAAATTTCCCTGGCAATTTCTGCCCCAAATTGGGGGGGCGTTTCGGATCCTGTAAATTTGAACAGGCCGATTCCTTTTTTTTGCATGAGCTCTATTTCGTCTACAATATTGTTCACATCCCTGGGCAAATAGCCGCGGTAAAAATGTGAATGGGTACAAAAGTTGCATTTTCCCCAAGGGCACCCAAACGCATCTGTGATCTTGTGTATTCTGAGCTTTCCCTCAAAATCGGATTCGTCGTATGCGGGTATAATCTTGTTTTTGATGTCTGGAAAATACCTTTTAGTCAGAATAATTTTGCTTCCTTTCCTATAAATAATATTCAAAAGCTCTTCTGACTCTGCAGATTTTATTATTTCGCCAAGAACTTTTTGCTTGTTCCAGTTTTTTGTATGCTTGTCCGCGATATCAAGAATTATTTTCATGGGCTTTTCTTCATCTGAAATAATCCCCATGTCAAAGTTGGAATTTTTTAGAAGATCTTCTTCGTAGAGAGTGGCTTGGAAGCCGGTTGCGATAGTAAGCACTGACGGATCTTTTTCTTTGATATAGCTTGCGATCCAATCGCTTAATTCAAAAGCTTCACCGTACCACACCTGCGCTCCAAAAATTTTAGTTCCTGATTTTATCAATGAATCTGCCAGCTTTTTAAGATTTTTTTTGATTTTCCTCTTTTGGAAAAAAGAAACTACATCTTGTATAAACGCAAAAATTGGAAAATAAACTTTCGCATATATTTCATTTTTTCCGGCCAAATAGAATATAAATTTTGTTGAAGCTCGGTTTAAATAAAGAAGCGGCTTTGGGCACAAAGTGCTAAAAAATCCAATTTTCTGCCAGTCAACAATTTCTAGGGAGTGGTTATTGCTCCTCAAAAAATCTCTAAGAGCCACTAACCCGTCTTCCAGAAATCCGTCTGTGGGAGAGCGCTTGCGACTTGATATTGAGTTCCATAAAACAATTTTTGCCATGGAATATCTTTTAATTATATATCTTTTATATTATCACATTATTAAACACTTGTCAAGAGCTATTCCTTATTCTTACTCCCTGCTGGAAACGAGGTTTTATCTCAAAAAACAATCAAAAATTCGTAAGGATCACTCTTACGAATTTTTTAACTTTGCTTGGGGCCTTCCGAGAGATAGGCGCTTCAAATTCTTTCTACCGTTTTCCAGTCTCCCTCTACCCACAAAAGTATTACTTCAGCTGGGAATCCAAAGCCTTCAACAACTTTCTTACATTCCTTAAGCTGTCCTATCTGTTCTTCTTTTTCTGCCGGGTTGCCTGCACATCCAAAATGACCAACTATGGCAATAACTTTTGAACCATGATGATTAACAGAAATATCCACTCTTTTTTTGATATCATCTATTACAGGTTTGTCACACTCTTGGCATTCACACAAAATTTTATTTGGGCCTGGTTCTGTAACCTGATCCACCCAATCCACATTATAATTTTCTTTCATATAATCTTTTACAGCGTCTTGTACCCTACCATCCATGCAATTAATAGCTGTCGCAAATTTTCCATGTTCTGACATAATTTAAAAACTCTCCTTCGCGGCTGGCTTTAACGGACTGTGTCCGTCGTAGCTCGCCGCTTCGGCGAGCGAAGGCGGAGGAGGTGGGACTCGAACCCACGAACCCCTTGCGAGGTTCCACTTTTCAAGAGTGGTGCAATAGCCGCTATGCGACTCCTCCAAAATCTCTACAACAATCTCTTTTTTTAAAAAGCTCTTCCTGAACCTGATTTAAGATATTTTTCAAAATTAAATGCTGTATATTTATTTTTAAAACAGACATATGTTGATAAAGCTAACGGCAACCGGTTCTTTGTTGCAGGAACTTGTCCTTTCTTGTGTCTGCTTATGCGATCTTTTAAATCTTCAGTGCACCCTACATATGGATGACCATCTGCACAATTTAATATGTATACATAATACATTGGCGAAGGTCTCCTTCGCGCCTTGGCGGACTGTGTCCGCCGAAGGTCGCTTCGGCGACCGAAGGCGGAGAGGGTGGGATTTGAACCCACGAGGCCCCATAAGGGCCGCAGGTTAGCAACCTGCTCCTTTAAACCACTCAGGCACCTCTCCCAATTGCCTTTAATACTACCCTAAAAAATAGGCTTAGTCAATTTGAAAAATAACCTTAATCGTGCTATTTTAAAGATGAAGTGGAAACTAAAAAAATAACAGCTATAATCATCTTTGTTGTTGTAATCATAGCAGGCGGATTTGTTTTATATTTGCAAAGGGAAACTATTTTAACCGGCTTTAGTAAAAAACAGCCTCCTCAGACGCAGGAACAAAATCAAAGCCAAAGCCAAAACCAGGCAGCAACAGTTGAAGATAAAAAAATAAGGGACAACACAAGCCCCTTCAGCATAGATGTTACTTACCCCCAAATACCGGGACAAGACAGCTTTAATAAAAAAGTTGAAGACATTGTAAACAACGAGCTGACTAATTTTAAAGAATATTCCTTAGAAAACGACAACGCAGTCAGGCAAACAGATCCTGCAGGATACGCAGAATACCCCAGGGAATACACCTTTGCCATGGATTACTACAAAGGTACGGTGGATGAAAATGTTGCCAGTTTTGTATTGAATATTGAAGAATACGAAGGCGGAGCGCACGGAGCCCACAACTTATTGGCAATAAATTACGATTTGAAAAATAATAAAGACATTCAACTGGCAGATTTGTTTTCAGGACAGCCAAATTATCTGCAAACCATTTCTGACTATTGCGTAAGTGATCTGACCAAGCAAATAAACCAAAAAGTTGGCGATGTGTCGGGCACCTGGATAAGCCAAGGAGCAGGCCCAAGCTTAGAAAACTTTTCTATATTTTTAATAAATAAAGACAATATAACATTTTACTTCCCCGAATATCAGGTGGCTCCATATGCAGCAGGCTCATTTCAAGTAACAATGCCACGTTAAAAAAATTTGCGCCCGTCGTTCAACGGATAGGACGATAGCTTGCGGAGCTATAAATGTGAGTTCGATTCTCGCCGGGCGCACAACAAGATTAATCTATGTTTAACTTATAGAGCTTAACATGGAAATTACGAAAGAGTGCGTAGCTCTTTCACAATGAGGTTCCTATTCTGCTTTTGAAAGGAGCAGAACTATGGGCAAAGGAAAGCGGAGGCAGAGGCGAGTCTTTGCTCTTCCCGATAGAGCAGAGTTGGCAAAAGAGGAAGTCCAAGCGCGAAACGCCAAGGCAATGGCAAGCGAAATCAGGGCTATGGAAAAAAAGATTCGTGATTACCACACGAAACACTACCCTGAAAAGCCCTTGGACTACATCCTGGTCAAAATTCGCGGACAGTACGGAATTTACGGCGAATTTATCGCAATCAAGATGATTAAGCGAGACCAATGGCGCCGGCTTTCTTTTTCACGCCAGATGGATGTGGAAAAAGCAAGGATTGTTTTACTTCAACAAAGACCGGACCTCAAGGAGCAAATGGAGCCAGACGACTGTCCTGCCAATCCTAACCCCGAGAGGTAAGGAGAAAAGTATGGAGACCCTCTCAAACCAAAGGCGTCCCGACCTTGTTCGCGGACGCCTGTATTATTTTACAGCATAAATTTGATTTTGCTTACAGGCGCTGATAGAATAGTCTTATATGGACTTGTCGACAAATGTTGAAGAAGTCCCAAAAATTGGGGCAGCTTACGCCAAAAAACTCAAAAAATTCGGCATAAAAACAGTGCAGGACCTGCTTTTTTATTTTCCCGCAAGATATGATGATTTTTCTGAAATAATTTCCATAAAGAATGCCAGGCAAAGGCTAAATGACACTGTTTGCCTGCAGGGCGTAATTACCCAAATAGAAAACACCAGGTCATTTAAAAAATGGATGACCATCACAGAGGCCACTGTCCAGGACCAGGAAGCCCACATTAAAATTATTTGGTTCAACCAGCCATACCTGACCAAAACTTTGAAAGAAGATGATTTTGTTTGTTTGGCGGGAAAAGTGAGCTTGGGCAAAGAAGGCCTTTACTTGAATAATCCAGCTTTTGAAAAAATAAACGAATTCGGCCAAAACGAATATCTCACCCACACGGGCAGAATTGTGCCGGTTTATTCTGAAACCCGTGGTTTAACTTCAAAATGGCTAAGATATATTATAAAACCCTTGCTTTACCGCTTTGCTGAACAAGTTCCAGAATCCCTGCCTGCTGAAATAATGAAAAAATACAAATTTCTGCCTGTAAATGAAGCTTTGTGGCAGTTGCATTTTCCAGAAAGTTTTGAGCATGCAGATGCCGCCAAGTCGCGCTTTTCCTTTGAAGAGCTTTTTTTAATACAGCTGAATGTCTTAAAAGAAAAAGCAAAGCTAATGCTAAAAAAAGCTCCTGCCTGCAAAATGGACGCAGACTTAATGAAAAAATTTACCAATTCCCTCCCCTTTAAGCTTACAGATTCTCAAAAAAAATGCGCCTTTGCCATTTTAAAAGATTTAGAAAAATCTATTCCTATGTCCAGGCTTTTGGAGGGCGATGTGGGATCTGGAAAAACAGTGGTAGCTGCCATGGCTTCTTTGAGCGTTATAAAAAGTAAACAGCAGGTGGCTTTTATGGCTCCCACAGAAATTTTGGCAAAACAGCATTTCAAATCCATTTCAGATTTATTGAAGGATTTTGATGTAAAAATAGGATTATTAACTGGCAAAGATGCTCGTATATATAACCCTTCGGCAGGCTCAGGGCAGGAGATTTATGAAGTTTCCAAAAAAAGCTTGCT